>JAEEGG010028357.1_pt1 | contig 10533 bp, 8 predicted proteins | sample 9134161 | NCBI WGS metagenome assembly JAEEGG01 (sample SAMN16246543, study PRJNA631951) | gut metagenome | biome: gut microbiome; feature: rumen; material: CR-attached | host: Bos | place: Iran: Karaj | collected 2018-10 | reverse complement strand
TGTAATTCCTTTCACTTATTAGACGTATTAATTAGTGATAACTGCTAAATAAAATTATAAGCGCACATATATAATCCTATTTTAATATGATTAGCGCAACAAAAAACGACACTTTTTAGTGCCGTTATTATTAAAAAGTTTTTATTGGCCGTTATATTTAACGATTGGATGTGTGAAGTTACTGACCTTTTTGATGACAAACTGACTATTGCCATTCCAATACAATGTTGTATCGTTAATGACTTTAAAATTCTTTTGAGCATTAGAAGCGCCTTCTGAATAAGTATTATTGTTCCATGAGCTTGTATAGTCGTCCCATGTCTCATATGTGGTACAGACAGCATCTACGAAACCTGTTGAAGCATTAAATGTCCATGTGCCATGTTCAATCCATTCAACATAATAGGCATCACCATGTCTAATAAATCTATATTGAATATAGTCTTTATTTGGTTCGAATTGATAACCATCAACACGATCGGTGCTAGTTTCTTCATAGCGGGTTATAGAGGTGATATTGAACGACACTTTACCACCGTTGTTGTTTTTATTACCACCACCATTATCGGTTTCCGCATTGTTATTGTTGTTAACAAAATGAATGGTAACAGGAATAGCGATAGCGGCCACTAAAGCAACAGCAATAATTGGAATAATGACTGCAAAGACTGCTTTATTAGGCTTTTTCTTTTCTACTGGTTGAACTGGAGCGGGTTCTTCTTCAAAGACCGGTTCTTCAATAACTGACTCTGGTTCTTTTATTGGTTCTGGTTCAACGACTTCTGGAGAAGGAGCGGATTCAGGAATTATTTCTTCCTTAATAGGCTCTGGTTCTTTAGCTTTAACGGGTTCTTCAACCTTTGGTTGCTCTTCCACGCCACCTTCTTCTTTAAGTCTAGCGTCGATGATCTTTTTAGCGTTTAACGCTAATGTCATGCCACCACCGATAGCGAGTAAAGCGATAATTAAAAATGGAATAATACCAATGCCCATAACAATAAAGGCAAAAGAGAGAACAAATACGCCCATGCACACTAATGCGCCAGCGAATAGACCCTTCTCTTTAGGGGTCTTCGGCATATACTTATTGTTATTATTTTTCATACTAGTCACCCTTATGTAATCTTTATTCCATTATAAAAAGTAACATTTCTTTTAGGGTCTATTTGTTGAAACTTATGACAAATATTTGAAAAAGTACCGACTGGTGTCGATACTTATTTTTCTAATGGCTGGGCTTTTAAGATGTAAGCAACGTTATCTGCATCATCTGCAACGCAGAGGAACTCAACGTTGATTTTAACTTTGTTATTGTCTTTATCATAGACTGTCACAATCTTATTAAATTCCTTATGCTTGCTAGCGAGCTTAAGAGCTTCTTTATTAATTTCCACGATTTCTTTTGGATTCACACAGCGCTTGATAAATGAAGAGTCATTAAGTTCTTTTTCAAGCTCTGATGGTGTGATGCCTAATAAGTCACTCACAATATGTGAGATAACATTAAATCTAAATTTCTTATTAATCACACTGACAAGAATCATGTTATCAGTGGAATAATCAGTGATTAAGTCTTTCACTTCTTTTAAGTTAGCGAGTTCACTATCGTTATAGGCCGAACCATAGAATAATTCTCTACCTTCTTTTTGACCAAGATAATAGAAGTGAATTCTAAATGACATAAGGCCACCATCAACACGATGGAATCTAATTGTTTCAATAGCGCCAGATAAACGATTGTCCATCGCTTCTTGTAAGGCGGCAAAAAAGAGCGGACGGTCTTCTTCAGGGGCAAATGTTTCAATATTAACTAAGCGCTCCGCAAAATCAGGAACGTCAACCGCTTGATAAAATTGTTGATTATATCTAACGATATCAACGTGCTCTTGTTCTTTATCCCATGAATAGAAGGCAACTGCACCGATAATGTTATTTAACATTGAGTCGGAATAGATGTTCTTATCTAAGAATTCTCTAATACGCAATTGTTCATTAGGTTTGACCACAAAGCCACGGTCATCAATCATATCTTTTTGTTCGACTACCTTTTCAAATTCTTCACGAGATAATGGCTTATAGAAGTAATAGCCTTGAATATAACGGCAACCAAGTTCCATTAAGAACTCGCATTGTTGTTTGGTTTCCACACCTTCAACGATAATTGGTAAAGCCATGACTTTGGCCATATTAACAACGGATTCAATAATACGGATGCCTCTTTCATAGTCAGCACCTTCTAAACGCAAGAATTCAGAGTCTAACTTAATAGCGTCTAACTTAATCGTGGAAAGCATATTTAAGGAGGAATAACCACTACCGAAGTCATCCATTAAGACCGCAAAGCCTTCCTTACGTAAGCGCAAGACGATATCTTCGATAAACTTAGCTGTTTCCGCATAAGCGGATTCAGTAATTTCCACTTTGATGAGACGATGTGGAATATTATATTTATCAGTAAGATCGATTAAATAATTGACTATGTCAAAGTTATAGATATCTACACGAGAAACATTAATTGATACTGGCACCGCTACATGGCCTTGGTCTAACCAATTTCTGATGCTCTTACAAACCTTATCCCATATATATTGGTCTAAGTCAGTAATAAAGTTATATTTCTCTAAAACAGGAATAAAGACAGCAGGCGATACTTGTGTGCCATCTTTCTTAATCCATCGACATAATGCTTCCGCACCAACGATTTTGCCTGTTTTAGCGCGGCACTGTGGTTGTAAATAGAAGGTGATTTCATCATTTTGTAAAGCAGTCATGAATTCAGAAAGAATATGATATTCATGTTCCGCTAGAAACTGCATGTCAGAGTGGTAATAGACTATTCTATTTCTAATATCACCTTTGGCTTTAGAAGCGGCAATACTAGCTCTATCCATCGCATCAACAAGGAGCATATCTTTCTCTAATAAAGCCACACCGATGACTGGTAAGAAACCGGTTGTGAGACCAAAAGAGGCGATAAGGTTACGAATATTCTCATACAAAGCAGATATTTTCTTTTTATCAAGTTGGCATAACGCTGCGAAGTCATCTTGACCAAAATAGCCTGCGAGACCATCTTTAAATAAGACGTTTTCATTTAGCTCTGTACCGATCTTTGCTAATAAGTAATCACCCTTTTCACGACCAAACCATTCATTAAAGAATTTGAAGTGTTCAATATCGATAAATAAAGCACACCACTGTTTCTTAGGATTATCTTTAATAATCTTTTCCGCTTTAGTATAGAATTCTTTACTGGCGTATAAGCCTGTTAATTGGTCACGACCAGCGGAAGTGAGCACAGATTCACCATTAGAAGCACCAATTCTTCTAATCATCATGTTATGGATGTCTATGACATATATTCTAAACATGCCTGGTGGAATACCGTTTTCTTCCCCAGCAATGACACATTGCTCAACATAGCGGTAATCACCATCTTGTAATTTGTATCTAAAATGAGCGAAGTTAAAGTTTGGTATTTTAGCATTAGCTAAACGTTCAAAGAATCCTTCGATTTTCATTAACGCTAAATATTCACCAACATCATCTGGATGAACCATATGTTTAGCGGTAAATTCAACCACTTCTTTATAGGAAATATTTACGATAGGCAAGAAATATTTGCCTTCGACATGATAGAACTGTTTATAAGTATCGTTATTAAGATCAACTTCAAGGATTCCATCGCAAGGTGAACTATTTAATAAGTTGATTAATGAATGGCTATCTTGACGATAGAATGTTTCGTAATACTCTAATCGTGACATTGAATCAGAGGCAGAGTTGTCTTTTTCTTCAATGTCTTCACTTTCTCTAGCCATCATTTCTTTAAGAGCTTTCTTCCTTGCGTACATGCGTTCATCCGCTCGGGTGAAGATAGATCTTAAAGAATTATCTTTTTCTGGAACATAATCTGCAAAACCAACAGCGATGATTGGCTCATTCTTACCAATATTAGATTCAACAATTTTGTTGAATTGTTCTAATAAGTAATATCTTTTATTGAAATCAGCGCCATCAACGAAGGTCGCGAATTCATCGCCACCAATACGATAGATGATTTGATTTTTAAAAACTAATTTAATGATTTGAACTGATTTAACGATGTATTCATCGCCTTGTTCATGACCAAAGGTATCATTGATTAACTTTAAATCATTTAAGTCGAAGATGAATAAGCATAAATCTCCGCAGCTCTTATCGCGGAGTAATAAATCAATGCTTTCTTCACGCTCAACATAAGCGTGCTTATTTCTAATACCTGTTAGTGTATCTTGATACGCTAACTCTTTGGTGGTTGCTAGTTCTTGGCTCTTTTCTTTCACTCTTTGCGAAGCAGCGCTTATCGAACGCTTATAGCTTTGTGATTCAGTATTAACAATAAACATGTGAACAAGAACCATGGATAATAAGTGACCAAGTGAATATAAAGGAAGGTGTGGATAAAAGATTTGTAAGACAATTAAACCCGCCATGATTAGACCGACAAGGCCAATAGTTAAATATCTCATTTTACGATAGTTCTTATTAGTAATAGTACGAACAAAGGCAATTATAGAAGCAATGAGATACATGGCCATTTGCGCGGTGAAATAACCATATCGACCAGCCTTAGGTACATATTCACCACTACTATAGCTAAATAAGATTGGATTAAAGATATTGATAATGACCAAAGTCACACCAGCGATTAAGAAAATAAGGGCAAAGACTAAAGTAATATTACTCGTTAGTTTCTTTTCTTCTAAATATTTAGCGGCAAATCTTAACCAAGCCGAAACACCAAAAGCCATCGCCACGAAAAAGATTGTTGTATCAATCATGGCTGGTACTTTATTTGATAAGGAGTCGAATACACCCCATAAGATGTCCGCGATAAAGAAGATAAAGTGGCAGATGACCACTATCTTGTAAGCGCGGAAAATATCGCTATCCATAACGCGATATTTTTTGTTCAGAAAAACATCCCAGTTAATTATTGCGCCGATAATAACCGCGACAATTGGTATTAATGAGTATGCCATATATTATCAATTCAATGATAGCGCAGTAAAAATCGCTTAGCAAATGCGCTCACGGGCGTTTTAAAGCATTATTTTATATTTTGTTTAGAATGTATCTAACTAGTTGTTTATTGAAAAAATTTTTTATTTTTTTAAATTATTAACTGCTTTTATAACCATCTCTTTAATTTCATCTGGATCTTCAGAGTCAATTAATAACATCGGTTTAGCGCTTGGATATGGGATTTGTTCTTTTAGATTATATTCTTTTAAGGAAGGAACGTTTTTGATAAGTAATCTATTATCATAGACACCACCAAAAAGGATATTGTCTTTATAAAGCATATATTCACCCATCATCTTTTTATAGGTGATACCTCTAGTTTCTCTTAGTAGCTCTAAAACAAACTGTAAATATTCATTACTAGTAGCCATAATATTATTCCTTATTATTAATAATACTCTCCATGATTATGGACCTTGTTTTTAGACCCATCTTTTCATAGAACTTTAATGCCGCTTCATTACCAGGCCAGACGTTTAAAGTGATTTCATAGCAGTTATTCTCTTTAGCGAGTTCCACGACTTTTTGATAGAGGGCCTTACCAATGCCGTTCTTACGATATTTTTCATCAACGCAGATGTCATCTAGATGGAAGATCTTATTAGGATACATATTTGAAGTTGGTATTCTAATTTGGCACATTGCATAACCCACTACGTAGTTATCAATGGTAGCGACATATATAGGTTTGTTCTCATCTTTAAGCATCTCTTCAAGATTGTCTCTACTATATTTTGTTGTACCAGACACAAATAAATCAGGTCTTAACTTAGCATGGACCTCTAATACTTGTGATAATAGATCTAATAGTCTATCAATATCTTGAGATTGAGCCTGACGAATTTCCATTTGCCTTATTTTACACTAAGAAAATAAAAAACGATACTGATTAGTATCAATATCGTCTTTAATAAATTCCGTTGAAACGATTGTTATCGACTAGGAAGTAAATTGTGCCTTCCATATCTTTCATTTTGAATTTGATGTCATATCTTCCTTCACTAGTGAAGGTGATATTATAAGCAGTCATAAAGACTCCACTTTCAACTTTTTTTGTAAAGTCCAATTCATCGTTATGATTTATCGAATATACTGCATTTTCTTCAAAAGTAACATATTTAGTAATGTCATCTAATACACCACCGTATTCGACTTGAAGAATGATTCTAAATGCTCTATTTGTCTCGCAGAGATGTCTTTGCCCTGTTGGAGATGTGTTGTCATCAGCGGATTGACTAGATGTTCCATGTTCATCACCGTAATGTACAGTGAATCTTATATAATGAGGCGAGAATTCTTCATCTTTCCAAAGGATTTCAACCGCGTCTTTACAGGTTAAGAAACTACCAGTTCTTCTAATTAATTTATCCTCTTTATCGATAGAGCGTAATGCATATCTTTCTTCAATGGTTAATAGTCCATCTTTTTCACCAAGATAATATGAGTAGCCATCTTCTAAGTAATAGTTAGCAAGGTATTGTTTGGCTTTCATATCATAGAAGGCATAACCATGGCATTTATTTTGATAAATATAATCAGTGCAGAAATCACGATGACCATCACCATTGATGTCTGCGAGATATAAAGAATCATAGATTTTAAAGTTTCCAACATAAAAGTGATCGCCACCACTTTTAATTTCTAAACCCTTATAATCTTCAACTTCGAGTTTAAAAGATTTAGTGAAATCAACCGTTTCATTAAAAGCGTTATAAATACATTCAGCGGTAACCTTTTCTCCCTCTTTGTATTTGACTGAATTACAAGCATTTAAACAAGGAAGAACTGCCGCTAAGGTAATGATTGTTTTTAAGATATTCTTTTTCATAACTTTATACCTCCACTAAACCTAAGACAAAATATACATTTTTTTCAATGATAATCAAAGAAAATAGTATAACTATACATTACTAATTAGCGGATTTGTATATAAATAAAAAACGGCATCAAAATAATGCCGTTAATAAAGTAAATTTTTTACTCTAACGATGATTATTCTTTAGTCAGAATAGTTAGGATTAACAATTTCTCCAACAACGAGTGGAACATTGCTTGTAGTTATATTATTATCCACTTTGACATTCTTTGTGACTTCAAAGACATAAGGATGATCTAATGTTAATTCGAATTCCTCATATTCAGGATACCAAGGCGCAGATGTTGCTTCTATTCCTGAGATAGTGACAGAGCACGAATAGAAACCATCATAATTAAATTTCATCACGGAGAACTGTTTTAAATAATCAAGGCACATCTCATAACCACTATTGGCTTTAGCGATACGTTCACCCGCACCACGTATTGTGATAATCGGAAGGATCTTTGATAAATCACCTCTATTTAATTCAGCGGCGTTATCAAGCGAGAAATATGGAGCGTTGATTGTGACATTGTGAGCGAAGGTGTCTTGGAGTTGGTTTTCTCGATCATAGTAGCTAGATTGCTTTAGGTGATAATTGTTATTTAAAACGTCATCAAGAATAGAGCTTGGAAGAGCGTTTTTATCGTTTGGTAAGAAATATGACATTAACAAATTGCCACCTATAGACATTGTTGAACCGTAGAAATTATCATTTTCGTAAACTGAACTGCCATCATAGATTTGAGTAATGTAATCTACTTTTGATGTATCGCCATTATTGGTGTAGTCCATTTTATGATTTCCGCTTTTGTATTGGTCCAAAAATGTTTGTTTTGCTCTTTCAGGGAAATAATCCAAGCAATAATAAGTCGACATTACGTTTATAGCGGAAGGATCCTCATCATCAAGCTTGATATCTGGTACAGGCATATCTTTTAAACCATTTTCCTTTAAATATTGATTAGCGGTATCACTAGTCAAAGCCTCAAGATATAAAGACGCATCAAAGACTTCTTCTAAATCTTTATAAAGTTGTTCATCTTTTTCTTTAATTAAAGAAACTTTCTCTGGATTGAACCATACTGAATTAAGGTTATAGCCACCAACGAGTTTATCGGCATTATTCCTAAATAAAGTTCCCATAGTTGAAACAATTTCTTTAACAGATGTTCTTAATTCATCCATATCTTTTAGTTCTAAATATGATAAGACATCATTTCTCGCTTCATCTGTCGAAATTACACCAGTGATTGCTAAGCACAGATATGCATCTGGGATGGAGATGCCTAAACTCTCTTCTTTTTCCTTGTTGTTTGCCGCCATCATTAGTGAGGCAAACTTTTTAGCGAACGAAGTATAAGAATCATATGTTGTACTTGACATATCGTAATTTCTCACTTCAGTTATTTTCGCTAATTTAGGTGTGGTCAATCTATGGCTTTGAAGATTTGAAATTTTGCTTTGTGAAAGAGGAAGAATAACACTCAATGCCACTATTGAAGCTAAAACCACACTACCAACAGGGATAGATATTTTTGCCCAAAGAGGAAAACGATGTTTTTTCTCATAAGGGTTTTTGACTATTTGATCTAAATTGTCATCAATTTGTTGAATCCTTTTTTTCATTCTTTTTTCAATACTCATAATAGTTCCTTTCTTAGTTTATCCATCGCTCCGCTATAAATCCTTCTCGCAGAAGATTCTGGAATGCCAGTCTCTTCCACTATTTCATTCCAAGAATAGGAATAAATAACACGAAGATAAACTATGATTGTTTCTTTGTTAGATAAGAGAGGTTCAATCATATTAAGAATGGGATTAATTCTATCTTCTTCTCCGTATATGTCATCAATCACATCGGAAGAAGGAATATCCCTATTCTTTTTTAGAAAATTAATGGCGTGGTTTTTGGCAACAGTGCATAGAAATGTTTTAATTTTGTCCGGATCTTTTAATTCCTCTCTATGTTCGACTGCTTTAAGGAATGATTCACTCAAAATATCATCACAATCGTCTTGATTATTAACATAAGTTGCAATAACAAAATACATTAGATTTTTATATTCTAAATATACTTTTTCTATAGCTTCTTGTTTACCGTTAATGAAGCCAATTGCTGTATGTTTTGAGATTGCCATTAACTTCCTCTCACCTATTAAGACATTTAAAGAACGAAAAACCGCTCAAATATTTTAAAAAAGTATAGCACAAAAAAGCCAATCCTTTGCAGAATTGGCATTTCTTGAATTGTTTGTGTCAAAAGCACCATTTTGATAAAAAGTTCGTACACCTTAAAAAAGACTATTTAAGAATGATATGTCATAAATCATCTCATCAAGCTGGTAATATTTTTCGTATTGTGCCTCTTCTTCATCCCTATAGATTGAAAAACGCTTCATGCCTTCTGGAACATCGCTTATACCACACTTAGGAGCTATGTTATACGAAGCATTTTTAATAATTTCATCGTAACCAGTGCTCATAGAAAAAGCATAGATTACTTTATTCTCTGTTTCATCAAGCATTATGTATTCAAATACTTGCCATTTTGGACCAACATTATTCCACTGAACGACATATGTCGGATAATCAAAAACATCATTCGTTTTAACTAGTTTTTTAGTGGTATCCCCCACTTTGATAGTAAAGTTTTCAAGTCCAGCAATGTAATTATCAAACTTTTCCTGTTCTAATTTGCATTCAAAATAGAAGCCAAAATCATCCACATCTATGCCACCACTCCATCTATAGTAAAACTTCTTTAATGTTGAAGGTGTCTTTCTTGGTACGAGTAAGAGATAGGAATTATATTTATATTCGCCGAAACCGATGATGTCTTTTTTAACAAGTTTGAATGTGCTACACGCATAATAAAGATATTGGTAATCATTGACACTTCTTTTAACAACTGGTGGAGAAAGCAATAAAGTAAACGCATGAGTAAATAATAAAACCGGCACTAATAAAGCGGTCACACAAGGAGAAACTATTGAAGCCACAATGACTGGTGTTACTATTTCTTTTTTGCTTTTATTACTCAACTCTCTTTTCGAGTCATTAAATAATGACACAATCAAAGTCCATAATGTGCCCAAAATAGGAATCAAAATAATAAAACAAAGGCCCCATGGCAAACCAACTGTATAAAGCCTTCTCGAAGTCATTGAAATTAAAGGAATAGCCAAAACAGAGAGAACAATAAAAACAGATATTACACCTCCATAGGGAGCTGGCATCCAAACAGAATAACGAGAAGACCATAGAAACAGTATTACTATGCCTAAGACTGCATAGAGCAAGAGGTCAATCAAATATTGTTTGGCTGTTTCTTTTCCTTTAAAAATGAAAATATTTGCCCAAATTCTAATAAATGGTACTTTCACAAGATATTTCATATGAACTAATTATAAACTAAACGAGCTCACTATGTGGCTTTGTTCAGCATTTTTTATTAAAAAAGGCTTAGAAATGAAAAATTCTGACACTTTTTATCGTATCAGAATAATTCTCTTTCATGGCGGAGTAGGAGAGACTCGAACTCTCGCACCAGTTACCCGATCTACTTCCTTAGCAGGGAAGCCCCTTCACCAACTTGGGTACTACTC
>JAEEGG010028354.1_pt1 | contig 10534 bp, 7 predicted proteins | sample 9134161 | NCBI WGS metagenome assembly JAEEGG01 (sample SAMN16246543, study PRJNA631951) | gut metagenome | biome: gut microbiome; feature: rumen; material: CR-attached | host: Bos | place: Iran: Karaj | collected 2018-10 | reverse complement strand
GTACGACTGGATTCTTCACTTCCGCACGGGTCCCGAAGGCGGTGGAACGGGAACGCGCCTTTGCATCGACTTGAACGGCGAGCGCCTCGCGACGAAGGACGCGCCTGGCACGAAGACGGACCATCCTTTCGCCATCCCGCGCGGGCTGCTGAAGGCGGGTGAAAACGTGTTTTCGTTCCTCAACGACACGCAGTCCGGTACGGACTGCATTTCCATCGACTCCGTCTGGCTCGAGCCCGTCGCCCCGCGCAACGGCATGTCGCTGAGAGTGCAGTAGGCATGCCTCGGACTTTTCTTGTATTTCGCGGTTAGTCCACCGCGGCGGGCCCGGCTTTTCTATACTGGCGCGGCGGACGGCGGGGAATATGATATAATATAAATCATGAAAATCGATGATCGTTGTCTGCCGTACGCCGAGGAGATGAAGACCTGCGGCTATTGCGCCGAGGGCGAGTATCTCGCCGCATTCGGAATCAAGATCTGCGAGCTAGACGCTTCCAAGCTCTATCTCTTCAAGGAGCAGAGCCATCGCGGACGCGTGATCGTCGCCTCAAAGCTGCACGTGAGCGAGATCACTGCGCTCACCGACGACGAGCGCAACGCGTTCTTCGCGGACGTCGACCGCGTCGCGAAGGCGCTTCACGCCGCCTTCAAGCCTACGAAGGTCAACTATGGCGCCTACGGCGACACGGGCCACCATCTGCATTTCCACCTCGTGCCGAAGTACGCGGACGACGAGTTCGAGTGGGGCGGGGTGTTCGCGATGAACCCCAAGCGCAAGTTCCTGTCCGACGCCGAATACGCCGATCTCGTCGCCGCAATCAAGGCAGCGCTATAGCGAGATTTGTTGAATTTGCAATTGGGCCATGTGCAAGATAGAAGTGACATATGTTGACCGCGAGACCAATGCTCTAGCTGGCTCCATGATCTTCCAAGGACGCGACTTGGATGAAGCCAGGAGACTTGCAGCTGCCTGGCGAGCCGCCCACCCATCCCTCCAGGATGCTAGCTGTACCGTTCTAGAGCCAGGTCCTGGAGACAGGTAAGACTGGAACGTGTAGGCTACCATTCCCCGTTGTCGGGGATCTCCGCGTGGATTTGGGCCTGGAAGAACTTGTACGAGATCCAGCTCAAGGTCGCGGTCGCGGTCTGCGTGACGGTACCGGCGGTCGGCTGGGTGTCGAAGGTCTCATCGGTCTTGCCGAAGCTGACGCTTGTGTCCACGAGCCTGCTGAAGTTGTTGGTAAGATCGTTCGCGCCGTAGATGTAGAGCTTGCCGTGGAGGGCGCCCAGCGGCGCGGTGCGGACGAGCTGCACCGTGACGGAGATGTCGTCGCCGACCGTGGTGATGTCGGTGAAGGTGATCGAGGCGTCCGCACCCTGCACCCGGAAGTCGTAGTTGGCAATGTAGGCCTTATAAAACTTGTCCACGGCGGCGTAGTTATTGCCAAGGGCGTCAATGTCGGCCTGCGTGAAGCCGTTGTCCCTGAGCCAGTCGATCACGGCGGGATCCTGGATGTGGTAGCCTTGCGGATCGTTGAAGCCCACGGGCGGCGGCTCCACGACCGTGAACTGGAACGGATGGGCCTTCGCCTCGTTCGCCCCCATGTACGCAATGCTCCCCCGCTGGTCCGTCGTCCCCACGGACGTCTCCCCGAACAATGACGAGTTCTCGTACTCCAGATAGAAATAGTACTGCACCGTCATGCCCGCCTTGAACTTGTCGATCGGGATGCAGTTCGTGTAGTAGGCGTTGCCGTCGTACTTCGTCTGCCAGCCGTCGCCGGGCGGCTCGGGATTCATCGTGAGCGTCTCCCAGATGTTGGTGCCTGAATGCTTGTACTTCAGCTGCACCTTCGTGGGGGCGTCCGGCCCGCTCCCCGGGTTCACGCCCAGCCGGACGTACGGATGGTCGCCCAACGCGACTTCCACCGGCGTCCGCATCGTCGCCGAAGGGTACGGCTCCAGGTTCGTCGGGCAGTGCCACGCGTTCCCCGCCACGTAATCGTCGTCCTCCGGCTCCGTCGTGCCGAAGGCCTTATACTGGACGGTCGTCCCCGTCAACGGCCGGTCGTCCGCCCAGTTGTTGAAATACCCGCGCGCGTTTTCGCCGAACGCCGCCGTGCCTCCCAACAAGGTCAAACCAGCCGCCAAAACCAATTTCTTCGTCCTGTTCATTTACACATCCGCGATGTCGTAGACCTCCTCGAAGCTCTCCGCCTCGACGACCTTCTCGACTGCAGTCCTTACCTTGAACTTGTGCTTCATTGTCTTCTTCTTTATATGGTTTGTCTGAGGTGATCAGAGGGCGAATAGTTTACCAAACATTCCGTTGCTCCACCACTCCCATTCCACCAATGGGATCCCTCGCGCCCGCTCTGTGGACAAGCCGCTGATCGAATGAATCAGGAATCGACCGGAACGCGTGTTTGAAAGATTTCTGAAAAAAGTTTGGACAAAAATCACCTCCTCGCGGAAGCAGTATATACAGGGCGGGCGCGATGCCGGACGGGCTTTTAATCAGTTCATGCGCTGATTTGCCGCTTGTGCAAGAAGCCCCGATGTGCTATCATCTTCCAAGTGAAAGGAAGACATCATGGACGAACTGAACAGAAAAACATTCGTGAAGCTGGTTGCTGCGGCCGGCGCAATGTCTGTCGCCGCGGGCGACCGGGCGGAAAATGCGACGCCGGCGTTCGCCAAGGGCGCCGTGGAGCTTGAGCCGATCCTCAAGTCGGCCACGATTCGCGCCAATCCGGCACTCACGGGCAAAGGCGCGTCGTTCTTCATCGACGACGCGATCTGGTTCCTGCGCGACCTCGCGCGGCAGCGTCCGAAATCGCTTTTCGACAGCGCGTTCCTGAAGCCCCTCAAGGAAGCGCACGACCGATACGGGCTCAAGCTTCAGATCAACCTCTTCTACCGCACGGACTTCTTCTACGGCATGGACGAGTTTACCCTGGCCGAAGTTCCCGCCGACTACAAGGCCGAATGGCAGGCCAACAAGGACTGGCTCAAGCTCGGCTTCCACTCGCTGCAGGAATTCCCGGACTATCCGTGGGTCAACATCGACTATGCCGACGTGAAGAAGCTCTTCGGCATGATCAAGGGCGAAATCGACCGTTTCGCGGGCGAGGGCGTGTTCACCACCGCACTGGTGCCGCATTGGTGTCCGATGAGCAAGGAGGGGTGCCGGGCCCTGAAGGATTGCGGCATTCGGCTGATGGAATGTTCCGTCGGCCCGCGCTATCGCTACGATGGCGACCGGAACCGCCTCCCCTATGGGCACGCCCTTCGCCTTGAAAACAACCGCAAGCCGGAGACGGCGTTCTTCTGGCGCGATTCGCGGGACGCGGCAATCATGTCCTCGGTCTGCTCCTACAACCACATCTCCGCGCAGCAGGCGAAGGCGACCGAGAACTCCTATCGGTATCTGGTCGATGGGGACACGGGCATGGCGTTCAAGCACCTGTTCAACGACGCGCCCGTGCTGAACCTCGTGGACGTGCCGACCTTGAAGGCCGACACCGCGAAGCTGCTCGGCCGGGAGCATCTCGTCTTCTCCACCCACGAGCAATACTTCTTCAAGGACTACCTGGCCTACCAGCCGGACTACATGGAAAAGATCATGGTGATGTCCGAAATGATGCGCGCCAACGGCTACAGGTTCATCTTCATCGAAGACCTCGTGGCGTGACCTGCCTAAACGGTCCTCCGCGTCCCCCGCGCCTCATAGGCGCGGAGGGTGCCATAAGATCCCCGGTGACGCAGCAGATTGATACAACTTTGTTTTTCCCATCCGGCGGGAAGAATTGGGCAGGTCACGTGCCGATATGAAGTTGGTCAAGCCTCAATGATAGATTTATCCAGCAGAAAGGGTATTACACCTGTATGGAGAATGCCATTTTCATCAGCCCAAGGCCGCTCGTTACCGCCAGTAACAACTATCTTCTGAAAGAAATCTCCTGTCATTCTCAATGGACGCAGCTCCTGATTCATCTTGCCTTCGCCGCTCATGTTGAACGCACTTTGCAAATAGACGCGCCTAAAACCAGAATTGACGACAAAGTCAATTTCATACGTTCTTCGCACGCTTTTCCCAGCGGCGTCTTTGCCAACCGTATCCACCACTCCTACGTCAACGGCATATCCGCGCCTGCAAAGTTCGCAGTATATGACATTCTCCATAAGATGCGTGCGCTCCATCTGCCTGAAATTGAGTCTGGCATTCCGCAATCCCGTGTCTTCAGCATAGTATTTGACCGGAGAGCCAAGATACTTACGCCCCTTCACGTTCCACCGTTCCGCCTTCTCGAAAAGAAAAGACTTCCTGAAACACTCCATATAGTCGCCAACCGTATGGCTGTTCGTCTTTATGCCCATTTCCGTCATGATCGTGTTCGCCAGCCTGTTGGGACTCGTCAGTCCGCCAACCGAACTTGCCATCACATCGCAGATTCTCCCAAGCAGGGCGTCGTCCTTGAGATTGTACCGCTCTACGATGTCAGCAAAATATACCTCGTCAAATAGCCCACGCAGATAAGCCTCCCTTGCCCGCTGTCGCGGTTCAAGGACAGCCAGCGGCATGCCGCCCCAAACAAGGTAATCCTCCCATGCATCGGACTTCTCCTTACCGCCAATCCCATAATACTCCGAAAACGAAAGAGGCCACATCCTGATCGCGGTACCGCGGTCACGAAAATTCGTCGCAATGTCTTCCGACAACATTTCGGAGTTGGACCCCGTGACGTAGATGTCAACGCCTTTCTTCTTCATGAGCGAATTGAGGACGTCGTAGAATGTTATGCCGCCGTCACCTTTCGGCGGCTTACATTCCTGTATCTCGTCTATCAGCACGTATGTCTTCCGCCCGTCGGTCAAAATCCTGTCCTTCACGTACTTGGAAAGAGCTTTCGGCGAGCGAAGTTCCTCGAAATCATCGTCATCAAGTTGTACCGAAACAATCTGTGCATCATCAACGCCGAGACCCTTCAGGTAGTTCTTGAATATCGTAAACAGGAAATAGCTCTTTCCACATCGGCGTATGCCGGTGATGACCTTGACAAGGCCATTGTGCATAACGGCCTTGATTTCCTCAAGATAATCATCGCGTTTGATTTCCATCTTCAACACTTCCTCTTACCGTAGACTTCTACGTTTTCATGAAGCGGCTGTATTATATCATAAATCCGTGTTGTCATGTTGAGGAAAACGGGAGACGAAATTCACCAGACCGGCGAGAAGAATTGGGCAGATCGCGTGCCGAGAGCCTGACAAGTCCCGATCCAAGCAGCAATGGCGATGGCACTCAACTCAAAACATTCATTCCTTCGCCCCTTTCGAGGTAAACTCCAGCACCGTATAGGAGAATGGCAAGAGTTGCGGCGTGGCGCGGAAGGAATCCGTCACGTCCTTCGGCGAGATGCGGTCGGGATCGTCTGGCGGGTTGCGGTCCTCCAGGCTCGGCGCGGAGAGCGACGTCGCCTTCGCGAGCGTGAGTCCGGGCGCGCCGGCGAAATCGAGCGTGACGGGCTTCGCCGCGTCGGACGAGTTGCAGATGTGCAGCACCACGGACGCCCCTTCCCGGTCGCGAGTAGCCGACACGGTCACCTCCGCGTCGTCTGTCTTGCCAGCCACTAGGATGTCGCGGTGGTTCGCGCTCGCCATCTGCTGCGCCCAGCCGCAGGGCTGTAGCCACGTCTTGTCAGTCGTGTAGAATATCTGTCCCTGGTCCCAGCCGTTGTCGTTCTGCGCGTATGCCTGGAGCGCGTTCGCCGGGCAGCTCGTGAGCAGGAACGGTCCCTGCTCGCGCGCCGCCTCCAGGTTGCGCGCGTGGGCGATGGCGCGGCGCATGTTGTGGATGTACGAGTTCTCCTCGAAGATCGCAGCCTTCATCGTCGTCTTCGGGTTGATGCGCGTGATCATCTCGCGGAATGTCTTGAGCATGTGGCGCGTGCGGTCGCCGCACTTCACGTCGCCCGCGCCCACGTGGATGTCCCAGTACTCCACGTAGCCGTCGGTGAGGCGGAACGTCTCCTCCATCAGGTCCATGTGCTTCATCTGCCACATCACCGCGCCGGCGAAGACGAGCTTAGGGTTGGCCTTGCGCATCGCCGGCACGAGCCGCCGCAGGTTCTCGCAGTAGCGGCGGATGTCCTCCATCACCGGCTTGCCGCCGGCTGGCGTGAATCCGGCGCACTCCTCGTTACCGATCTGCACGCAGATGAAACCGTCAAACCGCTTCAGCCAGGTGGCAAGCTCCACGGCGTCTTCGGTCGTGTCGTAGGCGTGGATCGAGAACGCGCACGGCAGCTTGAGGAGGTCGGCCATCTGCACGAACTCGCGCACCATGAAGCCTGCGGAGCTCGTCGTGAACCAGAAGCCCTCGTAGGGACGGCGCTCGCCCTTCATGTTCTTCAGCAGATAGTCGGGCGCGTTCACCATCGATCCGCCCCAGCGCAGGAAGGTCAACCCTTCCTTCCGGAACGCCGCCACGATGTCCTCCCGGCAGCCCATACGGCCGAATTCGTTCGTCGGCTCGTCCTTGAGATAGACGTCGTCGATCCAAAGCTTGCCGCCGCCAGAGGCGAGGATGAGGAAACGTGCCGCCGGATCCGTCGTGTCTGGCGTGAGGGAGAAAGACACCTTGGACCACGTCTCGCCGCCGCGCATGGAGACCGTCTCTTTCGCGTAGGTGATTCGCCCGTCCTGCCGCTGAAGCTTCACCTCCAGGTTGCCGACCGCGCCACGCGTGAAGAAGTGCCCCACCATCTTCTTGCCCTCGCGGCAGGGAATGCCCCAGCCGTTGAGGCCCCGGTTCGCCACGCCGGACGTGCCCGCACCGGGCATGAGCCGCTGGGAGGCCTTCCCCCAGTGGGCAACCTCGGGGTCGCGCACGACAATGCCGCCGTCGGTGGAGATGTCCGTCCACTGCCGCCCGCACATCTTGTTCCCGCTGCCCCTCGGGCTGTGCGGAATCACCTGCGGCGGCAGCAACTCCTCGAAGCTCTCGTCGTAGAGGCGCTGCGCGTCGAGGCCACCGTAGATCTCGTGGTTGACATCCTCCATTCCCGTACCGTACAGCGTGCGCGGAACCTCGGCCTTGACGTCATCGAGCTTAACGGACACCTTCACCGCTCCTGCGGCTGCCGCCGTCATGAACGCTACCGCCGCAGCCAGCAGCGCCGATTCCATGCCTTGCATTTTTCGCAGTTCCATATGTTCATCTCCCTATACGCTTAGCGGAAGATCATGATCGTGCCAGGGCCACCAAAGCCGAGACCAAGCGTCACGCTGCCCGCATTTGCGCCAGTGTTCACGCGCGTGACCCAGCCGTTCACGGGATACCCGTGCCACGGCGAGCCTCCGACCACCACGAACTTCTCCTTCAGCGCCTCCGCCGTCGCCGCGTCCGCCACCGTGCAGAGCGGCAGCATGAAATCCTTGCTCGGCGGCTTCGCCAAGTTGCCCGTGTTCTCGATCTTCACCTTCACGGTCCCCTCGGGCACGGAGATGGAGCCGCCGTTCAGGTTCAGCATGCCGTACAGCCCCACGCCCGCCGTCGTGTTGGGCTGCGGACTCAGCACCACGGCCGTGTCGTTCGAGAACGTCATCGCCACGCCGTTGAACACGCAGGCGTTCAGCGGCTCCAACTCGCCGCCCATGACCGTGAACTTGTTCTTGTTCGCGGTCGGCGTCGTCGCGCCGGACGCGCTAAAGAGCGGGTCGAGCGAACCGCCGAGGCACAGGCGTCCCGGCCCCTCCTTGATCAGCTCGCCGTTGTACGTGATCCGCTCCTTCACCGTGAACGTCACGTTCGAGACGAGGAACCGCCCCACGCCGTTCACGTAGATGCCGCGCGTCGCGTCGTCCAGCGTCATCGTCGAGCGCGGCCAGAGCTGCGAGTAGCACTCGAGCTGAAGCGCGTTGTACACGAAGTTCGTGAACGAACCGCCCAAGTTACGCGGATCGTTCAACACGAGCTTCGCGCTATTCGCCATCGAGGGCATCGCAACCTGCCGCGCCGCGTTCGTCGCAGATTGACACCACACCTTCACGCACCCCTGCCAATTCGTGTTCAGGTTGGCGAACTCAACCCAACCGACCTGGTCTGCATGGTTCTGATCCTCGTTGTAGCCATACACATCGATGCGTCCCCTTCCACTGATCTCGGATTCGATGCGGATGTAGCGTCCGATGGACATCTTGACTTCCACCTTCTCGCTTCCGCCCGTAAAGCCGTTGTTGCGTAGACGGATACGTCCCCTGTAGGCGAGAGTACCGCCCACTGCAAAGGGATTGTCGCCCGTATCGCCTGTCGCGTAGTCCGTAAGTATTGTGTTGCCGATTAGCCGCAAATCGTTGACCGTCACAATCTTTCCGCGCCCCGTCAAGGACGCCGTGCTGCCGGACGAGTTACTCATCAACGTCAACGCATGTCCGGCAAACGTGTTGCTGCCCGTGGGCGGACGAAGAACGCGGGCTTCCACATAGTAGTCGCTGTCGGCATGCGGCCACAGGCCATCCGACCAGTTGTTCGTCAGCGAGCCTTCCTTGGCGAAAGAAACAGCCACTTTATTGCCGTCACCCGATGTCAGATGAATGCGCGGATACTTGCGCACATAGAGCGTGGAGAGTCCGTCTGCATCCGTCTCCACGTGGAAGTCCACATGGTTGAATGCATCGTAGGTAATCGGTGGCGTCGTGCCGTTGTAGTCGTGGATCGTGAAGTCGGCGGCGTTGAGCGTGACGCCGTGCGGCGCCTTAAGAAGCGGAACGTCGAAGGCGTCCGCGTGCGCAATCGAGACGCCGTGGGCGGCAATGACCTGTATGGGGCGGTGGATGGTCAGCGTGTTCGTGACCGTGATCACGGCGGATTTGCCGCTCGTCTTGTCGTAGTTGAGCGCGAGGATGGCCTCGGCGTCGAGAGTGAGGTTGGCGACCGTCATGTCCGACTGCGGCATGTCCGGCTCGAGGATCGTCCGGCGGCGCATGAGCACCGTGCCGCCGATGTCGCCTGCTGAGATGAGCCGCACGTGGCGCTCCTTCGTCTGCGTCGCGTTGTAGTTGTAGAACTCCCGGCATTCAAGCGTCCCGAAGTAGTTCGTCAGATCCGTGAACCGGTATGAGGAGATGCCCGTGTCGTTCGACAGGTCGCCATTGCTCGTATGGTCGTACTGCGTCGATAATATCCACCAGGCCGTTGCGGGACCCGACACGGGGCACTGGAAGTCGAGTCCGATCTTGCGCGAGTCGGCTGCGCCGTTTGACGTTCCGATGTTGTTGTTGATGGTGGAAATGATCTTGTTCGCCTGCGTGGACAGCACCTGAACCTTCCCCTTGATGGAGGCCTGCGTGTTGTTGTACTGCGAGATCATTCCGCGTTCGAGGACAAGTCCGTCGTTGTGGAATGTCACCGTGATCGGCGTCGGGTTGACCGCGCAGAACGCGAGCGTGGAGTTTTTCCCCAATGACTGCGAGCCGACATGCAGCGACTTGCCGTTCCATTCGCTCGTCGCGAGGCGCGGCGTGCGGCAGGCGCCGTTGAACAACAGGTAGTAGTCCACCTCTGGATCCTGGAAACTGCCGTCGTACACGATGGGCCGCACGTCCTTCGTCAGCGACCAGAACGCCGAGTTCGTGAAGGATGACTGCCCCATCGGATCCGCAACGTAGTTCCCCGCGGCGTTGACCTCGCCGTACCAGTACGACTCGGCAGCGACGGCCGGCCGCACGCCGGCGCACGCCAAGGCGACTGCGACCAGACCACACGCGACGATTCTGTTTGCTTTCATGCCCATACTCCTTTACAACTTTGCGGATTCCTCAAATGGCGTTGCCGACGGCTTCGGCGTCAGAGCTCGATGCTGGCCGAGAGCAGGTAGTGGTCGGTCGGATAGCGGTCGGTGCCGGGACGCTTGTCGTCGTGCGTGACGAAGTCGCGCACGCGGATGCCGTCCGAGACATAGATGTAGTCGCAGCGCCGCCAGTCGATGCCCTGGATCTTGCCCCAGTTGTGGTAGGTGTTGATCGGGCCGGGATCCTTCTTCTCGGAGATGTCACGCGCGTCCTTCAGCACCTTGCGCGCCTCGATGGCGGGCTCGGTGGCCGGGCCGCAGTTGTGGTCGCCCACGAACACGACGGGCAGGCCCTCGGCGAAGGTCTTCATCCGCTTCAGGATCAGCTTCATCCCCTCGATGCGCGCAAGCTCCGAACGGTGGTCGGTGTGCGTGTTGATGAAGCAGAACTTGCGGCCAGTCGCCTTGTCCGCGAGGATGAGGTAGATGCACGGACGGATGTTCGCCGCCCCCCAACCCTTGGAATGCGGAACGTCGGGCGTCTCGGACAGCCAGAACACGCCCTTCTTCACGAGATCGAAGCGGCTCTTGCGGTAGGCGACGGGCGTGGAGACATCGTAGTCATCCACGAGCTCCCACTCCTTCAGTCCGGCGCACAATTCGCGGTATGGCCTGCCATGAACTTCCTGAAGCCCGAACACGTCCATGTCCAGTTGGCGGAGAAGCGCAATCAGGTC
>JAEEGG010028351.1_pt1 | contig 10534 bp, 5 predicted proteins | sample 9134161 | NCBI WGS metagenome assembly JAEEGG01 (sample SAMN16246543, study PRJNA631951) | gut metagenome | biome: gut microbiome; feature: rumen; material: CR-attached | host: Bos | place: Iran: Karaj | collected 2018-10 | reverse complement strand
AAGGAGCGCATCGCACAGACGAAGGACGTCCCCGCCGACGGCATCTTCCTCGGCAACGGCAGCGATGAGGCCATCGACCTGCTCTACCGCTGTTTCTGTCAGCCAGGCATCGACAACGTGGTGGCCATCGAGCCCACCTACGGCATGTATCGCGTATGTGCCGACATCAACGACGTGGAGTATCGCACCGTGCTGCTCGACGAGCAGTTCCAGATAAAGGCCGAAGAGCTGCTTGATGCTTGCGATGAGCACACCAAGCTCATCTGGATATGCAGCCCCAACAACCCCACGGGCAACAGCATACAGCGCGAGGAGATGCTGAAAGTCATCGACGGCTTCGACGGACTTGTGGTGGTAGACGAGGCTTACAGCGACTTCGCACGACAGCAGCCGCTGCGCATGGAACTGGCCAAGCACCCCAATCTGGTGGTGCTCAACACGATGAGCAAGGCATGGGCATCGGCTGCCATCCGGCTGGGCATGGCCTTTGCCAGTTCCGACATCATCGATGTCTTCAACAAGGTGAAATACCCCTACAACGTCAACTTGCTCACCCAACAGCAAGCCATGAAAATCCTCGATGCCAAGGCCGACGTGGAGCGCCAGCTGCAACTCATCATGCAACAGCGCTCACAGGTGATGACAGCTTTCCGACAGCTGCCCATCTGTCAGCAGGTCTATCCCACCGATGCCAATTTCTTCCTCGCCCGCGTCACCGACGCTCAGGCCATCTATAACTATCTGGTGAGGTGTGGCATCATCGTGCGCAACCGTACCCGCGTGCAGCTCTGCCACAACTGCTTGCGCATCACCATCGGCACACGCTCTGAGAACGACGAGCTGCTGGGTGCCCTGCGGCAATACAAAAACTAAGTTTCCTCCCTTCTGCCTCCGAGGGGGCTACGATAGCCTTGTTTGCGGTCTATCGTAGCCCCCTCGAAGCTGAAGGGAGGGCTTTAGCAGTCCTCAATCGTTGATGAACACTTTGCGCGAAGAGCCATCGGCATGCTTCTCGATGCAGAGGCCACGTGGCATCTCCATCCGGCGGCCATGCAGGTCGTAATAAGCCTTGACAGGCGATTCTTCAGTCTGACGTGGGTCGTTGATAGCTGTATAGCTCTCGTCGATAGTAAAGATAAAGGTGTTCAGGCTGCGGGGTGGCAAAGTATATACAAACTCGCTCACCGGCTCCTCGATTTCGAGGGGCAACTCCTGACAGAGTTTCTCTTTCTCATTGCCCGTAGACTGCAGCAACATTCCGCTTTTCACTTTGAAAGGCAGCTTGAGTTTCAAGTCACGTCCGTTCTTTGTCGTGTCGATGGCCATCACGATAAGCGAGTCGCCCTTGATGTAGGCCGAAGTCTCGAAAGCGCTGTTCGTGCCCGTGCTCACACTCGACGAAGTGCTGATACGCGTGGAACCGGTGACGTGCTTCGAGAAGTGCGACATCACGAAAGCGCGGGGCAGCAGCGTGTTCTTCGTGTTGCCAGGGTTATACTTCGACTCGCCAGTTCCCACGAAGGCCCAGTGTGCACGCATATACCAATAGATATATCCCGTGCAGCCAGCCAGCATGCACTCGTTCAGCTCTTCGGCAAAAATCAGTTGCTCGTGCCAGTTGGGCAGGTGGTCGATGTTGTCGGTCACAGAGTGCTCGGTCATCCACACCTCCTTACCATACTTCATGGCAAGGGCAGAGGCACTCTTCATGTTGCCCAAAGGCGGATGGCCATAGAGGTGTCCCGCAATGATGTCAATCTGTTCGCGGGCCACAGGGTCGTTCAGCAGCATGTTGCTGTACTTGGGGTCGAAGCCCAGAGGCTCGGCACTAATGAGGCGCACGCCGTTGTAGGTCTCGCGGTCGAGCATGTAAGCGTTCTCCTTCACCAGCTTCAGCTGCTGCTCGGGGGTGTAGAGGCACCCCGAATAGTCAACCCACCAGTCTGGCTCGTTTTGAATGGACACAGCATCCACGTTGACCCCATTCTTCTTCATATAAGCTAAGAAGGTGTTCAGCCAAGGGAAGAACTTGCTGTAGCAGTCTTCGCGCAGCTGACCACGCTGATTGCCCTGCGAGTCGCTTTTGCCACCCTGCGCCGTGCCGTTGGTCTTATATTCGCCTGGGGGCGACCATGGGGTGCCAAAGACGATGCCGCCACGCTGCTTCACAATCTTGGCCGAGGGCAGCGACCCCTTCCAGTCGTAGGGCGTGTCGTAGTTGTTCCATTCAGGCACAATGACATCGCCCACGAAATTGGGCGAAATCTCCATGCGCATGATGTTCAGCCCAATCTTCGACGTGGGGCCATAGAGCAGCTTCACGGGATTGGTGTCGGTGCCAAAGGGACACATGGCACCATCGCAGCAGGCTGCACCAAAGCCCGTCACCTTCTGGTAGCGCGTGTCCTTCACTGTGACCGTCACCGTGGCAGCATGAACAGCCGTAAGCGCAGCCATCGAAAGAAACGCTGCTGCCAAGCCACGGAAAGGCGGAGTGATGTTAAAGATTCTTTTCATAATGAGTGACATATTTCAATTCGACTGCAAAATTACTACTTTTCTGAGAATAACCGTCATTTTCCCCACACTTTTTGGTTCAAAAAGATATCGTAGGGTGGAAAAGTTTATTCTCGTCGTGAAATTCTCATTCCATGTCGTGGTTTTTATCGTTCCACGTCGTGGAATATACTTCTGTTCGCTTTTTTTTCAAACCACTTATAAATTTTGGTTGGCAGCGGCCGCTGCCAATCATGTCCCCGCCCGCTGCCAACCTGAAAAGCATGTCCCTTTTCCCTCTGTGGTGCCTCCCGCTCCCTGTTTGTCGTGCGCCAAATCTCCTGAATGCACCCCATTTCGCTCGTCATCAACAATGCTCAACTGCATGTCATCACTCTTTTAGCGAATTGTTTGCTGATTCCGTATATAATTCTTGTCTTTCCTCTAAAGATTAAAGTCGTGCCCTCGCTCAACTGCAATCATCAGCGGCGATGTATAACTATAATCCTCTCTCTGCCCAGTCGCCTCTATCAAGATTTCGATAACCGATGGCTTCTGCGATATGTATGGACTCAACCTTTTCGCTGCCAGCGAGGTCGGCGATGGTGCGGGCCACTTTGAGGATACGAGAGTAGGCACGGGCGGAGAGTTTAAGATTGTCCATAGCCATGCGGAGCATGTCGAGGCTGGCGGCGTCAGGCTCGGCATACTGGTGGAGCATGCGCTCAGTCATCTGGGCGTTGCAGTGCACACCCTTGAAAGCATTGAAGCGTTCTTCCTGAATATGACGAGCACGAATCACCCTCTCGCGGATGACCGCCGACGGTTCGCCTGGAGACATGCCCGACAAATCCTTGAACGGCACTACGGGCACCTCGATGTGCAGGTCGAAGCGGTCCATCAATGGGCCACTGATGCGCGAGGTGTAGCGCTGTATCTGTCCTGGCGTGCAGACGCAGTTGTGGGTGGGGTCTCCATAATAGCCACACGGACAGGGGTTCATGGAGGCCACGAACATAAAGGAACAGGGGTATTCAACAGTGTACTGGGCACGGGAAATGGTGATGCGGCGGTCTTCCAACGGCTGGCGCAGCACTTCGAGGGTAGATTTGGAAAACTCGGGCAGCTCGTCGAGATAAAGCACCCCATTGTGGGCCAACGACACTTCGCCGGGCGTAGCCCTGGATGTGCCCCCCGTCATGGCCACCTGCGAGATGGAATGATGAGGACTGCGAAACGGACGGATAGAGATGAGCGAGGTGTTCTTGCCCAGCTTGCCAGCCACGGAGTGAATCTGCGTGGTCTCCAAGCTCTCGGCCAGCGTCAGCGGGGGCAGAATCGACGGCAATCGCTTAGCCATCATGCTCTTGCCACTTCCAGGTGGACCGATGAGAATCACATTATGCCCCCCACTGGCCGCCACCTCCAACGCACGTTTCACTCCCTCCTGCCCTTTCACATCGGCAAAGTCGAGATCGAAGCTATACTGCCGCTCATAGAACTCTTTGCGCGTGTCGACAACCATGGGCTCGTAGATGGTGCTGCCATTCATGAAAGCCACCACATCGGCCAGATTCTCCATGCCATAGACCTCCAGATTGTTCACCACCGCCGCTTCGCGAATATTCTCTTTGGGGACTATAAGGCCCTTGTAATGCTCCTTGCGGGCACGGATGGCAATGGGCAGCACGGCACGCACAGGCTTCAAAGCACCATCAAGCCCCAGTTCGCCCACCATCATGTAGCCCCCCAGTCGCCCCATCTCCACCTTTCCGTCGGCAGCCAATATGCCGATGGCTATGGGAAGGTCGAAACCGCTGCCTTCCTTCTTCAAGTCGGCAGGCGAGAGGTTCACCGTGAGGCTTCCTAAGCTTATCTTGAACCCAATATTGGAAGTGGCAGCCATGATGCGGTCATAACTCTCCTTGACGGCTGTATCGGGCAGACCCGTCATGTGGAACTGCATTCCTCGCGTAATGTTCACCTCAACAGTAATGGTGGTGGCTTCGAGTCCATTCACCGCAGCCGTATAGGTCTTTGCCAACATAAGAATGTTATTTGTGAAAAAAAAAACAAGATAATATGAGCCACCAACAAGCTACATGCCGATGGACTGACGATACTCCAGCAGCTTGTTTTGATATTCAGACAGAGCGTCGGTGTGCTTATCGTGCGACTGCTGACTCAGCAACTGTGCTTCGAGCAGGTCGGCCATTCGGGCTGTTCCCGCCTCATACGCATTGCGATGAAGTCGCAGGTTCTCCTCTGCTTGCTCAATGCTTCGCTGGGCCAGTTGCAGTTGCAGATAGGCTTCCTCCACCCCATTCCACGCATTCTGCATCCGAATCTTCAGCAGTTCTGAATTGTCCAACAGCTGCTCCTGCGCTTTCTGCAACTCCACCTTTTTGCGCTTCACCGCATGAGAGCCTCCCCACCAATCGGAGATGGGCACGCTGACAGTGGCGAACACCATGCCAAAAGTACGGTCATTGTCCATCAGGTTATGATAGTTGTAACCTGCTCCCACGGCTACAGAAGGAAGATTCGCTCCCACTGCCAACTTGCGCTGCAATTCGGCGGCCTCCACCTGCTTGCCCAAGAGCTGATATTCAGCAAGGTCGCGGAGTGCTGCATCGGCGGAGACCTGGACAGGAACTTCAACATTCTCTACAGAAGGCGAAGATAGCACAAACGACGTATCGCGCAAGCCACAGTATTGAGCCAGCAGCATCTTGACAAGCGACAAACCATTCTGCAGTTTCAGCCTTTGGCTGGCCACATCGTTCAGGCGCAGCTGCACCTGCAGCAAGTCATTGCGAAGGGCAACGCCAGCACGCACGGCCACGTCGACATCTTTATATATGTCGTTGAGCAGGGCCTCGGCAGCCTGGAGCGTTTTCATCTTCTCTTGCAGGGAGACCATCTGCCAAAAGTACTGGTGGGCGGTCTTCTCCACCTCGTTCTCAGAGAGTTGCAACTGCAAATGACTCACGTCTTCGCCCACCTTGGCCAGTTTGTTTCCATTGACAATCTGTCCTCCAGCAAACACGGGCTGGACAGCCATGAGCGACCCGATGGTTCCATTCTTCATCATCGACATGCTGATGGGGCTGGCAAAGGCTGCCAAAGCTTCGGCAGGCAACATCTGCGACAACATCCCCATAGCGGAAGATGGCAGCATGTCGGTAGGATTTATCGTATAGGAGGCCATGCCACGATTGGCATTGAACCAGAAGGCAGTGCCGCTGACATTGGGGAAGAACTTGGTGAAAGCCTCCTTGCGCTGCTGCTGGGCCGCATCAACATCGTGCATCGCGTTGCGCATGGCGATATTGTTTTGGCGAGCTGAGTCGAGCACCTGCTGTAGGGTGTAGTGAGGCTGGGCTGCGATGAATTCGCAGCTAAGAAAAAAGGCAATGATTGCTGTTATCTTCTTCATCTGTATAATATGTCACTTGGTTGAAACCTTCCAATAAATGACGGGCAACATCGTCACCACCATGATGAGCGACCCGATGCCTCCTGCAAAGATGGTGACGCCCACAGGCATCCAGAATGATGACTGCGCGATGATCATCGGCACCACGCCCACAGCCGTCGTGGCCGTGGTGAGGAAGATGGGCACCATGCGGCGCTTGCCGGCATCGTAGGCGGCCTGACGCACAGCCTCATTGTAGGCCTTTCGGTCCACCGTCCAGTCGCCATGCGCTGCCACATATTGCTTTATCAAGTCAATGGCGTGTTCAAAAATCAGTATTTCGTTGCGCATAATCATTCCCATCAGCGTGATGACACCCATGATGCTGGTGAGTCCCAGCATGCGGTTCATCAATCCCAATCCAATGAGGGCACCAGGCAGCATCAGGCCAAGGGCTGCGATACATACGGTGGTGATGCCGTACTTCTTGAAGTTGAAGAGCAGGAAGAAGAAGATAATCACCATTGAAATGGCTACACCGCCAAAGATCTGTGGCAACATCTCGCCATTGTATTCTATCTCGCCCCCCACCTCGGCACGCACGCCCTGTGGCAGGTCGATCTCTTTCTCCATCATATCGGCAATGCGGCTCTCTACGGGAGCGGCATACACGCCATTGGCAAACTGTGCTGTCACCGTGATGCAGCGCTCGCCACCTCGATGCATGATGCGACTTTCGCTCCATTTGGGACTGACTTTTGCTATCTGACGTAGTGGAACGGTGGTATTGCTGCTATGGATGCCAGCAGAGAGCATCGACACCGGTGTAGAGATGCCCAGATTCTCGACATCAGAGAAGGTCATGTCGGCATCGTCCTTCACCACTACGGGCACCTCGTAATCGCCCTCCCAGATATGGCCCACACGCAGGTCGTTGGTAGTGGCACCCAGCGCGAGTGCAGCCGTGCTGCGAGTGATGCCCAATTGTGCCGATGCCACAGGGTCGAGTTCTACATTGATGATGGGGAATGGCTGGAAATAGTCGGTGTGCACCCATTCCAGTTCCGGCATCTCCCTCATGCGGTCCATCATCCGCTCGGCAACCACATGCAGCGAGTCGAGGTCTTCACCATAAAAGCGATACTCCAACTCAGGCACCTCCAGATAGTCGAGCCGCTTGAAACGGATGTAAGCCTGTGGGAAGGCTTCGCTCCAAACAGGCTGATACTTGGCCAACAGTTTCAGAGTGGCATCCTGCGAGGTGGTATTCACAATGAATTGAGCATAGTTGCGTCCTGCCATTTGAGGAGCATAGCACACCATGAAGCGGGGCGACGAACAGCCCACAAACGAGGTGATGCACTTCACATCCTCATCTTTCTGCAGCACCTGGCGCAGGGAGTCGGCAATGACACGTGTTTCGGCTATGCCTTTACCTTCGGGCAGGAATATCTCCACGGCAAACTGGTCGCGGTCGGCAAAGGGGAACTGACGTACTTTCAACGAGGGTAGGATAAGGCACGACAACAAAATGATGCCAATGCCGCCATAAATAGTCAACCACGGATGGCGGAACGTAATGTCTAACACCTTATTATATGTATTCTGCACCCACTTAGTGATGGCATTGCCATCAGTCTTCACCTTTCCAGGCTTAATAACAAGTACCTCCAAAAACGGGATGACGGTCACAGCGAGGAAGAGCGACACCATCAGGTTGACAGTGATGGTCACCGGGAAATCTTCCAATGCGTCGTGGCCAGCGCCTTTCATGGTGAGCAGCAAGGGGTAGAAGATGACGCAGATGCAGAGCGTGGCCAGCATCATCGGCATGAAATACTGTCGAGACGACTCCAAGGCAGCTTCCTTTGGCTCGTAACCTTTGCCGAGATACTCCAGGTAGCCGTCGATGACCACTATCGAATTGTCGACAATCATTCCCAGCACCACAATCATGGCAGCCAGCGTCACGATGTTCAGTTCAATGCCCATCATATACATAATCGACACCGAGATAAACGTGCTCAGCGGGATGGTGATGGCTGCCACGATGGCGGAGCGCAAAGGGAAGAGGATCATTATGACGATGATGATAATCAGCATCGAGATGAGCAAGTCGCGCAAGAAGTCGCTGACACTCTTCCCCACCACCTTGGGTTGGTCGGCTATGCGGGTAATCGTCACGTCGTCGGGCAATTCGTTCACGCGGAAGGTGTTGAGAACCTTGTCAACGTCCTTGCCGTATGCCACGATGTTATTTCCTGGCGTCATCTCCAACGACAGCAACACACAAGGATGCCCATCTTGTTCGATATAACTCTCGGCACTGTCGTATTCACGCACCACGCGAGCCACGTCCCTCACACGTGCCACCTTACCCGTCACTGGGTCAGAGAAGATAATCTGGTTGGCGATCTCCTCTTCGCTGTTTTCCGTAGCCTCAATGTGTATAGGCACCTGCTGGTCGTCGTCGCTGATGCTGCCACTGAGGGTGGTGACGCCTTGGGCCTGAAGGCGCGAGAAAAGCATCTGTTGGCCAATGCCGTAGGCCTGCAATCGCTGACGGTCGACATAGAGCGAAATCTGTTCCTTCTGTTCGCCATAGATACGCACGTTGGCCACCGACGGTATGAGACGCAATCGGTCTGACAGATGGTCGGTATAATACTTCAGTTCACGATAGCTGCGTTCAGGACTTTCAATGGCAATGAGCAATGCCGAGGTGTTGCCGAAGTCGTCGTTAGCCACGAGGGCCAGCACGCCACTGGGCAGTTGCGATTTGAAGCCGTTCAGACCATGCTTAATCTTCGACCACACCTCATCCTTGTTGTTGACATCATCATTTAGACGCACCATGACGATGCACATGCCATTCTGCGATGTGGTGGTGGTCTTCTGCCGGTGCACCTCGCCGTAGGTAAACAGATAGCGCTCCAGCGGTCGGGCCACTTGTTCTTCCACCTCCTCAGTCGTCGCTCCCGGATAGACAGCCACCACCACTCCCTGCCGGATGGTGAAGGCGGGGAACTCGTCTTTCGGCATCACATACATGCCATAGATACCCAGTGCCAGCAGTATGACGACCATCAGCAGCGTTATGGAGTAGTGCTCCAGTGGCCAGCGGAGCCAGTTCATCTGTTTCATTTACTATTAAACGATTTACTATTTACTACTTAATAATCAATCGGGTACTATCTTCAGCTTAGAAGACGACGCGGGTGCCTTCGCTCAACTTTTGATAGCCCTCTGTCACAATGCGCTCACCATTGCCGATGCCACTGCTGACGGTGACACGATTGCCCTTGCTTTCGCCAAGGGTTACTGTCGTACGGTGGGCAGTGCTGTCGTTACTGATGGTCCAAACAAACATACTTCCGTCGGCCTTGCGCTGCACAGACGTGATAGGAATGGTCAGCTCAGTAGGTTGCGACTGCATCGCTACAAACGACACCGAGGCCACCATACCTGGCAACAACCTGCGATCGGCATTTGCCACGTTGATGCGAATGTCGTAGGTATGCGTCAGGGCATCGGCCTGCACGCCCTTCTCTATCCTGCCGCCATCAAGGCTGCGGTTGATGGCTTCCACCTTAATAATAGAAGAAGTATTGGCGTCGATGTAGCCGATTTCAGCCTCAGGGATGGCCACCTTCACCTTCACGGTCGAAATGTCGAGAATGTTCACTACCGCTTGTGAGGGCAGTGCAGTTTCGCCAGCACCAATCAGCTTCTTGCCAACGATGCCACTGACAGGAGCCGTCAACCGACAATCCTGCAAGTTTTTCTTCGCCACCTCCAACTGCGACTTGGCCTGAGCCACCTTGCTCTGTATCTCCACCCACTGAACTTCAGGTAGCGACCCGTTCTCGTGGAGCATGCCATAGCGCTGTAGGGCATCATTGGCCTGTGCCATGGCCGCCTCGGCACCGCTAAGCAGGTTTTTGGCCTGGGTGTCGTCAATCTCAGCTATCAGCTGCCCACGAGCCACCCGTTGCCCTTCAGACACCAGCACACGCTTGACAACCCCCATGGTCGTGAAACTGACAGCCGTCGCCTGACACTCCTCAACAATGCCGACGTACTTTTGGCTGTTTGCCATAGGGGCTTCCGACACCGTCTGAACCGTTACACGTGTGGGAGCCTTTGTTTTAAGGCCTGTTTTATTCTCACAACTACCGATAAAGACGGCAGTCAACACCACAATGACAATTTTCCTCATAATAAAGATAATAATGCAATTGAATTGACCGTGCAAAGTTAATTCAAATGAATCAAAAATCAAAACAAAAGAACAATATCTTTAGCAAAATAACAAGAAAAAGCGAATGCACCCGCCAACAGAGACCCATTCAAGGGTGAGAAATAGGATAGCAAGCTGCCGGGAACTGGGTTTTTCTGCAAATTCAGGAGATAACGCAAATTCCGAAATTCACGGATTCACCTGAATATCCGGGCGGCGCGAGGCGAACGCGCACAAAAAAAGGAGACCGCAACCCGCATTGGGCTACAGTCCCCACTCAAAAGGAGGCGGCCTCCTACTCTCCCGCATTGCATTGCAGTACCATCGGCGCAGACGGGCTTAACTTCTCTGTTCGGAATGGGAAGAGGTGGGACCCCGAC
>JAEEGG010028349.1_pt1 | contig 10534 bp, 8 predicted proteins | sample 9134161 | NCBI WGS metagenome assembly JAEEGG01 (sample SAMN16246543, study PRJNA631951) | gut metagenome | biome: gut microbiome; feature: rumen; material: CR-attached | host: Bos | place: Iran: Karaj | collected 2018-10 | reverse complement strand
TTTAATCACAGTACTCTCAAGGATCGTATCACTATGATGTCGAAATCAAAATCTCCTCTCGCAAGAGGATGGCGGGCAGTCTATATGCTCCCGCTCGTGTGCCTGGCCCTCGGGCTGCAGGCTCAGACAGTCTATGTGCCTACGGTCAAGGGTAGTGTGAATTATGGAGATAAGGTGCAATTGGCAGCTGATACCGTAAAGATTGTGTTGAAGGGAAACGCCGTTCAGGAAGAAAACATGCCATTGGTGATAATCCATATGGCAAACGGCAGCGAACGAGAGCTTACGCAGGAAGAATTCAGGCAGATCGATCCCGACCGGATCGAGTCAATGACGGTTTTGAAAGATACTTCCTCCAGAGAAAAGTATGGCGACAAGGCAAGCAACGGTGTCATCATCATTGAACTCAAGCAGCAGCAGGAACTGGATGGAATCGTAGTAGTCAGCTACGGAAAGAAGAAAGAAGAGCCGGAAAAGTCATATCTGGTGGAGCCGGACACAATGCCGGAATTCCGCGACGGCGAGATGAGCAGTTTCGTCAAGTGGATGAACAGGCAGATCAGATATCCCGAGGGATGTACGCATACAGGTACCATGAAAGTCGGCTTCGTTGTCGACACTGATGGTAACGTGAAAGATGTCCAGATACTTGAGAATGTCTGCGAAGAGCTTGATGCTATGGTACTCTCCATCGTTTCCAGTTCTCCCAGATGGGACAAGCCGGCAATGTCAGACGGCAAACCCGTTCCTCAGTTCCTTTCCATTCCGATAGAGTTCCAAGTAAGATAAACAAGTCCGATGAAACGATTCTTTGCGTCAATGCTTTTTCTGTCTCTGTCCTGCATCGCAGCGAGAGCACAGGTGGTCATAATCAACGAGAGCCTGTTTCAGGGAAGGATGTCTGAAATCAAGGCAACTGTCCTGGACTCCCTCACAAGCGAACCGATACTCTTTGCGTCGGTCTATGTGATACCGTCCAAGGACACCACGATCACCAATTTTACAATTACCGATGCAAAGGGCGAAGCAACACTCGACGAAGTCCCCTTCGGCAGCTATGTCTTCCACGTGGAGATGATGGGTTACAAGCCCTTTGTTGCCGAGCGCTACTTCCGTAACAGCGAGGTTGACCTTGGGACGATCCGCCTGCAGCAGGATGAACTGTTTCTGCAGGCAGCCACAATCTCGGATGTAGGCAATCCCATCATCGTGAAGCAGGATACGGTGGAATTCAATGCATCTTCTTTCAGGGTTGGGGCCAATGCTATGCTGAAAGACCTGCTGCGGCGAATGCCGGGTATGGAGATAACAGAAGATGGCAAGGTGAAGTTCAATGGCGAGGAAATTGACAAACTCACGGTAGGGGGAAGGACCTTCTTCTTCAACGACCAGTCTACGGCCCTCAACAACCTTCCGGCAGCTGTTGTGGATAAGATTCGCGTGATTGACCGAGAGTCGGAGGCTACCAGGGCTACCGGCCTTGAGGATGGCTCCCGTGAGAAGGTGCTGGATGTGGCGCTGAAAAAAGAATATGAGAAAGGCTGGTTCGGCAATTTGGGATTGAAAGCAGGTACTACACTTGGTGACAAGGACGATGACAATCCCCTCCGCGATGACCGCGGCCTGCTCTGGAACGGAAACGCACTGCTGTCAGCGTACGGCGAAAAAGATCAGCTTACCGTCATTGCGAACGGACAGAATATCGATGAATCCAATGTAGTCGTAATGATTTCGGGCGATGACGGAGAAATGACGCAGTTGAATCAAGGGCTTTCCTCGGCTGCTCAGGCAGGCGTGAACGCTAACACTTCCCGCATCAAGGGTGTTGAAACTACGGCGGGTGTAAACTATAAGTATTCCGACACCGATTCCGGTTCCAAGACTGACAGGACGACTTATCAGGATGACGGTAATCTGAAGTCTTCAACTGAGAACTCCGGCAAGCAGTACGCAAACGCCGTGAGCGCCAATATGGAGTTTGAAAAAGAAGAAGGAAAGGTATGGTTCCACTTCAGGCCTTCGTTCAATTTCAGCAGGACTGAGAGCTCAGCGAACTCTTCCTCTGAAACATTCCGTGAGGGGACTTTTGTCAACAGTTCAGAAAATGCCTCTCACAGCCTTTCGGAAAGTGCCTACACCGGGTATGATGCCGATATGACTATCCGGGATCTGGGAGGAAAGAAGAGCCGCAACCTGCAATTGGCTTCGTATGCTACTTATGATTTCAATAATGGCAGCAGTGACGAGACTTCCCTGCTGACGATGGCGGGCGGGAAAGACATCCGGGCTATGAGGTATGATTCCGACGGTTATAATTCCTGGTTCCAGGGTTCTGTTACATACACTGAGCCACTCGGCGATAAATGGACTATTTCTCCTATGGCAATGATAGAAGTCTCGAAGCGCGATAACGTCAGGGACGCTTTTGATGCTGCCGGGAGGAACGACTATTACAGTTCGGTGAGCCGGAACAATTCAATTGAACAGCAATATGGAATGACAGTCCAGTACAAGTTTGGAGGGCAAAGCTGGATAACCCTTGGTGGCCGCGTCCTGGGCCTTCTGAACGAGACATACTCCAAGAGTCACGGTATAGAAGAAACGACCGGAAAGGATGAATGGAACTGGCACATTGTTCCCAACATCCGCTTCCAGCACAGCAAAGGGATGGACAGACTGTACTTGACTGTCACCGGCTATAGCGATCGCCCCTCATCATCCCGGATGCTGCCGGTGCTGAACATCACCGATCCGTCGAGGCTCAGTCTGGGCAATGTTTACCTGAGACCATATACACAGACCTATTTCAGCAGCGACTGGACCCGGAACAACACAAAGAAATTCTCCACTCTGATGGTGTATTTCTACGGGCAGCTTTACGAATCCCCCATCAGTTATGCCCGCTGGTACGACACTGACGGCATACTTTATTCTATCCCCGTTAATTCGCAGAAGCCCAGTCTATCTATGACCGTCAATGTGAATTATACAACACCGCTCGATACCAAGAAGAACTGGTCTCTGACGCTCAGCGGATACGCGAATTATGTCTCATCAGTGAGCTATCAGGCCAGGAAAACGCTACCGGGGCTGGACAAGGACAACTTCGACTACTCTTCATTTATGGCAGGATTCTGGGGCGATGCGGCGGGTACCCGTTTCTACAGTGGGAAGAGCGGTTTCTCGGAAAGTTCCACACGCACTTTCAGCCCGGAGGCAAGCATATATGTCAGATACAACAAGGATCGCTTTTCCTTCAATGTGGGAGTCAACACCAATGGCTACATAGCCCGCTACTCCCTGGACCCGAGTGTCAATATGAATACGCTGGACACACGCCTGACAGCGGGCAGTTCCTACATTACCAAGCACGAATTCGAATTTGGGACAGACATTGCATACGCCTTCTACATGGGCTATTCGAATGGATACGGCCAGCCGGAGTGGCGATGGAACGCAGAGATCTCCAAGAACATCGGGGCTTTCAACCTGAGTTTCAAAGTCCACGACATCCTGAACCAGACCAGGAATCTTACCCATACTGTCACAGCCAACTATGTGGAAGACAGCTACCGCCTCATTATGGGCAGATACGTCCTATTCGGTGTCAAGTGGAATTTCGGAAAGATGAATGCGGCTCATAGCCAGCGCGCTCAGGATGCAATGTGGAATATGCTGTTCTAGATTATCGTCTGATGACCAGCATCGTGAGGTCGTCGCTCTGCTCGGCGCCGGCTACGAAGGCGTGGACATCTGCGGATATCTCGTCGATGATGGCAGTGGCCGACTGGCAGTCTGAGGCTCCCTCGGCAGCCTTCAGCAACCTTTCGATTCCGAACAGTTCGTGCGACTGGTTCTCAGCCTCGGTGAGACCGTCGGTGTAGAGCAGCAGTGAACTGCCTGGATAAAGTGTCGTTGTCTGCTGAACGTATTCCCAGCCCTGGCTTATGCCGATTGCTATGTTGGGTTTCACGTTCAGAACCCTGGCGATAGAACCCACGATGACAGGAGCATTGTGTCCTGCGTTGCAATATGACAGTTCTCCATTGGCTATGTCGAGGATTCCGATGAAAAGAGTGACGAACATCATCGACTGATTGCGCTTGGACATATTGTCATTGAGCTCCTTCATTATTGCGGCAGGACTGTCATTGCTGTTGGCAAGCGTGCGGAACATCGCTCCGGTGATGGACATCACCAGAGATGCGGGTACACCCTTGCCGGATACGTCTCCAATGCAGAAGAAAAGCTTGTCATCTTTGATGAAATAGTCATAGATGTCGCCGCCCACAGCTTTCGCAGGGGTGAGCCGTCCTGATATGTCGATGTCACTTCCTCCCTGCTCGAGGGGAATCCCTTTCGGAAGCATTGCCATCTGTATCTTGCGGGCAATCTCAAGCTCTTGATCCATCGAGGCTTGCTGGGCTGTGGCATCCTTCAGCTCTTCGATATAATTGGCAAGGGCGTGCTGCATATGTTCGAACGAATCGCGCAGCTGGTGGATTTCGTCATAATCGTGAAGTTCGGGAAGCGGCGTGTCGAAATACCCCTCGGCCACCTGTTCCGCCGAACGGGTCAGATACTGCAAAGGCTTTGTCGTATGCTGGATGGCCCTGCGGATAAGGAAGAATGCCGCAAGAAGACCTAGCGCCAGGAGGAGCAGGATGATTATGGCCAATACCTTTCCGGGCTCCCAGATGGTCTTGAACGGCACCACAACTCCCATAGACCATCCGCTGTCGTGCAGCGGAGCATAGAATACATACGACCGGATGCCGTCAAAATCGGCAATCCTGACGTTACTCTTTCCTTCCATCATTTCCTGGCCAATCAGGACGTACCTGTCGTTGTTTTTGCCGCCGATATGATTGAAATAGTTGTCTTTCAAGATGCGTGCGGGATCCGGATGAGAGATGTAATCACCTCTGCGGCTCAGGATGAAACTATAGATGAGCTGGTCATATTGATGCGACCCCTTTTTGACACCGATCCCTTCAGATTTGTAAGTAACTTCCTGAAGGCGTTCGGTGAGCCAGGAGAGCGACATGTCAGAGCCAAAGGCTCCGACAGCCTTGCCTTCTTTATCCCGTACGGGCAACACATATGAGCAAATCATATTGCCGGCCCCGGATTCATCAAAATAGGGCTCGGACCAGTAGCCGTCTTCATCACTGCTGGCCAGGCCTTTCAGGTACCACTCCTGTGAAAAATAGTCGTGGCTCCCTGAGCCAATCTGCTTTACATCTATGCTGCCGTCATCATAACGTCTTGCGTATGGCTCGAACCAGTGCCCTTTGGAAGGGTAATAATCAGGGATGAATCCTATCCCGCAGCCGGTGATATGGGGGTTGAGCCGCAATTCACTCACCAATGCTGATGCTACCTGATCAGGGTCGGAAAGATGCTTGTAAATTTCATCGATATTGTTGGCTGAAGATATTTCCACAACCCTGAACATTCCGGCTGTCCTCTCGCTGGCCATATTGAGGATGTCACGATAATGGTCTTTCAACACCGACACCGTTCCACTTGCAGAGGAAATGACAATCAGGAAAGAAGTGATGGCCATCGTGAAGAGCATCACCAGGATTATACGCCGCATCAGGCGCCCGGAGAATGAGTGGAACTTCTGTTTCATAGGGTCAAAGATACATATTTCAAATCAATCGAAAAGGCTGAAAATGATTATCTTTGCACGGATGACTGCACTGATAACAGGCGGAAGCTCCGGAATGGGGTTGGAATATGCGAGACAGCTGGCGGAGCGCGGGTATGACCTGATACTCGTGAGCAACCGTCAGGACGAACTCGATACGGCTGCTGATGCACTCCGCAGGCAGTATCCTGTTGAGGTTACGGTGCGTTTCCAGGACCTGGCGCAGGCTGACTCAGCGGACCAGCTCTACTCCTGGTGTGTGAAAGAAAAAAATATCCTTCCTGACATTGTGATCAACAATGCCGGGATGTTCTTTTTCAAGGAGCTGGAAACAGAAGACCTCGGCCGTGCGCAGGCAATGCTGAATCTCCACGTGGCGACAGTGACGCGCACCTGCATCCTGTTCGGCAATGCGATGAAAAAGCGCGGCAGCGGATACATCCTGATAATGTCATCGATGGCTGCGCGCATTCCGGCTCCCGGGATAACTGTCTACTCTGCCACAAAAGCATATCTCAGGAGTTTCGGACGTTCGCTGTCTTTCGAGATGAAGCCCTATGGCGTGGGCGTGACTACGGTCTGTCCTGCCGCTATCGCAACCCCGCTCTACCGACTGAGCGAGAAGTGGATGCGCCTTGGAGTGCGCACCGGAGTCATACGGACGCCGAAATGGCTGGTGGCACGCGCTTTGCGTGGTATGTTCCGCGGCCGCCGCACAGTCAGCCCGTCTTTTATGAACATATACCTGCCGGCATTGATAGCGTTGCTGCCGGCACCAATCGAAGCTGCCTTATGGAAAAAGTTCAGGTAACACTCCTTCTGTTGCTTTGCAGTTTGCTGCAGGCCAACGCACAGCGGGTGGAGACTGTGCCGTTCGGCGACTTCGAGCACTGGACTGTCCGTCACATCCAGGAATCATCCATTCTCGGCGGTGAAGTCAAGACCATCTATGTGGTCGGTCCCGACGAAACGATCGATAAAAACGCCCCTTACGATTATTCGAAAACCATCTGGGCGTCATCGAACGCCTATGCAAAGGTTTCCGGAATCACGAAGACTAGTCTGACGGTGGAGCCTGACAACGGTCCGGGCGGAAGATGCGCAAAGCTCACCACCCGCTTCGCATCCTGCAATGTCGCTGGCATCGTGGAGATCAACGTGCTGGCTACCGGAGCGCTTTACTGGGGCAAAATGCTGGAGCCCGTGACAGGTGTTCGCAACCCCTATGCGTTTATGGACTGGGGAATCCCCTTCACCAGGCGGCCTTCGGCATTGCTGCTGGACTATAAGGCAGAGTTGCCCGCAACCGGCACCCTTACCAAAGGAACGACGTTCAAGCAGCAGACCTTCCCGGGCAAGGATCCCTGCCAGGTGGTGCTGCTCCTCCAGCAGCGCTGGGAAGATGCTGACGGAAACATACACGCGAAGCGAGTCGGCACGGCCGTTCTCCGAATAGATGCGTCTACGGGCGGATGGCGTTCAGCGGTACGTATTCCTGTCGTCTACGGCGACGCTAGCAAACAGCCCGGCTACAAGTCTTATATGGGACTGCTTCAAGGCGACACGGCCTTGTATGCGGTAAACAGCCGTGGCCAGAAGAAAAAAATACTGGAAGAAGAATGGGCATCGGCAGATGCACCTGTTACCCACGCAGTCCTGCAGATTATGGCAGGTTCTCACGGTGCCTTCATCGGTGAACCCGGAAATACTCTCTGGGTCGACAGCGTGAGGCTGGAATACCCCCAATAACCAATCAGATTATGTTCGATCCACATACATTTAACCTCTTTCTGATAGGAATGGCCATCGTGGCCGTGATAGTCTTCGTAGCGCTCTACTTCGTGGATGCCGGTTACGGCAAGTTCTACACTCCGAAGTGGGGACCGTCGCTCGACAACCATCTGGGCTGGTTCCTGATGGAAGTGCCGGTGTTCATCGCAATGCTGGCTCTCTGGTGGTTTTCCGACCGCAGGGCAGACGGTGTCCGGCTGGTGTTCCTGCTTCTTTTCGAGGCTCACTACTTCCACCGTTCATTCATCTTCCCGCATCAGCTGCGCGGCCACAGCCGTATGCCGCTGTCCATCGTGCTGATGGGTGCCGTTTTCAACACCCTCAACGCTTTTATGCAGGGTGGATGGATATTCTATGTTTCTCCTGCCGAGTTCTATCCGGCCAGCTGGCTTAGAAGCCTGCCATTCATCGCAGGAACCATCATCTTCCTTGTGGGAATGTACGTCAACATACAGTCCGACGGAATTATACGCAATCTGCGCGAACCTGGCGACACCGCCCACTATCTTCCCAAGGACGGGATGTTCCGCTATGTGACGAGTGCCAACTATTTCGGCGAGTTTATGGAGTGGGTGGGATTCGCCTTCCTTACCTGGTCCTGGGCCGGAGCGGTATTTGCGCTCTGGACCTTCGCCAACCTGGCTCCGAGGGCGGCGCGGATCTATGAACTGTACAGCCGGGAATTCCCGGACGAACTCGATACGAGCCGTGTGAAACGCATACTGCCATTTATCTATTGATATGACTACTGAGCCTCAGAATTCTCCGATTTTTACGCCGGTGACGATAGGCCCCGTGACGCTGCGCAACCGCGTCATCCGATCTGCCGCTTTTGAGAATATGGCCTACGGCAACAGCCCGACCAAGGACCTCTACGATTACCACGTGGCAGTGGCCCGCGGAGGGGTGGGAATGACAACTCTGGCCTATGCTTCCGTGAACCGCAGCGGCCTTTCGTTCGACGGCCAGCTCTGGATGCGCGAAGAGATCGTTCCAGGTCTGAAAAAGATCACCGACGATGTGCACGCTGCCGGAGCGAAATGCTCCATCCAGCTCGGCCACTGCGGCAATATGACCCACCGCGCCACCTGCGGGTGTATGCCGGTAGGAGCTTCAAGCGGGTTCAACCTCTATTCTCCGACATTTGTCCGGGGTCTGAAGGTTGCTGAGATCGACTCTCTTGTGGAGGATTTCGGCAAGTCCGTGGACCTGGCACGCGAAGCCGGGTTCGACTGCGTGGAAATCCACGCAGGCCACGGCTATCTGATAAGCCAGTTCCTGTCGCCTTATACAAACCACCGCCACGACGAGTACGGCGGCTCGCTGGATAACCGTATGCGCCTTATGCGCCGTGTCATCACCAGGGTGATGGAGGCCGCCGGAGACGATATGGGCGTGATAGTGAAGATGAATATGCACGACGGTTTCCGCCGCGGAATGCAGGAGAAGGAATGCCTGGAAGTGGCGCGCGAGCTGGAGCGTCTGGGTGTCCACGCCATCGTGCTTTCGGCCGGTTTCGTGAGCAAGGCGCCGATGGAGGTGATGCGCGGAGCGATGCCTCTCAAGACGCTGGCCCATTATATGGACCTGCGCAAATTTTGGTGGCTAAAGGCTCTTGTCCGCTGTTTCGGCCGCATAATGATTCCGACCGTGCCCTATAAAGAAGGTTATTTCCTCGATGATGCCAAGAAGTTCCGGGCAGCCGTGAAACTGCCGTTGATATATGTAGGCGGACTTGTGTCCCGTGCAAAGATGGAGGAGGTGCTCGAAGCCGGCTTTCAGGGCCTGCAGGTGGCACGTGCTCTGGTGCGCGACACCGACTTCGTCAGGAAACTTCAGCGTGGCGAGATTGACTGCAGCCCCTGCGGCCATTCAAACTATTGCATCGGCCGTATGTACACCCTCGAAATGAAATGCAATACCTGTGTGGCCAACCTGCCGGAGAAACTCCGCAAAGAGGTTGAGGCTGCAGAGAAAAGGTGGAAATGAACCCCAAAACCATAATTACAGGTGCCACGGGCAGTATGGGAGCGGCAGCCGTAGAGGCTCTCGCCCTTCAGGGAATACCCGTTATTATGGCCTGCCGCAACCTGTCCAAGGCTGAAGCGGTGAAGGCTGACATTCTTTCCCGAGTTCCCTCGGCCGAACTGGACATAAGGAAGCTTGACCTTGCTTCTTTGGCATCGGTAAGAGAATTCGCCGACGGCATCGAGGCCGGGGAGGCAGCAGCTCTCTTCAACAATGCCGGTGTCATCTCCAAGGGGTATTCCATTACTGAAGACGGCTTTGAGAACACCTTTGCCGTCAACTATATCGGGCCCTGGCTGCTGACCAGGCTGTTGCTTCCGAAGATGCCGGAAGATGCGCGGATCGTCAATATGATTTCACTGACCTGCCGCTATGTGCCGCTGTCCGAGCAGACACTGCACCCTGAGAAGAAAGATTTCCGTCAGCTGAAGACTTATGCCAGTGCCAAAAGGGCGCTGATATCGTTTTCGATGGAACTGTCCCGCAGGTATCCGGCGCTGAGGGTCAATCTTGCTGACCCTGGCATCGTGGCCTCGGATATGATAGACCTTGGGCATTGGTACGACCCTCTGGCAGACGCCCTGTTCAAACCTTTCTGCAGGAAACCGGAGGCTGGAGTACAGCCTGCCCTGCGTGCCCTTGCATCCGACAAGTGCAACCGCTGCTTCATCGGGAAGTCGGACCGTGAGATTCCGGACCGTTATGCAGATCCGGACCTGGACGCCCGCATCTGGGCGGAGACAGAAAGGATGATCAGTTTTTAGCTTTCTTCCTGAACATATACTTCCGGGCAACCGCTACTCCTACCCGGTAGGGAAGAGGCCGCAGCGCGCGGTCGGCTTCCTTCAGCTTCTTGCGGATGTCGATGCCCTGCGGACAGAGCTTCTCGCATTTGCCGCATTCGATGCACTGGCTTGGGAATGCCGGCTTCTCTCTCATCGATATGGTCTGGGCATATTGCCAGCGGCCGGAATGCTTCGACTCGGAATACATAGTATTGTAGCAGAGGAACGCTCCCGGTATGTCTACACCCTGGGGACAGGGCATGCAGTAGCGGCA
>JAEEGG010028348.1_pt1 | contig 10535 bp, 7 predicted proteins | sample 9134161 | NCBI WGS metagenome assembly JAEEGG01 (sample SAMN16246543, study PRJNA631951) | gut metagenome | biome: gut microbiome; feature: rumen; material: CR-attached | host: Bos | place: Iran: Karaj | collected 2018-10 | reverse complement strand
AATGACGCAAATTACTTTTTTTTAAAAAATACTTGCGACATATATAAAAACTATTATATCTTTGCAATGTGATATTGATGTGATTCGCGCCACCCGTATGCGGAGGAATAGACGTTTTCAATGTCACATTTTTTTATGCCCTTTGATGAGGTCAGTTGGTTTATTCCTTTCTATGGTGTAAACAACCTCACCATAATCTCGATGGCTTTTGACATTTACCCAATAATTCCATTTGCTTATTTTAATGGTGTAATAAAGAAAGTAATCCGTGTCGGTATCATGTTTTGATTTCGCTGGATTGTCAGCATCATAATTTGGATGGGACATAGGAAAAGGTCGATTATTAGCCCACCCTTTGTACCTCATTCTTTTTAAGGATTTTATTCTAAACGATTGTAACCACAGACAGATTGCTTCATCTTCGACAGCGTGTTCGAAGATGTCGGTAAGAGACCGTCTGAGTATCGTCATTCGGCCCGAAACAAAGCAATTGTTTTCAAGGCTTATTCCCGAATAGATTGGTATGAGCTTTTTTATCTTTTGGATTGCTTTTGTGGTTTGAGCTTTTATATTCCCTGATAAGGCGTTGCACATTTCATTTGACAATAAACAGTGCAAAAATAAATAATATTGTTAATATATATAATATTTCTTTGATTTAAAATATATATAAAAAAATATAAATAGTATTTATATATTCAATTAATTCATTATCTTTGCAGCGTGAAAAAACTCATAGACCATGAAAAGGAAAGACCCTATCGAAGAAGCGCGCCGCTACGTGGATAACGCCCGTGAGACCCGTATTGCCAACGCCATCATCAACCGCTGCGCAATGCTGATGCCAAAAACTACTCCGGCATAACCTTAACCACCTCCACCTTGTCGTGGAGATAAACCAGAAAACCTTCAATGGGTTTCGAAACCATCTTGCCTAAGACCGCCATGTAACGAGCCAACTGCCTGTGATAACTGTCGCTGCGCTTGCCAGTCTTGTAATCCAACAAGATAACCTTATCTGGCAACTCGGCGTAACGGTCGGGTCGCACGATCTTGCCCGTTGACATCAGGATGTCGCACTCGTTCTTTACCTTGGCATCGGACGAGAACGCCGCTTCAATCATAGGATGCGTGGCCAGCTGCAAGAACAGACTCGCAAGCATGTCGGCCTTGGCCTGGTCGATGACACCGGCGTCGACATGAGGCCTCAAAGCGCGCTCGATGTCACTGGGATGACGTATCTCCGACAACACCTGATGCACGAAATCACCCCACTCCTGAGGCTTCATCCTGTCGTTGGGATCGGCCCAGAACATGCTGGGGTTAGGGTCAACACTGACCTTGTGGAGCCAGTCGCCTGAACACGACTCATGATAGAACTCCAGGGCCTCCTTCGGCTTCATCTTTTCCTCCACCTTGCGGGTGTCAGGGTCGCCGTATGTGGCTGGATGACTGGCAAGGAAGGTGTTGATGGGGTTGTTGTCAACGACCTGCTTCTTGTCTTTCTTCTCCTTGGGCTTGTAGCTGAGGATGTGCAGCCGCTGCTTGGCACGGGTGAAAGCCACATACATGAGGTTCATGTTGTCGAGCCTCGTCATGGCGTTCTCCCGGGCTGCCAAAGCGGCAGCGCTGTTTGACCACTCTGCGCTTTTATTGGTGAGCTTGTACTGCACCTTGTCGATGTGTGGGATAGGCTCAAAGCCCAACTCCTCAGGGGTGACCCAAAGCGTAGCTTCCCTGCGGTCGTCGAGGTTGTCCAACACGAAAGGACAGATGACCACGTTGAACTCCAAGCCCTTTGACTTGTGGATGGTCATCACATTCACCGCGTCGGTCTTGCCACTCGTCACGGTGAGCTTGTTCTTTTTCTTCTCCCAATACTCCAAGAAGCTGGCGATGCCGTTCTCGTCGGCTTCCTGCCACTGATACACCACGTTGAGCAAGAAACTCAGATAGGTGTCGCCGGCCACGTCCATCCCATAGAGACGCATCAAGGCGGAACAGAGGTCGTAGAGGCTGTAGGAACGCATCATCAAAGGCTTGAAAGCTTCGGGGTCGGGACCTTGTTCCAAGAAGCCGTCGGCCACACCGTCGAAACGCTCTTGGCGGACGAGGTTCCAGTAATAGTTCATGGTGGCCTTCGTCACGGGATTGCCGGAGTGGATGAGATAGTCGAGCGTGGCGATGATCAATCGCACCTTGCTCGACGACTTCAGCAAGATGGAGTCGATCGAGACCACGGGGATGCCGTTCTTGTTGAGATAGTCGGCCACGAGCGTCCCGAACTTGTTCTTGCGGACCAGGATGGTGATGTCGCTCATCACGAAACCTTTGCCTTGCAGGTCTTCGATAAGCTCCTTGACGCGCTCCAACATGGCTTGGTTGGGGTCGTTGTCAGGGTCGAAAAGCTCCACCTCCACGTAGCCGGGCTCTTCGTGTTTGACCACTTGCTCCACCGACACCTCTTTGTTGAAACGCTCGCTGTCTTCCACATAGACCTTCTGCTGCTCGGGACCCAGGAAATGCAGACTCGACAAGAAGAACTCGTTGTTGAACTTGACGATGTTGGCGAACGAACGGAAGTTGGTCTTCAACTCCTTGAACCAGAAGCTCCTGGTGAAACTCCGCTCGAACTCATCGAAGGCTTCCTCGTCGGGCTTGAGGTGTATCTCGGGAAGCTTCACAATCTGTTCCACCTCGCCGCTGCGCCAACGGTAGATGGACTGCTTGCCGTCGCCCACCACCATGCTCATCTGGCCATCGGCGATGCCATTGTGGAGTAGGGGGATCAGGTTCTGCCACTGCAACACGGAGGTATCCTGGAACTCATCGATGAACACGTGTTTCAGACGGTTTCCAAGCCGCTCGTAGATGAAAGGCACCGAGAAGTCGCCCAAGATCTTGTTGATGCGCTTGTTGAACTCGGAGATATGCACCACCTGCTCCTCGCCGATGTAGTCCTCCATCTCGGCCTTGAGCTTCGAACGCAAGACATAGAGGCTGAGTTTTCCGCGCTGCGACTTGTAGAAAAGGTAGCTGCCTATGTTATCCAGATAATACCGCATGGGCTGCACGAACACCTTCTCAAACTCCTCGTTGAGCTCGGGGTGGGGGTTGGTCTTTTGGTACCAGTCGTCTTCGCCGTTGACGATTTTCATTAAGGAATTGGAGGGTGTCGTTATTTCTCCCTTCCTCAAGTACTTGAGTATGCTCAGGCAAGGGCTCATAGACCTTTTCTGGAAGTCGTCAGGGGTGAGCCCGTGGCGTTCGATGAAAGCGCCGAAGTCCTTCACGAACTGTTGGCACCTCGCCTCAAACGGAAACACCTTCCCGTCGATGAAAGCAAGGGTCTCCCTATAGCTCTCCTCCATCTCGAAGGGGTTGGCGTCGCTCTTGTCGAAGACCTCCTCCGAGAAGAGGTTCTTCACGAAGCTGTTGATCTCCACGTCAACCTTGGCCTTCCGCTCGTCGTCGAGCTTGGTCTCCATGAAGTCCTCCACGATCTTGGTCAGATAGGGGTTGTCGGCTCCGATCTGTTCGCCAATGCGCTCGGTGATGTCGTCGGCCACCTCCTGCTCGTCGATGCTGACGTTGAACTGGGTCGGCAAGTCCAGTTCTTGGGCAAACGACCGTGCCAGCTTGTTCACGAAACTGTCGATGGTACAAATGAAGAAATCGCTATAATTATATATTATATTTAAAAACAGCCTATGGGCGTTGTCTTTCAGCTGCTCGCGGCTGAGGTCGAGTTCTCCGATGAGGTCGGCCTCCATGCTTCCCGGGTCTTTGTCGGGGTCGCTGTTGATGATGTCGATGAGTTGCCGCACGATCTTTTCTTTCATTTCGTTGGCGGCCATGTTGGTGAAGGTGATGGCGAGGATGTGGCTGAATTCGGCGGTGGCGGCCTTGTCCTTGAGGCAGAGTTTGAGGTATTCCTTGATGATGGTGTAGGTCTTTCCGGCTCCGGCTGAGGCTTGGTACACCTTGAAGGTATCAGGGCTTGGGCTGCTCATTTTGTTGGTTTTGTTCTTGGTTTTGGTTCAGGTTTCTGTTTCTGTTCGGTCTTTGTCCCGAGGGCTTAGGCCTGTCGATCATGGGCCTGTTGGGCAGGTTGAGGTTGTTGGTGCGTTTGCGGAAGAGGTCTTTGAAGTTGTCGAAGCTCTTGCTGTAGGAGAGGCCGATGCCTTGGGTGTAGGGGGCCATCTTATAATAGGTGTATTGGTAGTAGGTGGTGTTGTAGTTGGACCTGTTGAACACCTGTCCGCTCCAGCTGCCGTCTTTGGTGATCTTATAGTCGATGTTGAAGTCGCCCACGATATTGGTGGAGTTCGACGAATAGGCGTTGGTAGGTCTGACTACGCCGAAGTTGGTCTCGATGGTCAGGCGGTCGTCGAACAGTTGTTTGCGCAGTGCCACGGTCATTTCCTCGCTGCTCATCTCGCCGCCTGGCTTGTAGTTGACGTTGATGTCGATGTCGTCGGTGAGTTGTGAGATGATGTCGTTCAGTTGGTTGGTGATGATGTTGTAGTATCCGTCGCTTCCTCCGCTGTAGTTGAAGGTGTTGAACACCATGAGGTAGAGTGTCTGCAGGAGCATCTCGGCTTGGTTGGTGGTGTCGACCACATAGAACACGGCTTGTTTCAGGTCTTCCGAGGCGTTGGGGAGTCGCAGGCCGAAGCTGATGTCGGGGTTCAGGAGTTTGTTTTTGAGGTGTACCATGCAGTCGACTTTGACGTTGCTGCTGCCGCCCATGCTGGTGGAGTCGGCCAGTCCCAGCGAGCTGAGAGCTGCCTTGGTCTGGTACACGCCGGTGGCGTCGATGGTGCCGTTCACGGGGTCGCCGGTCCACGAGATGCTGCTGCCTGGCTCGAGGGAGAAGTTACGGCGGAGCATGTCCTGTATGTTAAGTGACAGGCTTCCGGAGTTGATGACGTAGTCGCCGATGAGCGACATGGGGTTGTTGGCTGGCAGGCCGAGTTTGATGTTGCCGATACCTTTTGCCTCCATCGATCCGAGGCCGTTGGGCAAGGCGATCTTCACCTGTGCGTCGTCGTTCACCGAGAGGTCGAGGTCGATGCTGAAGCTGCTCGACTTCTTCGGTTTTTCCGTGACGGGTGTTTCTTCCTCTTCGTCTTCCGCTGGCTGGCTGTGGTCCACAAAGGTGATGAACTCATGCTGTTTCACTTTCGACGAGCCTCCGAGCGGGATGGTCATCACGGTGCCTTTGTTGGTCATGGCCTTGACGCTGAGGCGCAGGTCGTTGGTGGGTCCTGTGGCTGACACGATGCCGCTGGCGATGGCGGTGCCATGGAACGAGGGGCTGAGGTTGGCGTTGGTGGCCATGGCTAGGAAGTTGCGCGGATACAGCTTGATGTCGAGGGCCATGTCCTTCAGGTGGTTGTGTGTGATGCGTCCGGTCACGAGAGCGGCGTTGCCGAGGGTGTCGATGAGCGAGAAGTTGTTGAGTGAGATGAGTCCGTCGGTGAGTGTGATGGTGGGCTCGAAGGTATAATAGGTGTTCAGGAAGTTCACCTGGCAGCCGCCTTCTTCCACGCTCACCTCGCCCAGTATCTCGGGTGCCTTGGCGGAGCCTTGGATGGTGGCATGGCCGTAGCATTGTCCCTGAAGACGTCTGACGACGTTGTTGAGGAAGGGGGAGAGGATGGACAGGTTGAGTCCGTCGAGGTCGAGGGTGAAGTCGAGGTTCTCGTCCCGAGCTGTATAATAGGCTCCTTCAAGGTTGATTGCCCTGCGGTCGTCGGTCACCAGCCCCACGTTCACCTCGATGGCGCGTTGTTCGTTGTCCCAACGGCTGAGGATCTCGGCGTCGCCATAGGTCTCGCCGTTGAAGCCGAAGCCTTTGACATCCAGGTCAGCGAACACCGTCGGGTCGTTCTTGAGGTTGTTCAAGGTGGCGTCGCCGCTCACACGGCCGTCGATGCTGAAGCCCAGGCCTTGGAAGAGGAACCCGAGGGTGGCCAGGTCGAACTGGTTGAGGCTGACGGCGAGGGTGTCCTCGGCTTGCATGGGGGCGAAGCCGTCCACGAGCAGGCTCTGGCTCTCGCTGACCAGCTCGAGGTTCGAGATCTGTATCTTGTCGTCGTCGATGACCACGGAGTTGTTCGGGTCGATATTCCATAAGAAGTCGTTAAGCAGTATGTTGGCCTGGCTGATGCTGAAGCGGCCACCGGTGAGGGAGGGGACGAACGAGCCGATGATGTCGGCCTTGTTGTGGTCGATCTTGCTGACGTCGTCCCATCCGATCTTGGTCTTGATGCTGTCGTTCTGCAAGGTGGCCATGAGGTTCACGGCGTCGAGGCTGAGCTTCACGGTATCAGTCTCGGTGCTGTCGCGCAGGATCACCTCATCCACGTTGAGTCTCAGCATGGAGAAGAAGGGGTTGCTGCGGTTTCTGCACTCTATGTTGTTGATCTTTATATTGTTGATCTTGACATAACGTGAGCGGAGGGTCATGTTCAGCGATTGCGACTTGGTGGTGAAGATGCCGTTGAGGGTGGTGTTCTTGGCGATGCTCAGCGAGGGCATCAGGAGCTTGGTGAGGGGCTTGGGGTCCTTGAGGTTCAGGTCGACGATGAAGTCTTGTTCGGCCGACTTGCCGCTCTTGGCGAAGCGTTCCAGGTCGTCGGTCCACTGGGGGAAGGTGACGTAGGAGTCGACGAACTGTTTGAAGGCGATGCCTATGGTGCTGAAGTCCATCTTGCCGGCAATCTCGAAGTCGAGGAAGTCGCAGTTGGCGGTGATGCGTTTCTGCATCAGGTCGTCGTTGACGATGGAGGCGTCGAAACGTTCCATCACGAAGTCGCCGCTGCTGTTGGTGAAAGCCACGTCGCTGATGTGGAGTGTGCCTTGGGCCTCGTTGAAGTTGTTGATGCTGGTCATGTTGGCGGTGATGGAGGCCTGCAGCACGGCGATGTCGTCGTTTTTGATGAGGTTAAGCTTGCGCAGGTCGGCATGGGTGATGTCGGCTTGGAAGTCGCCTCCCAGCGCCTTGGGGTTGCTGAAGTCGAAGCGTCCCTTGAAGTCGAGGTCGAGCTCATCGTCGGCGATGTCGATAATGCCGTTGAAACATTTGTTGTGCAGGTTGCCGTTCAGCGCGATGGCGTTGATGTTGTTGCCCATGAGGTCGATGTCCTCGATGGACCCGTCGATGTCGAGGTCCATGTTGCCCTTGCGGTCCTGACGGGCGATAACGTCGGCGGAGAGGTCGAGCGTGCCGATCACCTTGCTGGCGTTGGTGATGGCGCCCACATCCACACGGCTGCCTTCCACATGGCCTTCGAACACGTTGTGATGTCCTTCATTAATAAATCTGTTGAGGGTCACGCTGACATCGCCGATCTCGGAGGTGACTTCGAGGTCGGTCTTGAACTTGTTGAACGAGCCGTTGAACTGTCCTTTGATGGTGCCTTGGCCCAGTGCCAGCAGGGCATCGGGGATGGGGATGGTCTCAGTGGCAGTGGGGATGTAGAACGAGGCTAGGTCGTTGATGTCGTAGTCCATCCGCTTGATGTTGAGGAACTGCACCCGGTTGGTGAACTCGAGTGGCTGCAAGGCGATGTTGCCTTCGAAATGGGTCTGTTGGCCCAAGTCGAGTTTCAGCTTGTCGACAGTGAATTTCCTGACGGGTCCTTTCATGATGCCTTCGAAATGAATCTGGTCGGGCATCTTGTATAGCACCTCGGTGAAAGGTCCCAAGTCGCTGAGCATCACGTCGGTAGGATAGATGACATTGTCGAAGGTGACTGAGTCGACGAAGCTGCTGATGGCGCTGTAGCTGTCGAACAGCATGTGAAGGTCGAGGTGCAGGTAGCTGTTGTCGGTCCTGAGATGAAGGTCGTCGAGCAGGATGCCCTTGGGCGACACGTTGACCTGGGTGACCATGTCGATGAGCCGGAATCCGCTTGCTTCGTTGGCGGCCAGATGGTGTATCACCCCGGTGATAGAGTCGCCGATGACCAGGTCTTCGAGGTCGAGGCTGATGCTGTCAACCACCAGATGGGAATAGTCCATCAGATGGTTCTCGGTCTTCTCTGGGTTGTCCTTGTTCTGGTCCCACAGCTGGAAGTTGAGGTTGCGCAGCAGGATGCGGTCGACGGCAATCACGGTGGTCTCGTTGCTTTTCTCTTTCTCTCCCGATGAGAAGGCGTCAAGCAGGAACATGAAGTTCATGCGGGTCGAGTCCTCGTAGGTGATGAGGTTGGCTTCGGCGTTGTTGAGTTCCACCTTTCCCACATGGATGTCGCCATGGATGATGTCTTCCATGATGGGCCGCACACGCAGCTCCTCCACGCCCAACAGGGTGTTGTCCTTGAGGTCTTTCACGAGGAACTGGTCGATGTGTATGGTGAAGTTGGGGGAGATGTACAGCCTTCCTATCTGTATGTCGGTGCCGGTTTTTTGTGAGATGTATCCTCCTGCGATTCGGATGGCAAACTTCTGAATGATAGGGTCTTGGATGGCAACGAAGATGCTTGTGATGAATGAGAGGAACACCACAATAATCGTGAGGATGCTATGGATAATGTTTTTTTTAATAATTTTGAGCCTCCAAAATACAGTTCATGAACGAATACATCTTAGGCATCGAGTCATCTTGCGACGACACTTCTGCCGCTGTCCTTCAAGGCACGCGCGTGCTTTCCAACGTCATCGCCAGTCAGAAGGTCCACGAGCAATACGGGGGCGTCGTCCCCGAACTGGCCTCGCGCGCTCACCAGCAAAATATCATCCCGGTCATCGACACGGCTTTGAAGAATGCAAAAATACAAAAAAATCAATTAAGCGCAATTGCTTTTACACGTGGACCGGGCCTTTTGGGCTCGCTTTTGGTCGGGACCTCGTTTGCCAAGGCCTTTGCCCAGACTCTAAACATCCCGATGGTGGAGATCGACCACATGAATGCGCATATCCTGGTACATTTCGCCACCGACGAGACGCATACCGAAGTGCCTGATTTCCCGTTCCTTTGCCTGACAGTGTCGGGCGGCCACACCCAGATCGTGGTGGTGAAGGACTATTTTGACATGGAGGTCATCGGCAAGACCATCGACGACGCGGCAGGGGAGGCCTTCGACAAGACCGCCAAGATCCTCGGCTTGCCTTATCCTGGCGGACCGGTCATCGACAAGCTGGCCAAGATTGGCAATCCTGACGCTGTTACCTTTGCCAAGCCGAATATCCCAGGCTTGGATTAGAGTTTTAGTGGACTGAAGACCAGTATCTTATATACCGTTCGCGACAATCTGAAGCTGAATCCGAACTTCATCGAGGAACATAAGGAGGACCTCTGTGCTTCGGTGCAGAAGACCATCATCGACATCCTGATGGGCAAGCTGGTGAAGGCCAGCAAGCTGACGGGGATCAAGACGGTGGCCATCGCCGGCGGTGTGAGCGCCAACAGCGGTCTCCACGACGCCATGCTGGCCTTGGGCGAGAAGTACCACTGGAAGGTGTTCATCCCTCGCCTGAGCTATTCGACCGACAACGCCGCCATGGTGGCCGTGGCCGGATATTTCAAATACCTTAAAGGTGAGTTCGCCTCGCAAGATCTCACACCCTACGCTCGGCAGAGTCTGAGGGGGTAATCGCTCTGAAAATAATAAGGTGTTTCTATTGACAAATGAAAAAATATATGTATATTTGCATTAAAAATATAACATATCCAATTAATTAACTGAAACACTTTAATAATATGAGAGATTTTATGATTGGAACCACGACAGATCCTGTTGCGGAAGCAAGACGATATGTCCAAAATGCCAAAGATGTGTTGGAGGAGAATGGTAAACTGGATTTGGAGACTGGCTGTTATGAGGATTCTAAATATGTGAAATCAGCAGGCCATTACCTTTGGAGTGCGGTTTTGATTATTCTTGACGCTGTTTTTGATGTGAAAAACAAGCAGCGTCCACATCCTGACATCAAGGATTATAGAAGTGAGATTGTAAAGCGGGACCGCAAACTGCTTACAATGATTAATGCAGCCTACGAAACAATGCATATTACCATGGGTTACGATGGCAACCTGAGCAAAGATGTTTGCCAAGGAGGCATTCATCTTGCTACTGATATCATTGACCGATGTGCCACTATGCTGGTCAAAGTGGCTTGATTAATCTATACCTCGTAAGTCTTTATAAAGTTGAACCGCATAAAGATCCGTCATGTTCGAAATATAATCGATTACCGACAGAATCTTGTAGTACATCCCCTCCCGCAACGGTGTGAACTGCTCGGGCATCAGGCTCAGCAGTTTTTTGTTATAGGCCTTGTCGGGCTCCAGCACGGCACCGACAAACTCCTCCAGTAACGTACCAATCACATTAAACCCCGTCAGTTCAATCTTCACTACCGACGGATGCCTGTAAATGTCCTTAACAGATTGCTTCCGACATTGTTTTAATGCATTTTCTTCATACTCAGGAAGATAGGAAATTAGGCTGTCCTTAAAGCAGCCTTCCATGGTTTCATCGTAATGAGCCACAAAGATGTCGCTGGCATGGTTCACCAACTTG
>JAEEGG010028346.1_pt1 | contig 10535 bp, 5 predicted proteins | sample 9134161 | NCBI WGS metagenome assembly JAEEGG01 (sample SAMN16246543, study PRJNA631951) | gut metagenome | biome: gut microbiome; feature: rumen; material: CR-attached | host: Bos | place: Iran: Karaj | collected 2018-10 | reverse complement strand
GGACCTTGTAGGTCTGGAAACTGTCCGGAATCTTGTCGGACATCATCACCGTCCAGTCGATGGCGCGCACCAGGGAGTCCAGGTAGTTTGCATCATAGCCCAGCGAATACAGGCCGGAAACGAGTCCACCCATGCTGGTGCCGCCCACCATGTCGACGGGGATGCCCATCTCTTCGATATAGCGGAGGACGCCCAGGTGTGCCATTCCCAGGGCGCCGCCACCCCCCAGCACCACCGCCACGGTGGGACGGTATTGCCGGATGGAGTCCATCCTGGCCCGTACGCGGATGATGGCCAGGGAGTCTTCTTCGGGCGTGACGCTGGGCGCGCTGAAATGGTACTGGGCCATACAGGGGATGGCGAAGAGCAGGGCAAGGAGGGTAAGAAAACGTTTCACGGTGCGTTTCGGATTCATTCAGGTCGCAAAATACGCATTTTTGCGCAAGCTTGTGTATCTTTGCACTATGAAATCGTTGATTCCTCTGTTCCTTGCCCTGATGACCGCCTGTACGACGGGCCAGTATCGGATTCATGGCATCTATACCGCTGAGGACGGAACGCCCGTCTGGCTGATCAACCAGAACGCCAAGGACACCCTGGCGGAAACGGCGGTCCAGGATGGACGGTTCTCCTTCAGCGGGCGCGTCCAGGAACCGTTCTTTGCCTATGTAGGCAACGGCAAGCAGCGGGTCCATTTCATCCTGGAGCCGGGAAGCGCTACCGTGGACATCGACGAACGGACGGCTTCCGGCATGCCGATGGAGGATGCCTACACGGCGTTCCATCGCCGTTTTTATGGATTCAAGCGGGAGCAGAAGGCGGAAAAGGCCGCGCTGGCCGACTCGATGGTCCGGGCGAACCGCGCCAACCTGGTCGGGGCGGTGGCGCTGGAAGACCTCGCGCATGTGGACGCGGACCGTTTCCTTTCGCTGTATGAATTGTTACCTGCAGATTTGCAGGCGTTCTATCTGGTGAAATCGGCCTATGACGCCATCATGATACAGCGGACCACCGCGCCGGGGCAACCCTTTACGGACTACCTGATCGAGGGCGGCAACCCCGATGGTACGGATGTGAAGTTGTCGGATTATGTGGGCCGCGGCCGATATATCCTGCTGGACCACTGGGCCTCCTGGTGCGGCCCCTGCAAGGCCGAGATGCCTTATATCAAGAAGACTTGGGAAGCGTTCCACGGCGACCGGTTCGACGTGGTAAGCATCGCCGTCAGCGACAAACGGGCGGATACGGAACAGGCGCTGTCGACCCTGGACATGCCCTGGAATCAGATTCTGGATGCGCAGCGGATTCCCCTGGAGCTTTATGGCGTGAACGCCATCCCGCACCTGATCCTCTTCGGCCCGGACGGGACCATCCTCCACCGCGGCCTCCGCGGCGAGGACATCTACGCGACGGTCGCCGAACTCCTTTCGCGCTAAAGGCGGGTGAATATCGATCCGTCCGGAAACAGGAGGAGTTGTTTTTCTCGGTCCGACTGTTCCCGGTCGTATTCGATTTGGTAATAGGCGGGAGCCCCCTCCGCCTGTTCGAACAGGACGACTTCGTCGATTTCCCAGTCGCAATATTCCTGGGCAGCCTTCAGGACCGGGGCAGGGATGTCGAGAAGGGATATTTCCGTCTTCGTGCGCTGCCACGCGCCGTCTTTGTCGAAAACGGCCTCCTTCTCGTGACCGTCGTGGTAGAAGTCCACTTTGTAGGCGGAGAGGATATTTTCCCATTCCGCGTGAATGGCTCCCGGGTATCGGGCATCGAAGGCCTGTCGGACCGCTTTCGGCGCTTGTTTGAGACCGAGGGTACAGCCGGTGAGGAGCAGAAGGAGGGAGAATAAAGTGAGTAAAAGCATTATTTTCATACGTTCATCCGGTTTTTGCAAGGTAGCAAAAAGATATTTCAGCCCGATTACAAGGGTGCCGGAAGGCATTACAATTCTATTACAAATGGAATATTTTCTTTGGGAGAATCGGTCCCCGTGCGTATCTTTGCAGTATAATCTCTGTCTATGCTTATTGCTTTGAAGCTCCTGGGCTCCATCGCCCTCCTGATATTTGGAATGAAGATGATGAGCGAGGCTCTCCAGAAGATGGCGGGTCCGCAGCTCCGGCACCTACTCGGCGCCATGACCACGAACCGGTTGACCGGCGTGGCGACCGGCGCGCTGGTCACCGTTGCCGTCCAGTCTTCCGCCGCGACCACCGTGATGACGGTGTCTTTCGTGAACGCCGCTTTGCTTACCCTCGCCCAGGCCATCTCGATTATCATGGGCGCGAACATCGGCACGACGATGAGCGCGTGGATCATGTCGGCGGGCTTTTCCTTCAACGTCGTCAATGTTGTATGGCCGGCCTTCCTCATCGGTATCATCCTGATCCAGATCGGCAAGCACCGCTATTTCGGCGATTTCCTCTTCGGACTTTCTTTCCTGCTGTTCGCCCTGGGGATGCTTAAGCAGACGGGCGTGGAGATGGACCTGGCCAGCAAGCCGGAGGTTGTGGCGTTCTTTGCGAGTTTCAAGACGAATTACGGGACCATCCTGCTGTTCCTCCTGATCGGTACGATCCTCACGGCGATGGTACAGAGCTCGGCGGCGCTGATGGCCATCACGATGGTCCTGTGCGCGACCGGCGCGATTTCCATCTTCCAGGGTATCGCCCTGGTGATGGGCGAGAACATCGGCACGACCGTGACGGCGAACCTGGCCGCCCTGAGCGCAAATACGCAGGCGCGGCGGACTGCCATGGCGCATCTGGTGTTCAACGTGTTCGGCGTCATCTGGGTGCTCATCTTCTTCTTCCCGTTCGTGCGGATGGTGTGCGGCATCGTGGGCCTGGACCCCAATGCCTCCGAGCAGAGTCCCACCCAGCTTTCCTTCGCCCTGGCGACGTTCCACACGTGTTTCAATGTGATCAACACGGCCATCCTCATCTGGTTCATCCCGCAGATCGAGAAACTCGTGTGCTTCCTCATCAAGCCCAGGAAAATGGAAGAAGAGGAAGCGTTCCGCCTGCAGTATATCCGGGTCGGTATCATGAACACCCCCGAAATCTCCGTCTTGCAGGCGCAGAAGGAGATTGCGGTTTTCGGCGAGAATACCCAGCAGATGTTCGAACAGGTTCTGGAGTTGTATGATACGGTGGACGAACAGGCGTTCAACAAGCTTTTCGAGCGCATCCGCAAGGGAGAGGATGGCAGCGACCGGATGGAGAATGAGATCGGCCGCTACCTGAGCGCCGTGGGCGAGGCCCATCTGTCCGACGAGACCAAGGAAAAGATCCGCGGGATGCTCCGCCAGATCGGCGAACTCGAGTCCGTGGGCGACAGCTGCTTCAACCTGGCCCGCATCCTGCGCCGCAAGCGGGCGACCAAAATCGTTTTCACACCGGAGATGGACGAAGGCATCCGGGGCATGTTTACGCTCGTGGAAGAAGCGCTCACGCGGATGAACTCTGTCCTGTCCGGGCACAAGGAAGACTTCGGGATCGGGGTTTCCGAGGATCTTGAGCGCCGGATCAACGCCTGCCGCAACTCCCTTAAACGGCAGAACATCGAGAATCTGGACGCCCACAAGTACGATTACGACAAGGGCACGGTGTTCGTCGACCTTTTCAGCGAATGTGAGAAGACGGGCGACTACATCATCAATGTCGTGGAGGCCCGCCTGGGCGCCGTCCGCAACGGCATCCGCTACCGGGGCATCCAGATGGACACCGACGCCAAGGAGGTGAGCGTGGACGGGGTGGTTGTCTCCTTTACCAAGACCGAATACGAACTCCTGAAGCAGTTCCTGGAAAACCGGGGCAAGGTGTTCTCCCGGGAGGAACTCTTGTCAGCGGTCTGGCCCGACGATGTGATCGTGACCGATCGCACCGTGGACGTGAACATCACCCGTATCCGCAAGAAGATCGGCCCCTACGCGGACTGCATCGTGACCCGTCCCGGTTTCGGGTATTCGTTCCTGGAATAGGAAATCAGTCGAAACTCTCCAGCTGCACGCCGGGGATGGAGGAAAGGGAGGTGAGAAGGTTCAGCCCATACTCCTTCTTGGGGACGTGCATGACGACTTCAACCTTGTAGCCGTTCTCCTGCTTGGAGAGGGAATAGTCCTTGACGCGGCGACCCAGGCCGGTGAGGGCTTCCTTGATGGCTTCCTGGTCCGGCGAGGAGAACACGGCGTTGATTTCCTTGTCCCCGAACTTGATGCTGCTGGAGTTCAGGACTTCCAGGCAAACGAGCACCAGGACGGTGCAGAGGCCGCTCAGCGCGTACATGCCGCAGCCGACGGCCAGTCCCAGCGAGCCGGTCACCCACAGGCCGGCGGCCGTGGTGAGGCCGGACACATGGTTCTTGGTCTTCATGATAATACCGCCGCCGAGGAAACCGAGGCCGCCCACAACGCCGGCCGCGACACGGGCCGCATCGAACCGGGAGGCTCCTTCAAAACCGAACTGCGAAACGATCATGAACATCGCAGCGCCCAGCGCGACGAGCACGTGCGTACGCATGCCGGCGCCCTTGGCGCGGACTTCCCGCTCATAGCCGATGACCGCGCCCACAAAGGCGGCCGCCAGCACGCGGATGGATAAATCGAGCAAAGGAGACATATCTGGTCGTAGTTGTTTCTGATTCAGTTGCAAATATAGTTGATTTCGGGCAGATTCTCAATTGTGTTCCTTGAATAAGTCGGAGGGTGTGGCGTTGAACTCCTTGGTGAAGCAGCGGGTGAAATACTTCGGGTCGTTGAACCCGACCTCATAGGCGATTTCGGAGATGTTCATGTCCTTGTTCGTTCCGTTGCAGATCATCTCCTTCGCGACGTTCAGGCGATAGGTCCGGATGAACTGCGCGGTGGACATGCCGAGCGCCTTCTGGATCTTGTCGTTCAGGATGCTGCGGTTCGTGTCCATGGCTTCCGCCAGGGTATGGACGTCGAGATCCGGGTCTTTGTACAGTTTCTGGATGGCATCCAGCAGATTGGCGGAGAAATCGGCCTCCTTGTTTGATAACGTGTTGGCCAGCAGAGTGTTGTGACGTGCAATCATCTCGTTCTGCTTTTGCAGCAGCGCATTCTGCTCCGAGAGCTCATCCGCCTTCCGCTCCAATTCTTCCTTCTTTTCCTTCAGTTCTTTCGTCTGCCGGTCCACCTCCTGCTGCAACAGGTCCCTTTTCCGCTTGAGGGATCGCGTGTACCAGCGCACGAGCAAGTAGACGGTGAAGGCGATGAGCAGCAAGGCCAGCAGCCGGAACCACCACCGGTTGTACACGACAGGGATGACGTCCAGCGTCTTTTCATCCTGGGAAAGGACATTCCCGTTCTTGTCCACGGCCCGGATCTGGATCTTGTATTTCCCGCCGGGGATATGCCCGTATTTGATGTGGGTGTCGTTTTCGAAAACGGGCGTCCACGCTTTGCCCAGCGGCAGGATCCGGGTTTCGTAGTGGTTGTCCGCCCCGGGGGAGTAGGACAGGTCGGAGAATTTCAAGGTGAAGTCGAGATTCATTTCATCCTTCCGGATGGCGTCCGCAAACGAGAGATTGTGGAACTCCCCTTTTGACCAGTACCCGGAAATGACGACGTCGGGTTTGTTCCCGGATTCCTGCTGGACATGGCTGGAACGGAGGATGCTGAGCCCCTCCTTTTGCCCGAAGTAGATGGTTCCATCGGCCCCTTTCAGCGCGCTGTTCTCGCAGAAGGCCATGGATTTGAGGCCGTCCTGCAGGCCGTAGCTGGTCATCTCCCCCGCCTGCGTGTCGAGGCGGGAGAGACCGTTTTCTGTCGTGATCCACAGAGAATAGCCGTCCAGCAGGAGGCCTTGGACCTGGTTGTCCGCCAGTCCGTCCTGCTCCGAATAGAACGTCATGTCCGGCTTTTCGGCCTGGCAGTTGTCCAATCGGCAGAGGCCGTTCCCGTACGTGCCCGCCCAAAGGGTGTTCCCGTCCGGAACAAGGGACATGCAGACGGGCAGTTCCGCAACCAGCCGGGATTCCAACGTCCCCAGGTCGATGGCGGTCAGGCCGTCGAAACTGCTTACCCACAAGTGGTTCGAAGCGATGCAGGTCCCGAAGCAGGAGGTCGTCTTTCCGGGATATCTGGAATAGGTGGCTTTGCCCAGGTCGTAGATGTAGAGCCCGTTGTGGGCGGCAATCCAGATATAGTCGTTGACGGGGTCATACGTCATCCCGAAGATGACATCGATGCTTCTTGCCGCTTCCGACAGATACCCTTCCGGCTTGCGGATGGCATCGGAACCGGACGCGTGGATATAGTTCAGGTGTCCGGTCACGGTGCCGAACCAGATCCGGCCCTGCCTGTCCTCGCAGAAGGCTGTGATCGAGTTGTCGGAGAGCGCGGAATTCTTCGTATGGTAGTTCCGGAACACCAGGTCCCCGACCTGCCGGCACACGCCGTAGCTGGTGGTGGCCAGCCACAGGTCTCCCTTGCTGTCGATGTGCATGGCCCGGACCGGAGTCGACGGGATGGGGGAGGTCGTGCTCTCTATGTGTGAAAGATTGGTGATCTGGAGCGGTTTTCGCTGGATGATGGCCAGTCCTTCCGCCTCCAGGCCGACCCAGATCTGGCGGTCCCGCGTAACGAGGCTCCGTACCATTTCTCCCGGCAGCAGGGAATTTCCATAATCATTGGGCTGGGAACTGTACGTGTCGAACGATTGCTCGCTTGCATCGTAGATGCTGACACCGCCCAGTGTCCCGACCACGACCTCTCCTTCCGGGGAGAAGCACAGTCCGGTGATTTCGTCATTCGGGAGAGAACGGCGGTCGGATTCGGAATGCAGGAAGCAGGCATATTTGCCGGAGGCGATGTTGACCCGGTACAGCCCCCTCAGCGTCCCGACCCACACGTCGTTTCCGGTGCGCAGATAGGCGGTCGCCTTGTTGTCTTCTCCGATATCGAGCCCCGGCAGGATCCCGGACAGGGACAGTCCCTTGCCCTCGATGTGCCGGACCTTGAAAAAGTGTCCGCCCAGGGTGATCCATGCGGATCCGTCCTCTTCCACATCCTCGATCCTGGACATGAGGCTGGCGTTTGAGAGGTCGCAATGCAGGGAGTCGACCTGGCATCTGTTCCCCTCATCGGCGAATGACACCCTGTACAGGAAGTCATCCGACACGAACCACATACATCCGTTGGCGTCCCTGTTCACGTCTCCGGGAGAATGTGAGCGCCGCCATGCCCGGGACATTCCGGGAAGCGATTCGACCAGCGAGAGTGTCTTTAAATCCAGGATGTCCATGCCTCCCGCCGTGGGGATCCACAATCTCCCGAACCCGTCTTCACTGCACTGGTTGACGAAGTCGTTGATGAATTCCGGATCCGTCTTGGCCGTGAACTTGATGAACGAGTCCCCGTCGTACCGGACAAGTCCTCCGCCGAAGGTGCTGATCCAGGCGTACCCCTTGCTGTCGAAGTAGATTCGGTTGACGTCCTGGTCCGGAAGTCCGCTCTGCCGGGTGAGCCGGTTGATGACGATATAGTCTTCCGTGTCCGTCTCGGCGTGGAGCCTTCCGGGAAGAAAGATCAGGCAGATAAAAAATGCAAATAAAAAATCCACCCGCTTTAATAAATAATCTACCATGTTCTATTTTTAGTCCACAATACCCACGGCAAAGATGGCTAAATTTGCAAAAACGAGCAATACTGACCATAAAAAAACAACATCACATTTCTAATAACTTCACTTTTATGAAAGTCTTCAACACCATTCGCTGCCTTTTCCTCGCAGGGCTGTTGATCGTTTCCGGAGCGGAATCTTTTGCCCAGAACGTCACGGTCAAGGGAAAAGTCACAGATTCGCGTGGCGAGCCTGTCATCGGAGCCACGGTCATGCTCAGCAGTAACCAGACTGTTGGAACACAGACGGATCTGAGTGGAAACTATTCCATCAGTGTTCCGTCCAGCGCCTCCCTCATTTTCTCCTGCGTCGGCTATGCGACCCAGACGGTCGCGCTGGCGGGGCGTTCTGTCATCGACATCGTACTGGCGGAAGACACGGAATTCCTGGAGGAAACCGTCGTCATCGGTTACGGTGTCCAGAAGAAGAGTGACGTCACGGGAGCGATTGCATCCGTGAAGGAGTCCGACTTGGAGAACCGCACGGCGATCGATGTCGCCCAGGCCCTTCAGGGCAAGGCGGCCGGTGTCCAGATCGTCAACGCGTCCGGTGCGCCGGGTGCTGCCTCCTCCATCCAGATCCGCGGTTATTCCTCGAACTCCAAGACCTCTCCGCTCATGATCGTGGACGGCCTCAAGGTCAATGACATCAGCTATCTGGATCCGGAGAGCATCGCCTCCATCGAAATCCTGAAGGATGCCGCTTCCGCCGCCATCTACGGTGTCGAAGCCGGTAACGGTGTCGTGCTCGTCACGACCAAGTCCGGCCAGAAGGGAAGCGGCCGCGTCTTCTACAATTTCCAGCATTCCATCCAGAATGTCGCCCACCTGCCTGAAATGATGAACGCCAAGGAGTACATGGACTACATGGTGCTTGCCGGCGCTGCGACGCAGGACAGTTTCGGTTACGACGGCAAGACCGACACCAAGTGGACGGACTACATGCTCGAAACGGGCCACCAGCAGCGCCACACCGTCGGCGTGGAAGGCGGCAACGACCGGGCCAAGTTCTACACCTCCCTGTCCTATACCGATAATAATGGTATCGTCAAGGGCGACAAGGATATCTTCAAGCGCCTGGTCGGCCAGATCAATGCGGAATACAAGGTCAAGGATTGGCTGACCGTCGGTGTGAACACCACCATCGACCGGAGCGTGCGCCGGGCTGTTTCCGAGAGCTCTTCCATTTCCGAGTCCGTCATGGGCGCCATGTTCGTCCACGATCCTACCACCCCGTTCATCTATGACGACAATGCCATCCCCGCCCGCGTCCAGGCCATGATCAACGACAGGATCCCCCGCGATCCCGACGGCCATGTCTATGGCATTTCCGCTTTTAACGAGACGAGCTATATGTGGCACCCGCAGGCCATCCTGGACCGCTCGGACACCGAGACGCAGAGCTTCCGCACGCGGGGTACCGCCTATGCGAACCTGATGCCGCTTCCGGGACTGGTCATCACCTCCCGCTTCGGCTTCCAGGGCGGCTACAGCCACACCAACACCTACAACCACGAAGTTTACATCAGCTCGAAAACCAACCAGGCGATGTCCATCTCGGGCTCGACCAACGACCGCCTGTATTATCAGTGGGAGAATTTCGCCAACTACAACAAGTCGTTCGGCCAGCACGATGTAACGGTGATGGCGGGTATGTCCTACCAGCAGACCAACACGGACAATCTCCGCGGTACCGCCTACGTCCTCTCCAGCGACGACCCGAATTTCCGCTACCTCGACAACGCCGTGAACAACGCGAACATGTCGATCGGCGGTCAGCCGGAGGTCCGGGCCAACATGTCCTACTTCGGCCGTCTCGGCTGGTCCTATGCGAACAGGTATTTCGTCCAGGCCAACTTCCGCGCCGACGCCTACGACAGCTCCAAGCTGGACAAGAATCACCGCTGGGGCTACTTCCCGTCCGTTTCCGCCGGTTGGACCGTCAGCAACGAGCCCTTCATGCAGGGCGTCAAGCAGGCGCTGAACCTTTCCTTCCTCAAGCTGCGCGCTTCCTGGGGTGTGAACGGCAATGTCAATGCCCTGGGTGCGTATCAGTACGCTTCCTCCCTGGAAACCAATAAGAACTATGGTTACAACCTGAACGGCACGTTCCTGGTGGGCGTGCGTCCTTCCAAGGTCCTGCCGAATCCGAATATCAAATGGGAAACTTCCCGCCAGGTGGATGTGGGTATGGACCTGCGCATGTTCAACGAGCGGCTGAACTTCTCCGTGGACTGGTACAACAAGAACACGCACGACCTGCTCACCAGCACGACTGCCCCGGCCAACACGGGCGCGGAGACGGTCTATGTCAACGCCGGTCTCGTGAACAACCACGGTACCGAGTTCGAACTGGGCTGGAAAGACACCATCGGTGATTTCAACTACGGCATCAGCGGAAACCTCTCTACGGTCCACAACAAGGTCGTGAAGGGCACTTCCAAAGACCGCGTTCCCGGCCAGAAGATCTGGAGTTCCTACGACGTGACTTATTTCGAAGAAGGCTATCCGCTGTGGTATCTCCGCACTTTCATGGTAGACCATATCGATTCGGCCACCGGCGCCGCCGTCTATAAGGATTTCAACAATGACGGAGCCATCACCCCGGACGACCGCGACTTTGCCGGCAGCGGCATTCCTGATTTCACATACGGTGTTACGCTCAACATGGGCTGGAAGGGATTCGACCTGCTGGTGCTGGGCGCCGGTTCCCAGGGTGCCGAACTGCTCTACGCGGTGACCCGTGCCGATGCGCTGCAGCAGAACACGCTCAAGATTTTCTATTCGGATGCCTGGAAGAATGCCTCTTCCTCCGGTTACAAGTATCCGAAGCCTGACAGCAGCGACAAGTTCTACCGTTGTTCCAACATGCGTGTCTACGACGCATCCTTCT
>JAEEGG010028342.1_pt1 | contig 10537 bp, 7 predicted proteins | sample 9134161 | NCBI WGS metagenome assembly JAEEGG01 (sample SAMN16246543, study PRJNA631951) | gut metagenome | biome: gut microbiome; feature: rumen; material: CR-attached | host: Bos | place: Iran: Karaj | collected 2018-10 | reverse complement strand
GTTATCCGACAGAAGGGGGTGGGTCACGAGCATCGAGTTCTCTCCTTCAGCCTTCCTTACGACCATCGTCTTCCAGCCGTCCCATTTGTCAAACTCCACCACGGCACAGTCTCCGGATGCGTCGGCTATCATATAGTGATAGCCCGTACCCACCGTGACATCGTGGCTGACATCCACCGTCGCCAACAGGTCCAACGCTTCCTGAACGGTTGCGCAGCGGTCCAGCCACAACCTCATCAGGATCGTAGTCCCGACCTTGTGACGGCCGTTGTCCTGCCTTGCTGCCTGCTTCGGCAGGGCCATTATGGAAGTGCAGAGTCCCTTCTCGTTGATTCCATCCAGAGGTGCGTAGATAGCGGCAAGACAACTCAACTTGGAACCTAAAGACTCTGGAACCTTATCCAATGAATACCCGAAATGTGACATGTCGCTGACCGCTATAGATGCATATCCCTTCTTTGGACGGGAAACAGTCACCATAGTGGGATTCTTGAAATAGTCATAGTTGCGGCCGAACCAGAAACCCTCTCCTTCAGCCTTCCTGACCTGGAAACTGGTGCAGTTTATAGTGCCCAGTTCACCATTCTCATCAGCCACCTGGGCGCTCTTCATCTTGATAGGAATCCCTTTCCCGATACGCCCGATGATGTAATCCAGAAGCTCAGGATTCGAGTCGATATCCCTTGAGAGGACGTCGTCAAGGTCGTATGGGGCCTTGTAGTCCATCGCGTAAAGATATTCATTGTCCCCGATACGCTCGATAGAAGCTATAGTGGAGATTTCCCGACCCCAGACGACCAGGACGAGTGCACATAGTGCCAGGAGGATGCCAACGATCCATTTGAGGGCTTTTTTCATAGTCCGGTTAACTAAAGATTACAGGCTGAAGTTACGTGAAGCGAAAGGAAGGGAAAGCCTGAGTGCTGTGTGCCAGTACTCCCAGCCGTGCCATCCGTCACGGACGCGCAGTTCGCTGGGAACCCTCTTCTGCCTCATTGCGGCGTACATCCGCAGAGTCAAATCCAGGATGAAATCATCATCACCGCAATCGAAGAACCACTTCACGGTGCGGAGCTGCTGAAGGGTGGCGTCATCCGCATTATTTACATAATCGATGGCTGAATAATCGTGCACGGCCTTGGTCACCAGGTACATCTTGTCCTTCGGCATCCTTGCATCAGGCTCCTGACTGTCCAGCCAACCACTCATGCTGTAGCAGCTGGAAAAGAGGTCAGGATGACGCTGGGCATAGACAGTGGAACCGCCGCCGCCCATCGACAGACCCATGATTGCACGATGACCCTTGTCTCCCTGAATCTTATAAGTACTCTCGACGGTTGGCATAAACTCCTTGAAGAAGAAGTCGGCATAGTTGTGGCCCGGCATATTGAAATAACCATTCCAGTTGTTATGCGCATCAGGATCCCCTGCATCCGGCATCACAATGACCACGGGACGACATTCACCGGAAGCTATCAACTCATCGACCACATCCTTCATATGCCCGGTATTAGCCCAGTCCAAATGAGACCCATAGAGTCCGTGAAGAAGATAGATCACGGGATAGCGGTCAGGAGCAGTAGCATCGAACCCTTTAGGAAGGTAGATATTGTATGACACTTCCTCGCCAAGGATGGTGCTCTGCACGCTGTGAGTAGTGATTTCACTTGAGCGAAGCGGTTGCGACTTCGCCACGATCGCCAATGACAAAAGCAGGACAGTTGCTGCAAAGACTCTTTTCATGGTATAAGGTTTTTGGAATAAACAAATATATGAAATCTAGGAATAACTTCTAAAGTACCGCCAGCAAACGTGCCATTATGAAGCCCAAATAATTCCCGGCAGCATAGCCGACAACCCCAACCGCAAGACCGGCGGCGAGCACCGAGCGGTTCTTCATCGCCGCCGCCATCATGGGGACGAAAGGCGGGGAGCAGATATATGCCACGGAACTGACCGTCATCGTGTCCGCATCTATCCGTAGGAGTTTCGCCAGAAGTACCTGGATGAGAAGGGAACAGAATATGACGAAGGCAAGGTACCCAAGCATATTCAGGCTGCCGCTTATGCTGAGGGAACGGAGATCCGCCATTGACGCCACGACGACGGAGAATACATATATGCAGTACATCCCGATGTCATAACCGTGCTTCCGCTTCTTCAGCGGCTTCCAGAAAGAAGCGGCTATACCCAATGTCGTGAGGCAGAGGATGAGGACCGTCATGAAAGCCCCATCCCCGGCCAGGAGGCCCAGGCCGGCGGATATGCCTATGATGACGGCATCCACAGCCAGAAGGAAGCCCGCATCCTTCAGGCCCTGTTTGGTGAACAGTCCCTTGAACGGCTGACCTTCATCAGCGCTTTCCACGGCTGGCACATCCTGGCCGGTCTCGACGTGAAGCCACCGGCGGAACAATCTTATTCCGACGGACAGAAGGAAGGTCAGATACAGGAAGCTTACAGCCATGTCGAAGGAATTCAGGAGGATGAAAGTCTCCTCGGGAACCCCAAGCATCACTTTCAAGGACGCTAGGTTGATCGTTCCGCCGGTGTAGACTCCGGTCAGCATGCCTCCCACCTTGGCACCGTCTTCCATATTCCTGCCGAACATGAAATAACCCGCCAGGACCGCTGCAGTGACAGCGAAAAGGCCCGACAGGAGAGCCAGAAGCTGGCTGCGGGTCTCACTCCGGCGGAAGGTACAGGAGAAAAGCATCAGAGGGATGGCCAGAGGGACCATCGCGCTGGACAGCACATCCTGTATCCCCGCCATCCCGGAAGGATGGAACAGGTTGCCGAATATGATGCCGATTATGTAGAGTATAAGCACCGGGCCGATCCTGTCCAGCACGGAAAAGCGACGGCACAGCCAGAGCACACCTGCCGGAACGAGCAGGAAGAACAATATCGTGAGAACATTACCCGCCATACTCCAATCTATACTTTCAGGATATCCTGTGCACTGATTATCTCTATACCGTCAGGGCCTCTCCTGGCAAGGCGTACCATGGCGGCTGCGACGGCCTCGGTGGGAATGGGAGCCAACCTGCGCATCAGGCCGACCGCATTGAAAACCCGAAGGACGGCAACGCCGGCCTTTTCGCCGAAACGGTCACTCCCCTTGCGGATAAGGGAGGTAGGCCTGAGTATGATGCAGCCATCATAACCAAGATCCTGCACGGCTTCTTCCAGAGTCCCTTTCATACGGGTATAGAATACCCTGGATTGAGGGTGGGCTCCTATCGATGAAACCAACACATAGGTGGGTACACCATTTGACCTGGCGGCCTTTGCTGCGTCAAGCTGGTAGGTATAATCCACCTTCCACTGGGCATCCTGGCTTCCGGCAGCCCTTATGGTTGTGCCCAGGCAGGAGAACAGGACATCGCCCCGCAACCGATCCGACCAGGTCTCAGGATGGTCGAAGTCCACGACATGCACGACCAGTTTGGCAGAAGGAATACTGACCTCACGGCGTACGAATATGTCCACGCGTTCAAAGGCTTCATCTGCGAGAAGCAGTTCCACCAGGTCCTTTCCCACCGCACCGGTCGCACCGATAACCAGAGCTTTCATATCACGGAATGTTTATATGACTTTCAGTGTTTCTTCAAATACGATATCCTGCGAAGGGATACCCGCCGAGGCAAGCGTTTGGACCGCCCGGGTGCGGTCGCCGCAGGTTTTTACCAGGACAGCGGCACCAAGGCTGCGGAGGGTTGCCGCCCTCTCCGCAAAACCGGTTTCATCGGGATCCAACGGTCCGGCCAGGCTCTTGCCCTGAGCGTTCTTCAGGCCCTGAAGGAGGGTGTCCCAGTCTTCGGAATCGATCAGCAGGGCGGCTGAAGAGACGGAGGGGTCGCTCTGGATCAGGCGGACGAAGCGCTCCATCGTCTCCGGAGTGTCAGGCAAGCCGTCCAGGTTGACATCGAGAACCGAGGCACCGTCGGAGGCAAGCTGGTCGGAAACGGCATACAGGGCATCTTCATATTCCCCGCGCTCCATCATTCCAGCAAAGTCGGGAGACTTACCGACGTTGGCGGCAGTGCTCACAGTTATCGGCCCGTCACCCAATTCCCACATCTCCAACCCGCTCAAGACCAGGTCTTTCTTGCAGGGAGGTACAGTCCGCGAACGCAGGGAAGGGAACGCGTGGATATGTTCAGGGGACGTGCCGCAGCAGCCGCCATAGAGGTTCACTTCCCCATCCAGCCCCGCCATGTGGCCGGCCATCTTTTCCGGGCATTCGTCATATTCGCCCGCACCGTTCGGCATTCCTGCGTTGGGATAGCAAATCAGCGGCACGGGGCACCAGGTTCCCAGCGAATGGACCAGCGGGAGGAGGCCCTCCGCACCCATGGAGCAATTGAACCCGAAAGCAGTCAGCGGCGCGTGGGAAACGGCGGTGAAAAAGGCTTCCAGGCTCTGTCCCGTCAACACACGGCCGCTGCTTCCGCTCACGGAGACGGAAACGATCACAGGGAATCCAGGCCTCGCTTCGTGGACGCCGTACAGTGCCGCCTTGGCATTGAGAGCGTCGAAACAAGTCTCTATGATTATGAGGTCGACCCCGCCTTCGATTAAGGCACGGGCCTCAGCGGCATAAGAGGCCGCCATTTCATCGAAACTGCAGGGACGCCATTCTGGACGGATAAAATCGGAGACCAGAGAAAGGGACTTCGAGCCGGGGCCCATACTACCCGCCACCCAGACCTTCCGGGAAGCCCCATCGGCCACTTCACGAGCCAGGCGTGCTGCCGCCAACGCCATGTCCGGAGCTATGGAAGAAAGTCCGTAATCCTTCTGGACCAGAGGGTTGGCTCCGAAACTGTTGGTTTCAATGATGTCGGCACCGGCCTCCACATAAGAACGGTGGATGGAACGGATAACATCCGGCCGAGTCAGGTTCAGGCACTCGTTGTCCCCCTTCACGTCACGAGTGGGCGTAACCAGCAGTCCCTGCCGGAAATCCTCTTCCGTAAGGTTGAACCGCTGGATCTGGGTACCCATCGCCCCGTCCAGCCTCAAGGCACGATCCTGCTGCAGTGTATCGATCGAGAAAACACAGTCCTTTCCCATGGTATTACAGTCCGTTTTCTACAAAGATAATGAATTATTGTGCTAAATTTGAACTAGTAAAAACGACTGTATCCTATGGGAAGATTGATGATGCCCGCGCTGGTCGCCGTCCTGGTGGCAGCTTGTTCGACGGCCCCTTCCGGGCCGTTGGCTCTGGACCGGGTGGCTACGATGATGGACGAAGGAGATATTATCACATTGATCGCGGAGGGAGCCTCTTCGGGTAAGCTGGTCTGGACATCCGGCGACGAATCTGTGGCCAGTGTGAGCAGCAGGGGCGAAGTGAAGGCCGTGGCTTCCGGAGACGCCTGGATCTATGTCGGGAACCGCAGGACCGGAGAGAAGGACAGCTGCCTTGTCACCGTGGGCTACGAGGCCCAGAACCCCATCCTTCCGCCCTCCTGGGAACTGTATATCGCCGACGGCGAGCCCCACGTGTTTGACGGCCGGATGTACATCTTCGGTTCCCGCGACAATTATGACGGGGTGGGAAGCGACGGCCGCGTGGACTGGTGCTCGGACAATTACCACGTCATCTGGTCCGATGACATGATACACTGGACCGACGCCGGGGAAGCCCTGAACCTGAAGGACGTCCCCGAGGAAGTGAAAGGAACAGCCGCCCGCCTCTGGGCTCCGGACGTATTCCGGGATCCCAAGACGGGAAAATACCACATGGCCACCTGCACCAACAACGGGAAGGCATTCATTCTGGATGCCGACTGTCCGGAAGGCCCTTACACCAACGCCCGGTCCCTGACCTTGAACGGAGAGGAACTGGGCCATATCGACCCGGGCATCCTGGTTGACGACGACGGGAAGGTCTACCTTGCCCTTCCAGAATTCATCGTGGCACAGCTGGACCCGGACGAATATTCACACATCATTCCGGAGACCGTGCGCGACATGACGCCTTATATGCCCACGGACAACGAACCGTTCGAAGGCCCCTCCCTCCGGAAGCGGGGCGACACCTACTACTACATCTATATCCAGAACACCGGAAAGGTCGCCGAGAACGGTGCCGTGCCCACCCGCATGGCATATCTCACCGCCAAACATCCGCTGGGCCCATACACCTATCAGGGACTGATCATCACCAACCACAACTATCCCGATGCAGGCAACGTCCACGGCAGTTTCGAACCGTTCCGCGGGCAGTACTGGCTGCAATACCACAAGAGCGTTCCGGGACTCAGGCTCACGCGGGTTGCCAACCTGGAGCCGATGGAATTCAACGAAGACGGTACCATCAAGGAAGTGAAGATGAGCACCTCCGGAGTACGCGGTGCGTTCGGAGCCGGCGACAAGGTAATGGCCGCAGGTGCGGTGGAATATTCAACAGGAAGGGATCCGGGAATATTCCAACTTAAGAGAGGGTCGCAGCCGTTCCTCTCCTTCCAGGAAGACGGGCAGTGGGCCTGTTTCCGCTGGTTCGATTTCCCCGTGGCCCCGAGGCAGTTCACCATCTGCTACCAGACCCATTCCACCGGCAGTCAGCTGGAGGTGCGGAAAGGCTCTCCCGACGGTCCGGTCGTCTGCAGCGCCACCTTGCCGGACAACGGTTGGAAATGGAAGGAAATCATCCTTCCCGTCCAGGACGGATCGATGGATAAGGAAACGCTCTATCTCGTGGCCACCAAGGCCCCGCTGGCAGTCAAGTATTTCAGGTTCAACGAGTAGTCTTTCAACAGGAAGCCAGATAGTCCACGAAGGCGGGCCGGTAAAGTTCGCCTACGGGGTATGTCTTGCCGTTGTCCAGCCTGACACTTGTCCTGGATGCCTCGGCTATATGACTGAGGGCAATGATATAGGAACGGTGAATCCTCATGAACATATTTGCCGGCAGCTGCTCTATCAGATGCTTCAAACTATAAAGCACGATGATCGGTGATTCAGAATCCGAGAGGAAAATCTTGATGTACTCGCTCATACTCTCCACGCATACGATCTTGCGTACATCGACACTGATCGTATGATAATCTGCCTTGAAGTGCAAGATGGGACTGGCTTCCTGTGAGGATAACGCCGCCTTCATCTCCAGATGTTCGCGAAGCTTTTCGCACGATGCCAAGAACTCTTTGAAACTGAACGGTTTAAGTAGATAATCAACTGCGTTGACACGGAAGCCCTCAACGGCATATTCTGAATAGGCCGTTGTAAAAACCACGGCGGGCGGATTCGGCAGCGATTTTATGAAATCCATTCCAGAAAGATCCGGCATATTGATATCCAGGAAAACTGCCTCTGCACTTCCAATTAAAGGCCTTGCAGCAGCTGCGCTACTGCACACCGCCACCAGTTCCATAAAAGGCACTTTGGCTATGTACATCTCAAGCTGGCGGAGGGCCAGAGGCTCGTCGTCTATGGCAATGACACGGATCATGACAGGTTCTGGTCTGGTTGGGCAGGAATTGAGAGCACTACGTCGTACCGGTCATCCGTATCGTCGATGGACAAGGCATAGGAAGGACCATACAGGAGAGTCAAGCGCTTTTTGATATTCTCAAGCCCGATACCGTGACGCGAGTCATTTTCAGAGGGGTGATAAGAATTCGAACAGCGGAAAACCACTTTTCCATCCTGCATATCTACCTTTATACGGATGAACGAACTGGAAGAATAGCTGACACCATGTTTGAAGGCATTCTCCACGAACGATGCCATAACCAGGGGTGGTACCACAGCACCTGAACTGACTTCAGGGAAAACTGTGTCGATCCTGACTGATTCTTCTGGATAGCGGAGGCGCATCAAGGAGATGAAATGCTCAATGAAATCCAACTCCTTGGCAAGTGGAATCGTTGGAGCGTCTCCCTCGTACAAGAGGATGCGCATCATCTTCGAGAATTTTTCAATGCTCTCCTTTGCCTTCTCCGGGTCAATATCCACCAGCGCATGGATATTATTGAGCGTGTTCATAAAGAAATGCGGGTTGATTTGATACCGCAGTGACTCCAAACGCTGTTTGGTAAACTCGGCCTCCATTTCCTTCATCCTGCGTTCCCGGCGACGTGATTCGACATAAAAAAATATGCCCAGGTCTGCACCAATCAACAATACGCCCATAATCAGTTTCATCGCTTCCGGCCGCAAAGGTCTTTGGCCGCCTTTCGGTCCGGGACGGTCCGCTTCACTCCCCGGCGGAGGCGGAGGAACCATACCCGGCTGCATCTCAGGGAACGACGGGTAAGCCGCTCTGCTCACAGGGGCGAAACACCACACACCGAATAGTACCAGAAGTGCCGCCAGGAGCCCGATATAAAGCGGAAGCTTCTTCCTGATCAGTGGAGCCAGGAGGAAATGATGGACCAGCACCAGAAGGAGCAGTGGGAGCAATATCTTCATTTACTATACTTTTCACAAAATTACCATCTTTTTTCCATTTATTCCGGGCATTCGCTGAAGAACTCCCCGCGTTCGTTGAATACCCGTCTGTTCAGGACTTATTTGGTTTAATTGTTGGATTTTTCCCGGAATCATTGACAAAAATCATAAATAATCATGAAACAGATAGTCTTATTCCTGGTAACCATTGCGCTTGCGTTGACAAGCTGCGAAGGAGAGGATTTCCCCTTCAATAATATGGACTTCCCGGGTGAAATGCCCGGCGGACAACAGCAGGCCGTTGCCAATCTGAAAGATCCCGGCCTGGCTTGGAGCGCAGACTCCTACGAGGCCACCATCGGTGCCACGAACAGTTTCCCTACACTCACCAACTCATACAAGGTAGGCATCACCTATGAGTCTTCACAGCCCGAGGTGGCCACCGTTGATGGGAACGGCACCGTCACCCTCCTGGCAGCAGGTACCACCCTCATAAAGGCATCCTCAACTGCGGATGAAACATATTCGGCTTCCAGTGATTCCTATGTCCTGACTGTCCTGAGCACATCCGGCAGTGATACCGGTGACGGATCGTTGACCTTCGAATCCACCGGAGACCCTTCGTCCGATGACGACATCTCCACGACCACATTCAAAGGAAGGATCACGATTACCTATTCCGAGACGGGAGATGCAACCGTCAAGGGTGACAGTTATGGTTATGTAACGGTGGACGGCAACAAGGTAACGGTAAACAACGAAGGCGGTGAAGTGCTCATCTATGAGCTCACAGGCACCACATCCAACGGTTTCTTCAAGGTATATGGGGCCAAGAAACAGGCCATCGTCCTGAACGGTGTCAATATCACGAACCCTGACGGCGCCGCTTTGAACAACCAGAACAAGAAGCGTACGTTCATAGTGGTGAATGGAAACAATACGCTTTCCGACAGTGCGTCCGCAGCCTACGCCCAGGAAGGTGAAGAAGACTTGAAGGGAGTCCTGTTCAGCGAGGCGCAGCTGATCTTCAGCGGCAGCGGACTGCTCACCGTCAATGCTCTTAACAAGCAGGACAAATCGGCCGTCGCGACCGACGATTACATCCGCCTTATGGACAGCCCGACCATAAAACTCAACTCGGGAAGCAGTGCAGGACACGGATTGAAGGGCAAGGACTATGTCCAGCTCACCAACGGCTCCCTGATCGTTTCCACGGCTGCAGCCTTGAAAAAAGGTATTACCTTCGATGATTACGTGATCGTGGAAGGCGGTACGCATATGGTTTCAGTGTCCGGAGGTGTAGCGTATGACGAAGAAGACTCCGAATATTCCGGCACGGCTGGCATAAAGGCCGACAACTACTTTGCAATGACCGGCGGATCAATGACCATCAAGAACACCGGCAACGGAGGCAAGGGGATAAATGCAGGGAGCTATGACTTCGACTCGGAAAACCACACCCTTTCCGACAGTTATATAACCGGAGGTACCCTTACCGTAACGACCACCGGACGTGAAGAGCAAGATGTGTCGGCTAAAGGCATAAAGATCGGATGGGTGACCAAGAGCGGAAGCGGAAATAATGAAAAGGTCACCGGGAATGCTGGCAAACTGGTTATCAGCGGCGGTATCGTTACTGTGAACAGCACAGGCGGAGAGGGCTTGGAAGTCAAGGGCGACCTGACCTTTGACGGAGGAGAGACCTATGTTTCATCCACCAGCGATGACGCCATCAATTGCCAGGGAGACTTGACTGTGAACAGTGGCTTTGTATATGCTTATTCCTCTGGAAACGATGCAATGGACTCCAATGGCAACACCAATCTCAATGGCGGCCATGTGATGGCAATCTGCACAAAGGGCAATCCTGAAATGGCTATCGATGCCAACACCGAGGAAGGCAAGAAACTCTATATCAATAAAGGTACTACCCTTGTTGCCTACGGAGGCTTGGAAAACGGTTATTCAGCATCGCAGAGCGTTTACAGCTTCAGTGGAACCGCTGGCTCCTGGAACGCACTCCATGATGGCAAGTCATTCATAGCAGCCTTCAAGGCTCCTGCCAACATCTCCAGCTTTATAGTATCTGCACCTTCACTCTCCTCTGGTTATAAGGGCGTGAACGTAAGCG
>JAEEGG010028338.1_pt1 | contig 10538 bp, 4 predicted proteins | sample 9134161 | NCBI WGS metagenome assembly JAEEGG01 (sample SAMN16246543, study PRJNA631951) | gut metagenome | biome: gut microbiome; feature: rumen; material: CR-attached | host: Bos | place: Iran: Karaj | collected 2018-10 | reverse complement strand
CGATAGTAGCAGACAAGGCGCCGCCGGCGATCGGTCCGTGCCGCGCAGGGATGGGACGTTTCGACGGCAAGGTTGTTCTCGTCACGGGTTCGAGCCGCAACTGCGGCCTTGAATCCGCAGAAATTGGCGGTGCATGATTTCTGCGCGGAAGGAGGTTCACGCGCGATGGGTTGTGATATAATACTTCCAGCTAGCAGCTATTTCAGGAACTTCAGGAGAAGACACAAATGAGAACAAGCGTATCGATAATCTCTGCCATGCTGTCTGCCGCGTTGACGGCCGGGTCGGCGGAGAACATTGCCCGCGGCAGGCCATACACATTCAGCAGTCCGCCGAACTACGCGCTTTGCAAGGATGCGGGCGACAAGTCGGACCTCACCGACGGCATCTACACGAAAGGGTACTTCTGGACGCAGAAAAGCACCGTAGGATGGAATTTAGGATGGTGCGGCCACGGCAATCGCTCGGTGACATTGGATCTTGGCAGAGATGAACCCATATCTGGATTTTCATGGAACATGGCCGCTGGACGCGCGGGCGTGACTTGGCCGGAACTGCTGTTCGTGTACGTGAGCGCGGACGGCAGGCAATGGCGGTTCGTGGGCGATCTGTTCGCCCGAAGCAAGGTGGAGAACGGTGCGCCGCCGGAAGACGTTTACGGGACATATCGCGCACATTCCTCGAACATGCCTTGCCATGGCCGCTACGTGACGTTCCTCGTCACCGGGGCGACATACGTCTTCGTGGATGAAATCGAGGTGTACAGGGGACCGCAAGGCAACATGACGGTCGATCCGCCTGGCGATCCGGTGGAGAGCGAGCTTGCGCACTACCGGCAGTACAGGATGAGGAGGATGACGTTGTCCGATATGGAGAAGGTGGTGGCTCGGACCGTCGATGCGCCGAATGCCGCCTGGCAGAAGATCGAGAGGGAGATGTATCTGTTCAACGCGATGACCGCACGCGCGATGGGATTCGCCAAGCCGTTCATGTGGGCGTGCGAACGGTGGGACAACCTGGACGTCACGCGCCTCGTCCCGCCCGACGGCGCAGACCGCGACACGCTTGAAGTCAGGATGATGCGCGGCGAAACGCGCTCCACCGCAGTCAACATCTCCAATCCGACCGACAACGACATGAAGTTCACGGTGACCGTGGATGGACTTCCCGATGGCGCCAACATCGACAGCCGTGAAGTCGTCGTCACGTGTACCAAGACCGGCAGGCGCGTCGGAGGCGCCCTGCGTCCAGAGGAAGGCCGCAAGGTCTCGTTCGAGGTGCCCGCCGGAACCGTGAAGCAGGCGTGGATATCATTTGTCAAGCCGATGGCGCCTGCGGGGAAATACAACGGCAAGGTGGTCGCCGCCGCCGATGGCTTCAGGGTTGAGAAGGCGATATCTCTCGTCCTTTCGCCGGTTACGTTTCCGTCCAGGCCAAGGCTGCATGTCGGCGGGTTCGATTACGTTGAGGACGGCAACAGGCAATACGGTTCGCCGGGTAACCTTGCCGGCAAGATGCGTGAGATGCGAGCGATGTACGTGGATACACCGTGGGCGACGGCGCGCGCGATGCCGAAGGGCGCGAAATTCGGCAAGGACGGCGCGCTCCTGAACGCGGACGGCCTGGACTACCGCGTCTGGGACGACTGGGTGGCGCTCTGGGGCGACACCGCGCGCCAGTACTGCGTTTTCATTGCCGCCGGAAACAGTTTCCATGGAGAGAAAAAGGGCACGCCCCGCTTCAACCGGATGGTCGGCGAATACATGCGCGCATGGTACGAACACGCCGTGAAGGGCGGTCTCGCCGGTCGGCCGGTGTATCTGCTCACGATTGACGAACCCCGCACCGACGACATGGACGAGACGTTTGCCGTCTGGGCGAAGGCGATCAAGAGCGGCGGGACAGGATTCGAGCTCTTCATCGACCCCGACCGCGTGAAGGCCGAAGACACCCTGCCAGCGGTGTACGATCTTGGCGATGCGATCTGCCCGAAGTCGCTGAACATATGGCTGGGCGCGTCGGACGAGTTCCACAGGAAGCTCGCCGGGCGTCCGGACAAGGAACTTTGGCTCTACTCGTGCAGCGGCCCCGCCCGTACGTTCGATCCGGTGTTCTACCATCGTGCGCAGGCCTGGCGGGCGTGGGGGCTTGGCGCCAAGGCGTCGTTGTTCTGGGCTTTCGGGTGCGGCGGCGGGATCGGCGACAGCTGGCGTCCGTTCGACCAGCCCGGCACGGAATATTCCCCGTTCATGGTCTCGCCGGACGACGCGATGGCGGCGAAGCAGAGCGAGGCCGTCAAGGAAAGCGTCGAGGACTTCGAATACCTCGCGATGCTTTCCGAATGCATTGCGGCGGCGAAGCGCCAGGGCGTTGACGTGTCAGCCGAAGAACGCCTTGCGGCAGGCGCCGTCGAGCGCGTCCTCGGCGACGGTGCGTTTGCCGCCGCAAACGGACGCAAGGACAAGGATCCCCGCTACGACTGGGACTTCCCGAACAGGCGCGGCGCGGCGGACGAAGTGCGGCTCGAGATACTCGCCGCCATCGAGAAGCTCAGCGCCAGGCTGCTCATTTTAGACCATACGGGAAGTCATTCTAGACCATAGGCAGATTCATTTTAGACCAAACGGGAATCTATTTTAGACCATGGGCTGTTCCGATGTCGTCAGGATGAGCATTTTGTCTAGACCAATCGCGGTTGATCTCCGGCACAACACGGCATGGCCCGCTCGGCGAGGGACATTGCAAGATTTTCCGCGTAAAGGCCCACGCCGTGCCAGGCGAAGCGAAAGCATATTGCCTGCTCGGCGGCTGTGCAAAACAACGAGGGGAATCTCATTGCCGGCTGTTTTTCATGCGCCATTCCGTCGGAGACAGGCCTGTCTCCTGACGGAAGAACTTCCAGAACGCGTTGGCGGCCTTGAATCCGCAGAAGTTGGCGATGCATGACATGTCCTGCGCTGAATTGGAGAGCAGTTCCTTTGCGCGCGCAAGCCGTACCGACTGTATCTCGTCAAGGATGGAATGTCCGGCAGCCTGACGGAAGCGCATCTCCGCCATGCGTCGCGAACACTTGAATGTAGCGGTCACGGCGGCGGACGACAGGCCGTCGCACGCCTTTCGGCGTATCAGCTCCAGCGCGGCCGTTACTTCAGGATCGTAGCGGCGCCCCGCGCGTGTCGAGGCGCGCCGGACGATGCTCGCCGGGCCGAACGTGAGACGGATCGCCTCGTGGCGTTTTTCATGCACGATTTCACCAAGCGTCCGGGCGGCGAGTTCGCCGGCCAGCAGGAAGTCCGGCTGAATGCTTGTGAGGGTTGGTACGGCATGTTCGCAGATGGGCGCGAAGTTGTCCACGCCGCATACGGCGATTTCGCGCGGCACGTCGAATCCCGCCTGCGCGGCGGCGGTCAGCACCTCGGCGGCGATGCTGTCGTTGGCGGCGAAGATGCCGCACGGCTTGGGGAGTTTCACGATCCAGCGGCGCAACGCCTTTTGCCATGCGATGCTTTGCGGCGAATGGCGGCTGGAGGCGAATGCTTCGCATGTCCGGCCATTGAGCGCAAGTGCGTCGCGGAAGCCGCATTCGCGGTCGTCGCTCCAGAAACGCGGCTGCGGATAGGGAACGAACGCGAAGTTGGGATGTCCGACGAAGAGCAGCTCCTTCGCGGCGAGACGGCCGGTGGCGACGGAGTCGTGGCTTACGCATGGAGCGTCTGGCGGCAGGGTACACGGATTGCGGTCGAGATAGACGGTGGGCAGTCCCTTGAACTGATTGACGGGAATTTCGTCGTATCCGCCGCCGCACTCGACGATTGCACCGATCGGATGCCAGAAATCGACAAGTCTCGCCAACACGCCTGGCGAAGGGATGCCGTCGATGGCCTGAACGTGCCATCCTGCCGCAGTGGCATGACGCCGTACGCCCGCAATCTTGTCCGGGGCGCTTGTCTTCGACGGCGACTGGAAATAAAGTATCGTATCCATTGGCTCTACGAGCGGGAATTATAGCACAAAACACATAGCCGATTCAATCCTAACCTTCGCAAATGGAGATGCGATTTTTGCGCGGATAGAGATTTGCAGGACAGTGGGGTGTGATATAATATTTACTCCACCTAAAATAGCTTTGAAATACCAAAGAAGGACCTGTCATGATACTGCAAGAAACTGCACAACGTTGCAATGTCGCAAGAACGGCGACACGCATTGGGAAATGGAAATCGCAACTTTTGGCGATTTGCGTATTGGCGGCTTCACCGGTCTTTGCCGCCAACCTCTATGTCGATTCAGGAGCCGATGCGGGCGGCAATGGTTCGGTGACGGCTCCGTTCCAGACGATTCAGGATGCCGTGGATGCGGCGGAGGCGGGCAGTACGATTTTCGTTGCCGCCGGCACGTATGCGACAGGCGACAAGCTAGATGGATTCAAGAGCGGATCCACGACGTATGCCATGAAGAACCGCGTGTATATCGACAAGCCGTTGACGATCTGCGGTGAAGACAAGCACCGCACGTTCGTTGTCGGCAAGCACGCCTCGACGGCGACGGATGTTGCCGGATTGGGGCTGGGGGATGATGCTGTCAGGTGCATAGGCATCAACGCGAACAACGTCGTCATATCCAACCTCACCATCACCGGCGGCGCGACCAAGGTGCCAGCCGCCAACGACAATCCCGACGGCAACGGCGGCGGCATATATGCCCCAAGCGGACTTACCGGGATATACCTCGTCGATTGCGTGATTTCCAACAATGTCGCGCAACGCGGGGCTGGAGCACGATACAACAACGACGGCAGCGGCAAGCATTTGATGACGGCGGTTCGCTGCTGGTTCCACTGCAACAAGGCGGCGAATCGCGATCCGGCCGTACGCGGAATGACGCTTGTCAACTGCCTTGTCACACATCATGCCTACGGCTCATGCCTCGTCTATGCCGGTACTTTCGTGAACTGTACGTTTGCGGACAACTACTGCAGGTCTTTGGGCGAGAAGAACACCAAGGCGTACAACTGCATTTTCGCGGACTACATGTACAAGTTGGACAGTTCAGGTTGCGAGTACAACAATTGCGGGCTTCCAATTTCCGAGGCATTTGTCACCACTTCCCTCACAAACGAACACTGTCTGTTCAGCATCGGATACGACCAGTTCATCGCGCCGATAAAGGGCGACTACCGTCTGCATGGCGGCGCCAACGTCCTGAATGCCGGAGACATGTCTTATCTTTCCGCGCTCTCTATTCCAGACGCGTACAAGTATACCGATTTCTATGGCAACGCAATCGACAGCACTTCGGGAACGTGCCATCTTGGATGCTGTCAGCTCCCGGTGACGCCTACGGGCGGAACCTTGCGATTCTCGGACATTCCGTATCTTTCGAATATCACCCCCATTACTTTTTTCCCATACAACAATAGATACATGTTCGATGGCGCGGAACCGTTCTACCGCGGGGAACTGGCGTACTTGCGTTCCGTGGCGTGGCCGGAGACGGTCTCCCTGTCTGTCGAGATGCTCGCATGGGCGGGGTTGTATGGTTTTGCGGCCAGCGGCGCCGATGCGGTGATGCGTTATCCGTATCTTGACGGCACATACGAAATTGTGCCGCCGAAGGACCCGGCCTCTACGCTCACGCTCTCGCCCGTAGCTGCGTCAACTGTTGTCTATGTGCAGCAGAATTCCACGGTCGCAACCGAGGACGGCACCGAGGAAGCGCCCTACAAGGATCTTCAGGCTGCCATCAATTCAACCTCGTCCGGCAAAAGCATCATCTACTGCAAGGGCGGAACGTTTTCCTCTGGCAGCGTGACATACGAAAATCTCGCCTGTCGTATCGGTTTCACCAGCAAGGACATCCGTATCGTGGGCATTGGCGGGCCGGCGAACAACGTCATCATTGGCGGGGTGGACACTTCCGTGGCTCAGGACGTCTGGCCATACGGAATGGGTGATGGCGCCACGCGCTGCCTGTATCTTGGCAAGTCGAGCGCGGGGTCGGTGATACAGGGATTCACGCTCACGGGCGGACGAACCATATCGAACACAAGTGGCAATACCGGGCGGCGAGGTGCCGGTGCGTTTCTCGCCAACGGTTCGCAGATTACGGACTGCGTAATTTCAAACAATGTCGGATGCCAAGGCGTTGCGATACATGGTACGGAAAGCGGGACGCAGTCCACCGGCTACGCATTCAGGTGCCTTGTCGCCGACAATAGGCAGTACGCGTCCAACGGGAATGAGGGAACCGCTGGTATCATACGTACGACAAAGGGGGCGTTCCTGATTCTTGCGAACAACTACGGCTCTCATTTTGGCGGATATGATTACCAGTTCTTTTACAACTGCTCGGTCTACTCCTCCAGTTCCATAGCAAACATAATAAACGGTTTTTCCACGAACTATAATTGCGTCATCAGCGTTCCCAATGCCACGGACAACAACAATACGATCTACGGCGGCGTGGTGCAGTATTCCAGCGGTGCACACAAAGGAGCATCGTGCGTCAAGGCCGATCCGCTTTTCGCCGATCCTGCATCTGGCGACCTGCGCCTGATGTCCATGTCGCCAGCACGGCCATACGGTACATTCGATTACTCTGACGACTATCACATCTTCATCGGGCGCGACTTCTACGGCAATCCATTCCGCATGATCGACGGCAAGCCGCTCTGTGGCGCCGTGCAGGTCTTCGCGCCTACCGTGGTGACGTCGGGTGACGGCATAACCCCTTCGGGCACGAACGTACTTGCCGTCGGCGAGACGGAGATGACATTCTCCGCGACGGTGGCGCGTCCGTTCATAGGTTTTGCGGTGAACGGCGTGACGCAGGAGGTTACCGGCGCATCGTACACGCTGGACGTGTCGGACGCGGAGTCTTTTGATACGGCGTTCAATATCGCCGCGATATACGACACGAACTGGTATGTGAGCGAGAGGGACGGCAGCGACGAGACCGGGACGGGCACTGCGGCCAGACCAAAGAAGACGCTTGTCGGCGCGCTTACGAACGCGGTGTCCGGCGATGTCGTGCATGTGGCGCCAGGTTCCTACTCAGAAGGTGTCGCGTACCATTCTTCCGGTGTTATCTCGACGACGGATTTCCGTATTGGCTGCAGAGCTTATGTGCCGGCTGGCGTCTCGCTCGTCTCGCAGGGCTCGGCAACAAACACCTTCATCGTAGGTAATGCGGCATCTAACCCGTCGGATGGAATGTTTGGTTGCGGTTCCGATGCCGTGAGGGGAGTGTTCATGGAGGCGAACTCGAGTCTTGTGGGTTTCACCGTCACCGGCGGACACACTGACGACAGTGTCGCCAACGCATCCAGCTCGGACGACAACGTTATTGGCGGTGGCATTCTCGCGCGCAACAATACGGCAGTCATCTCCGACTGCATCATCTCCAACAACGCCGCCATGCGTGGCGGCGGCGGATACAACGGAACCTACAACAGGTGTCGGATAGCGAAGAACAGCATAATTACCGGCGGCAACGGTGGAGCCGTGCGCGGGAACGGCAGCGGTGCGCCGTCCAACATCGGAACGGCTAAACTTCTCAACTGCATAATAGACGGTAACCATGGCGGACCGACACTGTATTTCACCGCTCTTGACAGCTGTACGCTCGCCGCCGACAACGAGGACAGTAACAGCGCTACAAATGGCATGACGATCTTGAGAAGAAGCTTCCGCGTATGCAATACGCTCATTTTAGGCGAAAAGGACACGTACGAACAGGTTGGCTTCAGCAATTGCGTGTTCAGTGCGGCAACGGCAGACAGGATCGCAAGAAACGCGTCCGCCACGACCAATGCCTGCCTTGTGGCGGAAACGGATGGAGAACTTGCTGTGGATGAGGGCTATGCTCCCGTTATCGGTTCCAGCATAGCGGTAGATGCAGGCGATTCTTCTATGTACGATTCGGCTGCGTTCGGAGAAAAGGATGTATACGGCAATCCGCGCGCCGTGAACGGCTCACGGCTCGACGTGGGCGCTGTGGAGGCCGTGTGGCTACCGGTTTACGCCAGGAAACTGGGTTCTGCCGTCAACGTAACTGCGGCTTCGCCCGATGTTGAGCTTGTAGCATCCGGGGTACGAATTCCAGACAGTGCGTCGCTGGAGGCGACGGTCGGACGTATCGGCAAGGCCGGCAAGTCGTATAATGTGACGACTACGGTTGATGCTGGCGGAACTTGCGCAATTGAAAAGGATGGAACTGCCGGCCCCGTACTTTCTGCAGGCGCAGACCAGACGCTCAAGCTAGTGTCGACGGCCGACTTTATGGATCTGAAGTTCCTCGCCACCGATGCATCCACATCGCTTTGCGGCATCAAGATGAATGTCGGCATGTGCTTCAGCTTCAAGTGACAGACATGGCAATGGTCGTTTCCCGCAGAAGTTTCATCGTCTCGGCGTCGGCGTTCGCATGTTTGGGACGGCTGCCGCTTTTCGCATCGGGCAAGCGTGACCTTTCGCATCCCGACCTGAAGCTTGGCGCCATATCTGACGTACATATCCGTAGCGCGGCGGATGTGAAGACGGTTCTTGACGTGTTGCGCTGGTATCGCGACAACAAGGTGGACGCCGTCGTGGTGGCGGGTGATATCGCGGACTATGGCCTTACGTGGCAGATGGACGCCTTTGCGGGCGCGTGGGAGGAGATTTTCCCTGCCGGCCGCATAGCAAAGACCGGGCAGAAGGTTGAGCTGATTCTTGTCACAGGCAACCACGAATACGACATTTGGAAGCGAATAAAGCATATCTATCCGGACGAGAAAGAACTTGAGGAGCGCGTGTTCGTCAATCACATCGACCGTGAATGGAAGCGCATCTTCCGCGAGGACTATGCGCCAGCGTTCGTAAAGACCGTGAAGGGATATCCGTTCTTTTGCGTCAATTTCCTCGGATGGGAACCAGACGTGCATTTGAAGGCCGTGCAGGAACTCTATGTCCGCGAGGTGTCCAGGATCCCGAAGGAGCGTCCGTTCTTCCATGTGCAGCATTGCCATCCGAAAGGCACGTGCGGCTTTAACCCCGGTTCCCCCGACGCGCTCACTGCCCATTTGTCGCAGTATCCCAACATGGTATGTTTCTCCGGGCATACGCACTACACGCTGGCGGACGACCGTTCCTTCTGGAAGGGCGCGTTCACGAGCGTCAACACGGCCACGTTGCAGCATGTTTGGGGAGTCGGCAAAAACGAGAAGATACGCAATTTTCCGCAAGGGCTCCTCGTGCGCGTGTGGCCGGATTTCGTCCATTTCGAACGGCGTAACTTCCGCGACGGATGCCGTTTCGATCCGGCATGGGTGAAGGAGTTAAAGAGTTAAAGAGTTAAAAAGTTAAAGAGTTGGAAGAGTTGAAGAGTAAAAGAATTAAAGAGTTGGGAGTGGTGAATGCATAAGAGTTGTGCTGTGAAAGGGATGTTGACGGCGCTGATCGTCTCAGCGGTGTTTGGAACGTATGCTCAGAATGCTTCGGCTGTGGAGCGCAAATGCGCGGCGGCTACGCCGAAAAGCTGTATCGGGATAAGCCGCCGCTGGGATCCATATCCTGGCTGGTGGGAAGACCGCCATGCAAAGAAACTCGCCCAGATCGCGGCGTCTGGCGGCAAGATCGACATCGTCTTTATTGGCGATTCCATCACGCACAACTGGGAAGGGGCGCGTGGACCGGGATCGGACTATGGCGGCAAGCCGCTCGCGGAACTGAAGAAAAAGTACTCGGTGCTTAACCTCGGTTTTGGCGGCGACGCCACGCAGAACGTGCTGTGGCGTCTTGAAAACGGTGAACTGGACGGCTATGCTGCGAAGTGCATCGTCCTGATGATCGGCACCAACAACGGCGGAAAGCCGGAAGACACCGCCACCGGGATAAAGGCCATTCTCGATGTGATCGCCGCCAAGCAGCCGCTTGCGACGGTAGTGCTGCATCCGATCTTCCCCAGCGGTGCCACGGCGGATCACGCATGGCGCGTACGCAACTCGAAGGTCAATGGGTTGATACGTCCGTTTGCAGACGGCAAACGCGTAGTCTGGTGCGACTTCAACGACCGTTTCCTCAATCCCGACGGAACGCTGAAGAAGGAACTGATGAAGTCTGACGACCTTCATCCCGCGCCACCAGCCTACGACATCTGGGCGGAACAACTGATGCCCATCTTTCGCAAGGCCTGTGCGGACAAAGGCGAGGCTATTTCGCCTTGGCGCGTGCGCAAGGATGCGGACGGCTACTGGACGTTCGTGGATCCAAAGGGGAAGGATGTGTTCATCCGTGGCGTGGAACAGGTGGTATGGCGTGGACACGGTGCGCCGGACGGCCACATCCCAGCCTACAGGACGCACAACATCGCGACGTTTCCCAACCGCAAGGCATGGGCCGACGACGCCGAAGCCAAGCTCCGCAAATGGGGCTTCAACACTCTCGGCAACTGGAGCGACGATGCCCTGCGCGGACGCGGCTTCGGTCATTTCGTCCAAGTTGGCTTCTCATGGCCGCCGCTGTTCATGGCGGACGAAGATCGCGATCTCATGATCGTGC
>JAEEGG010028337.1_pt1 | contig 10538 bp, 10 predicted proteins | sample 9134161 | NCBI WGS metagenome assembly JAEEGG01 (sample SAMN16246543, study PRJNA631951) | gut metagenome | biome: gut microbiome; feature: rumen; material: CR-attached | host: Bos | place: Iran: Karaj | collected 2018-10 | reverse complement strand
CGTCCCGCTGGAGAGAACGCCAAGTGGAGCGAGGGCATCAGCTTCACCACCGGCATTGCCTTCCCCGCTCCCACAGAACTGGCAGCAGACAATATCACAGTCTCCTCTGCCGAAATCAGCTGGACAGGCAATGAAGATGCGAGCCGCTACAACCTGCGCTACAGAGTTACGCCATCAAGCGTTATCGACTTCGAGGACAGTTCAATGGGTGAATGGACAACCATTGATGCCGACGGCGACGGATACGACTGGGTTCTTGGCTCAGAAGTTGGCGGCATTTACTTGAAAGAAGGTAGCAGCCTTGCCGGAAGCGGCAACGACAGTTCTCTAGACTTTGTGACTTCCGGCTCATACAGTAATCCTGCGGGTACTGCTCTGACTCCCGACAACTGGCTCGTTTCTCCGCTCGTTAAGTTGGGCGGCATCATTTCCTTCTGTGCCAGTGGACAGGACGAGGAATGGGCAGCAGAGCACTTCGGCGTAGCCGTTTCCACAACAAGCAACACCGACCCCGCTGCCTTCACCATGCTGGATGAATGGACACTGAATGCTGACGGCACAGGCAGCAAGAGCAGCAGAAGGAAAACCCAGGGCGCATGGGGTCTCTTCACCGTTGACCTCAGCGCGTATGCAGGACAGACTGGTTATGTGGCTATCCGCCACTTCAACTGCACTGATATGTTCCTGCTGAATGTTGACGATATCAACTACCTCACTGGTGGTGGTGCTGGTCCCGAAAGCTACAATGTCTATGTCGATGGTGAACTGGTTGCTACTGTAACCGACGGCACTGAGACCACGATTACTGGCGTTGAGGATGGTGACCACACCGTTGCTGTAACGGCTGTTTATCCTGACGGTTCAGAGTCGAGACCCGTTGAGGTTACTCTGACTACTACCGGCATGGGTCAGATCGTTATCAACACGAACAAGCCCGTTGACGTTTATTCACTCGATGGTAAGCTCATCCGCAAGCAGACTGTCAGCCTCGCTGGCCTGAAGGGTGCTTACATCGTGAATGGACACAAGGTCGTGCTTAAGTAAAAAGCCTCACCCCCAACCCCTCTCCAAAGGGAGAGGGGGGATAGGGTTGATGTAGCTAAAGTTTATTCATTAAGGAGCGTAGTCAAACAACGGCTGCGCTCCTTTTATTTGGCTATATAGGAAACGACGCGTTACTGTACGGGAAACGACTCGTTTCTGCCGTTCAAACAACCGGTTTCTGCCGTGGAAATCACTGATATCTGGCGCAGAAACCACCCTAAACAGGTCGTATTGACGAAAAAAGCAGACATTCTATCGGATGCCTGCTTCTGTTGAAACTTAAATGGAAATGGTTAGAGATCTTCGGGAAGGCCTAACTCCTTGGCAAGTTCTTTAGCGTAAGCGTCATCTTCTATGACTTTCTTGCCGTTGTCAGTGCCTTTAGCAATTTCCTCAAACTCGTTCATCAGATTCTCGTAGTCGGGGTACTTCTTCTGAATCTCAGCCATCTTGGCCATGACCTCAACAACCTTTGCGCCATCAGCCTCTTCGCCTTCGGTACCTTCAAGGCCCTTCATGATTTCCTGCATCTCCAGCATCATGGGCTTAACAGCCAACATGCAATCCTTCATGGCTGCCTTCCACTCGTCAACGCTCCAGTTTGCACCTTCAGCCTTTGCTTTCTCTACAACGTCCTTCAGGTTGGGAGCTGCGCTCTCTTTTGAACACGAAACCATGCCGAGGCACATCACCAAGGCCAACATTCCTACTAATACTTTTTTCATAACTTTCTGGGTTTTTAGTTTGACTAATAATAATATCGTTGCAAATGTAGTTCTTTTATTTGAGATATGCAAGGATTTGGACCTTTATTTTTGTTTTTTCACTGAAAAAGGCGTGCCCGGGGTGGGACACGCCTTTCGCTTGTTATCTATCCTGAAGTTATTAGAACTTAGCCATTTTGATAGCGTCAATGGCACATTCGTCGCCTTTGTTGCCCAGTCGGCCACCACTTCTGTCCTTTGCCTGCTGGAAGTTTTCCGTGGTCAGCAGTCCGTAGATAACGGGAACGTTACCGGTGGCGTTGAGGCGGGCAATGCCTTGTGTGACACCCTGACAGATGTAGTCGAAGTGTGGCGTCTCGCCACGAATGACACATCCTAGGATGATGACGGCGTCATAACCGTCGTTGAGTGACATCTGATGTGCACCGTAGATGAGTTCGAAAGAACCAGGAACGGTCTTGACGTGTATGTTCTCTGGCAGTGCGCCGTGCTTCTCAAGGGTACTGACCGTACCGTCCAACAGCGCTTCTGTGATTTCGGGATTCCATTCAGCGACAACAATGCCGAAGCACATGTTACTGGCATCGGGCACCTTCGCCGCGTTGTATTCCGAAAAGTTCTTGGTTGCCATATAGTTATTTAATTAGTAATTAGTAATGAGTAATTATGATTACCATGCACGCCCTTGAAGATGCGAAGACATTTGGGTTATCCCTGCCTTTACGTAGTAATCATAATTACTCATTACTCATTACTCATTATGAATTATTTATTTGAAGCACGTTCAATGTATGCGTCGATGTTCTGGTACTGCATGGAGTTGAAGTACTTGTCCTTCACTTCCTGGTACAGTTCAAGAGCCTCGGCCTTCTTGCCCTGACTTTCAAGAATCTCACCGGCCTGGATAAGGAACGTGGGAGATAGCGAGTTGTTGTCGGCACGCTTGGCGGCATTCTTCAGATGATTCACAGCCTCGTCGAGCTTGTTCAGGTGAGCGTAGGCATTGCCTAAGGCACCCTCTGCAGCGGGAGAAATCATCAGGTCACCCTGGTCTTTGAACTTCTCTAAGTAGCTTACAGCCTCTTCCCACTTGCCCTGCTGAGCATATGCCAAACCATTGTAGAGGTTGGCAAGGTTGGCGTTCTGGCCGCTCACCTCATCGGCGAGCTTGAGGAAACCCTCGAAACCTGTGCTGTCACCCTGCAGTGCCTGTGCCATCTGGTCGTTGGCAAACAAGGTCTGACCCTTGGCCAATGCCTCCTGACCCTTTACACGGTTGGGGGTGATGACGAACATGTCAATGATGATCCACAAGGCAATGATTGCTACTACGGCAATGACACCACCGATGATGGCCTTCTTGTTTTTCATGAAGAAGGCTTCTGATTTACTCAACGCATCCTCAGTCTTTTGTGCGTTGTTCTTAACGTTTTTTTCTGCCATTATTTAAGTTGTTTTTATATGCGTTTTAAAAATGCGGTTGCAAAATTACTCATTTTATTGGAGATATTGAAATTTATTGCCGACTTTTTTTGTTTTACGGCAATATTTTCAGTATTTTTGCATCGAAAAAGTAAAAGAAGAGGTCGCAAACATGATTTTAGAGCGCTTATCGATACTGAATTTTAAGAACATTGCGGAAGCCACTTTGGAGTTTTCGCCTAACATCAATTGTCTGATTGGACACAACGGGGTGGGTAAGACGAACGTGTTGGATGCCATCTATTACCTGTCCTTCTGTCGGAGCCTCCAGAACCCGATTGATTCACTGGTGATGCGGCACGAGGCTGACTTCATGATGCTGGAAGGAGTTTATAATAATGGAGAATTAAGAATGAAGAATGAAGAATTTGCTACCGCCACTGAATCAAGCGCAGAAGGGACGGCGGCAGCAAACTCACCACTCACCACTCACCACTCACCACTCACCATTTCCTGTGGCATGAAGCGCGGCCAGAAGAAGCACTTTAAGCGGAACAAGAAGGAATATAAGCGACTGTCGGAACACATCGGACTGATACCGCTGGTGGTGGTATCGCCTGCCGATACGTACCTCATAGAAGGAAGCAGCGAGGAGCGACGCCGGCTGATGGATATTGTCATCTCGCAGTACGACCCCATGTATATGGAAGAGCTGTCGCGCTACAACAAGGCATTGCTACAGCGTAACACCCTGCTGAAGATGGAAGACCGCGAGCCTGATCCGGAGGTTATATCCATTCTGGAGGAGCAGATGGCACAGGTGGGCGAGTCCATCTATAGCAAACGTGCGACATTCGTTGACAAGTTGCAGCCTGCCTTTCGGCATTATTATCAGATTATTTCCCAGGAACGCGAGTCGGTCTGGATGAGGTATGTCTCTCATTGTCAGCGTGGCGCGCTGATTGACGTTATTCAACGCGACCGACAAAAGGATCGTGCCGTAGGCTACTCGCTGCATGGCATTCACCGCGATGACCTGGAGTTTCTGTTGGGTGGTCATCCCATGAAGCGGGAAGGCTCGCAGGGACAGAACAAGACGTTTGTCATTGCCTTGAAACTGGCACAGTTTAATTTGCTGAAACGTACTGCCTCGAAAACCACTCCGCTACTGCTCTTGGACGACATCTTCGATAAACTGGATGCCGACCGAGTGGAACAGATTGTGAAGCTGGTGTCGGGCGACGAGTTCGGACAGATTTTTATTACGGATACCAACCGTGAGCATCTTGACCGCATCCTCTCCACGTCGAATATGGATTATAAGGTTTTTCACGTCGAAAACGGGTGCATCAATGTTTAAGCGCGAGGTAAAAGAACTGCATGAGCTGATTCTGCGTAACCTGAGGGCGCAAGGATTGGAAACACCGCTGCTGCAGAAGCGGCTGGTGGAGGCATGGCCGGAGGTTGCCGGTGCTGCTGTCGCCCGTTTTACACAGGAGGTGGTTATTCGCAACCAGACGTTGTTCGTACGCCTGTCAAGTCCGGCCTTGCGGGCCGAACTCAGCATGCGACGTCAGGAGTTGGTACAGCAGTTGAATGCTTACGTGCAGAGTCAGGTCATTGCTGACATCCGCTTCCACTGATACATATAAGGTACATTGGTCGTTGCGCTGACAGCAACTTTCTTCGGAGCCTTCTCTTCACGCTCTTCGTTGACGGGGAAGGCCTTGTTTTCCTTGAACAGCTTTAACGTGGTAGAGATGACGGGGTCATCGGCATTCAGGTATTCCAGCCATGCCTGCTCGCTCATCATGTTATAGATGATGCGGCTGTTGACGTAACGCTCCAGCAGCTTGTGCGACTTCTGAATCAGGAGGTTACGACGCTTCAGCCCGTTCTTCTCGGCATAGGAGGCAAACAGCTCCACCGTGTTCAGCTTCTGCAAGTAGGCGGCTAATGCCTGGGCATCCTTGAAGGTGGATAGCTTGGCGCGGTTCTCGTCGGTGTAGTTATAGGCAAACTGCAGGATGAGTCCCGTCATGGCTGCCTCCTTGTAGTAGGATGTCATGCCAAGGGTGTCTTCGGGCACGAAGATATCAGGCGTGATGCCACCGCCGCCATATACGGTACGCTGTTCGTGCAGGGTATGATAGGCAGGACCATTGTGCTTGATGCTGTCTTGTGAGAAATACTCACCATGCTGGTAACGGTTCATCAGGTCTGCCTCGTAATCCTGGTCAGCACCCGACGAGTAGGGCTTCTGTATGCAGCGGCCCGACGGGGAATAGTAGCGGGCAATGGTGAGACGTATCATGGAACCGTCGGCAAACGACAAAGGCTGTTGTACCAGTCCCTTGCCGAACGACCGACGTCCGATGATGGTGCCTCGGTCGTTGTCCTGGATGGCACCGGCCAGAATCTCAGAGGCCGAAGCCGAGCCCTCGTCAATAAGTACCACGAGCGGTATGCGCTGATAGGTGCCACGTCCGTCGCTGCGGTAGTTCTGACGTGCCGATTTCCGTCCTTCCGTATAGACGATGAGACTGTTCTTGGGCAAGAACTCATTGGCTATCTGTACGGCAGATGCCAGGTAGCCGCCGGTGTTGCCGCGCAGGTCGATGGTGAGGTTCTGGAATCCCTGCTGTCCTAACTGTGCCAGTGCGACGAGCAACTCGGGATAGGTGTTCTCACCGAAGTTCTTGATGCGGATATAGCCCGTCTTGTCATCAAGCATGTAGGCTGCCGTAATACTCTTGATGGGTATCTCACCGCGTGTGACGGTGAAGTACTGCACCTTCTTCTCGCCATAGCGGATGATGCCCAGCTTCACCTTCGTGTTCTTCGGACCCTTTAGTCGGTGCATGGCCTCCTCGTTGGTGACCACCTTGCCCACGAAGGGTTGGTCGTCGATGCTCACAATCTTGTCACCGGCCAGCAGACCGGCCTTCTCCGAAGGACCGTTAGTGATGACGTTCTGCACGTGGACGGTGTCCTGACGGATGGTAAACTCAATGCCTACTCCCGAGAAGGAACCCTTCAGGTCGTCATTGGCTATCTGAACGTCCTTTGCGGCGATATACACCGAGTGAGGATCCAGTTCAGAGAGAATCTGCGGCATGGCACCCTCCACCAGGTCTTCCATGTTGACGGTATCCACATACTGGTCATTGATAATCTGCAACAGACTGTTCAGCTTATTACCGCTTGAGTTGATGATACTCAGTCGGTTACCCGACAGGTGATTGGCATAGAACGTGCCAATCAGAATGCCGACGACCACGCACAGGGCCATCAGTAGTGGCATGAAACGGTTTTTATTATGCATAGTGCTATTTCGTTATTTCGTTAATGTCAATGAAAACGACCTCAATACCCGCCCGTTCCAACAGTTCGATGCCATCGGTCAGGCGGTACTGCTCGCCATACACCACGCGCCGTATGCCAGCCTGGATAATCAGTTTTGCACACTCAATGCAGGGCGAGGCCGTGATGTAGATGGTGGCTCCGTCCGAGTTGTTGGAGCTGCGGGCCAGTTTGGTAATGGCATTGGCTTCGGCATGCAGCACGTAGGGCTTTGTCACGTTGTTCTCGTCCTCACACACGTTCTCGAAACCACTCGGCGTACCGTTGTAGCCGTCGCTGATGATCATCTTGTCCTTTACCACAAGTGCGCCAACCTGCCGACGCTGGCAGTAGCTGTTCTCTGCCCAGATGTGCGCCATGCGCAGGTAGCGTTGGTCAAGCTTTTGTTGTTTTTCGTTTAATTCCATTTCTCTTCAGTAATGCGTTTATTGTCGGCTCCCCGCCTCGGAAACGCTTGTAGAGCGTCATCGGATGTTCTGTGCCTCCCTTGCTCAGGATGTTGTCGCGGAAGCTCTGTGCCGTCTTTTGGTCGAAGATGCCGTGCTTCTTGAAGACCGAGAAGGCATCAGCCTCCAGCACTTCAGCCCATTTGTAGCTATAGTAGCCGGCAGCATATCCGCCCGCCATGATGTGAGAGAACTGCACTGTCATGCAAGTGTCCGGCAGCTGCTCACCCAGAATGGCCTTTTTCCAGGCCTGCTTCTCAAAGGGGATGATGTCGGCGGTAAATTCCTCCCGCTGAGTGTAGTACGCCATGTCGAGCAGACCGAAGCTCACCTGTCGGAGGCAGGCAGTGGCCGCCATGAAGTTACGGCTCTTGACAATGCGGCGGATCAGCTCGTCAGGCAACGGCTCGCCTGTCTTGTAGTGGAAGGCGAAGGTACGCAGGAACTCCTTTTCTATAGCGTAGTTCTCCATGAACTGCGAGGGCAGCTCCACAAAGTCCCACCATACGTTCGTGCCGCTCATGCTCTCGAAACGGGTGTTGGCAAACATGCCGTGCAGCGCGTGGCCGAACTCATGCAGGAAGGTCTCCACCTCGCCCAGCGTCAGCAGTGCAGGCTTGTCCTCCGTCGGCTTCGTCAGGTTCATCACGACAGAAACATGCGGACGAACGTTTGTTGACTCTCCACTTTCCTCCTTCTTCCAATACTGCCCCTGATACTCCGTCATCCAGGCTCCGCTCTGCTTGCCCTTGCGCGGGTGGAAGTCGGCATAGAAGACAGCGAGATAGGAACCATCCTTGTCGAATACCTCATATGCCTTTACGTCAGGATGATAGACGGGGATGTCCTTGTTCTCCTTGAAGGTGATGCCATAGAGGCGGTTGGCCAGTCCGAACACACCGTCGATAACCTTCGACAGCTCGAAGTAGGGGCGTAGCATCTCTGCGTCTATGTTATACTTCTTCATCTGCAGCTTGTGGCTGTAGAAGGCAGAGTCCCAAGGCTGAAGACTCTCCTCCTGCCCCTCCCTATGAGGGAGGGGAGTAGAATGTTTCTTCCCTTGAGTGTGACTTCTCCCCTCCATTTCAGGGAGGGGTTGGGGGAGGGTCTTTTTCAGCTCTTCCCTTTCCTTTACCGCTGTGGGCTTATAAGCATCTATCAGGTCATTCAGCAGGCGATAGACGTTGCGGGTGTTTGATGCCATGCGGCGCTTCAGCACATAGTCGGCATACGTCTTGTAGCCTAACAGCTGGGCAATCTCACGGCGCAGGTTAATGAGTCGCTTGCATATCTCGAGGTTGTTCTCGTCGTTATCGTGGGTACACACAGTGTTACGCGCCATGTACATCTGTTTGCGCAATTCCCGCTGTGTGGAGTAGGTCATGAAGGGAGAGTAGCTGGGCATGTCGAGGGTAAAGAGCCAGCCTTGGCTTTGTGGAGCGTTTGCTGCCGCTTCTTCAGCCGCCGCATCGATAGCGGTTTGGGGCAGACCGTCCAGCTGTGCCTTGTCGGTAATGAGGAGGGTGAAAGCCTTGTTCTCCTTCAGCAGGTTCTGGGAGAACTGCAGCGAAAGCATTGATGCTTCTTCCGTCAACTGGCGAAGCCGTTCCTTGCCGGCATCATCCAGCAGAGCACCGCTACGCACGAATCCTTCGTAGGTGTCGTCCAACAGCCGCTGCTCCTCGGGCGTCAGTCGGCGGTGGTGTAGGTGAACCTTACGGATACGGTCAAAGAGCTGAGGGTTCAGCCTTACGTCGTTGGCATGCTTGGTCAGGATAGGTTGCAGTTTCTGTGCCAGTGCATCCATCTCGTCGTTTGTCTCGGCCGACAGCAGGTTGAAGAACACCGTTGATACACGGGAGAGCAGGTCGTAGTAGTTCTCGTCCTCCTCCTTGTTGATGATGGTGTTGTCGAACGTAGGACGCTCGGGGTTGTTGACTGTCTTCTCTATCAGCTCATTGTCGCGACGTATGCCTTCCATGAAGGCCTCCTCATAGTCCTCCAGCCTGATACGGTCAAAGGGCACCGTGTCGTGCGGTGTGCCGTAAGGTTCCAGAAACGGGTTATTATGCGTAGTCATATCGGTTTTCTTTGCTTTCAACCTGCAAAAGTAGTAAAAATCACCGTAACCGCCGCATAATTAGAGAAGATTAACTAAGTCCTGCCATCATCTGAGGCTGAAGTCGCGGACTAATTGCTTGAGCGGCTCCACGCCCTCACCATGGTCAGGATAATAGCGCAGAATGAAGGTGACCAGGCGTGTGCTGTCTTCCACCACCTTGGCGTAGTACTCAAAGTCGCCCTCTTGTCCGGTGTGGATGGAGTAGTCGTCGCCGGCCTCCAGTAGTTCGGCTCCCATGCCGTGCATCTGCTGTCCGGCAGAGCGGAAGATGTCCTGGTCGTTGAAATACTGGGTAATGACGGAGATGGATACGTCGCCGCCAACAAACACTTCCTGCAGCGAGTCTTCAAACTCCTGATGGACGAGGCAGGCAGGGTGGGGGATGTCGAGTCCCAGCGCGTCACTGTGGTAAATCTCCATGGGACTGTCGCCAAGCATCATGGCTATGCTGTCGTTGCCGTCAATCATATTGTTGAACGACTTGGGCTGTTGGTGACCTGAACAGCTGAAGAGCATGAACGATATAACTGAGAGAAATAAAACTGTTAAGTCCTTCATAATCTGATGTTACATAAGTAGTTTTTCCAACATGGGTATCTCAATGCGCCCACGGTGAAGAATGAGCAGCTGCTCCTGTTGCATCCTGTTGAGCTGGCGCGACACGTCGAGGCGGCTACAGTTCATCTCAGCTGCCAGACGCGTCATCAGAATATGGTAAGTCTTGGCACCTGCCGGATAGAGCGTGTGCTCTACGAAGAAACGGACGATGCGTGTGCGCAGGTCGGATGCCGTCCCCTGCCATATTCGCTGGGCGTTCTTCTGGCAGGAGGCTGCAATGAGGTTGAGCAGGTTGATGCGGAAAACAATCTGCGTTTCCAGCAACAGTGCCACTTCCTGCTTGTCAATGCTGATGAGGTGGCAGGGCGTCAGGGTTCGGAAGGTGGTGGTGTAACGCTGCCGTATGCCGAAGATTCTTTCGGGTTGCAGGATATAGGGGGCGGAGAGCTGTTCCACAACGGAGTATCCGTGGTCACCGGCCATGGTCTCTGCTTCCAGGGTACCGTTGACCAGCAGATGGATGTGGGTACAGGCATCACCCTCACGCACCAGTGTCTGTCCCCCAGCATGCTTGGTGAACTCCATCTTGGTGTGAGCAACCACCTCCATGAGTTCGGAATGGCTCATGCCCTGGAATAGCGAGAACTGCAGCAGCCGGTTGTGAATCTCCATTAGGGTTGAGCGTTGAGTGTTGAGTGTCAGTCTTTCTGAATCTTGTCCTCCAACGAGGGCGAGAACCATACGGCCAGGTCACCTTTCTCGTCGGAATAGATGAAGTAAGCCATGAGCTCCGGGTGTCGTCTAAGCACCTGCTTGGCATGTTCAATACCCATGACCATGAACGAGGTGGCATAGGCA
>JAEEGG010028335.1_pt1 | contig 10538 bp, 8 predicted proteins | sample 9134161 | NCBI WGS metagenome assembly JAEEGG01 (sample SAMN16246543, study PRJNA631951) | gut metagenome | biome: gut microbiome; feature: rumen; material: CR-attached | host: Bos | place: Iran: Karaj | collected 2018-10 | reverse complement strand
AATCAGTGGTTCGGCTTTTAGCGGTTGCTCATTATTAAAAAGCATTGAAATACCGGATAGTGTAGTAAGCATTGGTGGAAGTGCTTTCTCCGGTTGTACTTCAATAAAAGAATTAACTATTCCGGATAGTGTAGTAAGCATTGGTGGATATGCTTTCTCCGGTTGTACTTCAATAAAAGAACTAACTATTCCGGATAACGTGACAAGTATTGGAGATGGTGTTGTTAAAGGTTGTGAATTTGACCAGTTAATTGTTGGAAATGCGGTCGCGAGCCACGAAAGTGGTTCAGGCGGTTTTCGATGGGCTGAACGTGTAAAGAATCTTGTCTTATCCAGCCAAGTGAACACAATATCACGAAGCTTTTTCTATGACCTTTTGGGTGCTGAATGTATTACAGTTTCTGAAAACAATCCATTTTATTCTTCTGAAAGTGGTGTCTTGTTTAACAAGGATCGAACTGAAATTGTCGCTTATCCCAGTGCAAATCCCCGCACCACCTATACTGTCCCTTCATGTGTGGAAAGAATCAGAACAAGGGCTTTTATGCAAACTTATTATTTAGAGTCATTGATATTTGAAGAAGGGCCAAGTGAAATAGAAATGACCAACGAGGTTTCATTCTTTTCTATTAATGAAATAATTCTACCTGTATCTCTTAAAAGAATTGGGGATTTGGCTTTTGGATCATCGGTTTCTTTTCCTTGCAACTATATAGTAAAGTCTTTAGATACGGAAATCAGCGATTCTGTATTTGCTGCAGGAGCAAGATTTTGCAATATACCTGTTGAACTGCAAAAAGATGTTGTATTTGCTTACTATGATCTGATTGAACCGTCACCAGAAGTACAAGAGTATCTTGACAACTTAGATGATTATGTAGAGTATCCTGATTATGAAAGTGGCGAAAAATGGTTCTATTCCGGCACCATCCGCTGCCACGCCGGTTCCACCGCTGAAGCCTATGCCATCGAGCACGGTATGGACTATGAGCTGACCCATTTCTTCGAGGGTGACTGGACTTACGACTGGGACAATCTCGTTCGCTGGCGCAAGTGCATCCACTGCGACGAACGCGAAACCGAACCGCTGGAAACCGAGAACCCCGGCGGCGCCGAGATTGTCGGCCCGGCGGACGGAGATACCTCGTTTGACGTGGAACCTGTCAGCACGGAGTATGTGCTGATCCGGGAAGCGCTCGGCGAGCAGAACGTGGTCAAAGCGTTCGATATTTCGCTCAAAAATCAGGACGGCGTGCACGTGCAGCCGAAGGGCACTGTGAAGGTTAAGCTTCCGGGCGATTTCAAAACCGGCGATTATAAAGTCTACCGCGTGAACGCTGACGGCACCTATACCGACATGAACGCGGTTTTGGAAGGCAGCCACCTTGTGTTCTATACCGACCATTTCAGCCTCTATGTGGTTGTGGATGAGAGCGCGCCGGCCGAACCCGATACACCGGAAACGCCCGACACACCCGCAAAGGAAAGCAAGGTCCGTTTCATCCTGCGCACCGTGTTTGAATTCCTGCAAAAGCTGATCCGCATCATCTTCGGCAAATAAAACAACAGCCCCGCTCAATGAGCGGGGTTTCCTTTTGACAGGTGTCTGCGCTGTTGTTACCGAATAAAATTCGTCCACGCGTGCGGCTCCTTCTCCGGCAGACCGAACGCCTCCTTGCCGAGCGCAATGCTCTTCATCAAAAACGCCATGTTGCGCGCGAGGGTGCGCATGGTCTGTTTGCCCTCCTCGTCGGCGTCCGCTTCGCCCGGCGCGCCGCCGTGGATGCTGTTCCAATACTGGCTCGACGCCACGGGCATGCCGCAGATCGTGAAATACTTGTTCAGCCGGTCAAAGCTCGCCGTGGTGCCGCCGCGCCGCGCGCAGACGACCGACGCGCCGACCTTCATGGTTTTGTCAAAGCCCGAGCTGTAAAACAGCCGGTCGGCAAAGGCGGTCAGCGTGGCGTTCGGGCCGGCGTAATAGACGGGGGAAGCCAGAACAAGACCGTCGGCATCCTGAAAGATCGCCGCCGCCTCGTTCACCGCGTCGTCAAAGACGCATCTGCCGGTTTTGCCGCAGCCGCCGCAGGCCGCGCAGCCGCGGATCGCCTGATTGCCGATCTGCATCGTGACGACCTCGATCTCCTCTTCGCGAAAGACCTGTTCCATCTCACGCAGGGCGAGCGCCGTGTTGCCGTTTTTGTGCGGGCTGCCGTTGATCAGTAATACCTTCATAACCAGACTCCTTTCAAAAAAGCCGCCGATGGGGAACCGGCGGCTGTCTCTTATATCTTATGCGGGCAGCTTGAGTTTGTCAAGATGCAGCGCCGCCTTGATGGCGTCGAACGAGCGGTAGAGCTTGTTGACGATCTCGGCAAGGCCCTTCCAGAACGGGGAGGCGTTGTTTTCCGCCGGGGCGGGCTCGCTGTAAAGGAAGCGGCCGTTCTTGTCGTAATGATAGACGTAGCCGTTGACGACCTCGCTGCGGGCCACCTCCAGCGACGGGTCGTTGAACTGCGAATAGGGCGGCAGGGAATAGATATCCTTGACGTCCTCGAGAATCAGTCTGGCCGCAAAGTTCTTGATATCCTCGCGGAAGTTCATGTAGGTGTGACCCACGCCCTTGAAGAACCAGGTGTTTTCCGGCAGGGCGCAGGTGGAAGCGTCGATCATGCCGTCGGGCGAAAGGTGGTTGTGGGCCGGGTCGCTGCAGACGGTGCCCTTGGCGGTGTAGCCGTCGCCCAGCGTTTCGCCGATGTTGGCGAAGGTGGCGCCGAGGCCGGAGGAATAGGGCGTCAGCAGTTCGTCGGAGTTGACGTTGCCGGAGCCAAAGAGCACGGGCATGATGTTGCCGGTGCCGTAGCACGAAACGATGTGGATCTGCATGCCGCCCGCCAGCAGCTGCTGCAGCGTGCCGGGCAGCGCTCTGCGCGCCGCGTCATAGGCGTCGCATTCCGCGCGCACCTTGGCGTGCGCCTCGTCGCCGAGATACTTGTCTTTGGCAACGGCGTAGTCCGCCGCCGGGCAAAGCGCCCACATCATGGAGCTGTTGACCACGAGCAGCTGGCGCACCTCCTCCAGCGCCTCGCGCAGCACCTTTTCCGTTACGCGGGCGGGGAGGGCGGCGCGCAGCGCCAGCGAGACCTGATAGCCGAGATCGCCGGGCAGCAGGGCCGGCAAAACGGTTTCGTGGTCATAGTTGACGTCATAGATTTTGACGTTGTCGGTCATCACGTCGCCGAGGATCTGGGCGCCGTCAAAGGCGGGAATCACCGCCACGATCTTTTCAATATACTTGATGTCTTCGGGATAGTCATACAGATACTGCGTCAGCACGGTGCCGCCCTGGCTGACCGGGACCAGCATCACCTTTTCGGCGCCGGTCTGCGGCAGCACGATTTCTGTCAGAAAGCGGTGCAGCCCGTCGGAGACCTGCTTGATCGAGCCGAAGGAATCATAGGCGTAATAATAGCGCACGTCGTTGTAATCCTCGAGCCCGTGGATGGCGATATGGTGCTGGACCTCGGCCTGCTTTTCGGGCGGCAGGTCGCTGAACGCCGCGTCGTTGGGCGTCACGATGCGCTCATAGACCGGCGTGCCGTCGGGGTTCGTTTTGAACGCCTTGAACAGGTCGTCCACGACCTCCTTGACCGCCTTGGAAAGATGCAGGTCGCTGCGGGTCAGAATGCTGGCAAGGCCGGGCGCAAGCACCTTTTTCAGAATGTTTTCCACGTTGAGGCCCGGCAGCTCAAAGGCGTTGATCATGCCCAGATACTCGTCGCCGTCATAGACCTTGGTTTCGCTCTGGCCGAAGCCGGGAATCAGCACGATGGGCGTTTTTTCTTTCTTGCCGGTTTCGGCAAACGCAAGGGCCGCCGTCGTGAGCAGCAGCACCAGACTCAGCAGCACGCAAAGCAGCTTTTTGGACGTTTTCTTCATCTTCCTCATCCTTTCTCCGGCTCGGCCGGGCGGGTTCTGTGTTCAGTATAGCACTTCGGCGAGAGGCGGTCAAGACAAAGTTGCCCTTTTTATGTGGAAAGCATGAACTCTTTTTTGCCCCGGGGCCGCTTCCGCGGGAAATAAGCCTTGCCTTTTTCGGGGCGGTGTGATAAAATAAAGTGATATCGAAAATGAACGGAGGTACTCCCCATGAAAAAAACCACGTTGCTCAAAGCCGCCCTCGGCGCCGGCGCGGTCGGCGCGGCCATTCCCGTGCTGATCGACCATCTGCTGATTCACCGCAAGTTCGAGCTGCCCCAGGGCGCCAAGGACGCCGTTTCGGGCGCCGACATGACCGAGCTGCACGCGCTGCGCGACGACTACATGAACTGGCTGGAAAACTACGGTTATGAGGAGCATCACCTTGTGACGGACGACGGCCTGACCCTCAACGGCTTTTTGTTCAAGGCAAAGGAAGAAAGCAACATCTACGCCTTCTGCTCCCACGGCTACCGCAGCAGCGGCAAGACGGAGTTCTGCGCGATTCTGCAATACTATCTCAGCCGCAATATCAACGTCTTCATCTGCGACCACCGCGGCGCGGCGTCCAGCCAGGGCAACATCATCGGCTTCGGCGCGCTGGAATCGAAGGACTGCATCAAGTGGCTCGGCTATCTCAACGACAAGTTCGGCAGCGACATCAAGCTGATCATCCACGGCATTTCGATGGGTTCCGCCACGGTCATGCTGATGACCGGTTCGCCCGACCTGCCCGAAAACGTCAAGTTCTGCGTGGCCGACTGCGGCTTCACCAGCGCGTGGGATGAGTTCACCTACAAGCTCGGCGAAATGAAGGTGCCCGCGCACCCGCTGATCGAGATCGTCAACGCGGTCAACAAAAAGATCGGCGGCTACGACTTCAAAAAGGATACCTCCGCCATTGACGCGGTCAGGCGCGCCAAAATCCCCATGCTGTTCGTCCACGGCGAAGCCGACGCCTTTGTGCCCACCAAGATGGTCTATGAGCTCTATGACGCCTGCGCCTGCCCCGACAAGGATATCCTTGTTGTGAAGGGCGCCGACCACGCCGCGTCGTTCATCACCGACCAGCCGGCCTATGAAGCCAAGCTCGACGCGTTCATCGACAAATTTGTCCGCGCCGAATAAACAGAAAGAGGGCGTCCCCATGGAAAAAATCAGAATGAACAAGATCGTCGAGATGGACGGCGACGAGATGACCCGCATCATCTGGCAGACGATCAAGGATGAATTGCTTTCTCCCTTTGTGGAGCTGAACACCGAATACTACGACCTCGGTCTGCCGCACCGCGATGAGACGAACGATCAGGTCTCGATCGACGCGGGCGAAGCGATCAAAAAATACCGCGTCGGCGTCAAGTGCGCCACGATCACGCCCAACGCGCAGCGCGTGGCGGAATATCACCTCAAGGAGATGTGGAAGAGCCCGAACGGCACCATCCGCGCCATTCTGGACGGCACGGTGTTCCGCACCCCGATCCTCGTCAGCGGCGTCAAGCCCGCGGTGCGTTCCTGGCAAAAGCCGATCACCATCGCGCGTCACGCCTACGGCGACGTGTATAAGGCCACGGAGTTCCGGCTGACGAAGCCCGGCAGGGCCGAGCTGCTGTTCACCGCGGAGGACGGCGAGCAAAGACGCGCCACCATCTACGATTTCGAATGCGGCGGCGTGCTGCAGGGCATGTTCAACAAGGACACGTCCATCGAATCGTTCGCGCGCTCGTGCTTCAACTATGCCATCGAGACGAAGCAGGACCTCTGGTTTTCCACCAAGGACACGATCTCGAAGCAGTATGACCAGACGTTCAAGCTGATCTTTGAAGACATCTTTAACCGCGAATACAAGGCAAAATTCGACGAACTGGGCATCACCTATTTCTACACCCTCATCGACGACGCCGTGGCCCGCGTGATCCGCTCCAAAGGCGGCTACATCTGGGCGTGCAAGAACTATGACGGCGACGTGATGAGCGACATGGTCTCGACGGCGTTCGGCTCGCTGGCCATGATGACGAGCGTGCTCGTCTCGCCGGACGGCAACTTTGAATACGAGGCCGCCCACGGCACCGTGACCCGCCACTACTACCGCTATCTGGCGGGCGAAACGACCTCGACCAACCCGATCGCCACGATCTTCGCCTGGACGGGCGCGCTCAAAAAGCGCGGCGAGCTGGACGGCAACGCCGCCCTCGTGCGCTTTGCAAAAACGCTGGAGGAAGCGTCGCTCGCCGTGATCGAAAGCGGCCGCATGACCAGGGATCTGGCGCTGATGTGGCAGGGCGACGTGAAGGCCGAAACGCTGACGACCGACGACTTCATCGCCGCCGTCCGCAAAGAACTGGAAGCAAGACTCTGAGAAAGGGGAACGACCCATGAGCGTTTATAAGTCCCTCTATGACACCATGCCCGACGGCAGAGAGGTGTATGTTTACAAGATTGAAAACAACAACGGCGTCTACGTGGAGCTGCTGACCCGCGGCGCCACGCTGAGTTCTTTCGTCTGCCCCGACCGCGACGGCAACATGGGCGACATCATCATGGGCTTCGACAGCCTCGCCGGCCACCTTGCCACCACGACCTATGCGGGCCAGATCATCGGTCAGTATGCCAACCGCATCTGCGACGGCAGATTTACGCTCGGCGGCAGAGAATACAACGTGACGAAGAACGAAAACGGCGTCACCTGCCTGCACGGCGGCGACGAATACAGCAGCGCGCTTTGGAAGGCGATCATTACCGACGACAACGCCGTGGAATTCTCCTACCACAGCCCCGACGGCGCCGAGGGCTTCCCCGGCAACGTGGATATCACGGTGCAGTATGTGCTGACCGACCATGGCGAGCTGGAGATTCACTATGCGGCGACGAGCGAAAAGGACACCGTCATGAATTTCACGAACCACGCCTACTTCAACCTCGGCACGGTGCAAAGCGGCGATATCCTCGGCACGGTGCTGCAGCTCAACTGCGATTCCTTCACCCCGACCGACGCGCGTTCCATCCCCACGGGCGAAATCCGTCCGGTGGAGGGCACGGCGTTCGACTTCCGCGCGCCGAAGCCGATCGGCCGCGACATCGGTGCTGACGACGAACAGCTCCGGCAGTGTAAAGGCTATGACCACAATTTCTGCATCAATGGCGAGGCGGGCACGCTGCGTCTGGCGGCGAAAGCGCTGGATGAAGGCTGCGGCCGCAAGCTGGAGGTCTGGACCGACCTGCCCGGCATACAGCTGTATACGGGCAACTTTCTGGACGGCAGCGAAACCGGCAAGGGCGGCGTCGCGCTGCAAAAGCACTACGGCTTCTGCCTGGAAACGCAGTATTATCCCGACACGCCGAACCAGCCCGCATTTCCGTCCTGCGAACGGAAGGCAGGGGAGACGTTCCGGAGCCTGACCATCTTTAAAGTGTAAAACCAACCTAAAGAAGAACACCGTCCCAAAAGACGGTGTTCTTTTTTGCTTTGCTTATTTCACAAACGCCGCAAGGCCGGCCTGCGAGGTTTCTTTGTACCGTGCGGAGATGTCCTTGCCGGTGCGGTACATCGTGGCCACCACGGTGTCGAATGACACGCGCCGCGTGTTGGAAAGGAAGTTGGCCAGCGACAGCGCGTTGATCGCGCGCATGGCCGCCACGGCGTTGCGTTCGATGCAGGGGATCTGCACCAGCCCGCATACCGGGTCGCACGTCAGGCCGAGCATGTGCTCCATCGCGACCTCGGCGGCGTATTCAATCTGGCCGAGTCCCATCTGGAACAGCTCGCACAGCGCGGCCGCCGCCATGGAGCAGGCGGTGCCGATTTCAGCCTGGCAGCCGCATTCCGCGCCGGAGATGGAGGCGTTGGTCTTGACCAGATTGCCGATCAGGCCGCCCACGGCCAGCGCGCGGCAGATGTCGTCGTCCGAGAAGCCGCGCTTGTCCTGCATATACTTGAGCACGGCGGGCACCACGGCGCAGGAGCCGCAGGTGGGCGCCGTGACCACGGTGCCGCCGCCGGCGTTCTGCTCGCTTGCCGCAAAGGCATAGGCGCAGACCAGGCGGTTTTCGCGGGTGGTTTCGCTTTCATCGATGTGGCGCTGCTGATATAAAAGCTGCGCCTTGCGCTCCACGCCGAGCCCGCCGTCCAGCACGCCGCGCGTGGTCAGACCGTCCAGAATCGACTGCTGCATCGCCTGCCAGATTTCGTTGAGGTAGCCGCGGAAGCCTTCGCCCTCCTTCTGAAAGACGTAATCGCTCAGCCGCAGATTCCCTGCGGCGCAAAGGGCCGAGATTTCGGCAAAAGAGTTTTCTTCGTAGATCTGCGGGTTGCTGAACTGCGGCGCGCCGACCACCTCGATCTCGCCGCCGCCGACGGAAAGGATCCGCGCATAGCCGATCTGTTCGCCGCCCCTGAAGGCGTAAAAATCCATCGTGTTCTCGTGCTCAAGCGGCGTGTCGGGCGTGCCGGCAAAGCGCACCTGCGCCTCGGCCGGCGCCAGGGCGTCCAGAATGGCAACGTCGGTTTTGTGGCCCTTGCCCGTGTCGGAGAGCGAGCCGAACAGATCCGCGCGGAAGCGGTCTGCCGAGGGATACATATCGCGGAACAGCCGGGCGGCCTTTTCCGGTCCCATCGTGTGGGAGGACGACGGCCCGCGGCCGATCTTATAGAGGTAACGCAGAGATTCCATCAGTTTTGCCTTTCCACCATTTTGTATTCGTCATAGAGCTTGAAGAAGCCGCAGTCGGCGCTGTTGCCGCGCAGATACTGCTCCATCTCGTCTTCATCCAGCGAAACGTCGCAGTAGTACGTCTCCTCCTCGTCGTCATACAGATAGTGTGCGCAGAATTCGCAGTTGTTTGCCATGAATATCCCTCACGCTTCAAACTGTTTGGCAAAGGCCTCCACCTTCTCGCGGAAGACCGGGCTGTTTTCCTTGACGTCCTGCACGTATTCGTGCATATCCAGCATGCCGCGCCGCGCTTCAATCAAAGCTGCGGCAATCGACGAGCAGTGGTCGCTGACGCGCTCGATATAGGAGACTGTTTCGCGGCCGGCCGTACCCGCGGTGAGGCTCAGCGAGCCGTCGCGCATGCCCTCGGTCAGCGACTGCTTGAACCGGTCGGAAAGCTGGTCGATGACCTGCTCCAGCGGCTCCACGTCGGAGGCGGTGTTGATGTCTTCGTTGCAGAAGGCGTCGGTCGTCATCTGCACAACAGCCTTTGCCGCGCGCAGAATCGCATCGATATGCGCTTTGACCGGCGCGCCCTTTTCGGTGTTCAAAAGCGAAGCGCAGTCCCGCACGTGCACGGCATGGTCGCTCACGCGCTCAAAGTTCACCGTCATCTGCTGCAGCAGGCCGAGCAGACCGCTGTCCTTCTGCGAAAGCGGCCGGGAGCTGAGCTTGAGCAGATAGGTGTCGATTTCGTCCTCCAGCGTGTCGAGCGCCTGTTCGGTTTGTTCAATCTGATCTGCGGCGGTCTGGTCAAAGGCCCTAAACTGGTCGATAGCCAGCGAAAAGGCGATCTCGCTTTCGCGCGCCATCCGCTGGGCGGCGTTCTTGGCCTGCACGAGCGCCAGCGAGGGGTTGACGAACAGGCGGGTGTCGAGCGCTGTTGCGGGCGCTTCCTGCGTGTCGGGGCCGTCCTTGACCAGCTTGCAGACCAGCTTTTCCAGCACGCCCGACAGCGGCAGCATCAGCGCGGCCGTGGTCAGCATGAAGCCCGTGTGCAGAATCGCGATCCAGACGGCGGAGATGCTGCGCTCAGCCGCGGCGGGCACGATCAGGCGGAACACCGTCCAAAGAATCAGGTTGAGCGCCGCGCCGATGACGTTGAACAGCAGGTGGGAGAGCGCCGTCCGTTTGGCGTTCTTGCCCGCGCCGATGCACGAAAGCAGCGCCGTGACGCAGGTGCCGATGTGCTGGCCCAGAATGATGGGCACGGCCGCCGCAAACGACAGGTGGCCGGTCAGCGACAGCGCCTGCAAAATACCGAGACCGGCGGCGGACGACTGCAAAAGCGCCGTCAGCGCCAGACCGGCCAGAAGGCCGAGCGCCGGGTTTTCCAGCGCAAGGAAGATCTGCCTGACCTGCTCCATGCCGCCCAGAGGCGCCAGCGCGTCGGCGGCAAAGATCATGCCGTACATCAGCACGGAGAAGGAAAGCAGGATAGTGCCAATATCTTTTTTGCGCTGGTCGCGGATGAACAGCAGCATGACCACGCCGATGAGGGCAAGAACCGGCACAAAGGCGGTCGGCTTCAGGAACTGCAAAAACAAAAGGTCACTCTGCATACCTGTCAGCGAAAGCAGCCAGACCGTGGCGGTGGTGCCCACGTTGGCGCCGATAATCAGCGGGATCGCCTGCGACAGGGTCAGCACGGCGCCGTTGACAAGGCCGACGACCATGACGGTCATGGCCGAGGAGGATTGCACCACAGCGGTGAGCAGCGCGCCGAATGCGAAGCCGCGCAGCTTTTTGTCGGTGAATCTTGAAAGCATGCCGGACAGCACGCCGCCGGCTTTCTTTTCCAGCATATCGCTCATCAGCCGCATGCCGAACAGTAGCATTGCCACGCCGCCG
>JAEEGG010028332.1_pt1 | contig 10538 bp, 7 predicted proteins | sample 9134161 | NCBI WGS metagenome assembly JAEEGG01 (sample SAMN16246543, study PRJNA631951) | gut metagenome | biome: gut microbiome; feature: rumen; material: CR-attached | host: Bos | place: Iran: Karaj | collected 2018-10 | reverse complement strand
CATTCCAACAACTAACCGCAAACAAAGAGAAATGAAAAAACGTATCATCACGGCTGCCCTGCTGGCGGCAGCCACCGTGGGCATGAACGCCCAGCGGCCCATGAGCGCCCCGAAGGGCGGCAAGGCCATCAGTGACGAATTGATAGGCATCTTCTTCGAAGACATCAGCAGCAGTGCCGACGGCGGCCTCTATGCCGAGCTGGTGCAGAACGGCTCGTTCGAGTACAGCCCCAACGAGAAGGACGGATGGGGTCCCGCCACGGCGTGGAAGGTAGTCCGCCCGGGCCACTCGCTGGGCTTCATCCAGCCCATCGTCAGTGCTGTTCCCTCTAACATTGACGGCACCGTCGTGGCTCCTATCACGCAGACACAGATGTGGCTGCACGTGGAGCGCTCTCGCGAGTTTCACGACTTCAAGGGCTGGAAGGGCTACGGCCTTCAGAACGACGGCTTCGAGGGCATGCTCGTAAAGGCCGGTGCCAGCTACGACTTCTCCATGCGCATCTCGAACATCGGTGCTGCCAAGCAGGTGCGCGTTGCCTTGGTGGAGCCGCAGGGCTGGGGCAGAGACCCGAAGCTGCTGGCCGATGCCACTTTCGATATTGCCGCTCACGAGAAAGCCCAGGTGATAGACGGCAAGCTCGTCGGCAAGGAGAACTGGCGCGAGTATAAGGTCACCCTCACCCCCAATGCCGACTGCAAGAATGCCGCCCTGCAGATACTGGTGCTCAACAATGGCGACCTCTATCTGGACGATGTGTCGCTCATGCCGCAGGACACCTACAAGGGCCACGGCCTGCGCAAGGACTTGGCACAGGCCCTGGCCGACCTGCAGCCAAAATTCATGCGGTTCCCTGGCGGCTGCGTGGTGCACGGCGGCGGTGACGGCTTCTGGAACACCTACCGTTGGAAGAACACTATTGGCCCGCGCCACCAGCGCAAGGGCACTAAGAACACCTGGGGCTACCACCAGTCGATGGGCCTGGGCTACTTTGAGTACTTCCAGTTCTGCGAAGACCTCGGCATGCAGCCTGTGCCCATCCTGCCCTGCGGCGTGAGCTGCCAAGGCACCAACGGCGGCTGGAACATGTGGCCCACGCAGGCACAGGACGTGGTGCGCATGGACGAGATGGACGAGTGGGTGCAGGATGCCCTCGACCTCATTGAGTGGGCCAACGGTGATCCCGCCACCAACAAGTGGGCAAAGATGCGTGCCGATGCCGGCCACCCCGCCCCCTTCAACCTGAAATACCTGGGCCTGGGCAACGAGGAGAAGATTTCGCCCGAGTTCTGCGAGCGTTTCCGCTATATATATAACAAAGTACGCGAGAAGTATCCCAACATTGTCATCGTGGGAACGGCCGGCCCTGGCTCCCACCCGCAGAATCCTGACTTCGAGAACGGATGGAAGCTGGCCGAGGAGCTGCAGATGCCCATCATCGACGAGCACTACTACGAGCCCAACAGCTACTTCCTCTCGAAGCGCCAGTATGACGACTACCCACGCGACCGCAAGACGAAGGTGTATCTGGGCGAGTATGCCGCCAAGGACAAGAAGCTCATCGACGCACTGGCCGAGGGCCTCTACCTGCTGCATGTGGAGCGCAACGGCGACATCGTCTGCATGACCAGCTACGCCCCCCTCTTCGCCCGCAAGAACGCCACCAACTGGAACCCCGACCTCATCTACTTCGACAACGAGCGGCCATTCCTCACCTGCAGCTACTACGTGCAGCAGATGTTCGGACAGAGCGCCGGACAGTACTACTATGGCGACTGCGTGAGCTTCGAGGGCGACGCTCCTGGCGTGCAGCAGCCACAGCCCGACGTGCACTACGGACAGAGCGTGGTGCTGAACGTGAAGACGCGCAAGCTCTATGTGAAGCTGGTGAACGCCGGCGCCGAGGCCAAGAAGGCCAACATCAACCTGGGCCGCTTCGGACTGAAGAAGATGGCCACAAAGACCGTGCTGAGCGGTCAGCCCACTCAGGAAAACAACTACGACCAGCAGCCCATAGTGCCGCAGGTGGAGCAGCTGAAGGCCAAGAAGAAGTTCACCTTCGACCTGGCTCCCTACACCATGGTGATGCTGGAATATCAGCTCTGACAACACCCATAACGCCAACTGCGCCGCTGCACAGTTGCCCACACCAAAAACAGTATTATGAAACATCTATCATTCATTTGCCTTTTAGCAGCCATCGCAGCCATGAATGCCTGTTCCTCTGACAAGAAAGCAGCCACCGAAGCTGCCGACGAGCAGACCACGCTCAACACCGTGGGCAACCCCTACCTGCCGATGTGGGAACACATACCCGACGGCGAGCCCTACGTCTTTGAAGACCCCGACCAGCCAGGCAAGTACCGCGTGTACATATACGGGTCGCACGACGTGATACGCTCCAACTACTGCGGGCGCGACCAAGTGGTGTGGTCGGCACCCGTCGACAGCCTGAACCGCTGGCGCTACGACGGCGTCATCTTCAGCGTTGACCGCAACGCCATAGGCGAGCAGCTGAGCGTCGACGGCGAGGCCGACGTGCTCTTCGCCCCCGACGTGGCGCTGGTGGTGGGTGCCAACGGCAAGAAGACCTACTACCTCTATCCCAACGACCAGTCGGCCGGCCGCAATAGTCTCGTGGCTAAAAGCGACCGTCCCAACGGTCCCTTCGAGGTGTGCAACTGGAGCAGCGAAGACCCCAACAAGACCGAGGGCGTGCTGGCCTTCGACCCCGCCGTCTTCGTCGATGACGACGGCCGCGTCTATGGCTACTGGGGCTTTGAGCGCTCCTATGCCGCTGAACTCGACCCCGCCACCATGGCCACGGTGAAGCCAGGCACCAAGATTATTGAGGACTTGGTGCCGGGCCGCAACCAGGCGGGGCGCTTCAAGTTCTTCGAGGCTTCGTCTATGCGCAAGATCAAAGACAAGTATGTGCTCATTTACAGCCGCTTTACCGAGGACGGCGAGTTCGGGCTGCCCACGTCGAACTATAATCTGGCCTACGCCTACAGCGACCACCCCTTAGGCCCCTACACCTATGGCGGCACAATCATTGATGCCCGCGCACGCGACGTGGATGAGCAGGGCAACGTCATTGCCACCGCCTGCATAGACGGCAACACCCACGGCAGTATTTGCGAGGTGAACGGACAGTGGTATGTGTTCTACCACCGGCAGACAGGCACCGACGAGTATGCACGCCAAGCCATGGTGGCACCCATCACCGTCAGCGTGGAGGAAGGCCCCGGCGGAAAGGTCAGCATCAGCGAGGCAGAGTACACCTCAGAGGGCTTCGCACTCGACGGTCTCGACCCCTTGGAGCGCCACTCGGCCGGACTGGCCTGCTGGTACACTGGCCCCAAGCCTGCGCTGCACGTATGGCCCAACAACACCTTCTACGGCTCGTACATAGAGCGCGGCTACGGCACAGAGAGCAACATGGACGCTCCCTACAGCCTGCGCAACAACACCAACCGCGTGGTGAACAATACCGACGGCTCAATAGTGGGCTACAAGTACTTCAACTTCACCGCTACAAAAGGGAAGACGCTCAGTCTGCTGCTGCGCCTCATTCCCGAGGGCCTCGACGGCACCATACAAATCATGGCCGACAGCCCGTGGACATCGAAAGGCGGACAGCTGTTGGGCACCATTGAGCTGAAGGCCGACATGCCCCGTGAGTCGACGCTCATAGCCACTGAACTGCCTGCACTGGCAGAGTTCACCGGCAAGCATGCCATCTTCTTTACCTTCGCCTCGCCCACTAAGGAGAAGTCGCTCTGCATTCTCGAGGACTTGGTGTTCCAATGATGCAATCCGGGCAGGGGATGCTCTGTAGGGCGGCGGGGCGCTTAGTCCCCTGGCTTTCCCCTGCGAGCAAACCGCAGTGCATACTGGCTTTGCTCGGGAAAGATACAGAAGGTGGTGTTGGCTGAGAAACAGTTCAACAGAAATTTGATACAGAGAAAGCGGCGCATCCAATTGGGTGCGCCGCTTGGCTGTGTCTGCGCCAAGGATGCCTGCGGAATCCTAGCGACGGACAATGCGGTAGCCCGCCTGTTAGGGGTCTTATTTCATCATCTTGAGGATCTGCAGGTCGGTAGCCTGGGGCAAGAGCGCACGAAGGTGATTGAAGATACGGTGATAGGACTCCATGGGCGAGCGGTCGCAGCGGCAGGCATCGCGGCCTAAGAGCTGCTGAGGCGTGGTGAGGAGCGACCAGCCCCAGCCGTATTCGTGGCCGTGCTTGTCAACGGGATAGACAAAGGCTTCGGTGACGATGCGGCAAGCCATCTGCAGACGGGTAATGTAGCTGTCAAAACGGCTGCGCATCTTCGGGCCGGTGAATCCGCAGGCAGCGCGCAGCTCACGGGTAATCAAACTGCCGTGCTCCTGAAGCGTCAGGAGGATAGTCTCCTCTATGGAGCCCTCCGCCGGAGCCGCATACTTCTTGTTGCGGAAGTTGCAGAAGTCGGGCCACCACTCGCGGCTGACAAAGCCCGCCTTCCCGGCGAAGAACTTGCCGTAGACGCAGCGTCCCTCAGTAACGATGGGACCTTTCCATTTCCACAGCGGCCAGTCCCAGCCACCATCGGCATAAACCACGTAGCGGCAGTCGTCGTCTACCACCTCCTCGGCCGAATAGCCTCGTATGCCACTGTCGAGCAGCGGCAGGAAGCCTACCTCCTGAATATAGTCCATCAACTCCGGACAACTGTGTATCTCCTTGTCTCCCATATCGTCAGTTCTTTGCTTTTAATACAGCTACTGTTATTTGTCTGCCTTGCAATAAGAGCGCTGAAGGCTGTCGCCGAAGGTACTGCCCTTCTTGGCGGTTTAACTCCTTCGGCAGGAAATGCCAAAACACCTATTTCGTGGTTGCAAAGGTACGAATAAGCGAGTGAAAAACAAAGAAAAACATCTTTTTCTTTTGTTTTTCCAAGCGAAAGTACTTTCGGCTTCAGCCAAAGGTACGAATAAGCGAGTGAAAAACAAAGAAAAAAAGCCTTTTCTTTTGTTTTTCCAAGTAATGAATTAGGCAACACCTAAAATGAAGTCCCAAATAACATATTTTTGTTATATGGAAGGGTGTGTAGTCGAAAGCCGGGGAGTCCGTAGGCACTCCCCTCCCATGTAGGCAATTGCGAGGAGGGAGCAATTGGGGAGCGAAGCGACGGTGGGGCGAAGCCGGGGCAGGGGTGGGGTCAGGACTCGGCTATGCCGCTTGCGAGGCAAGAACTTTCTAAGGGCTTGAAGAAGCGCAGGTTAGACAACACCTTGAGGGCAGCCGAAGGGGTGAGAGATGCCCTTGAGTAAGCGGATTGGGATAATACTGACCCCACCCCTGCCCCTCCCCTACATGGGAGGGGAGTGCCTACGGGCTCCATCATCCCCGCGTCTACGGGCACCATCATCCCCGCGTCTACAGGCACCATCATCTCCACGTCTACGGGCACCATCATTCTTGTGCAGAGTATAGATTTAAGGCTCTTAATTGAAGTTAATATAACAAGCGTCTATTTGTTATATGGAAGCGAAAGTACTTTCGGCGTGAGGACGACGTTACATTTACAGCATCGGGAGACCTTTATTTTCTCAGCTTGCCTTTGCTTTCCAAATAGTAAGTGAACCGTTCCCACTGCCCAGCACGCTTCGCGATGTTTGCCTTCACTTCGTCAGTGTCGATGAACTGCGGGGGATAGCAGTCGTAGATATAGTAGTTACCATCGTCGATAACCTCGCCATCACACTTTCCACAGCAGAGCACAAGGTCATCGAACATTTGGCTACAAATGAGACCGACATGGGTAACTCCACCCGAAAAGAGGCGTTCGCCACCAAGATAGAAGTCAACCCCAACAAGCAATGGAATTGTTTCACGCAGTGGCGCCATCGTGTCGCGGAACTTGATTTCGCGGGTAGTGATATTAAACCATTCAATATCGTCCTCGGTGAAAAGGACATTTTGCGCATCACCAATTGCGCGTGTTCCCGACTCACTGATACCACAGGCATAGAGCGTGGCTTCTGATGCTGGACACGTCGTAAAGGGTTTCTCCTGTTCGTTGTCAAGACTGCTACAGGCAGTCACTGTCATGCTGGCTATGGCTATCGCCATCATCCAAGCGAAAGTTCTGTACTGTTTCATGTTCTTCAGAGTTTAAAATATTGTTCTCTCTATCTATATAGTCCGCCTGCCCCAGAAAAGACTGCACGCAGCGCTTAACTTTTCCGCAGTGTATTTGCAGTTCTAAACCATTATAGTTAGCGCGCTCAAACCCCGAACCTTCCCACAGCTACCACGTGAATCGGATGCCCAGCGGCAAAGAGAAGGTGAACGGATGCTCCGTGCGGTAGGTCTCAATGTTGCTCTGCGTCGGGATGTAGTACTGCAGGCTTGGCTCTGCGAAGAAACCTACGTTGGGCGTCAGGTGATATTGCAGGCCGAGACCGACGGTGGTAGAGAACTGCCACGGTGCGTGGATGGTAGTCTTTTCGCTGGCCTCATGCTGACCATTCACATAGAAGTCTTGGTGGAGAGTAGAACGGACGGGCATTTCGGTTGTCAGACCGATGCTGCCGTAGATATCCCATCGTTTTCCGCCATACATATTATATATACCCTTCATGGGGATGCCAAGGTAGTGTATGGTCTGCTGTTCGCATATTGTATTCTTGCCAAGGCTGGCGTCTCCCTCCGTCGCTGAGCGAACGTCGGCTCCCATCTCGAAGTCAGAGGTCAGGCGACTGTAGCTGAGCCCCGACTCCAGTCCGAAGTGATGATTCAATCTATACTTCAATGCCAGCGACCATGTGACGGGCATCTGATGATGGATCGAACGAAGAATCTTATCTTCACCTGGACGATTGGCGTTGTTCAGTGCAATGCGCATGATGATGCCCCGGGTTTGGGCACTTACTGCATCAGGATTGTTTGCCAGATAGACAGCGTAGTCCGTCCAGTTGTCAATGCTGCTCGGCATTGTCTTTTCATGTTCTGAAGGTAAGGCCTGTACATCTGACGGTGCTGGTATATAGCTGAACGGCTGGTTATAGCGGCTCTGCTCGTCGAACTGCCCAGCGTATGCCAGCTGCAGCGACCATTTCTTATCGCTATTGGCACCTATGGTTGGCTTGTCGGGGAGTAAGTCGACCATATCTTCATGCGGCCACTCTACAATGTGTATAGGCTTTGTCGTGTCGTTTGCTACGGTGTCAGTAACCGTTTGCTCTTGAGCCACGAAGTTAGATAAGGTGTCAACCGCCATGGCATCGACAGCCTGGGCGCTTTCCACCTGAAGAGTGTCAGCGGCAACAACTTTTGCACGCTGCACAGGCTTTTGTTGCTGTTCCGCAGGCGATGCTTTCGGCGATTCTTTCGGCAAAACTTTCTGCTTTGCCACAACAGGCTTTTCCTCTTTGGTTGTACTATCGCCTTTTCTGAACAAGAAGAATGCAATAGGTATGAGTAGCAGCAGAAGCCCGGCAGCCCAATACTGCTGCATCATCTTGCGCAGCATCTTCTTCGCCCGTGCCAGTTGCGACGATGACGAATGGGGCTCAATGCCCAGCATGTCGGCTATCTCCTTGTGCGACATCCCTTCGAATACCGACAGCCGGAACACCTGCCCGTAGCCCTCCGGCAGTCTGTCTATCATTCTCACCACTTCGCTCAGCGGCACACCCCTCACGTCGTTTTCCTCATCCTCGACAGCTATCAGTCCCGCCTTGCTCGCATCTTCGAGCGATACCGTTGGCAATGCCTCCAGATGGCCCTTGCACTTAGATGCCACGTTCCTTGTAATGGACATCATCCAAGGCTCTGCCCTCCGCACGTCGCGCAGCCTGTCGAACGAAGTGAAGATAATCACGAAAGCATCGTGCAGCACATCGTCCACCGTCTGTTCATCGCTGATATAGCGTCGGCACACGCCCCTCATCTGCTGGGCGTATGCCTTGTACAGTTCTCCGAGGGCATCGGCATCCCCCTGTCTGCACCGTTCTATCAGCCGTGTTATCTCCATCGTCAGCATAATGTCTCTATCTATTAAGTACTACAATGGAGAAAAAGACTGCACCGCCCATCACTTTTTTTCGTTTATTTTATTATTGTTGCTGCGAAGTTCTTGCTAAGGCAAGCGGCAAAGCTGAGCATCGGGAAACACTCGAAAAGCCCCCAGCGAAGCGGGGGGATATCTGCCGAGGGTAGCCGCCTGAATAAATAATGGTGTGTTTCAGGCGCTTATGTTTATTATCCCCCGTTGGTGACAAAGGTTTCAGTTCTGCGGTTCAGCCTCTCCGCGCTGATAGTTGCTCCATCCGTCGGGTTCTTTGACGTAATAGCCTTGTATGCGGAGGGTGGTGGCGTCGGCGTAGGCGAAGGTGAGGATGCAGGAGTAGGCCATGTAGTCTCGCTCCGCATCGTTGTAGGTGGCGTACAGTTGCAGACAGTTACGCTTCTCGCCGCTGTTTCCCTCGGGACTCCAGTAACTCAGTTGCCACGTCCCCGTAAAGGTGCCGCTCAGTACGAAGTCTTCCCAGTCGGTGTAGCGTTGCTCGCCGTCGATGGTGACGAGCTTGCGAGTTTGCCATTTGCGCATTCCCGATAGTGTGCCGTCGGCCTGGAACGTGAGGCGCTCGAAGTAGCGCTGCGTGTCACTGTTGTTTTCGTAGTGCCATGTGCCTACGATGAGCGGCCCATACTGCTCATTCAGCTTCACGTTCATTTCATGTGCTTCCGGGTCGGCATATCTCGGTTCGTCACTGCCGCAAGAGGCGAGGGAGAAAGCAGCAAGCATCATCATCGTGATTCTCCAGAGTTTCATTGTCTTCATAGCGATATGATCTATTGTTTCTGTCTATATAAACGAGAGCCGTATGGAATATTGCAGCGCCGAGCGTTAAATCTTCTAAAAGCAGCACACATCATCCCGATGAGTGCCGCCCAGGCCGGCGTGACGCATGAAGGACAGAAGAGGGATGGGGGGCTATATCTTTAAAATTATTGAGTACAACAAATTGAGTGCCCCTATTTCAGTAACGCCATAGCGACATAGCAGCAGGTCTCCTACGCGCGCGCGTTATCACGCGCGTGACTGCTAGGTGCTTGCACCACTTGCACCACATCAAGGTGATGATGTATGCATTTTACGTGGTGCCCTCCTGCAAAAATATCGCGGCCTCCTGTAAAAAAAAGTGGCCGCCAAATTTTGCTGGGGAGCCACCGTTTTTTAAAAAGTGGTGCAAGTGGTGCAAGCACCTGGCAGTCACGCGCGCATATATAACGCGCGCGCGGGAGCCCCACCCTTCTGCCTAATCTTCCGAAGATGCATGGGAGAAGGCTAAGGACCTGGAAAAATTAAGGTTGAAGTGTTACCCCCAGCACGAGGTAAGCTTTCTGCGAACAGGGATTGGCGACCACCTCCGCAAATACGGGTATGGAGAAGGCGTCAGTGACCTTGATGGCCTTGTCAGCCCGCAGTGAGAGGTTGGTGACGGCAAAACCGTTAGCACCGTAATAGTCGGTGGCAAAGGGTACGGCGCCAGCCGTGGCAGTCCAGTCTATGGAAGAAAACTTAAAGGGTACGGCTACCTCCATATAACTGCTGTAGGCACGGTCGCCATCGTTGTTTACGCCATCGTTACCCGCGAAATTCGTGAACCACTGCAGGCTGGCCACTCCGAAGTCGTAGCCCACGTTGGCCTCGAAAATATGGTTTGTGCTATGGGCATCGTACTTGAAGTAACGGCCCTTCGCATCGCCGCCTACTTCTGTCCAATAGTCAGTGATGCCGATGTTCAGCCCGCCTATGGAGTAGGCCAGTGTGAGGTCTATCTCTTTTCCGTCGGCAGGGTCGGAGAGTCCCACGTTGCTCCAGGCACTCAGGTTCAGGCCCCTATACTCTACGCCCAACATAGGCTGCAGCGACACGCTGCCCAGCTCTTGTCCACGCCAGATGTAGTTGCTCACTATGTCGCCACTAATACTCACCTGCGGCCCCTCATCAGAAGTGAGGGTAGTAGACTCCTGCGCCATCGAGGCGAGCATTGATAATGATAGTAATGTAATAATTGCTGTTGTTTTCATAATCCTTTCTGCTGCGTTAATTGTTTGTAGCCAGTTCACTCTTCTCCCTCACAAGAAGGGAGTCGGAGATTGCGTCTGTTTAGTTCCCCGACGTGTTTGCAGATGTCAAAACAATCGTCCTCTATACGTTTATCAACGTGCAAACCGTGCAAATATTATATTCCGCAGAACAAAAAAACTTACACCTCACATATTTATATGCCCATACCTTAAACAAAATGATATAGCAGGCAGCCTAGTCTGTACCTTTGGCTGGCGCCGAAAGCACTTCCGCTTCCATATAACAAATCACTTGTTACATAAACTTCAATTTGAGAGCCTTATATTTATACTCTGCGCGGGAGTGATGGCGCCCGTAGGCACTCCCCTCCCATGTAGGGGAGGGGCAGGGGTGGGGTCAGTAATATCCCCATCCGCTTACTCAAGGGCACCTCTCACCTTTCAGAC
>JAEEGG010028331.1_pt1 | contig 10539 bp, 8 predicted proteins | sample 9134161 | NCBI WGS metagenome assembly JAEEGG01 (sample SAMN16246543, study PRJNA631951) | gut metagenome | biome: gut microbiome; feature: rumen; material: CR-attached | host: Bos | place: Iran: Karaj | collected 2018-10 | reverse complement strand
GAACTACCACTTTTTTTAGTGAGTAATCTGTTTATTTGAACATTTTATAAACTATTTTATCCGTACATTACTACAAAAAAGTTCCGGAGAATATATTTCAGATAAATACTCTCCGGAAGTATTATTAACCGAGGACTTTTTTCTACAGTTTCACCTTCCTGACCATTAACAGAAGCAGCAGGGCTATAAGAGTCAGTACGGTACCACAGTAGAAAACATATCTGGCACTACCAAGACTCATCAGCAGTGTCACCATCATGCCGGAAATAATATTGCCGGTATTAACACTGTTGTTGTAAAGGGTTGTAGCCTGTCCAGGCACGGAAGGAAGAAGCTCCTGCATATAAACCATTCCCAGACTGGCCAGAATCCCGATAAACAGAGCATTAAAAAGCTGAAGAACCAACAGAACCCAGCCGCATAACGGAACAACACTTATTAATAAATAGAAGAGCCAGCCGAAGAAACAGCTGAAAAGAAGCATGTTCTTTAATCCGGTTCTTTTAGCTATCACCCCGCCTATAATCATCACCGGTATTTCCAAAAGAGCTGCTGTTCCCATCATGTAGCCAGGAAGAGATTTATCCAAATCCAGCTCTCTGGTGATATAAATAGGCATGCTGATAAGATAAGCTGTATTGCAGCACCACAGAAAGAGAAAAACAATAAAGAGATATATGATACTTTTATCAGTAGCAATAAGCCTAAAAAGGCTCAACTGTCCTGCCTTCTCATTCCCGGCCCCTCCTGACACAGCGGAGGACGGTTCATCATGCCCGGCAAAAACCTTGGCCGGCATGGTAAAAAAGGTTACCGCCACGGCTGTGACAAACATGCCTATGGCCATAGAAAACGAACCGAAACTGCCGTACTGCGTAAAAAGAAAATATGTAAAAGGAGGAATAATCACCCATGACAGAGAGAACACAGCCCTGATATATGAGGTAAACATCAGCGCATCCCCGTATTTAAACAGAGCATACTCTCTAGCCAGAGCAAACACCTGCGGGGTAGCTATCATTGAAATACTGGAAAATATGATGCCTATGGTGATAATAGCTTCATATTTTGGACAGATTATGTAGGTAAGAGCCATCAGGGCACCGGCAAAATAACCCAGCATAATAAGAAGACGTCTGGATATTCTTTCATCTGAAAACCTGGCAATCACCTGACTAACAAAAATGCCGAAGATGGAGGAACATGTAAAGAAAAGCCCCAGCTGAAAATCATTGACGCCGACTTCGTTTGTCAGAAACAGGCTCATTATAGGCAGAATCATCGCCAGAGAGGATCCGGAACAGAATATTAAAATTATGAAAGCAAAAAATCTCTGGTTTAAATATGATTTAAGCATAACTGACACCTTTCAAAATCTCGTTCCGTTATCCATTCATAAAAGAACTTCTTCCTGCTTATTCTCCAGACCTTCGGACTCAGCGTCGTCACCGACTTCATTTTTTATAATACGGATGCCGTTATCAAGAAGCTCGATACGATGCGCCTTGTACAACCCGCCGATAACCTTTTTAAACTTCCCTTTACTCATATGAAAACGGCTCTCAATCTCTTCCGGGCTGGAAAAATCTCCGAAAGGAAGGAACCCGTCAGCAAGAGCTAGTTCTCTTAAAAGAAAATCAGTACTGCTTGAAATACTAGACATTCCGCTTCCTGAAAGGGACAGATTAACCTTGTAGTCACGACGGATTGAATGAATATATCCCTTGATTTTCTTTCCGGCATGGAGACTTACACCAAGGGAGTCGCTTTCCGGAAGCAGACCGTAAAACAATCCGTTAACCAGCATTTTATAACCTAGAGGAGTCCTGCTGATAACGGTAAGATCCACCCTGTCACCTGACTTCAGTTTACATCCTCTCGGAAGAGTATCCTTTATAAAACGTTCAAATTTTTGGGTGGCAAAAAGACGGCCGTCACGATCCTTAGCCACGTATACGAGACATTCATCCCCTGGTTGAAGCTTTTTAAGCTGTTCTCGGTACGGAATCATCAGATCCTTTCTAATACCCCAGTCAAGATATGAGGCACCGCGGGTTACATCCTTGACGGTAAGCCGTCCGACCTCACCGAAAAGCACTCTGGGACGATGTGCCGTGACTGTAAGTCTGCCATCATCCATGTAACAGAAAACTTCAATTTTAATACCGCATTCATGGTTTTCAGGAAGCTGAGACAAAGGAAGAAAAACCTCCCCGTACTTACCGGCATCTAGAAACCCACCTTTCTCATCAACTCTAACCAGAGTAAGCTCGTTCATTCTTCCGATTTCAATATCGTTTTCCATAGCCTTTCTCTCTTCAACAATCCTAAAAACAAAAATATTCAATATTAACTCTGACCTTATACACAGTCAGAGATAAAAAAAATCACTGCCACAACATCTATTGACAGTGATTATTTCATCTATTAATTTCTCTATGGCCCCGGTATATACCGACACACATATTCAGGAACTAATTACACACGCATGAAATCGATGTGAATTAAAGTACCGTTTACTGGGTGACGCTGAATAGCTACAGGCTTAACAGAAATTTCTTCACCACCGGCAACAGCTAAAACGATAGCATCTTCATAGAAAGCCTTGTTCTGCTGAGCAGTATATAACTTAGCGTTATCCAGAGCTAAAGCAACAGGTTCCTTGTCTCCACCATAAACGATTACTGGAAGAAGGTTAGAACGACGAAGGCGGCGGCTCGCACCTTTCCCGAAGTCGTTACGAATCTGGGCATCAAACTTAAAAGCCATTTTAATTCTCTCTTAAATATACAAATCAACACCGCATCCGCTTGTGCAGATGCACGAATTCCTGACAATGCGACCGTTGTCAGCAACGTAAAACAAAATCAGATGATTTATCGCTACGGCCGTGGAGTTTAACACTAGTACAATTAATTATCAAGATTTTTATTTACCATCTCACATTTTTCCATGAAGACATTTTTAAAAAACAGTTTTCTACCGAAAAACAATTAAATAACGAAGCTTTGATGTCTTCCGTTCTTTACCGTTTTCAATTCCATTCTGTGTACCTTCACATTATTTCCCACATAACAGAGAACATCACGTCCTGGAGCAGAATATCCACTCGTATTCTGAACGGATATTCAGAAAATCGTGTACAATTTACATTTTTGTGATTATATTCCTTCTTGTCAGTGACTACCTTTATTCTTTATGTTTAAATTTAGCTGTCAGTTATTGTTTATCGCATTTTCCATACGGATAAGCAGATGATAAACAGAATAAGAAGAACAGAACGAATCGCTGATACAGTGTACTGCCGGCCAGCCGTGCCGGTCATTGTATAGTTCAGAGAAATAAAATAAACTTTTTTACAGGTTTTATAGGATTTTTATGAAAGTAATATTAGCATTTTTTGCCACTCTTATGGTTGCGCTGTTAATTGTAGCAGGCGTTTTCATCACCAGCTACAATACCCTCATAACCAAGGAGAACAATATTTCCCAGTATCAGGCTAATGTCAGCACCCAGCTGCAGCGCCGGGCGGATCTCATTCCTAATCTGGTAAATACCGTCAAGGCCTATACCAAGCATGAAAGTACAGTATTTACTGAAATAGCCAAATCAAGAGAAAAACTTCTGGCTGCATCATCCGTAAAGGAACTCAATGAGGCAAACAATGCTGTTACCGCCTCCCTAGGCAAACTTCTGGTAATTGCTGAAGGTTATCCAGAACTGAAATCAGATAAAGTATACATCGGACTTATGGATGAACTGGCAGGAACAGAAAACCGTATTTCCTATGCCAGAGACAAATACAATACAGCTGTAGGTGAATACAACAAGGCTATAAAAGTAATTCCAAACGTATTCATGGCCAATATGATGGGTCTTACCGAAAAGGAATTTTTCACTGTCTCAGAAAAAGCCAAAGAAGTTCCTCAGGTTAATTTTGAATAATTAGTGTCTGACAAAACTAAACAATCCGGTTCAGCTTCAAATTACATACAACTGTTTAATTATAAACTTAATCAGGAACCGGATTTTCCATCACATGATCCATATAACACATGGATTAATCATTCAGAACACTCCTCTGCTTGTCCGTCAACTCACAACTCAATCATCTGCACAGAAGCATCATTACATAAGCTCATTATATTGATATTGCCTCCGGACATCACAGGGCCGTCAGCTGCCTGGTATTAACCGGCCGGGACTCCGGCTCCCTATACTTCAAACTGAACGTATACTGTCCCAAAAATAAAGGAAAGACCGTCAGAAGAACCGATCTTTCCTTTTTACAATGATATTACAGCACCTTACAAAAAGGCACCGGACAACCTCATACTCAGGCTAACCGAAACGTCTGATTTTCATATTCCGGTACATTACGATAATTGACAGTATCACCATAAGTACAGCCATCACTATCAGAAATATGGAGGTAACAGTTATCACCATGTTTGAGATGATAAACTTATTCACCAGCTGAACCAAACCCCAAATACTCATAATCATCATCAGAACAGTCGGGATAAAGGTTACCATAATACTACATCCTTTCTGCATAAGATAAAGAGTAATAGCCAGCAGTGTAAGTGAAGCAAGCAACTGATTTGACGCTCCGAATACCGGCCATATTGTGTTGGCGCTTCCGGTAGCCACCAGAAATCCGGCTAGACAAACAACCAAAAGCGATGCCACTACAGGATTAGCTACAATCTTTCTGACAATCCCGATTATTTTAACAGTTTTTGCAGAATACTCGCGGTGATTAATCACCGACATACCTGTACCAGATGCATATGAATAGGAAGGAGAAAATAATTCCTGCCATACAAACCTGCCGAGACGTGTAGCTGTATCCAGAGAAGTCAGCATAAAGGCGGAAATGGAAAGACTTATGAACACTTCCACAATGTGCTGCGGCAGCCCGAGTTCGCCAACGAAAGCACTGATTCCCTTACTGAACGCCATAACCTGATTCTTACCGACTTCAGCAAAAGAATCATCAGTAAGGTAGATTACAGCAATAAGACTCATTACACCGAGTATTCCTTCCACAATCATAGCGCCGTAGCCGACGGTCTGCATATCCTTTTCAGAACGAATCTGCTTTGATGTTGTCCCTGATGAAACCAGCGAATGGAAACCGGAACAGGCACCACAGGCAATTAAAATAAACAGTTCAGGGAAAAGGTAGCTGGAATTACCGACGGCGTCAGTAACAACAAGCCCTTTGTAGCCGGTCATCTTGATTTCCGGATTGTAAACCATAATACCTACTATACCCAGAGCTATCATTACATAGAGGAGATATGAACTAAGGTAGTCTCTCGGCTGCAGCAGCCACTGAACCGGAGTAACTGAGGCCACCAGAGCATAAACAGCCAGGAATATCAGCCATACATTTTTCACCTGCTCTTCAGAAAGATTAAATATTTCTGCAATGTTCAGAGGATATACTGCGGCAATATATACCGTAGCAAAAACCAGCGGTACGAATATGCAGCTGGCAATCTTCAGAGACACCCCTCTGGATGTAAGGAATCCGAATACCGGAGCCATCAGAATAAATATAATTGAAGCCGTGGCCACAGACGGACTCATCGCAAAAGTATTTGCCACTAGAAGACCGAATACAGCAACAACCAGAATCAGACATGCCCAGCAGAAAAATAGGAACATCTGTCTGCCCCAGATACTCATCAGACCTTCAATAACATAGCCTATTGATTTGCCCTTGTTTCTTACTGAAAGAAACAGCGCCGCGAAATCATGCACCGCACCGACAAAAACACAGCCGACAAGAATCCAAATAAGAGCGGGAATCCAGCCGAACTTACAGGCAATAATAGGTCCGATTATCGGGCCGGCGCCGGCAATTGAAGCAAAATGATGTCCGAATAGCACAGCCGGATGGGTAGGTACATAATCAACACCATCGTTATTCTCAACAGCCGGAGTTGGCAGGTTGTTATCAACCTTAAAGAATCTGGCAATAAAACCGCCGTAGAATTTGTATCCTATGGCAAAGTACACTAACGCCAGAACAAGTATCATAAAACCGTTCATAATATTAATAACCAAAACAGATGTTTTCTTAATTCAGCTGTTTACACAATATCGTAGCATTCCCAATACCTCTGGCAGGACTAAGCCGGATACCGATTAAGAAAAAATCCGCATATTCTCCATCAGAAAAAAAATTAAAAACGCGCATAATTATATCATGTAGCCCCAGATTGTGAATAATGATATCAGTGTCTTTCATTTCCGGAAAATGATAAAAAAAGCCTGTTTGCAACAACAGGCTTCGCAGTTCTTTGTATTAGATGTCAGACTCAGATTACTATACCTGACTCAATCATAGCCTGAACACTGCCCTTTTCCTTAAGAGCAGCAGAGAAATCAAGGAGTCTGTTGAGAGATATCAGTGACTTTTTCCGGATCTCTTCATCAACAAACACTTCATGACCTTCAGGATTGTCAAGCAGAGCTTCAATAAGAGGCAGAGTATTCTGTCGCATCCACGGGCAGTGGGCACAGCTCTGACAGGTAGCTCCGGCGCCACCGTTAGGAGCTGGAATCAGCACCTTGTCAGGACAGGCCTGAGATATCTTGTAGAAAATACCGGTATCGGTGGCAATGATAAATTCCTTTGCTGATGATCTCTTTACCTCAGCCAGAATCTGAGAGGTTGAACCGGCGAAATGAGCCATGGCTGTAACCTCAGCCGGTGATTCTGGATGAACTAGCACCATGGCATCCGGATGTTCCGCCATCAGATTCTTTAATGCAGCCGCCTTGAAATCATCATGCACGATACAATGAGCCTGCCACTTGAGCATATCTGCACCTGTTCTGTTAGAAATATATGCCCCCAAGTGTCTGTCAGGTGCCCAGATAATCTTTTTACCGCAAAGATTGAGATATTCAATCATCTCCAGTGCGATGGAACTTGTAACAACATAATCCGCACGGGCCTTAACCGCAGCAGAAGTGTTGGCATACACCACAACGGTGTGATCCGGATGTTCACTGCAGAACCTGTCAAACTCATCTGCCGGACAGCCGAGATCCAGCGAACATTCAGCCTGTATATCAGGCATGAGAACTGTTTTCTCCGGAGAAAGAATTTTAGCAGTTTCCCCCATAAAACGAACACCTGCAACAATAACTGTTTTTGCTTTATTACTGCGGCCCCATTTAGCCATTTCCAAAGAATCACCAATAAACCCGCCTGTTTTCTCCGCCAGCTGCTGTACTTCATCATTAGTGTAATAATGAGCAATTACCACAGCATCCTTTTTTTTGAGTTTTTCAGCGATCCGGTCGGTATATTCATTAATTTCCTTATCACTGAGAGCTGGTGGTACATCAGGAAGTTTTAAATTACTGAGATTAGGGATATACATCGTATCTCCTTAGCATTAAACATTTATTACAGGTATTCTTAACCGGTAGTGGATTTACGCAATATAAGCCAGCATTACCGGTTCATCATGACATTAAGATTAGAAGTTGTACTGCATATTAATCATGTATGCATTGTGCTGTCTGGTTTCCTTAACCGGATAATCGAGTCTTCCGAGACCGAATCTTCCTTCAGCATACAGCATTATAGCTGGAGTAAAATGCCAGCTTAACTGAGAGGTTATCTCAGATTTGTCGGTATGATGATTATCATAGCCGTAATAACTGTATCCTAACATAACTCCAAGACCGTTATCCATGGTGTAGCCAGCAACGCCTTCGTAGCCTGAGCGGTGATGAGATTCATACTGGAATTTATCCCTACTGTACACGAGTGAAGTGTAGAGACCGCTGTTCAGATGACCGTAACTGATACCCGCACTGAAACTGTGCTTATCCCCTATTTCACTTTTGTGCATATCATAGAAATCATAGCTTAATGAGAAAGCGGCACTTTCAAGAAGTCCGTCATTCCAGTTGTATGCCATGGATGCAGCATAACCGCCGTTTACATCAAGATCCTGATAGAAGCCGGTTTCATGATTGAAATAACTGCCCATACCGTTTCTGGCAGTCTGATAACTGAAACCGAAACTGTAGCCTCCGACAGCATTAAGATACATTATCTGACCTTCCTGACGACCACCGAGAAGCCAGTAGTCGTTGGCAGTATTGCCGTAATGTTCAAACACATCGGTCATTCCAGTGGTCAGGTATTTTGCCGTATCCCCCTGTCCGAATACCAGGGTACCGTACTGACACAGATCAAAACCGGTGTAGGCATAGCGGGTGCTGAAATGATTATCTTCTGAAGAAGCAGAGGAAACCTCCCATTCTCCAAAGGCAACTCCTTTGATATTGGTTACTATTTCACTGGTCGCCTTGACTCCCAGTCTTGCCTCCCCATTGATTCCGGCCTTGTTTCTGACATGATTTTCTCTGGTCTGATTGGCATATTTATTATAAAAACCGCCTTCAAGACGCCCGAATATACTCAAATCAGAGGTATCCCCCTGATAAACATTGACGGCATGAGCTGACCCTGACATGACAAGCAGAAGCGCAGCACTCACGACATGTAACTTCATTTCTGTAAACCTTGATTCTTATTGTCAAATTAACTGAGCGTCATATTAGCACAATTACATACTTTTTTCTCTCCTTTATTACATACTGATAACATATGATTAACCATTATCATGAATAAAGACACTTATCCGCAAGAAAACATACAGCCACAGAACGGATAAACAAAAAGTGCTGATAACCGGTTTTAACACCTGATTTATCAGCACTTATCGAGTTTTAAAATCAAGATAACCATCCGCCGGCCTGTCGGCGACGGACAGTCTCTCTAAAAGGAATTACTGTACTATACAGATTTAGAAGTTGTACTGCAGACCAACTGAGAACAGATCATGACCAGTAACCTTGTACTTTTCACCGTCAACGATCTTGTCATCAGTCTTACCTGTAGCAAACTGAGCTTCAGTGTATGCAAGGAAGTTGTCGTTGAAGTTGTACTTTGCCTCAAGAACGATATCTGAAACCAGAGTCAGGTTGCCCTGATGACGGTTTTCATAACCGGCGAGGAAGCCGAAGCCTGAAACAGCGTAGCCGGCAACAACTTCATAGCTGTTGGTATCCTTCAGGTAAAGACCGTTGTGCTTGGCATACTTGGAGTACTGATAAATACCGGCAAGATAGAAACCGTCTTCAACATCACCTGCAGAAAAACCGAAACCGAAAGAATCACGGCTTAACTTATCAGCAAGTTCGCTGGCAACATTGGTTGGATTAATATCAAGATTATGAACATAATCCATATCGTAGGTGTCATAACCTACACCAAAATAGATAGGGAATACTTCTTCATTAAACTTATAACCGGCGTTGAATGCAGCACCTGAAGATACAACGTTAAGACTTGCAGTCTGGTATGAAGCGCCGAAACTGAAACCGTTTAAATCATCAAGAGAATAGACTATCTGACCTTCCTGACGACCGCCGTCAGCCAAATCACCGAAGGTAGTACCGGCAAAGCCCCAGTCAATAAATACGTCGGTAACGCTTAAAGGCTTGTACATAGCTGATTCAGTCTGACCGAATACCAGTGATCCCATAAAGTCTGTATCAAAACCGACAATTGCATAACGGGTGGCAAAATGATCGTTATTACCGCTTTCAGCAGAAACTTCCCATTCACCGAAAGCCTTAGCCTCATGGCCCAGGGCGGTTTGTTCCAGAAGGGCGCCAGCAACGACGCCAATGAACCCCTGCGTGAAGGCGGTAATGGTCCTGCTATCAGCCTGCCGACAGAACACGGTAGCAGCAGCGACTTTGACGCTCCCGTGGGCAGCGGCATTGCCGTTCTGACGGTGCTGAGTGCAGCCTACGCCTTCAGCAAGAAGCGCAAGGACTGATTTTCCCACTCAAAGGAGACGCGACATGTCGCGTCACCTACTGACAAAAAGGCCAACCTGAAAGGGGAGGCCTTTTTCCATTTTTTTCACCATTGTTCAATCTTTTTTTGTATTTTTGCCGCGTGTATATAGTGTACACCAACTAATCAACTGAAAACTAAACACTAATAACTAACTCAATTATTAACTAAATTCAAATCATTATGTGTAAAAAGTCATTACTTTTCATGCTGCTGATGGCCGTATTTGTGCCATTGGCAATGATGGGTCAATCCCAATTGACCATTTACGAAGATGGGACAGCGACAAGCTCATACGTCCCTGTTCACGGCTTATGGGCCGATGCCTATCTGAAATGTGAGTTTGTCGTTCCTACCAATCAACTGGGGGAAATGACAGGCGGCACCATTTCACAAATGGACTTCTATCTGACCTCTCCCGCAGGAGCAGCTTGGACAGGTACTTTCCAAGTCTTCCTTATGGAAGTAGACGAGGAAACTATCAGTGCTTATTATGGCCCTGGTAATGCCACCATCGTTTACGAAGGTCAACTTGATGGTACCGGAGACATCATGACTGTGGCATTCTCCAACAATTACACCTATGGAGGAAACGACCTTCTCGTCGGTGTGTATCAAATCGAGAAAGGCAA
>JAEEGG010028329.1_pt1 | contig 10540 bp, 15 predicted proteins | sample 9134161 | NCBI WGS metagenome assembly JAEEGG01 (sample SAMN16246543, study PRJNA631951) | gut metagenome | biome: gut microbiome; feature: rumen; material: CR-attached | host: Bos | place: Iran: Karaj | collected 2018-10 | reverse complement strand
AGATATTCTCTGGAATAGCCCTAACTCTGCGGCCCTGTCTACATCAAGTCCCTGTTTGTGGTTTCGTAAAACCAATTCTCTTACCTTGGCGGTATCGCTGTCGGTAACTCTTAATTCAATGATTTCTTCGTTTGTCATTTTGTATATATTTAAAGCTGTTATTTGTTTATCTACTAAAAACATACCTATCTTCACAGACTGGTATGTGGTCTTGAAACTCCATTCAATTACTATTCATTACTCAAAAGTCGGCTACGCTTAACCGTCAGTGGATAATAGAACTATTGCGGCACTCACGCGAGGCAATAGCGAAAACCTTTAGACTAATAAAACTAAAACAAATCGTTTGTAACCAAAACAAAATAAATAAATAGTCTTATGAATATAAATTAACGTATCAGTCGGACTCCGTGCTGGACTCGAACCAGTATCACTTAGGTTTTACTCACATCGGGGCACTTCATACATACGGCCTCTACCGTTTCGGTGCAAGCTCGCTCTCTCCATTTAAGCTAGCGGAGTCTCAGAGTTCTGTCGTAAACATTCGGGAAGCCACACCCAAACGAAACCCCTGCCGCACTATTGGGTGTCTACAACAAAACCTATAGGGTGCAAATGGTTGTACGGTCTTGAACCATTTGGCCACTCTGTAGTTCCAAAGTGGACTTTATAACCAATAAGTCAATGAGCGCGTTTGTTGCTGGGGATTAACCCTGCTGCTTGTATAAGAGGTACTTTTCCGTCAGCGTGGATTCTGGGAATAACCAGTGTGCTGATTTGCCTTTACCTCTGATACCTCCAAGAGATTCAGCGATTTCACAGACGGACTTTCTGCTGATGCCTAATATGGCGGCTGCTCTGGTAGAGCCAACCAAGTTTTTTCTGTCCTTGTGCATTATCAACTTGGCTATGCGGTTAGCAAACTTTTCGTCATTGCATAACCTATTACATATCGCGGTTGATAGTCGCTGTATGTCGTATTCTGTCAGCATATTAATGTTCTAATTTATAATCAGGGTACTTCTCGTCAAAGATTCTGTTAAGCTGGGTACGAATACCCTGCTCAGTCTTGATGAATCCAGCATTGATAAACTCCGCAAGAGTGTTTTCTAGCTGTGCCAGTTCACGCATTGAACCTACTACGCCTCGTTTATTGCGTATTTCGTGTTCGTGTGTGCCGAAAACGATAATATTCATTGACTTTGAAAGTCTCTGCATTACGTCTTGCATCTTATCCTTATTGATAATAGTGGCCACTGCTGCTGATAGCTTCTTGTAGTTTTCACCCGCTTGGTCGCGGAGTAGAATCAACTCGTCAGAAACGAAACGGATAACTTCATACTTGAAAGATGGATTAAGCCACATCGCGAAATCAATAAAAAGCATCGGGTGCATCCAAGTTCCACCATTGTAGCGGCCTTTTGAACTGGTGATTACGCCATTCTTGCCAGATAGGGTTTCTTTCTGTATGATTGTAGATACAAATTCCTGAGTAGACTTGTTATTCAGGTAATCGTCCAAATCCTTCTTTTTTAAACCCCCAAAATTCTGGGTATTTAAATTCCACTGCCTTAAAAGGTCTGTGGCATTAAAGAAACCGTCCTTGGTTCTCTGGTTTACAGAGAAATCACCCATCGGCCTTGTAAGAACATTATTCGTTTTCATTTGTTTACCTCCTTATTATTAATAATTACTCAGGAATGATATACTGAATCTTGATAATCACCTTGTCTGTAGGCTGGGTAGCAAGAATTTCGTGAACATCACCCCAAATCTCCTTTCCAATACACTCGGCCTCTTTACCTTTGGCTGCGAGACTCTTACTTGGGTCTACGATACCGTCAACATCTTCCCAACGAGTGGTAATGCCGTTGTCAAATTCTTCAACTACGATTTTTGCTTTCTTTACCATAATACTTATAGTTATAGATTGATTATTTGGTTATTTAGTTATGTTGAGTACAGGTACATCACCTTCACGCATAGCACGTATGGCGAAAACCAGTCCTATTTCCAATTCAAACTTCTTGGTTTCGTAGTTAACTACTCCGTCAGGATAGTCACCTCTCTCCTTTACAATAGAGACAAGTGAACGTGCCGACCTGACCTTTGCACCGTCCTCGCACGGGAATAATCTGAGTTCGCCTGCGGGAATACTCTTGATGTCCTCTGTACTTACATTCATAATTGTTTAATTCTCTAATTTATTTTTAATTATTGTTACCAAATGGCACAGGGTGGCGAATTATTCACTATATTTGCAGCGAGAAAAGTAACAAAGAGTGATTTTTATATCGCTCACCACTGCGCTTGTTTTGTTTAACTGAGCGCAAAGTTATACAATAGTTTCCAAACTGGCAACTTTTGTGTGGTATTTTTAATATTCTTTTGTAAACAAGTGTATAATATTTGCAGATTTTAAGACTTTAGGCTATGATTTATGAAGAAGAGCAAATGCGACAGCGCATAATAAGCCTTATACATAGAGAAGGTTTAATGCAGCGCGAGTTCGCTAATAAGATTGGCCGATTACCATCAAACCTATCCCAGATATTATCAGGTGAGAGGCATATACCTAGAACACTAGGCTCTGAGATTGTTAAGGCTTTCCCGAATGTGCGTAAGGACTGGCTTGTATTTGGTGAGGGCGAAATGTATAACGGTGACTCTGCTACAGAATACAAATGCCCTACAGATACACGTCCCCGATTACCAAAATCAATGTCTGCTGGCCATCTGGAAGATTACTATATGGGTGCAAAACGTGCAGAATGTCAGGAGAAGCCAATTATTACCCAATTCTCAGATTATGACTTCTCACTTATATTGAAGAATAATCGTATGTCACCCAAATATGAGCGTGGTGACGAACTGTTCTTTAAGAAATCCACAATCATTGAGTGGGGTAACGATTATCTGATTGATACCTCCGAGGGCGCAAAGTTCAAGAAGATTCTGCCAGACGAAGAGGATATCAGGTGTGTGTCGTATAACAAAGAAGAGTTCCCTGAGTTTATCGTACCAAAGAGTATGATTTTCGGCTATTACAGATTGGTTGGTGTATTAAGAATATTGTAGTATGGAGGCAAATAACAGGTCTGTAGACAGAATCAAGCAATTATGCGAGTGGCTTATTGCGAATAAGGTAATCAAGACGGTGTATGCCTTTGAGAAGGTGTGTGGCCTCAGTAAGCACTATATCAAGAATCTGGCGGCTACAGAGAAAGGAAATGCTGGCGTAGATACCATCGCAAAGATATACGATGTGTTCCCAGCAGTCAATCTTGAATGGCTTGTTTGTGGTACAGGAAAGATGTTCAAGATACGTGGTACAGACGAGGAAATAGCTGATTCTATAAGGAAAAAGCTGATAGAACGTCTGATATGATACAGATTTGATACATTTCTTTGAAATATTGGTGTAACGTGCTGATAATCAGCGCAAACGTCTATTCCCCTATCGACTACCAAATTGGGGCTTAGTGCCCCTTTTATTATATCTATAAATATAGGTATTTTGTCGTTAATTAACTGAAAACCAATTAATTATGGGAATAGCAACTCTCGATAAGCCTGTTACATTGTGGCGAAAAGTGATACATTGTGGAGGCGATTTGTGATACAAATATGATACATTCGTGTGATACAAAAAGCGACACAAATGTGATACAAAAAATTTAGAGTGTGATACAAATTATGAAGATTCCTACAATTAAGTTCGTTTTTGACAGGCGGCATACTGCTGGCAAAGATAAAGGTTATGTCGAAATGGTCATAACCCATAACAGACAGCGCAAATTCATTTCCACTGGAGTAAACTGCTACAGCCATCAGTGGAAAGATGATGCTAAACACAATCTGTACGTCTCTGGCACTGGTGCTGACTTGGAGGTTAATCAAATTTTGCTTACGATGTACCAGAGAGTGTATAAAATTGTCACAGGAATGGTCGAAACAGATACGGTGGATATATCTGCCATCCCTACCCTTTTACGCGCTCAGAGCGTAGATATGACGTTTCTGGAGTACATTGTAAAGCGAATGGAGAAGAAGAATGTCGTAGATTACACCAAAGCAAGCTATAAGGGCTTCTATAACAAGCTGTGTGAGTTCGGCCAAATCAAATTCTTCTCGGATATTAATGAAAGAGCCATCAGGGATTTTGACGAGTGGTTGCATAAGTACACTTGGACTGAAACTGACCGATTCGGCAATAAGGTAGAGCGCAAATACTCTCAGGCTACCATTGGTAGCTATCATAAGAACCTAAAGAACTTCATTGCCGATGCAGTGGTAGACGGATTCCTGAAAGAAAACATTTATGTGGCCAGAGGTATTAAGGTAAGTAAAGGTGATGCAAGAATAGACAAATACCTAACTCCAGACGAATTGCATTGTATCGAGGTGGCCAATATGCCAACCAGAGCATTAGCAGAAACCCGTGATTTATTCGTTTTTGCCTGTCATACTGGATTATCGTTTGTTGACCTTATGGAGTTTGATGTAAATCGAGTAGTTGCCGATGGCGAAATAAGTATCTATAAGGGCTGTAGGCATAAGACTGGTATTACTTTCGTCTGCCCTATCACGAATAAGGCGCAAGAGATACTGGATAGGTATAACGGCCATCTGCCAAAGCTGCCAAATCAGAAATACAATGTACGACTCAAACTGATTGCTGATGCTGCGGGTATCGAAAAGCCTATTTCAAGCCATTATAGCCGCCATACAGCCGCTTCTATATGGTTAAACGAAGGAATACCCATCGAGGTAATTTCAAAGGCTCTTGGCCATTCTAATACACAACTTACTGAACGTGTCTACAGCAAAATGTTTGATGATACAATCGTATCGGCCTTTGCCAAAAGAAAATAGGGCTGGCTTCACAGCTAACCCTATTCCCCATTATTAATTATCAACTTTTAAAGAATGAAACAAATAATATTTTTACTAGTTGGGTGCAAATATAACAAAACATCGTATTGATGCAAATTATTTCGGGACTTTTTCAATCGTAATCTTCAAATTGTATTCAGATTCCATACATTTCGCATTGATTGTTACTTCCTTTTCGCCTCGGTGGTGATTCATAAAGATGGTAGCCAGTTGGCTTATTGCATCGAGGGTAATGTTCTTACTTGTCTGTGTCATATTCTGTTGTTATTTTACTTATTTTCTCTTGCGTGTACTTCTCCCCCATTTACCTCCGAAGTTATCCATCGGGGCAATGAATGGCAAAATAGCCAAACTAAGCAACAAGTAGGAGTGCCTCCAAGAGATTAAATCAACCCGTGATTACATCTTAGTCTCGATTTCCATCTTCACTCTTTCGCTCTATTTTTTTACCTTTCGGCTTCGGTTTGCCTGTCGTGATGGGGGTGGTACACGTTGCAGGGCTTGCGTCTTGTTACCTTTAGATATGTCGTAGGTGCTTTTTATATTTCGGTTTTCTACGCTGTTAAGTGGCAACTGATGGAACTTTCAGCGAAACGCTTTAAAAAGCGAAACCCCTGCAACGGTCACGCTTCGTTTGCAGAGGTTTCTATCTTTAACTCCGAAGAGTCGAATTTCTATCCTTGTGCCATAGGCGTGACTCTATTGCGTTGCAAAGATAAGGCGAAAATATAATCTTTGCAAGCGTTATAAACATAAATTAATACTCGTTTCCTATAAATATAGACAGCCAATAACATTAATTAACTAAGAAAAGTAACACCTTGTTGCGAAAACCGATAATATAATACTTAAAATTGCCTAACATTTGAATTTCCATATATAACCACCACCTGACTTTCTTTTATTGTGTAAACATCTACTAATATAACAAGCCTTAACACCAGATTTATTAGCAGCGTTTGTAACATTTTCGTATTCAGCTATAAATTTGCCATCAAGACTATATTGACAAATTATATTGTAAACAGAACTTCTATAACTATTATTCATCTTAGAAATTCTATCCATTATTTCGGTTTTGTTTTTATTGTAAGACCATATATAACCTTTAATGCTGAACCTTTTACCAAGACAAACTCCAACAATAGACATCATAGTTACACCTAAAATTCTTGAAGCCTCTGATGCAGACGGAAATTCTGCAACTAAATTGCCTTTAAAATCAAATTGGTAAACTTTCTTAGATTGGTCTTTCCTGTTTTTCATTTTTACAGCCATTCTCTTTATTCCTGTACCATATCTAACGTTATACAGCCTGTTACACCATTCAAGATTTTCAGCCATATTGTTTAGCTTATTCTCGTCTTTATGGTTTATTTCAGGTAAATTGTTTGGATTATCGTGAAAAGTCATACATACCATTCTGTGAATAGTCATATTCTTTTGCTTCCCATTGATTGTAATACTTGCCATATAATAATGTTTGCCTAATTGTGGCTTTTTTATTTTTGCACTAAAATGTGCAGTGTATGGCTTATTACTTCTTTTTGTTGGAATAATCTCAATTCTTTCCTTTATTTTCAATCTACCATAGTTAGAAAGTTGATAAATATCATTTAACGAAAAGTCTTTCCATACTTCACCTTCAAAATTCTCCAGTGATAACCAACGAGCCGAATTAACGGCAAAATCTTTAATATTGTCTGCCATTTTGCTGATATTTAAATTACGCTGATAAATTGAAAGCGAGGAAAGCGTATCAGCTTCGCCTTTCGGAAGGTCTGCAACTCCTTCCTATCCTCGCTGCAAATTTACAAAATTATTCCTAATGGGGGAAAATATAATCATTAATTTTACTTAAACTGATTAAAATACATCATAGTTTCATCAGATAGCTGTCGTAATGGGCAAAGAATATACTTTTGGGCTGTCATTTCCACCGAGGCGTGTGCCAAAATACGACTGATAGAATAAATATCGCAACCGTGAATATAGAGCAAAGTAGCGCACGTTCTTCTACCCAAATGGCTTGATGCGAATTTCCATTTGGGTGCTGTGATATACTGGCCTCGTTTGTAGAGTGTAATTTCCTCGTCTATATCACACAAACGGCAAATGGTACGCAAAGTATCGTTAAAGGTGGTATCGCTTACCTTGTTGCGATATGCCATAACCTCAAAACTATCGTTCTGAAACAAAGTAGTAGTGTTGTTGCGAAAATGGCCTGTGAGTATCTTTCTGGCAATAACTGATACTGGCACTTGCGCTCTTATCTTCGTTTTCTCGCTGACGTAACAAACGAAATCATTTCGGATATTCTTCTCAGTCAGCTTAACAATATCACCGTGTCGCGCACCTACCAAACAAGCCAAAATGAATTGTTGCTGAATAGTAGCCTCTGTAGCCGTATCAGGCGAATAGGCGATTACTCTGGCCAGTTCATCATCTGTAAGGTATATTTGCTCTGATACGTCATTTTTGATAGACAAAACCTTATCCCAGCCTTTTGCCAAATTGGTACATTCCTCTTCGTATAGATTGATAACAGCCTTAAATTGTGCTGTGTACGTCTTTGCACTACTGCCACAAACCTTATCGCACAAAGTATCAACGAAAGCTGATAATTCTGGCTTGCTGATAGTAGCAAACTCAGGTTTGCAGCCGTTGGCCTCTTCATATATAGCCATAATGCGTTTATATGTTTTTGGGTACTTCCTCGCAAAAACCTCTTCAAACTTAACATTCATAGCTGTGGCTCCTTACGAATTAAGTTGTTGATATACTCTGTCACCGTAGTATCGCCTTTGTGCGAAATGATAAAGTCGTACAGCGATTTCTCGATGTGCATATTAACTCTCTTGACCTCCACCTGTCTTGATGGTCTGCCCTTTTTCTTTATTTCCTTTGTTGCCATAATCTATTTCTCTTTATAAAGTTCTACATAGTGGAAAAATCCGTCAACCAATACCTGAATAGTACCTCTTGCGTCCGAAAAGTTTTCGTTTCTCAGGTGCATTTCAGTTTCGTACTTCTCAGATAGTATTTTGTAATCTTCCAAAAAAGCTGCTACAGCCTCTTCTCTACTCTTCCATCGGTCAACCTTAAAACCGTCTGTCTCTGTAGGTAAATTATTCTTGATAACGTACATAGTAAATCCCTCCACCGTATTAGTCCATATCCCAAAACAGTTTCTCTATATCGCCATCGAACCAGTCAGGTGATAGTGCGTTTTCTTGCTGAAACTCACTCACCATATCCGAAATCTGGTTATAGATATTCGGATTTGCTGTCTGTAGGCTACACCGTGACTCACTGATTAAATCCAGAGTCCAAGATTTTTCGCTGTCTGTAGCCTCGAAATGCTCGTTGCAATAGGCTACCAGTTGTTTATACAATTTCTTCTCCATAATATTGCCTCCTATTTGATTATTTCTTTTTTACTATAGTAAACCATAAAAGTTTCTGTCTTATCTTTATACTTTTTCTCGAATATAGTGTAGGGCATTTCGTCCTTATTTTCCAGATACACGCTATACGTCCAGAAATCGCTTGCGTCTGGTTTATGCGTGTTGTAGTAGCGCAAACGCTCGTTATATGCCTCTTTAGCGTATTTCTCACAAGTGTATAACGAAATAATACCGTTATCTGATAACAGCCATACAAAATCTTTTTTCTGTGCCATAACCAATACTATTTTAATTCTTGTTTATATAAATCGCTTAATGCGTATATAGTGTGCGGAAATAGCTCATTACCTCTTATGTCAAACGGTTGTGCGTAATTATCTCTATTCCACTGAAACATACTTATATTTGTGGTGTATCTGTCTGCAATCTGATATGCTTTTTGCAACCAGCTACCAGCAAATTGCTCGTTTGGTATATACTCAGGAAACATTTTTCTTATTCGTTCCATCTGTGATATGATACCGATAAATGATTTCTTCTGTGCCATAATCGTAAACTCTTTAAATTAGTACTGCTTTTTATCGAATAGTATATGCCAAAGTATAGTGCCGATAAAGATTGATGGTAAGAACCACCAAGGTGTAATACACCAAGCTATAAACAAAATAAGAATAATCCAAACTATTAATCCTAACATAATATTGCCATCCTATAGTTTATATGAATTTATAATAACAAGCCTTAACGCTGTTTACAATACCGTAAATATCATCCCAAGTAACTTTGCGTGTACTTTTTGTGATATAACACCTAACGCGATACTGAGGAAAACCCTCTGGAAATCCCAACGGGCGTATATCATCGTGCGCAAAAGATACGCCATCTATATTTAGTAACTCTGCTAACTTGTTTATACGCTCTTGCAAAACCAGTTTTGCATTATTGACCGTCTCAACATCAACAACTTGCTCGAAAAATAATGTTCTACTCATAATCTCACCTCCTATAATTAATAGTTTTCGTTTGTAATTTCGTCCAATTTACGCGAATAATCGCTGTTAGTAATAACACCAAGTGTATGCAAATGGTCAAGCAAACTATCTAATCTCTGGTAAGCTCTTGCACCATCAACCGTCAACTCACCATCTTTGCGAAATGGTTTCTTACTACCAAAATAGCTCTGCAAAATCTCTTCTAAAGTCATAATCTAACCTCCTATAATTTTAAATTAAACATTTTCAATAATCTCCACTTTACCATCTTTTGACGGTACAAATTGCTCCAGAATAGTAGTTATATTCACGTCAAACAAACCACCGTTAATCCACTCAAAGATAACAAAGTTATCAGTAATAGCCGCAATACGCTGTGAAACGCTCTTATTATCCGTGATAACCTCACCAGTGCGCAACCACTCAGGCAAAGATAGTTTGTGTTCTGCTGTAGGTGTTAATGCAGATACCGAACACCAGAGTTTAATACCACCTTTGCCGATAAGATAGGCTATACCGCGTTTGATTGCGTCCACTTGGCAAATAACAACATCGCCCGATTTGCAAACATACTCAACGTAACCACCTACGATAACACGCTGTCTGGCCTCCTCTGGCACAAACAGATTTTCGCTCAGTCTGGCCTCTGTAGCCTCTTTTTCGGCTTGTTTCTTTTCCTCTGTAGTACCTTTGGCGAAAATGGTTTTTACCTCGTCCAGAATCTCGGATTTAGTTTTGATACCGTTTGCGGCAAACATATCTGTTTGGCCATCGCTTGCGTCCTTTGCCTGATGATTGTAAACCGCCAAAATGCGCTTTAATAGTGTTACTTGTTCAGCGTTGAGTGCATCGGCCAAAATAAGTATTGACGTATTGCGAAAATCGCAAACAGTCTCGTTTGAAAATGCGTCTATCTGTCTGGCATACTCAGAAACACGCTCACCAGATTTATAACCGTGCTGTCTGGCAATATAGGCCAAATTAACTGCCTCTGTAACCTCTTTATTCAGCGTATAGTCAGCAGATAGGCAAAGATTGTTTACTACCTCCGCCAAACCAGTAACAACCGATTTACGCAAACTTTTATAGGCTGTAATCATACGTGCGCAATCAGGGTTATTTGCAAATGCTTTTCCTATCAGTACATTTTCAAGTAACTCGCGACCAGTAGCCGAAATGGTATCACCATCGAACATCTGTGCATACGTCATCGTATCTACTACACCACAAGAGCGCAAATCATTA
>JAEEGG010028327.1_pt1 | contig 10540 bp, 7 predicted proteins | sample 9134161 | NCBI WGS metagenome assembly JAEEGG01 (sample SAMN16246543, study PRJNA631951) | gut metagenome | biome: gut microbiome; feature: rumen; material: CR-attached | host: Bos | place: Iran: Karaj | collected 2018-10 | reverse complement strand
CCGTTCGTTCGTCGTTTCAGGTATGGAACCTCCGGTTTCTCACTCACTCTCACTACAAAGGCTCGTTAATACGAGCCTTTTCCGTTTGCGGTGCGACCGTTTGTTCGTCGTCTCGGGGGTGGAACCTCCGGTTTTTCACTCACTCTCACTACAAAGGCTCGTTAATACGAGCCTTTTCCGTTCACGGTGCGTGCGCTCGTTCGTTGTTTCGGGCTTTTGGCCGGTATTTTGTTAGTTTGTTTGTGAAAAAGCCCCGCCGTGGGGCGAGGCTTTAAAGACTCAAAAGCAATGTTTTAGAGCAACTTCACGATGGCCGTGAACAGCGCGTCGGCGAGTGCGTTGGTCTCGAGACCTTCGAACACGCTGAACTGGTTGAACACGATCTTGCCTGCGCCGAACGGAATCATTTGCAGGTCGACGCCGGTCTTCACCTCGCCATCCTTCAGGCTGACGGAGCGCGCGTAGACCGTTGCGTCGGGCAGTTCGTTCAGGGAAAGTCCCGGCATCACGGCCGCCGCATTGTGGTCGAGCACGCTTGCGCCGCCGAATACGGGCAGAAGCGCGGAATCCGCCGGCAGGTAGTGCAGGCTTGCGCCGTTTGCACCCGTGCTCCAGTGGGCCTCGAGCGTGCAGTCAAAGGTGTGGCTCTGGTTCACGAAGTCGATGTCTTCCTGCGACATGTCCGAAAGCAGGAGCGTCTTCCCGCCGTTCTTGGTCACTTCCACAATCTTGTCGATGATTTCATCGGGCCAGGAGCAGAGGTTTGCCGTGAAGATAATCTTCTCGGGGCCGGAAAGTGCGGCGAGCGCGTCGCTGGATTCTTCGCTGTTGTCGAGGAAGCAGACCTTTTCCATGGCGCTCTTCACGTCTGCCGGCTCGATGACGATAAGGTCCTCTTCGGAGGCATGGACTTCCTGGTTCCCGTCCTTCAGCACAATGCGAATCTTGTACTTGCCCGTGGCACGCGGGGAGTTGAGCGTGCAGTTGCCGAGCTGGGTAAGGCTTGTCTTGCCGGCCGGTTCGTCGGGAGTCATTGTCTGCGTGGAGAGCACCTTGCCGTTAGAATCGATCAGGCTCACTTCGACAGAGACGTTCTCGTGACGGTCGTTGTTCAGGAGCGTCACCTGGAAGCTGACTTCGCTCTGCGGTGCGACCACGTGTTCCAGTTCGCTTACGAGGGCGCGGCTGCGGGCGTTGATTTCCTTGCAGAACGCGTCGAAACCCTTGCTCTTGCGGTTTTCGTCGCAAAGGCCGCAGAAGTCCGTGCTGAAATCCGCCCACTGTTCCAGGAAGAAACCCGAAATCTGCGGGTTGCTCTGGAAGGCGGTAATCTGGTCGAGCTTGCTCTTGGTAGCGATGGCGTTCGCGCATGCGATGAATTCCGGGAGGGATTTCCATACCGAGAGCGGGCCCGTTACGAAGGCCTCGATGGCCTTGAACGCGTTCTTGATTGCCTTCTGGTTCTTGACCGAGCGGGGGCCCTTGATGTTCGTCGCCGAATTCGGGAGCAACGTGTGGTTCTTGATGGTTACCAGCATCTTGTTGTCGATGCGGGTGGCGTCGCTGTCCTCGCTATCCTGGAACTGGTTGTCGCCAAGTCCGGAATCGGGTACCACGAGTTCTTCCTCGTCCTTGTTGAAGCAGTGGGCGAGGTAGTGCGTGTAGGCTGCACCCGGGTTCATCTTCGGGCGCACCGCGAGCGATGCAAACTGCGAAATGCGGTCAACAGATACCGGCAGGAGCTTGCCCGTGTCGGCATGGAAGGTCCCCTCGTTGTCGAGGTAGATGCTGTCGAGGTTGCTTATTGCGGCGCGGGTCATGTCGACCGGGCTAATTGCGTTGAGCAACTTGTTGCCGTTCTGCAGCATGAATGTGCCGTTCTCGGAACCCATCACCCAGGCGGCAATGCAGGGGTGGTTGTGCTGTTCCTTGACAATGTCGTTGATGAGGTTCTTCGCGTATTCCAGGCCGGCGGGGGTGGACCGCATGGTGTGGATGGGGAATTCTTGGAACACCAGGAGACCGATCTCGTCGCAGATGTCGAGGGCCTCGGTGCTGAGCGGGGCGCCGCAGCTGCGGATGGCATTGAAGCCTGCCGCCTTCACGGCGAGGAGGTCCTTCTTGAGGGCCGGGTTGCTCGTTGTCCAGAGGCCGCCTTCGCTCCACTGCTGGTTGTAGCATACGCCCTGCAGCTTGACGATGGCGTCGTTCAGGTAGAAGTCGCCCTTGAGGCAGTCGAACTTGCGGAAGCCGAACGTGCGCATGATGGGGAAGGCGTATTCCGGAGCCTTGCCCTTGCCGCTCTTGAGTTCCATCTGCACTTCGACCGCGAACATGTTGGGCTTTTCGGGGCTCCAGACGAACTTGGAACGGTTCCAGTCCTTGATGTTGAGGCCGATGCGGTACGTGGCGTTTTCCTTGTCGAGCTTGGGGCAGTCCTTGAACCACTCGCAAACGTCGCCGCTCGGGTTACGCATGAGAATGCGCAGGCGCGGGCTGTAGCCGCGCGGGTTGTTGAAAGCAATTTCGAGGTTCACGCACTCGGAGTCGGCATCCGGTTCCACGTGCAGGTCCGAAATGAAGGCACTGCTGCCGAGCACCAGGTCCACATGCCCAAAGATGCCGCCGAACGGGTACTGCGTCCAGGGGAGGCCAACGGGCACTTCGCTCGGGTGTACGTAGCGGTCGTCCGCGTCATCGCTGCTGTCGCGGCCAAAGTCGATGCGGCTGTTGGCGGCCCCCATGTTTGCCACGCGGATGCAGAGCACGTTCTCTTCGCCAATCTTGATGGCCTTCTGGGTCTCGAGAACAAACGGCGTGTATGCGCCGAAATGCGTGCCGAGAAGCTTGCCGTTGAGCCAGATGGTCGCATGTGTAGCCACACGTTCAAAGCGCAAGAAAATGCGCTTGGCGACCTGCTTTTCGTCTTCGATGGTGAAACGCTTGAAGTAGAACGCGCAGTCCTGGGACAAAAGCAGTTTTTCAAACGTCCTTTCCCAAATGTGGGGAACCGTCACCGTTTCCGTATCTTCGGGGTAGGTGGCGTACCAGCGGTTGGATATGCCGGAATCTTCGGTATCCCATTTCATCTGCCAATCGCCATCGAGACTCAAAATATTATTCATGTAGGGTCCTTTATGAAATTTTCGTGGAAAATTTAGAAAATATGGTGGAAATGGTGCATTTTATTATCGGAAAATAGCCCGAATTTGTCGAAAAATTCCGAAATCCCTTTACAATTCCGCAAATTTTACTACATTTGGAGTCCCAATAGCAACCAAAAAAGGATTACAAAATGTATTCTATTGTTGAAACAGGTGGTTTCCAGTATAAAGTCGAGCTGGGCAAGGCCTACAAGGTCCCCACTCTTGACGCCGCTGTTGGTTCTGAACTGGAGCTCAAGTCCGTCCTTCTTTTCGCAGGAAAAGAAGTGCAAGTCGGCACCCCTGTCCTGAACGACGCCTCCGTGAAGGTTGAAGTCCTTGCCCACGGCAAGTACGACACCGTCATCGTGTTCAAGAAGAAGCGTCGCACCCGTTACGAACGCCGTAACGGTCATCGTCAGGGCTATACCGAGGTGCTCGTCACGGAACTCCGCTCCGGCGCCGAATCCGCAGTCGTAGATCCCAAAGTTATTACCCGCAACCGCGCTCGCGTGGCTGCCCTTGCCAAGCAGAAGGAGCAGAACAAGCCCCTTACTCGCAAGGAAAAGATTGCCCAGGGTATTCAGAAGCCGGCTAAGGTCAAGAAGAACTCCCTTCGCAAGTCTAAGGAGGCTTAATCCATGGCACACAAGAAAGGTCAAGGTTCCGTACGTAACGGTCGCGACAGTAACGCCAAGTACCTCGGCGTGAAGAAGTTCGCGGGCGAAACCGTCAAGGCCGGTAACATCATCGTGCGTCAGCGCGGTTCTCACTTCCACAAGGGCGTGAACGTCGGTATGGGCAAGGATTTCACCCTGTTCTCCCTCGTTGACGGCAAGGTGAAGTTCGAACACATCGATGCCAACCGCCAGAAGGTTTCCGTCTATCCGGAAGAAGCCAACTAAGGTTCGCTAAAACCGAATTTGAAGACCGGACGCGCAAGCGCCCGGTTTTCTGTATAAAAAAAAGACCCACACGAAGTGGGTCTTTTTTTCTGGAGGTGAGGGGAGTCGAACCCCTGTCCAAAATCACGTCCATGTCCATTCCTACAAGCTTTCCCTTCGTATTTAAGGTCTCGCCTTGTCCACGCCCAAGAAGGTCGGCGCAGATTTCAGCCAGCCTAGTGAATCTCGGACTCTAGCCCCAGGCATGCGAGAATCCTATCCCATATTTCGTCCGGACGTTCATCCCGATGGGAGCGGAACGAGGCCCGGCGTTGCCGCTAATTAGGCAGCGAGTGCGTAGTTTTCGTCAGCACTTATTTTTTTTCAGACTTTTTTACGAGTGCCCTCGTCTGAGACCTCGGCTTGCAACTAACACTTCGGTAACCCTGTCGAAACCAGAGCACCCCCGGTGCTTTGCACCGGGGATGCTCTGGTTGAGACTCGTCGACTAAATGCGAGCTGGCGAGCATTTAGGCCCTTGAGCACACATTGTGTGCGAAAGGCCCGCAGGGCGAGCTTAACGCGAATAGCGTTAGGCGAGGCAAACCAGATCACCCCCGGTGTATTTCCCAAATATACAAATTTATCGTTAAAATGGGAAGATTTGTAAAGTTCCTTCTTTAACCGCTCAAAAAAAGGCGGTTTTTATATATATTTATACACGAAAAAGTGCTTTCGGAGAATTGAAGTATGAATTTAGCGAATGCGAAGCCGGGTTTCTTTGTCCAGGGACGTTACCTCTACAGCAAGGACAACGAGAAGGTGGTCCTGCGCGGAATCAACCACATGTTCATCTGGACCGACCGTGAAGGCAAGACCATTCCCGAAATAGCGAAGACGGGCGCGAACTGCGTGCGCATCGTCTGGAACACGCGCGGCCGCGTGAGCGACCTTGATTCTATCGTGGGTCTGAGTGTCGCGAACGGCATGATTCCCATTGTCGAAATCCACGACACCACGGGCAACTGGGACCGCCTGACCGAGGCGCTCGACTTCTGGCTCCGCGACGAGACGCTGCAGATGATTTCGAACCACCAGGAATACCTGATTTTAAACGTCGGCAACGAACCGGGCTCGCACGAGGTGGAACCCGAGGAATTCTTCTCGGCATACAATATCATCGTGACGCGCATGAGGGCTGCCGGAATCCGCATCCCCATCATGATCGACGCCGATTGCTGGGGCCAGAACGAAAAGAACCTGCTTTCCGTGGGTCCGCGCCTCTTGCAGGCCGACCCGGAGCACAACCTTATTTTCTCTATCCATATGTGGTGGCCCAGCGAACGCCACAACGCCGCGGAGACAGGCTTCGCGACTGTACAGGAACGCATCACCGCCTGTCTCGAGAAGTCTGTCGAAATAGACCTTCCGCTGGTAGTGGGCGAGTTCGCCCCGATTGCGGCGGGCGACATCAAGGCGATTCCCTACAGGCATATCATGTCCGAATGCGAGCGCCTGAACATCGGCTGGCTCTGCTGGAGCTGGGGCCCGGGCAACTTCGACAGTACCGAGATGGACATGACCGAGCACGGCTCGTTCAACACCCTGGTCGGCTGGGGCCGCGAAGTCGCGGTCGACAGTCCCCTCGGCATACAGAATACGAGCGTCATCCCGACATTCATCCAGAACAAGGACTACACGACCGGTTCGCTCGGCGGCGGCGCCAATATCATCGAGAACGGCGACTTCTCGGCGGAAAACCCGCTGGACAGCTGGACGACCGACTTCTGGGGCGGCAAGGCCAATGTCCGCGTGGTAAACGGGGAAGTCCATTTCGATATCGAACAGGGCGGCAAGGAAACCTGGGGCCTGCAGTTCAAGCAGCACCTGACCCTCCGCAACGGCGTCACCTATATCTTCAGCATGCGTGCGAAGGCTGCCAAGCCCCGCACCCTGAACGTGAACATCAAGCGCGATTCCGAGGAATACACGCCTTATGCGAACGGCCGTATCCTCGACCTCAGCACGAGCTGGCAGAACTTCAGCTGGAAGTTCACCATGAAGGAGGACACCGACCCCGATGCTCTCCTGATATTCGACATGGGCGGAACCCCGATCTCGTGGACGCTCGCCGACATCAGCCTGGTGCAGGCCCGCAGCGTGGCCGACCGCCTGAACCGAACCTTCCAGCGCAACGTGCAGAAGAACTCCGGCTACTTCAACGCCCCGAACGGGCCTTGGGAACTCCACCTCTACAACGCCCAGGGCGAACTCGAGGAAGTCCTCGACCACGGCAAGGGCGGCGAGGGAATGCGTTCCTACCCGAAAATCGAGAAGGGCGGTATCATGGTCGTCAAGGACCTCCAGGCCTAGTTTTTCCCTGCGTTTTTTGACGACGAAAATCACCTAAATATTCCCCTCTGCAATATTCTAGTGTGGATTATCATCCGTTTTCGACAAGTCTGTATCATGGGAATTTTTGTAAAAATCGCCAATTTTGAGATAAATTGGCGATTTCTTTGTAAAAATTTGATTTTTGTATCATGAACCTATTGCGCGGCGCGAAAAAAAGATATATATTCAGGATTGTATGAAACCCGTGATGGAATACCAGAATTTTCGCCTCTACGTGCGCGACTACTACGCCGAACGGAAGCTCCGTTCCGGCTTTACGTGGCGCGACTTTGCCAAGGCGGCCGGTTATTCCTCGCCGGTGTTCCTCAAGCTCGTCTGCGACGGCAAGACCAACCTTAGCGAAGTCGGTATCGAGCGCGTGGCGGAAGCCATGGGCCTTGTCGGTGCCGATCTCAAGTATTTCCGCGCCCTGGTGAATTTCAACCAGGAGAAGGATTCCCTGAAGAAGAAAGCCCTCTTCAAGGATCTCCGCGCTATCGCCAAGGAAAACGCCTTCACGCTGGTGGGCGAGGATCAGTACGATTACTACGAGTCCTGGGTGAACCCCGTGGTTCGCGAACTTGCCCCGCAGATGCCGGGCGCCACGCCTTCGCAGATGGCCGACAACCTTGCCTTCGACATGCCCACGGCAGAAGTCAAGAAGTCTCTCGCGCTTCTCCAGAAGGTGGGGCTCCTGAACAAGGATTCCGAAGGGAAGTTCGAACAGTCCTCGAAGGGTATTTCGACCGGCAACATCGAGGTGGCGAGCCTTTCCGTGCGCGAGATGCACCGCCAGATGGGCGAACTCGCCGTCCGCGCGCTCGACGAGGTTCCCGTGAAAGAACGCGATATCTCGGGTCTCACGCTTGGAGTTTCGGAAGATGCATTCTACCGCATCACGAAGGAAATTGAAGAATTTCGTCGCCGCGTATCCGCCATTGTCTTGCAGGATTCCGGCGAGAGCCGTGTGTACAGGCTGAACGTGCAGTTGTTCCCCCTGACCAAGGATATCAAGAAGGGGGTGGAAAATGTTTAGGAGGAGATATTTCGGTTTGGTGGCTTCGGCCTTCGCCTGTGCGGGATTCATCGGGATCTCGACGGTCGCCTGTACGGACGGGAGAATGACGAACGGCGTGAGCGAAGAGACGAATACCGTGGCGGGTATCCTTGTCGATGGTTCCGGCAAGGCCGTTGCGGGTGTTCCCGTGTGCGCGAAGCATTTCCAGGTCGATACGGTCGTGTTCAACGATACGACGGATAGCGATGGCAAGTTCGGATTCCCGCTGCTGAAGCGCGGCCAGTACGGCATCAGCGCGAAGCGTGATTCCGCCGCCTACTACGAATCTGTCGATTTCGAAGGTTCTGAAATCGAAGTTGCCGCCAAGCTCGAAAAGACGGGCGTCGTGGAAGGCAACTTCCACCTGCGTCCCGATACCGTTTCGGCGGGCATCAAGATTGAAATCCCCGGTTCCCCGTGGCAGACGGAGACGGACGAGGATGGTTCCTTCAAGCTGGAAGGCGTTCCGCTCGGTGTCCAGCCGCTGTGGGCCAAGTCTCCGGACCCGATCCACTTCCATGACGCCATCTACGTGGTGAGCGTGGGCAAGAAGTCTTCCAAGTTCCGCGGCCCGGTTCCGACAGGCCTGTTCGAGATCTTTGCCTCCAAGGCTTCCGAAAGCGAAAACGAGGCCCCGGGCAGTTCCGAGTCGAAGAGCAGCGCCAACGAGTCCGGCTCGGGCTTCGATTCGACGCTTGTGGGCGCCTTGCCGACGACTTCTTCGGACGAAATTGTGCGCGATGCGGAAGTCGTCGCCTCCAAGAGTCTCCAGTTCCCGCTTTCTCCGGAATACGGGCTCCGCAGTTGGTGGTCGATGGACTACTTGAGCGATGCAGGCAACGATGCGAAGAAGGTGGGGGATGCCCGCGGATGGACCGAAGGAATTCTCCTCTATGGCGTGGATTCCCTTGAAAACGGCCCGTCGCAGAAGGCCCTGGCGCTTTACGGTGCCGATGAATTCGGTGTCATCGAGAACGACCGCGGAATCCTCGACAGCGCGACGGCGATGACCTTCGAGGCCTGGATCTACCTTGCGCAGCTCAAGTCAGGCGAATACCGCAAGAATATCATCGGCAAGCTCGGTTTCGGTTCTTCCGAAGACCGCGACGTGTTCAGCATCGCCATTCTCGACGGCGAATGCGGTGTCAAGGATATTTCTCTCGGGTTCTTTATCGCGGATGGTTCTTCGAGCGGGTTCGACTGCAGCGACGCCGTGTTCGCGACATACGAAAACTTTGACAAATGGGTGTATGTGACGGCAGTATGGGATGGGAAGACTTCTTCGCTCTACATTAACGGAAATCTCGCTTCGCAGAAGAAGGTCTCCGTCGAACGTATCGGAGTTTCTTCCGAGCCGATATTCTTCGGTAAGGAATCCATGGATATCAAACTGGACGATGTACGGTTGAGTACTTCCGCGATTACCGCGTCGGATGTGCTGTACCGCTACTATCTCAAGGGAGGTGCAATATGATGGCCGAAAACGAAAACAATCTCGATATCGCGCGCTTCGAGGTCAACCAGAGCGGGCGAATTCTCTCGGGTAACAAGCGGTTCTGCCGCATGTTCGGGTTCAACGAGTCCGAAGTCGTGTGGCATTACATCACCGATTGCTACCGCTACCATGGCGACTGGGAAATGTTCAGCAGCTGCGAGAACCTCTCCCAGACGAAGTTCATCTTCCGCATGCGCAACCGCAAGGGCCGTAGCTTCAAGTGCTGCCTTTCCCGCGAGATCGTGCAGGACGCCGACGGAAAGATTACCTTCCGCAATACGGTCAGCCGCCTTGGTGAACCCGTCCTTTCGAAGGAGCAGGCTCCGGTGGCCGATACCCGTTCGGTGGTGTTTATCTCCAAGTGCGCCCACTGTGGGGAACAGGTTCGCGTGAATACGCTCGCCGAGACCCGCATGCGCGTCCTCTGCGACAACTGCGCCGCCAAGGCTTACCCCGAGGCGTTCAACCTCGCCGCCGCGCAGGTGTAAAAGCTTCTGTATACTCCTTGTTTCTAGAGTGAATTAAAATAAGCCGTGCATCTTTCGATGCACGGCTTTTGTGTCCATTGAGCAATAAGGAGGACTAATAGATGAAGTTGCATTTGGCTGCGCACCTTCGACGCGCAGCCGATGCTGTTCATTAGTAAATGAACAACATCTCCCTGTACTTAGGCAGCGGCCACTTCTCGTCGGGGACGATGCTTTCGATCTTGTCCACGATGATGCGGAGGTTTGCCATTGCGTCGAGGATTGCTTCGTGCTTGTCGCCGAGTGCAGATTCCATCTTGGCAACCGCCTCTTCGAGGGCCTTGAGCTTTTCGCCGAGTTCGCGGGCATAGCCGTCCACGGCGTAGAAGCCTTGGGTCTTGGCCATCTCGTTGGTCTTGAGGGCGTTGCTGTAGGCGCAGAGCACCTGCGGGAGAACCACGTTCTTCGCGATGTCGAATGCAATCTTGCCTTCGATGTGGATCTTCTTGTGGTAATCTTCCATGTTCACTTCGTAACGGGAGTCGAGCTCGCGCTTGTTGAACACGCCGTACTTCTCGAACAGGGCCACGTTTTCCTTCTTGGTGAGAGCCTGGAGGGCTTCCATGGTGGTGCGGATGTTCGGGAGGCCGCGCTTGGCAGCTTCTTCCACCCATTCGTCGGTGTAGCCGTTGCCGTTGAAGATGACCTTCTTGTGTTCCTTGACAATCTTCTGCAACAGGTTCTGCAGTTCTTCGTGGAACTTGTCGGCCGGCACGTTCTGCATCTTGTCTGCGATGAGGTCGAAGGCTTCGGCCACGATCGTGTTGAGGATGACGTTCGGTTCGGAGCAGCTCTGGCTAGAACCCGGAGCGCGGAATTCGAACTTGTTGCCGGTGAAGGCGAACGGGGAAGTACGGTTACGGTCGGTAGCGTCGCGCGGGAGCGGCGGCAGCGTATCGGAACCGAGCTTCAATGCACCGGCCTGCTTGCTGGACTTCGGATCGCCCTTTTCGAGCTGGTCGATGACGTCGGCGAGCTGGTCGCCGAGGTACATGGAGATGATTGCCGGAGGAGCTTCGTTGGCACCGAGACGGTGGTCG
>JAEEGG010028324.1_pt1 | contig 10542 bp, 7 predicted proteins | sample 9134161 | NCBI WGS metagenome assembly JAEEGG01 (sample SAMN16246543, study PRJNA631951) | gut metagenome | biome: gut microbiome; feature: rumen; material: CR-attached | host: Bos | place: Iran: Karaj | collected 2018-10 | reverse complement strand
CGGGGCGGATGCTCCACACCGCCCGGAGCCGGAACGACCAGGTGGCGGTGGACGTACGCCTGTACCTCCGGGACCGGGTGGAGGACACCCGGGGCAAGGTGAAGGCCGTGATCGCCGCCCTCATGGGCCAGGCGGAAACCAACCGCGCCACGGTCATGCCCGGGTACACCCATTTGCAGCGGGCCCAGCCCATTGTCTTCGGCCATCAGCTCCTGGCCTATGCCTGGATGCTCCTGCGGGACCTGGGACGGCTCAGGGACGCCGCCGCCCGGATGAACAGCCAGAACCCCCTGGGGGCCTGTGCCCTGGCGGGCACCAGCCACCCCATCGACCGGGAAAAGACCGCCCGGGACCTGGGGTTCACCGGGGTCAGCCTGAACAGCCTGGACGCGGTTTCGGACCGGGACTTCATCCTGGAGCTGGCCGCCGCCCTCTCCATCCTCATGACCCACCTCTCCCGGCTCTCGGAGGAACTGATCCTCTGGTCCAGCTGGGAATTCAAGTTCATCGAGCTCTCCGACGCCTGGACCACCGGCTCCAGCATCATGCCCCAGAAGAAGAACCCGGATATGGCGGAACTCATCCGGGGCAAGACCGGGCGGGTGTACGGGGACCTGATGGGTCTCCTCACCGTGATGAAGGGCATCCCCCTGGCCTACAACAAGGATATGCAGGAGGACAAGGAGGCCATTTTCGACGCCTTCGATACGGCGGACGCCTGTCTGGAGGTCCTGGCTCCCATGCTGGAGAGCATGAAGGTGAACGCGGCCAATATGCGCCTCGCCGCCGCCAGGGGCTTCATCAACGCCACGGATCTGGCGGACTGGCTGGTGGAGAAGAAGGCCGTCCCCTTCCGCACCGCCTATAAGCTGGTGGGACAGCTGGTGGGGAAATGTGTCAGTGAAGGGCTCACCCTGGAGGAGCTGCCCCTGGCAGCCTATCGGGAAGCCAGTCCTGTATTCGACGAGGATCTGTACAAGGCCCTGGACCTGGACGCCTGCGCTCTTCGCCGCTGCTCCCAGGGCGGGACCGCCCCGGAGCAGGTGGACGCACAGCTGAAAGCCCTGAAAGCGGAGCTGGAAAACGCATGACGCCATAACGCACAACACCCTCGCGGCACTTGGCCGCGAGGGTGTTTTTATCCGAACTTATTTCCCGTACCGCTCCGCGAAGAACAGGTAGCAGGAGGAGGCCCAGGAGGACCAGAAAAGCTGCTTCTCCCCGAAGGCCACCAGGCCCCGCTCCCCCTCACCCGTGAAGGCGTTCAGGATGTGGAACATCCCGTTGTCCCGCAGGGCCCGGGCGTACCGCAGACCCATTTCCTTCGCCAGGTCGAAGCGGCCCGCCGCCTCCAGGGCCAGGCAGAAGATGAGCTGGGCGGGAACGATGACGCTGCCGCCGGTGAAGCCGTGGTGGAAGAAGGGGCTGTCCACACTCTCGGAGGCGAAGCCGTAATCCGTGACGAAGCCGTTCTTCCAGATGAAGTCCACGGTCTTTTCCCGGATCTCCTTGGGGAGCCGGTCCCCCAGGATCAGGGCCCCGAAGATGGGCAGGCTCAGGGGGTCCGCCTTTTTTCCGGTGCGGGGGTTCACCGCCACCCACCGTTCCCCGGTCCAGAACATATCGATGATCTGCTGGGTGAGCTTATCCGCCCAGGCGTTCCACACCAGGCAGTCCGCCTCCGGTTCCCCGATCTCCCGGCCCAGGCGGGCCAGGGCGTCCATGAGGCGCACAGTATAGGCGTTCATATCCGGGCAGGCCAGAGGGAAGCCCACGTAGAAGTAGGAGGCATCCTCCCAGCCCGTCTCCACGGGACCCTGGTTCTCCCAGACCCCGTCCTGATCCAGGTCCCGGAAGTTGAAGAAGAATTCCACCCACCGGGCCATGTGGTCGTACAGGTCCTTCTTCTCCTCCTTGCTGACGCAGCTCAGGTCGCAGTTATCCATGAGCCAGTCCAGGGCCACACCCTGGAAGGGGGGCTTCATACCCATGCCGGTGGTGGAGCGGAAGGAGATGGAGTCCTTGATGCGCCCGTTTTTATCCTGCTCGTCGAAGCTGGAGCGAAGGATATCCCAGGCCAGACGGGGGTCCCGGCTGAGGAAGATGGCCTGCATGGCCTGCTGCCAGCCGAAGGCGCTCTCGAAGATGATCCGCATCATGTTCACCATGGTGTGCTGATAGGCGCTCTCCCCGTCCGGGTCCTGCATCAGGCTCCAGGTGTTCCACAGGGCCTGCCGCCGCTGCGGCTCGAACTCCGCCGGGAGACTGGGGTACACCTCCCCGCAGAAATCGTCGAACTCCTTCTGCACCGCCTTCACGGCGGCGTCGTAATCCGGATAGTCCCCCTTGGGCCGGGGCGAGGGGTCCACGCTGAACTCCTCCATGGCGAAGGAGAAGACGCCCTTCTTATCCGGGTTCAGGAGCAATGCCCCACCGGGCAGGCCGGTGACGCTGCCCCGGATGGGCACCAGAAGACCGGTCATCTCCCCGAAGGGGAAGCGCCAGTTCCCCTCCCCCAGCTCCAGGGCTCCCGCGCCGAAGGCGCCCCGGGAGGGGGTGATGCGCAGGCTGAGACCGTCCGTCCCCTTGCCCAGGATGACCTTCCGCTCCCCGATGCAGAAGCGGGCGCTGCCCTTTTGAGACTCCAGGATGACCTCCGCCTCGGTGGTATGGATCACCGTGGGGAGCTTCTGCCCCTTGTCCATCAGCTCCAGGGTCACCTGACGGCAGCCGTTCTGGGCACCGAAGGCGGCGGCGTTCACCCCGCCCCGGCAGGTCATGAGGTACAGGGTGTTCTTCCCGTACTGACTGCCCCCGTTATTGGCGTTGGCAAAGGCCATGTCGCTGCCCCGGCGGGAGAAGGGCGCGCTCAGGGGATCCACGAAACACTTGGCTTGCAGCATTTGCTCTTCCTCCTCTATGTTCATTTTGATCGTTTACCGTTTGGGCCGCATCCGGCTTTTCAGATGCTCATCGTGCAGCAGCTCCTTGCTGTCCCGCCGGGAGGACTGATACCAGGTGAAGCAGGCCAGGGCGGCGGTAAGGACGTAATAGGTCCCGGCACAGGCAAGGAAGCTGCCCCCGCCGCTCTGGTACAGGGCCAGCAGGACCTCCCCCACCAGGCGCACGCCGAAGACCAGGGGCACGAAGCGCACCTCCGCTGGCTGCAGTCCCCCCTCCAGGCTGTACCACAGGAGGCGGGCCACACAGACGGAGATCACCAGCATACAGAAATAGTCCACGGCGCTGAGCCAGTACATCTGGGGCGAGGAGGCGGCCAGGAGCCGAAGCTGCTCCTCCAGGGCGGGAGCGTCCGCCTCACCCACCCCCTCCAGGATGGTGGCCAGGCCGTCCCGATTCACGCTCATGGCGTTCAGCAGCCGGAACAGGGCGTTGAAAGCCCCCAGATACAGCAGGTCGAACAGGCGGTAGCCCAGGCCGAAGCCCACGGCAACCCGGAAGGTCCGCCGGTTCTCCGGCCGCCCCCGGCGCAGGAACCACAGGCTGGCCCAGCAGCCCCCCACCTCCACCAGGGCGGTGACGATGCCCCGGAGCAGGGCATAGCTCCAGGGAGACATGGACGTCTTTTTGCTCTCCGGCGCAAGGACGCCCAGGAGAAGGCCGGTGACCAGGTAGCCGAAGAGGAAGAAGGCGGCGAGGCCGCCCAGGAGGCCGGTATGGTCCAGCTTCCGCCGGTACACGAACCAGACGTAGTACAGGGCCGGGGCCAGCAGGCAGAAGCAGAACAGGAAGCTCAGGGCCGTGATGAGCGGCTCGGAAAAAACCAGGGCTTGCGTTTCCTCCAAGGAAGATCCCTCCAATAGTCGGTGCGGGCGGCCGAATGGCCGCCCGCCTGATGTTCATTTGATCGCTCAGCGGAAGATGCGCAGGATATCCTCGTAATCCTTATCCTCCTTGGAGGACTGCGGCTCAGCGGGCTTCTCCGGCTCCTTCGCCGGGGCCGCCTTCTCTTCCTTTTTCACCTTGGCCTGGGGGCCGTCCTCAAAGCAGGTGGCGATGATGACCACCCGGATCTCGTCCTCCATGGTCTCATCGAAGGCGGCGCCGAAGATGATGTTGGCATCGGGATGGGCAGCCTCCTGCACCAGGCCGGCGGCCTTTTCCACTTCCTCCAGAGCCATATCCATGGAGCCGATGATGCTCACCAGGACGCCCTTTGCCCCATCGATGCTGGTCTCCATCAGCGGGCTGGTGACGGCCATCTTCGCCGCCTCCTCCGCCTTATTCTTGCCGCTGGCATGGCCCACGCCCATGTGGGCGAAGCCCGCATCCTTCATGATGGTGGTGACATCCGCAAAGTCCAGGTTGATGAAGCCGGTGTTCTTGATCAGGTCGGAGATGCTGGTGACCGCCTGATGCAGGACCTCATCCGCCACCCGGAAGGCATTGAACATGGTGATCTTCTGCTCGGAGACGAACTTCAGCCGCTCATTGGGGATGACCAGCAGGGAGTCCACCTTCCCCAGAAGCTCCTGGATACCGGCCTCCGCCTGGGCAGCCTTGCGCTTGCCCTCAAAGGCGAAGGGCTTGGTGACCACGCCCACGGTGAGGATACCGGCCTCCTTGGCCAGGTCCGCCACCACGGGGGCCGCGCCGGTGCCCGTGCCGCCGCCCATACCGGCGGTAATGAAAGCCATATCCGCGTCCTCGAAGATCTTCGCCAGGTTGTTCCGGCTTTCCTCGGCGGACTTCTTGCCCACCTCGGGATCGGAGCCGGCGCCCTGCCCATGGGTCAGCTTTTCGCCGATCTGGACCTTCTGATCCGCCTTGGAGATGGCAAGCACCTGCTTATCCGTATTGATGGCGATGAACTCCACGCCGGTGGTCCCGCCTTCCACCATGTGGTTCACCACATTGTTTCCGGCGCCGCCGACGCCGATCACCTTTATATTCACGACATTGTCGGGACCGGTTTCCAGATCGTAAGGCATGGCGCAATCCTCCTTCATATACTCTTGGTTTCATAATTTTATAGCAAAGCCCGTCACAGGTCAAGACCAATTCCGAAAAAAAGTTACAGTCCGGTTAAAATCCTCGCCTTCATTCGACCCGAGTTCGTATTGCGCCGGTTTTGCCCTTGTGGTATAGTGCTGTCTGCATAATCTGTAAATTGAGGTTCACCGGCGGAGGCTGTCCCCCGCCGGTTCTGCGGCATGAAAAACGATCTGATGTTTTCCAACAGGGACCTGCGGAAGCTGCTGGTCCCCCTGATCATCGAGCAGGTGCTCACCAGCCTCATGGGCATCGTGGACACCATGATGGTCTCCAATATCGGCTCTGCCTCCATGTCCGGGGTGTCTTTGGTGGATTCCATCAACAAGCTGGTGATCTTCCTCTTCACCGCCATGGCTACGGGCGGGGCCATTATCTGCGCCCAGTATCTGGGCCACCGGGACCGGGAGGGAGCGGACCGGGCCGCCCGGCAGGTCCTGCTGAGCACCACGGCTCTTTCCCTCCTGGTGATGCTCCTGTGTCTTGCCCTGCGGAAGGCCCTGCTCAGGCTGATCTTCGGCTCGGTGGAGCCGGCGGTCATGGAGGCGGCGGAGACCTATTTTCTCATCACCGCCTTCTCCTACCCCTTCCTGGCGGTGTTCAACTCCACCTCCGCCGTCTATCGGGCCTCGGGAAACACCCGCCTGCCCATGGTGATCTCCGTGTGCGGGAATCTGCTGAACATCGCGGGCAACGCCTTTCTCATGTTCGGCCTGCATCTGGGGGTGGCCGGGGCGGCCATCGCCACCGTTGTCTCCTACGCCTTTACGGCGGCGGCCATGCTCGTTGCCCTCCACCGGCCCGATCCCCCCGTCCGCATCGGCAGGCTCCGGGACCTGCGGCCCGAGCCGAAGATGATCCTCCGGGTGCTGAGCATCGGTCTCCCCACCGGAGTGGAAAACGGCATGTTCCAGCTGGGAAAGCTGATGGTGCAGAGCACGGTCTCCACCCTGGGCACCGCCGCCATCGCGGCAAACGCCATCGTCACGGTGCTGGAGTTCATGACCAGCATGCCCAGCCAGGCCATGGGCAGCGGCCTTATGACCGTGGCGGGCCAGTGCATCGGCGCGGGGCGGAAGGACCAGGCCCGGTACTACATCCGCAAGATCACTCTCTGGTCCGCCCTGGTGCTGGTGGGGATGAACTGGGGCTTCTACGGCCTGGCCTCCCCTATCTGCGGCCTGTCGGGGATGGAACCGGAGGCGAAAGAAATAGCCCTGCATGTCCTTCTGGTCATCAGCATCGCCAAGCCCTTCCTCTGGCCCCTGGCCTTCGTGCCCGCCAGCGGTATGCGTGCCGCCGGGGACGTGCGCTTCGGCATGCTCACCTCCACCGTCTCCATGTGGGTGTTCCGGGTGGCCCTCACCACCCTGCTCTGCCGGGTGCTGGGCGTAGGCCTGGTGGGCATCTGGTGCGGCTACTTCGCGGACTGGACCGTCCGCAGCATCGTCTTCTCCCTCCGCTTCCGGGGGGAGAGGTGGGCGGAACACCACGTCATCGACTGATCCGGAAACGACAATGCGGGCGAGGGTTTGACCCTCGCCCGCTGACTGTATTCCACGCTTATTTCTTATTCCCGAACAGGTCCTTCAGCCAGGTATCCCATTCCTCGTCCTCGGGGGCCTTGTCCCCGCCTCGCTGCTTCTCCGCCGCAGCGGCGGCAGCGGCGTTGGCCTCGGCGGCCGCTTCGGTCTCCTCCGCCTTCTGCTCCCCTTCCCCGTCGAAATCCGTGGCGATGACGATGAGACGCAGGGCATCCACCAAATGCTCGTCGTAGCCCAGGCCGAAGATGATGTTGGCGTCCGGATGGGCCACGGCCTGGATCTTCTCCATGAGGCTGGTGACGTCCTCCATGGCCAGGTCCTGGGATACGGTCATGTTTACGATCACCCGCTTCGCCCCATTGATGCTGGTCTCGGTGAGCTCACTGTGGATGGCGGCGGCAGCTGCCTCCTCCACCTTGCCCTTGCCGCTGGCCTCGCTGATGCCCAGATGGGCCAGGCCGGAATTCCGCAGGATCGCTTTCAGGTCGGCAAAGTCCAGGTTGATGAAGCCGGTGCTGCGGAGCAGGTCCGCGATACCGCCCACCGCCCGGTTCAGGACTTCGTCGGAAACGGAGAAGGCGTTGGCGAAGCTGATGTTCTGGTCCGTCACCTTCCGGATGTTCTCATTGGGAATGACAAAGAGGGTGTCCACCTTCTCCCGGAGGGCTTCGATCCCCGCCAGAGCGGTGCGCATCTTCCGGGGGCCCTCCCACTTGAAGGGAGTAGAGACCACGGCGATGGTGAGAACGCCCTGTTCCCGGGCGGCATCCGCCACCACGGGGATGGCCCCGGTGCCGGTGCCCCCGCCCATACCGGCGGTGAGGAAAACGGCGTCCGTATTCTCAAAAATGTGGAGGATATTGTTCCGGTCCTCCTCGGCGGCCATGCGGCCCACCTCGGGCTTGGAGCCCGCGCCCTGACCGTGGGTCAGCTTTTCCCCGATCTGCAGGCGCTCGTCCGCGGCGGAGGCCATGAGGGTGGGCCGGTCCGTATTGATGTTCACAAAGGTGACGCCCTCCAGGCCCAGGGCCCGCATACGGCTCACCACGTTATTTCCGGCGCCGCCCACGCCAACGACCTTCATATTCACCACGTCTGACATATGTCTCATCATCCTTTTCTGCCCGGGACCTGCCCGGGTATATCTTCAGCGGGGGATATAGTGACCCTCCGTCTCCCGGGTGAGGTCGATGGTACCGGTCTCTCCATAGGAGAGCTGCTTCAGCATCTCCTCCAGAAAATCCAGCTTGTCTTCCAATCGGTCCGCCCCGCCCAGGCGCACCTGGAATCGGTCGGCATAGTTCATGCGGATGGAGGTAAGGTTGGAAACGTCCACCTCCCGCACCTCTGCTATTTTATCGTGTTCTTCCAGAAGAGTCAACAGCTCCGTGAGACAGGCGAGCTTTTCCTCATCCACGGTCTCCAGCTCCAGGCGCTTGCCCACACCGGCCTCCTTGGGCAGGATGCCCTTCACCACCACATAGGCGGCGGGGTCCACCGTCTCCCCCACCACCTTGCCTCTGGCGCTGAGGAGCATATACCGGCCATCCTCCGTCTCCAGAGAGGCAACGGCGGTACCCTCCCGGATATCCACCACAACGGTGCCGGGGAGGCGGATGATCACCTTTGCCTCGTCCACCGCCGGGAGCTGGGATTCAATGGCCCGCTTCGCCGCGCCGGTGCGGGTGAGGAGCAGGGGCGTACCGGTACGCAGTCCGGAGGCGGAGAGGATCTCTTCCTGAGAGTATACCACATTTCCCATGATCTGTACATCGGTTATTTTCAGGAATGCATACAGCGCAGCGATGATGCAGATGACCGCCAGCACGTTCCGGATGAGCTTCACCGTCTTTGCGGTGCGCCGGGTATCCGGGCGGGGCGCCACAGTCGGCTTATCCATCTCTGTCCTCCTTGCGTTCGATCTCCGCGCCCAGCTCCGCCAGGCTTTCCTCTATGGCCGCGTACCCCCGGTCCAGGTGGCGCAGGCCGTAAATGCGGCTCTCTCCCTCCGCCGCCAGGGCGGCCACCACCAGGGCGGCGCCTCCCCGCAGGTCGGCGGCGGTGACCTCGGCGCCGTAGAGCTTCTCCACGCCCCACACCAGGGCGGTGCGTCCCTCCGTGCGGATGTCCGCGCCCATGCGCCGAAGCTCCGGTACATGCCGGAACCGGCTCTCGAAAATGGTCTCCTGAAAGGCGGTGGTCCCCTCCGCCCTGAGTGCCGCCGCCATCAGGGGCGGCTGGGCATCCGTGGGGAAGCCGGGATAGGGCTTTGTGACGATTGGGCTTGCCGCCCGGAGCCTGCCCGTGCTGCGGATGCGCACCAGGTTTTCCCCGGTCTGCAGGTCGCAGCCCATCTCCCGGAGCACGCGAAGCACCGGCTTATAATGCCGCCACTCCGTATCGTACAATCTCAGGTCGCCCCCGGCGGCGGCACAGGCGGCCAGCCAGGTGGCGGCGGCGATCCGGTCCGGGATCACCCGGTGCACGGCCCCATGGAGCCTTTCCCTGCCCTGCACCCGGATAACGCTGCCGCCCGCTCCGGTGACGGAGCCTCCCGCAGCGTTCAGGAAGGTCTGGATATCCTCGATCTCCGGCTCCCGGGCGGCTCCGGTGATCACGGTCTCCCCCTCCCCCAGACAGGCGGCCAGGATGGTGTTCTCCGTAGCCCCCACGCTGGGAAAGGGCAGGTCGATGCGGCAGCCCCGAAGGCGCTTTGCCCGGCAGTCCAGATTCCCGCCCCGTTCCGTGATCTCCGCCCCCAGGCTCCGGAGGGCGCTGAGGTGCAGGTCGATGGGCCTTGCCCCGATCTCGCAGCCCCCCGGAGCGGAAAGCTTTGCTTCCCCGCACCGGGCCAGGATGGGTCCCAGGAAGATCACGCTGGAGCGCATCTCCCGCATGAGGCGGCTGGGGATCTCCGGCCGGATGGGACCGGAGGAATCCACATACAGGGCCTCTCCGTCCTGCCATACCCGGCAGCCGATCTCCCGCAGGATATTCACCGCCGCCTCCGTATCCGTGAGCCGAGGGCAGTTGCGGATCACGCTGACCCCCTCCGCCAGTACAGCGGCGGCCAGAACGGGCAGGGCGCTGTTTTTGGCCCCCTGCACCCGCAGAGCGCCGAAAAGGGGTTTTCCCCCCACAACACATAATGAACGCATAACCGGTCCTCCGCAATGGTGATCTCGCCACCATCCTATGCGGAGGCCGTTTTTTCGTTCAGGTCGTGAGTTTCAGGATATTGTCCACAATGGCGTCAAGGGCGTCGGGCCGGTCCAGCTCCCCCATCTTCCTCCCCATCTCCGGGAGGGTGGCGGGGTCCTTCAGCAGCCCGGATATGGCGTCGCCCAGGGTCTCCCCGGTGCAGTCGGCGTCCCGCAGGAGCAGGGCCGCCCCCCGGCTCTCCGGGATACGGGCGTTTTTCTCCTGGTGGTTCCCCGTGGCGTAGGGATAGGGGATGAGGATCGCAGCCTTTCCCGCCGCCGCCAGCTCTCCCAGGGTGGAAGCACCCGCCCGGCACACCACCAGGTCCGCCGCCGCCATGGCGGCGGGCATATCGTAGAGGTAGGGCTCCAGGCGGGTGAATCTGGGCTCCTCCGCCCCCAGTTCCGCCATCCGGCGCTTCATGTCCGTCAGTCCCTCATCTCCCCCGCCGGTGGCGTGGAGAAGGCGAAAACGAGGGTTCCTTTCCTGTTTTGCTGCCACGTTCGCCAGGGCTTCGTTCATCCGGGCGGCCCCCAGGGAGCCCCCGAAGGAGAGGATCAGGGGAAGGTCGTCGGGGATGCCCAGGCTCCGCCGGGCTTCCTGACGGTCCCGGTTTCGAAAGCCGGCCCGCACGGGCATGCCGGTGCAGACCACCTTATCCGGTTCCTTATAGTAGGCCCGGCTCTCCTCAAAGGCCACCATGAGCTGGTCCGTGTGCTTCTCCAGCATACGGGTGGTGAGCCCGGGGAGGGCGTTTGCCTCATGGAGCAGGGTGGGGATCCCC
>JAEEGG010028323.1_pt1 | contig 10542 bp, 8 predicted proteins | sample 9134161 | NCBI WGS metagenome assembly JAEEGG01 (sample SAMN16246543, study PRJNA631951) | gut metagenome | biome: gut microbiome; feature: rumen; material: CR-attached | host: Bos | place: Iran: Karaj | collected 2018-10 | reverse complement strand
GTTTGGCAATGCCGACAAAGGCAAGAAGATCTTTATGGGCGACACGGGCAGCCTGACGTTAGGCTATCTGCTAAGTTTCCTGTTGGTCTATATGTCGAGTCTCGCCACCGTCAGCTTCCCGCGTGGCATGCTGCTGATGGGCATCTCGACCATGATGATTCCCCTGATGGATATCCCCCGCGTGATGCTCAAACGCATCCGTGAAGGCCATAACCCCTTTAAACCCGACCGGAACCATATCCATCACAAACTGATGAAAGCCGGTTTGAGTCCTATGATGACGATGCTCGTGTTGTTGATGGTATCCACCGTCCTGGTGGCACTGACGGTCTTGTTGGTGATTCTGGAGTGGGACAAGACGTTGATCTTCTCGATCGATGTGCTGCTGGGAATCGTCCTCCATCTGTTGATTGATTATGTGATTGTCAAAAAAGAAAAATAAGATACATGAAAAAAATGATTGAAAACGAAATGAACTCTATGGAGTTCCAGGAAGAAGAGGCGCCGTTGTTTGACTTCAAACAACTGTGGATGCTCTTTGTCCTCAACTGGCGCTGGTTCATCGCGTCCGTTGTCGCCTGTGTGATGATTGCGTATGTCTATTCCAAGTTTCAGCCCAATGATGATGTGGTCAGCAATAAGATCCAGATAATGGGCAACTCGAAACAGAGTGGTGGGGCCGCTGCTGCGAGTAGGGCGGTATCTGGGGCCTTGAATGCGCTTCCCGTCAACTTAGGAAGCTCTATAGGAGGTCCCAGCGATCTTGAGACAGAAAAGGAACTCTTGATGTCCAAGCCTTTGATTTGTAAAGTGGTCAAGGACCTGGGACTCTATGCGGAATATCGTGTAGGCAATTGGATGCGCACCAACGTGCTTTATAAGACGCAGCCTGTGGAGGTTACACTCGATCTGGCTCATCTGAAGTGGTTTGATGACCAGCTGCCGCTGGTCTATCATGAGATAGACCTGACTATCCAAAAGACCAGCTCAGAATATCGGGTGGATGTGGTCGCTGACGGCCATGAACTCCCGACGCAGACCTTTAATTCCATCCCCGCCACTGTGAAGACAGATATTGGCACGGTGACCATTGCCCCCAATCCGCTTCTGAATGCCGATCAGGCGAAGGCTTATGAGGATGGGTTTAAGCTGATGGTGAATATCATCCCTCCCAAAACCCGGGCACAGATGATTGGATGGAATCTGACGGTAGAGCCGCCTTCAAGGAAATCTGCAAATCTTCTCGATATCACCCTGCATGATGAGAACTATCTGAGGGCCATTGATATCATCAATTCGTTGGTGGATCATTATAACAAGTATGGTAACGAACAGAAAGACGAGAGTGTTCGCCAAAACGAGGAGTTTGTGAACAGCCGTCTGGCAAAGCTTGATGCCGAACTGGGTACGTCTGATGCAAACTGGGAGAATTATAAGCGGGGGCATGAGATATTGGATCCAGATGCAGCCGCTTCAGAAGCCACGGAGAAGAAAAGTGAATATGAGATGCAGTTGATTGATTTCGGCGTTCAGTTGACATTGCATGATTATCAGGCTGAATATATCACGAATCCTGCTAATCTTTATAAGATTTATCCCATGAATGAGGCAGCAAGCAGTAATGCCAATGGTAATGGTGGAGGAGCAAGTTCTTCACAAGGTTCTTCCCCCATCGAGCGTCATAACGATTTGGTAACACAACGTGACGATCTTTTGAAGAGTGTGAGTGAGAAAGCACCTCAGATTCTTCGTTTGAATGAGAAAATCCGGGATTTGCAGCCTGCTATACAAACTTCATTGAATCGCGACCGTCAGAAAATTTTGATTCAGCGTAATGCGGCTGAAAGAGAATATAATAAAGCTGTCAACAGATTCTCTGCTGCACCCAAGATGGAACGCGAGATGACCGATATTGCCCGTCAACGTGAGATCAAACAGGGTGTCTATCTGGCGATGCTCCAGAAACGTGAGGAGATTGCGATGGATATGGATAAAAACACCATGAAGGGACAGTTGATTGATGATCCAATGATTGGCAATTCCAACCGCTCTTTACCCATGATGGTTCTTGGTGCAGTGCTTTTAGGTCTCATTCTGCCAATGGGTATTCTCTATCTGCTTCAGATGTTTAAGTCGAGGATTGATACCAAGCAAGAGTTGGAAGAGGCTTCCAAGCTGCCGATTCTCAGCGAGGTCTTCTTGACGAACAACGACGATGCTATTCGTGCTTTAAGAACCAATCTCCTCTTTAACCTAAAGGATGGTCAGAAGGTCATCATGCTGGCATCCCATGATAGAGGCGATGGTAAGACCTATCTTGCCCAGCGCCTCGTGGATAGCCTGACACAAATCGGGAAGAAGGCTCAGTATCTGAACCTGAATCTCCGTGAAGACCGGGCAAAGACTGCCCAGGCAGCCGATCTGTTGGCTGGCGCTGATGTGGCTAAGCAAATAGAGACAATAAAGGCTGCCAACGACTATCTCATCTTAGATACCCCTGAAATGGCCAAATATGCAGACGTCTATCAGATTGCCCAGTTTGCGGATGCCACGATCTTTGTGGTTAAGGCAGAATCAACCGAGAAGTCTGCTGTCAAGGAGATTGCTAAGGATGCACGCATCCCGAACCCCATGCTAGTGCTAAACGCCATCGATATGAATAAAAAAAAGTATCAATACCTATATAAATAAAATTGCAAAATGAAAAAGTTAACAAATATCTTCCTGCTGTTAATGGGCATCATGCTGACAAGTTGCATGAGCACCAAGAAAGTCACCTATTTCCAGAATCTCGACAATGTCGATCTGTCAAAGCCTACGGGTCTTTATGATGCTAAGATCATGCCAAAGGACATTCTTTCCATCACGGTGCATACACTGACACCAGAGGCATCAGAGGCTTTCAATTTGAAGGGATCTTCTTCTGGCTATCTTGTTGATAACGAAGGAAAAATTGATTTCCCCGTCGTCGGCACGCTTAACTTAGGAGGCATGACGACCAAAGAGGCAGAGGCTTTGATCAAGTCAAAGATTGTGCCTTATATGTCAGCTTCGGAGAACCCGATTGTACAGGTTCGTATGTCTAATTACAAATATGCGATGTTGGGTGGTATTAGAGCGCCTGGCGTCTATACGGCTCCGAATGAGAAGATCAGTATCGTTGAGGCCATCGCCCGTGCTGGCGATCTGGATCTCTATGGTCAGCGCGACAAGATTTTCCTGATCCGTGAGAATGCGCAAGGCCAGCGTGAGTATCATCAGCTGAACATCAACGATGCGGAGATCTTCAACTCACCCTATTATTATCTTCAGCAGAACGATATCGTCTATGTAGAACCCAAGAAGGTCCAAGCGCGAAACTCCTTCTTCGCCAGCTCCACCTCCATGTGGCTCTCCCTCTTCGGTATGCTGACCTCTGTCTCCACCTTCATCCTCGCCCTCACGAAGTAACCCCCGTTACACGGTCCCTGAGCTTGCCGAAGGGTGAGCCTGCCGCGCTCGACCAAAGGTCGCTTGCTACCTTCGGGACGCAAGAAGGGTCGAATTAATAAAAATCTACCAATTTCCTTGGTAGATTTTATTTTTTTTCTTATTTTTGCACCATAAGAAGAGTAATTGTTTCCCAAAACAACATCCTCTTTTGATTAAAACTGAATACTGTAATATTTCTAACGCTCTGCAAATAAACTACTTATGCTAAGCGATAGAAGGTTTTTTATACATTTGGAGAATCATGATTTTGCCGTTTTTATCAAACGTAGCGACTGAAAGTGCATGTTGCCGATGACAATTGGTATTAAATAAATATTAATTTAGTTTAGACGTGTAAAGTGGCGAAAGCGACTCCTAAAGGTTGTTTTTATGCTTGAACGTCAAAATTGACAGTTTACGTTGTAATTATGGTTCTGAGCAATAAGAATATTAAGAAATTGGTGGACTCGGGTAAGCTGGTAACAAACTTCCAGAAGGAGGGGCTGCAGTATTGTTCCTATAAATTTCATGTGGGGAAGATTATTGTGCCATCTGACGGGACGGTATTGGAGTCATCTGATTTACATAAAAAATTGAATTGTTGGCAGAAGAAATTACAATATTTCTCTGATTTTTTTTCTCAGCAGCCAAAATATGGGAATAATGATGCTGGTTTTGTCATCAAGAATAATAGATATATCCTGAGACCTCGGGAGATTGTGCTTTTCCAGACTGTAGAAGAGGTGAAGATGCCTAAAGATATTATGGCGATCTACACATCATTAAATTCTATAGCATCAAGAGGTATATTCCTCATTAATTCGAGTACAATAGAGCCTAATTATGAAGGTCCATTGAGTGGTATTCTGCTGAATATCTCTAATAAGGATTTCGAAATGAGCGAACACATGTCTATAGCAAAGGCAACGTTTCATCGGATAGAAGGAGAAATAGCAAATTTGCCCGCCACTAGTGATAAAGTTGAAGCCACAGTATATACCGATAAATTAAGGAAACGGGCTAAGAATAACTATGGTCGAACCTTCTTGAGTATTAAGGAACTTGGCAGCGAAATAGAGGATGGATTGAATAAAAAGATTGTGCGAAGCATATCTATAAGTAGTACCATAATTGGACTATTGCTTATATTTTCTACATTACAACCTGTTTTCTACAACTTAATTTGGGGAGTTCCTTCATATCAGGTTTCTGATAGGAAAGCTCATGCGGAATATCTACAGTTAAAAGAGTCAGAGCAGGAGAAGATAGAAATCTTAAATAGTCGGATTGATAGTTTGGAGTCGTTACTTAAATCCACAGTTAAAGAGCAGAATGAGCAACAAAATACTCAGCCCCAAAGAGGGATATAACTTGATAGCGCCTCATTATGACCAATGGTATTGGCAGTTGTTCTGGAGGGAGAACGAACTACCTCTTATAGAACAATGGCGAGAGCATTTGTTTCCAGGTAGAGGTGCTGACCTTGGGTCTGGTAGTGGTAACAATCTTGGAGGTTTTCTGAGAGGTGGTCATTCAATAGATGCTTATGATATATCATCAAATATGTTGGCTGTTTCAAAGAAGAAGTATAATGAATATATAAAAAAAAGACAGCTTAGATGTATAGAAACTGATATTTTAGACATAGATACAACCCCTTTGAACTATGATTGGGTATTGTCGAATAGAGTATTGTCACATATTAGTGATATTGAGTTCTTTGCAGAGAAGGTATCTAGAATGTTACACCAAGGGGGACAATTTTTCCTGTCTGATGTTCATCCTTTGAGGACATACCTTCATACCCATATTATGATAGGAAATAATGATGTCTATATAGAGACATACAAGCATCCTATATCTAAAGTGGTAGAATGTTTTGAACGCCATGGATTTATGATATCTGAAAAGAAAGAGATGGAAGCAGCAGAAGTTATCAATGGAGAGAGGGTAAGGCAAGATGGCCGGCCAATCTTCTATTATATGATTATGAAGTTAGAAAAAGGATTATGAAAGGAATTGTATTAGCAGGTGGCAGTGGTTCTCGATTACATCCCATCACTCTAGGCATATCCAAGCAATTGATACCTATTAATGGTTTGCCTATGGTATACTTCCCAATATCAGTCCTGATGAGGGCAGGTATTCGCGATATACTGATTATAACAACACCATCCGATCAACCTAACTTTAAAAATCTGTTGGGTGATGGCTCTATTTATGGATGTCATTTTGAATATGCAAAACAACCCGAACCAAATGGATTGGCTCAGGCCTTTATTATAGGAGAAAAATTTATCAACAATGACTCAGTTTGCCTAATACTTGGTGATAACCTATTTATTGGTGATGGCCTAGAAGAACTGCTGTTAAAAGCAGTCAGAAATGCAGAAGAAGAATTATCCACCGTTTTTGGTTATTGGGTTGAAGATCCGAAGAGTTTTGGTGTCGCAGAAATAGACGAAGAAAGTAATTGTGTGAGCATTGAGGAGAAACCAGAGAATCCTAAATCAAATTACGCCGTTATAGGTCTGTATTTCTATCCAAATGCAGTTGTCAATATTGCTAAGGGAATTAAGCCTTCTAAGCGCGGGGAGTATGAAATTACTACAGTTAACCAACAATTTCTTAAGAAGAAATTGTTGAAGTTGCTATGTATCGACAAGAATATTAGATGGTATGATACAGGTACTTTTGATGACTTGATAGAAGCATCTGAAACGGTTAAGAAATATGGCTATTCTGTAGCATGCTTGGAAAAAATCGCCCTTCGGAATGGTTGGATTAATAGGGATGATGTAGAGAAAAGAGCTGATGGGTTGAAGAATAGTTACTATGGACAATATCTTTCCAAGTTATTGAAATTAATCTAATTCTTTCGTTTCTTTTATTCCGTTATCGTATTATGCAATATTCCTTAATGTCCCAGAAGATATTGCTACTATTGTTTGAGACAGTAAGTTGTACTCAAGTGCGTGCAAATGTGACACCTTCACGTACAAAGGAAGTCGCTTTTAAAGAATATGGACGAATTGCTTGGCATTATAAATTTAAGCAGTTATATAATAGGTGGTTTGCATACTTGGGTCGCTTATTCGAGTTCGCGAGTCTTAAGAATTGAAGGTTTGTAATTTGATTTTAGAAACAGATGTTTTGATAAATTGTAATATATAGAAATCATAGAAATAATAGAAGAGATGTCAAATAACATAGTTGATTCAATATATAAACTGCGGCAGACATTTCTGTTGATAGGACTGACAGGACGAACAGGTTCTGGCTGTACCACGATAGCGCGGTTGCTAAGTGGACGATTTGAGGAATTGTATGCACCAAGCCCTTGTGACTATGCTGCTCCTCATCCAAATGAGAAGCGGAAGTATTCCATTGTGTATAATTTTCTGCAGACTAACTGGCATGAATTTGAAGTTATCTCTGCTAGTGATATGCTTTTCTTCTTTATTCTTCTTGAAGGATTTGATAATTTCAGCAAAGCAATTTCTTCTTCTGTTAAAGATTCATCAAGTGGTACTTCTGTTGATATGGGCGAAAAACTAAAGCAACAGTTCGAGAATTTTTCTCAAATTGCAAAAGAAATCAATACCTTTCTTGAAGGTAGAGAATCATACAAGTTGAAGGAACTTAAGGAATCAAAGAAAGCTGAATTGGCCAAGATAATAGAGAATTATAAATCCTTTCTTCTTAAGGATATACATATCTTAAGACAATCAATTGATAAGGTTGTTAGGGAACAAACACATGATTCTTTGTTCAGTAAATATCAAAGCTGGGGAAATAATGTAAGACGTTATGGATCGATTAGCGATACTTCTAAACAAACGGGCGATCCCTCTACGCTTAGTAGAAAGATTAATCAGGTAGTAAAGATGCTACGTGATTATAATGACTTCTCTGGTGAAAAGAAAAAGTCCACCTATGTTGTGATAGATGCATTGCGGAATCCTTATGAAGTGTTATATTTCCGTGAACGCTATTCGTCATTCTATTTGATGTCTGTAACAACAGACGAAAAGGTGCGTCGAGAGAATCTCCATAATCAACAATATACCAAGGCAGCCATTGAAAGTATGGATGCTATGGAGAATCCTGAAAAGGAAAAAGATATGGAACCAGCTTTTTATGAGCAGGATATTGCAAAATGCGTGGGACTCTCAGATATTTTTATCAGTCATGATGGAACACCTGAAAATCGTAATAAGGATTTGAAGATACAACTTGTCCGCTTTTTGTCCTTGATGTTACATCCAGGTCTTATTTCCCCTACACCACAAGAGCGAATGATGCAGCTGGCTTTCACAGCTAAACTTAATTCAGGTTGTATATCACGACAGGTCGGAGCTGCAGTTTCTGATGCCAATTTTTCCGTTAAATCAATAGGATGGAACACGGCACCACAAGGGCAGGTCCCATGTACCCTTTGCAGTTTCTGCAACCTTGTGAGTCGTCTTGATGATGATGCGTTTAGCGATTTTGAGCGCAATGATATCAAATTTCGTGCGACTATAGAAAAAGTTGATGCAGAGTATAAAAAAGGAGGTGAAGAAGCAATTATTAATAGTGGAGTACCTCATACATTCTGTTTTAAAGATTTGTATATCCTACATACAGACAAGGAAAATCAAGTGCATACTCGCTCACTCCATGCCGAGGAAAACGCATTCCTTCAATTGGCAAAATATGGTAGTCTAGGAATAGAGGGTGGTAAACTGTTTGTGACGGCCAGCCCTTGTGAACTATGCTCCAAGAAGTCTTACCAACTTGGAATAAAAGAGATATATTACATTGATACCTATCCAGGAATTGCTATGCAGCACATAATCAGCAGCGGCGATAAGCGCCCACAATTAATTCATTTTAATGGAGCAATAGGACGTGCGTATATCAACCTATACAATCCTTTGTTGTCTTTGAAAGATGAAATTTCCAATCTGACAGGTGTTGAAGTGAAAAAGATTGGCAAAGAATCTGGTAAAAAGGACTCGTTGCAAAAAGAAAAAAAATCTGAGGACTAAAAAACGTAAAGATTATGGCAATTTATATAACAACAAGTGATCCACAAGAATTACTTGATAATATAAGGGATAATATAGAGAGACAAAAAGTGCAGACTTGGAGTACCGATGTTGACGGCGATTTTACTCACGTGTCTCAATGGAAGAATAAGGCTTGGTTTAGACCTCACGTTCAAACAGATAAACTCATATTTGGTCTTTTGGGACGTAAGGATGAAACAATGACAAAAATGATTTATGGATTATACCACGGTCGTTTCTCCGAGATGCTTTTAACACATTTTGATTCAAGTATAGAAGACATGCAATTAACACCGAAAGGGGTTCAAGGCATAGACTCTTTTACATAAACTAAAATAGGATAGTAAACTGTTACTTGTAAGCTGTCAATTTTGACGTCTTGTGCATGAAAGAGAAATATGATACTTTTGCACTCGTTCAAAGAATGAGAGCGATGGTGTATAGCAGTAAAGATTTTGAGAGCCTTTGGTTCTTTTAGTCGCTACGCTTTGTAAAAGCGAACAAGTTCGAGCGTTTGTACCAGACCATAGAAATAACGTATGGAACAGGATGAATTATTGAAGCGAGTGCTGATGATGCAACATCTGCAGGGGATGGGAACGGAGCCAATCTCTGCTGAAGATCCGTACGCTTCTATGGGAAAGGACCGGTTGATATTAATGATACACTGGACACCAAGAAGAAGGCTGCGCCCGTATAGGACAGAGAGAAATACAAGGAGTAAAAGTATCAGTTTTTTACCCACTTTTATCGAGACGTGTAAGATGTGTGGCGTATCAACGCTTGAATATTTTAAGGAATTCTTCAATGCTGCGATTAAGCGAAAGCAGTTACAAATGCATTTGAAAATGCTGAGCGAGAGCAGCTTCGGTTTTATCAAAGGCAATTATGCATGGAAGAACTGATTACGAGCGCATATCTCCTCAGTCTTGTCCAAGAGGTAGAAGGGGAATAAAGTGAATGAGGAATCATTAAAGTACCTTTTAGGTGCAAGAGCGTTTTAATACCATAATGTTGAAGACTGAAAATGCAAAATCTGAAGGAGAGATTCCATACTAAATAAATAGAGGAGATGAAAGAAGAAAAAATACAAAGACTCGAAACAGAATTAGTAGAGCAGATAAATATGCTTCGTACAGAGCGAATGGACGTCTCTTTTGGAGAGTTGTTAAGCATGTACGAGAATGAGGAGATTATTATTAATCCTGCTTTTCAGCGTTATTTCCGTTGGTCTGATGAACAGAAGACACGATTTATTGAGTCGCTTCTGTTAGGCATACCTATTCCTCCTATTTTTGTAGCTGCAAATAATGAAGGCGTGTGGGAGTTGGTAGATGGTCTCCAGCGTATTTCAACATATTTGTCATTTGTAGGTGTTCTAAGGACAGAACCGACAGCACGTAATCAAAACAATTGGGAACTGTTGGCAGGTGATAGGGTGGAAAGTCTTGAAGGCTTTACTTACGAGACGTTACCTCAGAAGTTTCGTTTGGCTTTAAAAAGATCAGTCTGTCGTGTTGAGATATTAAATTGGAATAGCAACTATGACATGCGTTATGAATTGTTTAACCGACTAAATACAGGCGGCACTCCATTAACACCGCAGGAGATTCGCAATTGTTTATTCCGTGAAATATCGCCAAGGTTTAATGATTTCTTGAAGGAGTTAGCTTCGACGGATATTTTCAAGGAATCTCTTAATCTTACTGTAGAACAAAACGAGCAGTTATATAATGAAGAGCTTGTTCTTCGCTTCTTGGCTTTACAAGGAGGTGAAAACTCTATTCGTACTAGCATAGCCCAGCATATGACCAAGTTCATGGAAAATGCTCTTAGAAGTGAGACTTTCGATTATGATCATTATAGAGATGTGTTTATCTCTGTGTTTGAGGTGTTACGCCCATTAGGACCTTCTGTATATCGTAATGCAGGAGGAGTGTTCGCAACTTCACTTTATGATGTGATAACCTATGGTATATCTCTGAATATACCCAAATACAGAGCGATGGCTGCAGAA
>JAEEGG010028321.1_pt1 | contig 10543 bp, 9 predicted proteins | sample 9134161 | NCBI WGS metagenome assembly JAEEGG01 (sample SAMN16246543, study PRJNA631951) | gut metagenome | biome: gut microbiome; feature: rumen; material: CR-attached | host: Bos | place: Iran: Karaj | collected 2018-10 | reverse complement strand
CGTGCGCCGGTCGCCGACAAAGAAAGCAAGCTTTCTTCTCGCTGCCCCTCGACTTGCATGTGTTAAGCCTGTAGCTAGCGTTCATCCTGAGCCAGGATCAAACTCTTCATTGTAAATTTTATATCTTTTACTAGTTATACTAGGATACCTAGGCGAACTAGGAATACTAGTATACCAGAAATTATCTGTCTCAGAACGACTATCCAAGATTTCTATTCCTAATTAATAAGAAATTGAAACGGTTTGTTTCTTTTACCCAAGTACTTCGAAAAGTACTCGCTTCTTGTACTACTTCTGTCTATGTAAATCTTTCAAAGAACTCTTCTTTCGTGCTCTTGCAGGAGGTCTTCCTGTTAAGCGGGTGCAAAGGTACGACTTTTTCCCGAACCAACAAAACTTTATGCAGCTTTTTTTCAGTTTTTGGGCAAGATTTTTTCGGGTCTTGACGCAGGTCAAAACAAAAGCAGCGATACACCTTATTATATTATATAAAAAGGGAGACAGAGCGTTCAAGGAGACAAGGAGTTCTGGAAGGCCTGTATTAGTTAATTTCTGATAAACGCTTTGTATTTCCAACAAATTGCAGTACCTTTGCACCTTATTAAATATAGAAAGAAAAAAGCATGTCGACGATATTACACATAGAGACAAGTACAGACGTCTGTTCGGTAGCCGTTTCTGAAGATGGGCAAGTGATCTTCGACCAGGAAGACCACAGTGGTCCCAACCATGCAGAACGACTGGGAACAATGGTGGATGAGGCACTCTCATTTACCGACAACCACGCCATCCCATTTGACGCCGTCGCCGTAAGTTGCGGTCCAGGCTCTTATACAGGGCTCCGCATCGGCGTGTCAATGGCAAAGGGCGTGTGTTATGGACGAAATCTAAAATTGATTGCCGTGCCGACACTGGAGCTTTTATGTGTACCTATCCTGCTCCGTGAGATTCCTGAGGAAGACGCTCTGCTCTGTCCAATGCTTGATGCCAGAAGGATGGAAGTCTATGCCGGTATCTACGACCGTGGTTTAAAACCTGTCAGACCTATTCAGGCCGATATTGTGGATGGTGAGACCTATCAGGCATTCCTTGAAGAGCACCCCGTGTACTTTTTTGGCAATGGTGCCAAGAAATGCCAAGCTGCCATCCAGCACCCAAATGCCCATTTTATTGAGAATATCGAGCCACTGGCAAAATGGATGCAGCCATTGGCAGAGAAGCGATTCTTAAATGAGCAGTTTGAGGACGTGGCATACTTTGTGCCTTTCTACTTGAAAGACTTCGTTGCAAAGCTTCCAAAGAAGCTGCTATAGGAGTGTGGAGTGACAATTGAAAAGTAAATGTTATATGGATATTAAAGGATTAGACTACAACACGCAGCGCGAGAAGCTGATTATGCCCGAATATGGACGGGAGATACAGAAGATGGTGGAATATGCTTGTGAACTTCCCACCAAGGAAGAGCGCCTGAAGTGTGCCAAGGCCATCATCCACCAGATGGAGACCAAGAACCCTCAACTCAAGGAGAATGCCGACTTCGAGCAGACACTCTGGGATCATCTGTATCTGATGAGTCACAGAGAATTAGATATTGACTGGCCTTACGATGTGTCAGAGGCAGACAAAATCCTTAGCAAGCCCAGTCCTATTCAACTACCCAAAGAGCAACTCAGACTGCGCCACTATGGCAAACTGGTCTGCAAGCTCTTTGATCAGCTCAAGACAATGCCTGCCGGCGAAGAGAGAGACGCACTGGCATACTACACAGCCAACCAGATGAAACGTGACCTGATGACATGGGGACACGGATCGATGGATGACGAAAAGGTGGCAGACGATCTGGCACACTTCACAGATGGCATCATTCAGTTGGACTTGGATACCTTTAGGTTCAATAAGACCTCTGTGATGGACGATAACAAGAAAAACAAAAAGAAAAAATAACCTAAGATGGCATCATTCATCATCGAAGGCGGACATCTGCTAAAAGGAACCATTACCCCGCAGGGCGCGAAGAACGAAGCACTGCAGGTGATTTGTGCAACCTTGCTGACCCATGAGGCAGTGACGATTCATAACATACCTGACATCCGGGACGTGAATAATCTTATTCAGTTGTTGTGCGACATCGGCGTGAAAGTGAGAAGGTGTGAAAAGCGTGGTGTAAAAAACGAGCACACCTATACCTTCCAAGCAGATGAGCTGAAACTCGATTACCTGGAAAGCGACGAGTTTGTGATGAAATGTGCTGAGCTTCGCGGCAGTGTGATGATGATTGGTCCCTTACTCGCCCGTATGGGCAGAGCCGTGATAGCCAAACCCGGTGGCGATAAGATCGGTCGCCGCAGGTTGGATACCCACTTCCTCGGTTTCGAGAAACTTGGTGCCAAATTCAACCGCATCGAGGGACGTGATGTTTATGAGATAGCAGCCCAAAAGCTGAAAGGTAACTATATGTTACTCGACGAGGCCTCTGTAACCGGTACGGCCAACATTGTGATGGCTGCTGTTTTCGCCAAAGGTACCACCACCATCTATAATGCAGCGTGCGAGCCTTATCTCCAGCAGTTGTGTAAGATGCTGAACCAGATGGGGGCAAACATCAGCGGTATCGGATCAAACCTGCTGACCATCGTAGGTGTGAATCATTTGCATGGTGCAGAGCACCGTATCTTGCCAGATATGATTGAGGTGGGTTCATTCATTGGCATGGCAGCCATGTGTGGCGACGGCATCCGCATCAAAGATGTTTCATTAAAGGATCTTGGCATCATCCCTGATGCCTTTAAGAAACTGGGGGTCAAGATCAAGGTGGAAGGCGATGATTTGGTGATTCCCCGTCAGAAGCATTACGAGATACAATCGTTTATAGACGGTACGATCATGACCTTGGCTGATGCGCCCTGGCCCGGACTGACACCTGACCTGCTTTCAGTTCTCATTGTGGTAGCCACACAAGCCAGAGGCAGTGTGCTATTCCATCAGAAGATGTTTGAGAGTCGCCTATTCTTCGTTGATAAGCTTATTGACATGGGCGCCCAGATCATACTGTGTGACCCACACAGAGCCGTTGTTGTAGGACACGACCGGAAAATAACACTGCATGGAGGTAGGATGACCAGTCCTGATATCCGTGCCGGTATTGCCCTGCTGATTGCTGCCATGAGTGCCACAGGCACCAGTCGTATTGACAATATCGAACAGATAGACAGAGGTTATGAGCACATTGAGGATCGTTTGAATGCCCTCGGAGCGAAAATAACAAGAGGTTAAATGAAGAATGATTAAACGAGAAGAAGTTTATAAGATCGGGAAACTGGGCAAGACGCACGGCGTGAATGGAGAGATATCCTTTCTGCTAGATGATGATGTGTTCGACCGTACAGATGCCGATTATCTCATTCTTGACATCGATGGCATTCTGGTACCCTTCTTCATCGATTCATATCGTTTCAAGACCGACAGCAATGCCCTGATGAAATTTGATGGTATTGACACGCAGGAGAGAGCACGTGAGCTGACTGGATGCGATGTGTATTTCCCCCGTGAACTTGCCGACAATGATGATGACAGTATCTCTTGGGCAGAACTGGTGGGCTACAGCCTCATCGACAACAATGGCGACAAGGTCATTGGCGAGATAGCATCCATCGACGACACAACCATCAATATCCTGTTTGAGTTGACTAACGGCAAACTCATACCCGCCTCGGAAGAACTGATTACTCATATAGATACAAAGAAACAACAAATATACATAAATTTGCCAGAAGGCATCTTGGAGCTGTAAAAAGGTAAAGAAGTAAAAAGGTAAAAAAGTAAAAAGGTAAATATATGAAAAAACAAATAGCCATTCTCGGCTCTACGGGGTCGATTGGAACTCAAGCTCTCGAGGTCATCGAGGAGCATAGTGACCTTTATGAGGTTTATTGTCTGACAGCCAACAATAAGGTTCAGTTGCTGGCAGAGCAGGCTCACAAATTCAAGCCTGCCGCCATCGTCATTGCCAACGAGCAGTGTTACGACGAGCTGAAATCGCTCATGAGTGACATGCCCGACATCAAAGTATATGCCGGTGCCAAGGCACTGGATGAGATTGTAGAGGCAAGTCCTATTGACATGGTGCTTACTGCCATGGTTGGTTTTTCCGGGCTCAACCCCACTATCCATGCCATCAAAGCAGGTAAGACCATTTGTCTGGCCAACAAGGAGACACTGGTTGTTGCCGGTGAGCTGATTCTGCAACTCGCCCAACAGTACCATACCCCCATCCTGCCTGTAGATAGCGAGCACTCAGCCATCTTCCAGAGTCTCGTCGGTGAGGATCAAAATCCGATTGAGAAGATTCTGCTGACAGCCTCTGGCGGTCCGTTCCGTCTGAAATCGATGGAGGAGATAGCCCATGTGACAAAAGCTGATGCCCTGCGCCATCCGACATGGGATATGGGAGCCAAGATCACCATCGACTCTGCTTCGATGATGAACAAGGGCTTCGAGGTCATTGAAGCCAAATGGCTCTTCGGGGTAGAAGCCGATAAGATTCAGGTGTTGGTTCATCCTCAGTCGATCGTACACAGTGCCGTACAGTTCCAGGATGGAAGTGTAAAGGCTCAGTTGGGTGTGCCCGATATGCGTCTGCCCATCCAATATGCCTTCTCTTTCCCACAGCGTCTGCATCTGAGCGGTGAACGCCTTGATCTGTTCAAGGCCCAGCATCTGGAGTTCTTCGAGCCCGACTTAAACAAGTTCCGTTGTCTGGCACTGGCTTTCGAGGCTATTAACAAAGGTGGAAACATGCCATGTATCGTGAATGCAGCTAATGAGATCGTTAACCGTGGTTTCCTGGAGGACAAGTGCGGTTTCCTGCAGATGGGCGACATCATTGCAGAGACTATGCAGCGTGCCACCTTTGACAAGGAGCCCTCATACGAAACCTACATTGCTACCGATGCTGAAGCTCGCCGCATCGCCAGTGAACTGATGAAAGGTAAAAAGGTAAAAAGGTAAAAAGGTAAAAAGGTAAAAGGGTAAAAAAGTAAAAAAGTAAAAAGGTAAAAAAGAAATAAGGTAAAAAGATTATGGATATATTTTTGATACGTCTGTTGCAGTTTATGCTCGCAATCGGACTTTTAGTACTGCTCCATGAGGGCGGACATTTCTTCTTTTCGAAGCTATTCGGTGTACGCGTTGATAAATTCTACCTGTTTTTCGATCCGGGCATCGGTAAATGGGATGGCAGTCTCTTCAAATGGAAGCCAAAGAACAGTGACACCCAGTATGGTGTGGGTTGGCTGCCCCTTGGTGGCTACTGCAAGATTGCAGGTATGATAGATGAGAGTTTCGATACCGAACAGATGAAACAACCCGAACAGCCATGGGAGTTCCGAGCCAAGCCGGCCTGGCAGCGCCTATTGATTATGATTGGCGGTGTGCTGGTAAACTTCCTGCTTGCCCTATTCATCTATTCGATGATTCTTTTCTACTGGGGGGACACCTATATTCCCGTAAAGGATATGACCTACGGTATGAAGTTTAATACTGAGGCTAAACAGTACGGTTTCAAGGATGGTGATATCCTTGTAGGTACAGACCAGGGCACTTTCAAGGATTTCTCTGCCGACCTTTTCAGAGATCTCTCTGAGGCCAAACGGGTGGATATTATCCGTAACGGTCAGGCGATGAGTTTACAGCTGCCTGGTGACATCAACCTCCTCGGTATGCTGAAGTCTGAGCCACCATTTGTCAGTCCGTTTATCCCGGCAGAAATCGACAGTGTGATGGGTAACTCTCCTGCAGCCCAGATAGGTTTACGGAAAGGTGATAAGATCATCGCTTTGAACGGCAAGGCCATCGACTCATATAATGAGTTCACCAATCAGATCGGTATCCTAAGCGACATGATGACAGGTGCCAAGACGGTAGCTGATAGCATGAAGGTACGTACCGTTACCATGGTGATAGCCCGTGAGAGCAAGACTGATACGCTGACAACGATGCTTACTGCTGACTTGAAGGTTGGTTTCTTTGTGAAGAGTCTGGCAGGTATCTACCAGCCCATCACGAAAGAATATGGTTTCTTTGAAAGTTTCCCTGCAGGTATTAAATATGGCTTCAACGTGCTGGCTGGTTATGTAGGTGACATGAAATATGTCTTTACTGCCGACGGTGCCAAATCACTCGGCGGCTTCGGTGCCATCGGCAGTCTGTTCCCTCCGATGTGGGACTGGTACATGTTCTGGAAGATGACCGCTTTCCTATCCATCATCCTGGCCTTCATGAACATCCTGCCTATCCCTGCTCTTGATGGTGGTCATGTGCTGTTCTTGTTCTATGAGATGATTACCCGTCGCAAGCCTTCTGAGACTTTTATGATTCGTGCTGAGTATGTAGGCTTCGGCATCTTGATACTGTTGATGGTGGTGGCAAACCTGAATGACATCCTCCGCTGGCTCGGTTACATGTAATCTATGGTAGTAGTGATGCTGACGCTGTTTGCCCTCGTAGTCGTAGGCTACGTGGCGGGTAAACTGGGCTATCTTGGTGGCGAATTCGATAGACAGCTGTCGCGACTGGTGATCAACATCACCTGTCCGGCACTGATTCTGTCGTCGGCGATGACGGGCACATTACCCGATCGCCGTTTTATCCTGCCCCTGTTGCTTATCAGTGTCATCACATATATCATTCTGGCAGGGGGAGCCTTTCTTCTTCCCCGATACTTAACGAAGAAGACAGAGGATGAAGGTTCCATCGGCTTTGCCCTGATGTTTGGTAACGTGGGATTTATGGGGTATCCTGTAGTAGCTTCGATCTTCGGTCACGAAGCAGTCTTCTATGCTGCCGTACTCAATGTGGTAAACACCTTTGCAGTCTTTACTATCGGTACCATCCTGATTACAGGAAAGAGTGAGATGGAAGACGGGCGCTTTCAGAAGAAAGTACTCTACTCCACGCCAATGCTTGCAGCCTATCTGACGATGGCCATCGTGGCACTTGAAATCGACAACATCCCTGAGGCCGTCAGCCAGCCCCTGACTATGTTGGGCAACATTACCGTGCCTGCAGCCCTGCTGATTATCGGTTCATCAATGTCGAACCTTCCGCTGCGTTCGTTATTAGGCAATACCACCGTCTATGTCACAACACTCTTCCGTCTGGCAATCTTGCCTATAGGCATTCATTTCCTGATGAACATTGCAGGCTTCTCCCCTATGGTGGTCAATATCAACACACTCGTCATCGCCATGCCTGTAGCCACCTATGGTACTATCCTTTGCCTGAAATATGAGAAAGACACCACTATGATGACTGAGGTCACTTTCATCACCACACTCCTCTCCATGATCAGTATTCCCTTATTAGTTACTTTTTTCTTCTGAATACCTCAAACGTCCCTGACAACCTATCTATCAGCAGATAAGCAGCGGCTATGATAACATAGACCATGATGATCTGCAGCATGGAAGGATGTAACGCTTCGATGCTCACCCAAGGTATGGAAGCTACAAAAGCCAAAATGGCATTGAGAGCACTGACAATATATACTAATAGGTACGCGAGTGAGGGGACAAACAGCACGGCAAGCGTGAGATAAAGGATCAGGGGAGCAAAAGGAATCACTACCAAATTAGTCATCAAGAATAAAAAAGAGAAACGACCGAAATAATAAGTTATCAGCGGTGCCGTTCCCAATTGAGCTGCACAAGAGACTGCCAATAAAGACCAGAGCCACCGAACCAGAGGATGGGACATCAGAAACGACTGCGGGATAAAACCCTCGAAGACGGGATACCATATTAAGATAGCCAAGACTGCCAGGAAAGACAACTGAAAACCGATATCGAAAAGAGACAAAGGATGGACTATCAGCATGACGATGGCTGTGAAAGCAAGTGTGTTGACAGACATCCGGTTGCGATCACCAAGAGACAATAGCGCATAGACAGTCAGCATCACTGCCGATCGTACCACACTAGCCGACATGCCCACTAAGAATACGAACAACCAGATGCAGATAATGATCAGCACTTGGGATACAACCTGCCACCGTCGTCGACCAAGAAGTAAGGACAGGAGCGTATAGATGATACTCAGGTGCAGGCCACTCAATGCCAATACATGAGCGGCACCAGTCACGGCGTATGTCTCCTTCAACTCTTTTGTCAACTGAGACTTATCGCCGAGTGCCATCGCTGCCACCACCGCATAGACATCACCATCAACCCCATTCTCTGACAGGCGATCCAACAATCGTGCCCGTTGAGATAGGAAATAGTTTTTTGACCGTTCCATTCTTGACACTTGAGGCGGTTCCTGTTGTGCTCGTTGCATCAGGAGTGCACCTAATACCATAAAACACAAGATAATGACTGCTGACTGCAGATACGCATGCCGCCACAGGCAAAACGCTATTAATATTAACCCAACCAATAACGGGAAAAGAGGTAATGAAGCCACATACTTTGCCGCAACCATTCCTGCCATCAGACCGATGGCAATCTTGACCAATGGGGCTTTTTCTGAAACACTGTTTCTCATACGATTCTTGACTAACTGGTTGCAAAGATACAACTTTCTGTCTAAAAAACATAACATTCTTAAAGAAATTTGGTTTTACGAACACTTATTTGTATCTTTGCACTCGATATGGAAGTTATTAGTATGCCCATTTGGGCTTGGATTTTGTTTTATGTGCTGGTGCTGATCATGCTCGTCATCGACCTGAAGTCATTTGGCAAGAAAGGGCAGCATGAAGTGAGTGTTACTGAGGCCCTGAAGATGACAGCCGTTTGGATTGGTGTCTCACTGATTTTCTGCGGTGGTATCTGGCTTTATGAGGGTGACGAGAAAGCCATGGAGTTCCTGGCAGGTTACCTCATAGAGAAATCACTATCAATGGATAATCTTTTTGTTTTCCTGATGCTCTTCTCCTTCTTTGGTATTCAACGGAAATATCAACACGAAGTGCTTTTCTGGGGCATTTTCGGTGCCTTGGTGCTTCGCAGCATTTTTATTTTCGCTGGTACAGCTATTATCAACCAGTTTGAATGGATACTCGGTGTATTTGGTGTCTTTCTCATTTATACAGGCTTTAAAATGTTCCGCCATCAGGATGACGAACAGGTTGATCCTTCGAAAAACATCTTCGTAAAGCTCTTCAAGAAGTTCTTCCCCGTCACCAATCAGATGCACGGCGACAAGTTCTTTATCGTAGAGAACGGCAAGCGCCTTGCCACCCCATTATTCATTGCCTTGCTCGTGATAGAGACTACCGACGTAGCTTTTGCCGTAGATAGTATCCCTGCCGTTTTCTCCGTCAGTCGTGACCCGTTCATCGTACTAACGAGTAACGTGTTTGCCATCCTCGGCTTGCGGGCACTCTATTTCGCGCTGGCTGCTGTGGCCAAGTACTTCGCTTATCTGAAATATGGTCTTGGCATCATCCTCAGTTTCGTAGGTATCAAGATGCTATTGGAAGTTATCTGGGATATCGAAGTGCCCACCCCACTCTCCTTAATTATTATCTTTGGCATATTGGTCCTTTCAATGGGACTATCTTATATCATCTCAAATCATCAAAGTCATGGAGATTAGCAATTACACAAATGACGCCTTAGAACTACTGAAGGAACTGATAGCCATACCTTCTGTTAGCCGTGAAGAGAAAAATGCCGCTGACAAGCTGGCGGAGTATCTGAATCGGTGGAACCTGCCTTTCGGTCGTGAAGGAAACAACCTATGGGTGGGTTGTCAGGATTGGGACAATAACCGCCCCACCATCATGCTGAATGCTCATATCGACACTGTGAAGCCTGTTGACTCTTGGACGCGTGATCCATTTACGCCTACTCAGGAAGGCGACTTGCTCTATGGTCTCGGCTCCAATGATTGCGGCGGTGGACTGGTAGCATTACTTCAGGCCTATCGCATCATGCTCCAGCGCCCTCGTAACTATAATATCCTTTGGGTAGCATCAGCAGAAGAGGAAGTGTCTGGTGCTGATGGGTTCAGTCGAGTGCTGCCACTGCTACCGAAAGTGGATGTAGCTATTGTCGGTGAACCAACAGGCATGCAACCAGCTATTGCGGAGAAAGGCTTGATGGTGATTGACGGCTATGCCTATGGCAAGTCAGGACATGCAGCCAGAAACGAAGGTGTGAACGCTATCTATGAAGCACTCGACGATCTGGTATGGCTTCGCGATTATAAGTTCAGAAAGGAAAGTCCACTGTTAGGCCCCACCAAGATGACGGTAACGGTTGTGGAGAGTGGCACCCAGCACAACGTCATTCCCGACTCTTTACATTTTATTATTGATATACGCACCAATGAGTTCTATCAGAATGAGTTTCTCTATGAGTTCTTGAAGAAGAAGATGAAGAAGTGTGAGCTTCGGCCCCGTTCGTTCCGTCTTCATTCCAGTAATATCTCACAGGATCATCCCATCATCCGCAGATGTCTGGAACGTGGCATGCAGCCCTTCGGATCACCGACACTGAGTGATCAGGCGCTGATGCCCTTCCCCTCATTCAAGTTAGGTCCA
>JAEEGG010028318.1_pt1 | contig 10545 bp, 10 predicted proteins | sample 9134161 | NCBI WGS metagenome assembly JAEEGG01 (sample SAMN16246543, study PRJNA631951) | gut metagenome | biome: gut microbiome; feature: rumen; material: CR-attached | host: Bos | place: Iran: Karaj | collected 2018-10 | reverse complement strand
GATATCCAGATATTTCAGCTCATCGCTTCTGATCGGATCGAAACGCGGATCCCTGGAACAGGCGGAGATCGCGTTGGAGATGATCTCTTCTTTGACATTCTCTTCACAGGGACCGATCGTGCCGATGCAGCCTCTGAGTTTTCCGAACTTGTGGATCGACACGAAGGTACCCGCTTTTCTCTTCAGCAGTTCTTCATCACAGCCGTCTTCTTTCAGACGCTTGTGATGCAGCACATAATATTCAACAGCCTTCCTTGCCAGTTTCACATAAGGATCGCTTTTGTTTTCCTTTTCTTCCAGTTCCCTGACGATCCTTTTTTCATACGCATCCAGGAAATGACGTGTCTCATCTTTTTCCTGAGGATAGAAAGTGCAGATCCCGTAGCCGACACCGGTCACATCCTCATGCGACAGCTTTTCCGCTTTCACAGCGATGCCGTCAAATCCACCGGCCATCATTACAAAAGAACGGTGACCGCATTCCGCCGCTTTTTCCAGGAACGCCTCATCAAAATCAAAGAGTTCATTGAATGCCGCCCTGGACATTACATCCATGATCCGCTCATCGTATACCGGACCTTCTTCCGCAAAGCCGTAGGGACCGTAGTCCTGAAGCTTGTGCGAGAGATCGCCGCTGGCGATCCAGACGACATTCTTTCCTGATTCTTCGACCGCCTCTTTGATCATCATGCCCAGTTTATAATGATCACTCAGGGAGAGTCCCGAAAGGCCGATCCTGATGATCTTGCCTTCCTGATATTTCTTTCTGACGAACCACAGAGGCACCATCGTTCCGTGATCCAGTGAAGCATCTCTTTCACCCAGCGTTCCCGCAGGAAAGTCATTCAGCTTTGCCAGTTCACAGATCCTGTCTCTTAGTTCCGTGTCATATTCTTCATCAAAAGATACCTCATCCGCACCGAAACGGGAAAAAGAACCTCTGGCCTTCTTTCCCGGTGAGATATGAAAATAGTCCGAATACATCACGCTGTGCGGAGAAGAAATGATGATGGTATCGGGTCTCAGTCTTTCAATTTCATCTGCCGTCTTTTCATACGCCCCGATCGTATCTTCGATCTGTTTTTCGGATCCTTTTCCGATCTCGGGAATGATCATCGGCGGATGAGGAACCATAAATGCAGCTGTCAGCGACATAAGAGTTCCCTCCTTTCTTTCATTATAAACCGAAAGAAAAAACTTCTTTTTTCAGTTACAGAACATACAGGGCCATGGGAACGGCTCTTTCGTTTTCACTCAGATCATCTTTCTTTCTGTCTGATATCATGAGCTCTCTTTCTCCGCCAAGAAGGATCTGTGCCGATCCGCCTCCGTCCAGATGAATACCGTTGTACATGCCCAGTTCTTTGGCGATCTGCGCACATTCGCTCAATGATGCACCGACACTGTCTTTTGAAGGATCATGGCCGAATTTGGCTGCTCCTTCAAACCACAGAAGCATCGGCTTACCCTCTTTGTCAGCACCAAGAACGATCCTCGGTGCCCGGTCTTTGCGGTAATTCAGCGGATACATGGAAGGCGGATAGGACACATCGCGGAAATGCAGGAAATTGTAGAACGGTGATTCAAACTTCTCCGTCATCTTTCCATCCTTCACTGCGCTGTTTCCCACCTGCAGGGCAAAAGAGATGTCTTCCAGGCCACGATAAGTGACAGAAGTATCTTTGATCCAGACCGATTCATTCAGATGGATGAGGAAGCCGGAAGAAGGGATCTGACAGTTTCCCCCTTCTTTATATGCGACGACCCGGTCGCCGATCACTACGATATCAAAACCGCCTTCTTTGCTTCTTTGCTGCTGCGGACGGCTGCAGAAACAGGCGTTTTCATTGTTTTTGTAAGATACGCCGTCAATGATCACTTCGATCTGGCTTAAGGGAATGTGTTCAACGCTGACTGTTCCGTCCCTGACAATCAGCACTTCCCTGTCAAACAAAGGCGGCTGCAGGATCTTTCCGTCTCTGACGCTTAATCCGAAAGGTGTAAATACCTGATCATAGACGCTTCCCAGATCAAAAAGATCCATCAGGAAGAAATTCGCATTGACTTTCAGTTTTGCCTGTGTCATGTTCCGGCTCAGGAAACCGGAATTCTTCCCCACCGGCAGAAAGGACAGTTTCTTTCGTTTCCCTTTTGCGATACGAAGACAGCCCTTTTCTTTCAGCGATTCAAACAAAACTTTGACTCTCTCAACATCAAAAACGATCTCACCGTCTTTCAATGACGCATGTCTTTGAAACAGCACATTGCACAGGATCGTCTGATCAAGGATCTTTCCGTATTCCCCGTCTTCATCAGCAAAAGGAATATCCATGCCTTCAGGCAGATAGAAATGGACCAGGGTACCGAACACCCGGGAATACTTCGGAATGATGAAGTCACGGTATAGATCGCAGAGTCTTTCAAAAGACGAAGGATCAAAATCAGGTTTCAGAAAATTCAGTTCATCAAAACTGTCCAGACAGACAGCCTGAACATTCAGCTTTTTCTTGTCCTTCAATGTATAGTGAAAGATCTCCGATCTCATCATTCTCCCGCAGGCCCGTATTTCTCAGCCAGCAGAGCTTCCGCCTCTTCCTTAGTGATGCTGCCGCTGTTGTATTTCGCCATGACATCGACATCCTTGTCCCGCAGATGATAGAAACAAAGTAAGATCACGATGCAGAAGATACTGCCGATGGCCGGCATCAGATTATAGACGGCCCAGATCCCTTTGACGACCGATTCGCTCTGACGGACACTTTCGCCCAGCGAGGAATCATAACCGAAAAGACCCAGTGCAAATAAAGAGATCGAACCGATCAGGGCATTCTTCATTTTGACCGCGAAAGCCTGTAAAGAGAACGTGATGCCGTTCGCTCTGGTACCGGTCTTGTAGGTACCGTATTCGACCGAATCCGCGGTCAGGATATAACTTAAGATCAGGAAGAAAGAAATACCTGTCCCCTTGATCGCCATAAAGAAAGTGATCAGATAGAAATGATCATAGCCGGTCACAAACAAAGCCAGCGAGGAAAACAAAGAGAGGATCAGTCCGATCAGGATCAGTCTGGTCTTGTCGTATTTCTCTGTCAGTTTCGGCACCATCAGAGCCATCAGGAAAGTCGGGACCAGGGCAATGGCTGTCAGTAAAGTCGCCTTGGATTCTCCTCCCAGGCAGTTTCTGGCAGCGATCAGGGAAAGGACCGATTCCACCGAGGTGACACCCTGCACAAAGATCAGCAGCAGGGAGATCAGCAGATATCTGTTGTGCAGAACATAGGAGATCATCTGGGAGAAAGTATATCCTTTATCTTGTTTCTCGTCGCTCAGGATCCTTTCTTTTCCCTTGAGCAGGAACGGGATCATGAGAAGCACACTGATCACAGACAGTATCAAGGCCGTCACAAACCAGCCCAGTTTCGGTCTGATCATAGGGATGATCACGGTCGCGATGATGCTTCCGAAAATACCGCAGAAACGGTTGGCGGAGATCAGCGAGGCTCTCTCCTGCATGTCGTCGCTCATGACCGTAGGCATTGCGAACATCGGTGCGTCCATCAGCGTATAAGCGCCGTCCATAAGCAGATAGCCGAGCACGAACCACACGATCTTCACCTTCTCGTTTTTCAGATCATAAGGGATCGCATACATGAAAAGCACGGTCAGGGAGATCAGAATGCTTCCGGCTTTGATCCAGGGCATGAATTTCTCCCTGCTTCTGAATCTTGTCTTATCTACGATGAAACCGAACAATGTATCATTGACCGCATCCCAGATCTTGGGACCGAAGAGGATCGCCGAAGCCAGTGTCGCATCGATGCCGATATCCAGAAGAAAAGTCGGTGCGAGTATCACATAAGCCCAGATGATATTCTCACCGAGAAACCACAATCCGTAATACAGTCTGTCTCTTTTTCCGATCCGATGATCCATTTTCTTCTTTACTCACCTTCATTATAACTTTTATCGGTTTATCTTTTGTTTCCATTTGATCTGTCCTGGCTGTCTCAAAAACACCGAAAACATTCCTTTTTCATAGAAAAACAGCATTTTTCTCAAAAAAAGTTAGGATTTCGGCATTTTCCGGCGAATAAAGATATGAAGGAGGTGAAACATGTTTGAAAAAGACATCGTCACCAAGAAACTGTTCCAGAACAACGACAGGTTTGCGGATGTATTCAATCATCTGCTGTTTCATGGTGAAGTCATCGACCCCGGACAGTTGCAGGAAATGAACACCGATCAGATCGCTGTGCTTTTTGACAGACTCTTTGCCAAAGAAAAATACAGAGACATCCTCAAAGCAGCCTGTGTCAAACACGACAGTCAGTCGATCTATCTGTATCTGGGAATCGAAAATCAGTCGGATACAGACTTTACCATGCCTGTAAGAACGATGCTGTATGATGCCATCAATTATCAGGATCAGATCCAGTCGCTTGCAGAAAGAAACCGGAAGGAAAAGAAACTGACGCCTTCCCGCTTCCTCAGCGGCATGACGGAAAACGACCGGCTGATCCCGGTCATCACCCTGGTCATCTGCTGGAATCCGGATGGATACAAGGGGCCGAAGCGGATCTATGACATGATGGATCCCGAAGTCATCAGAGAATTCGGTCGTTTCATTCCCGATTACCGCTGCAACCTGATCTCGGTGGTTGAACTGTCCGATACAGACATTCGTTCCATGAATGATGACCTGTCGGTTCTAATGGAGATCGTGAAGTATTCAAAAAAGGAGGAAAAAATGAGAGAATTAAGTCAGGATGAGCGAATCAAAGACATATCATATGAGGTCGCAGAATCAATCAAGTTCTTAACAGATATCCCTGTCGATCTGACAAAGAAAGGGAAGAAAGGAAATGTCGATATGAGTGAAGGATTCAGGCTCTGGGCGGAAGCGGAAAGAAAAGAAGGCAAGCTCGAAGGAATGGCTGAAGGTAGAATCGAAGGAATCGATGAATCAAAAGAAAAATTCATTCAGTACCTGATCGAAAACGGAAAGACAAAAGAAGAAGCGGTTTCCGAGATCGATAAACTGTTTTCTTAACAGTGTTTCAATGGCTTGGTGATAACAACGGCATCCAAAACCCGGATGCCGTTTTCATTTATTCAGTTTTCAGATCACTTTATTCAGCTGATCCCCGTCAAGCCATGCGCGCAGATTATCAAAGACGATTTCCGCACGAAGTGACATGGATTCCTTTGTCGCAAAAGCGATATGCGGTGTCAGCAAGGTGTTGGGTGCCTTCAGCATCTGTGTGTCTGCAGGCAAAGGCGGTTCCTTTGTGAAGACATCGACAGCTGCTCCGGCAATGATTCCTTCCGACAAAGCACGGGCAAGATCGTCTTCGTTGGTGACCGGACCTCTTGCCAGATTGATCAGGATGGCTGATCTTTTCATCAGACAGAGCTTTTCATAATCAATCATGCCGCGGGTCGAATCATTCAAAGGACAGTGCAGGATAACGATATCGCTTTCTTTCAGAAGTTCAGCAAGCGATACCTGTTTCACATAATCAGGATACTCGGGATGATAAGACCTGCTGTGGGCAAGGATATTGCAGCCAAACGCATGCATCAGCTCCCCGGTACGGCTTCCGATATTGCCGTAGCCGATGATGCCGACCTTCTTGTTTCTTAATTCACGTCCGACCAGACCGTCCTTTGTTCCTCCGGAACGTACACACTCTTCAACCTGCGGGATGTTCCTGAACATGCTGACAGCCATGCCGACAGCCAGTTCGGCAACAGCCTCATTGGAATAACCGGAAGCGTTCGATACCTTGATGCCCTTCTCCTTTGCCGCATTTAATCCGACATGATCCACACCGGTAAAAGCCACATCGATAAATTCAAGCTTCTCACAAGCCCTGATCACTTCCTCCGGCATCGACATGTTGGCAATGATCATGGCATCCGCATCTTTTGCCTCTTCAATCAGTTTCAAGGTATCTGTTGTTTTATCATACTCATAAAACTCTGCTTCATCTTTGAATTCATCTTCGTGTTTCTTAAGCTCTTCTTCCGGTATCCCCAGAGATTCAAGAATGACGACTCTTTTCATACTGTTTTCCCCTTCTAAAAACGATTTCCGCATTTGGGACAGAACTCAAAATCTTCTGCTGTCTCATAACCGCAGTTCATACACTTTTTCACATGAGACTGATTCCCGCGAATCAGCGTCAGATCGGATTCCTTTATAACAGAGAGCGTTCCTCTTTCAATTTCTCTGCCAACTTCTTCATTCAGTTCATATAACGAATGGCAGCAGCTCATTTCCACATAATAACGTCTGTTCCATTTCCATACCGGAATGAAAAACAGAGACAATACCGTATAGATCACATACACGTTGTAATGGCCATAAGCCTCGCATACATCACAGATCACAGTCTGATCAAAATCGATGTCTTCTCTTTTCTGTGTAATACCCATCATGAAAAACATAGCTGATTTCCTCTTTTATCTTAATCTAATCATAATCATCGGGATTTGTGAAATCTTTTTCATGATAAAAGACAGGATCCATCCTGTCTTATTATATATGATGGTTTTTATATACAGGACATTTTGCTGAAGTCAGTAACAAGATGCAAAGATGAATAGATAGGCCTGTTAAAATCCTTCCCAGATTGTTTTTCAATAAATAAATGAGATTCTGTAGTAACCAAAAGTTTTATGGCTTCTACCTGCTTCGCCTCATTCTGTTCTTTACTGCTACATCGTATATATCCCCAAGTTGCCATTTTTACTCCTCCTTAATTATGAACACATGGTTATACAAAAAACGTTCAGAAATGTAGATCCGCTTTGCTGAACGTTCAGAAATACAACAATACATGTTTACGAACTATGTTAATCCTCTTTTTCTATTAGTTCATATAAGTATAGGTTTATAAAGGAATATTTGTATTGAATGTTTAAAATAGTGTACAAAAACGGACAACTATTCAAATATCAGATATATGTCAGAACAGATCAAGTACCGATGCTTTATTGATCAAAGCATTTTTATTGATGATCGTATAGACAAATCTGTCTTTCTTCAGTATCCCTTCTTCAACGAAATCCTTCATTACTTTCTCAAGATGTCTGTAAGAAACACCGAGACTCTGGGCAATGATCGTCTTTTTCAAAGAGATCCTGTCATTGAATGAATTTTCCAGAATAAATGCCGCAAGCCTGTTTTCCAGTGGATAGGAACTGACCTGAGCCAGTTTCAGCGCATGTTCCCTTTCTTTTTCCGTAAGCAGTTCGCACAGTCTCAGCAGAAAAGTACTGTCCTTTAAAAGCGTATCTCTGCAGGATGCATAGGGCAGCGCAATCAGGATGCAGCTGTCGATCGTTTCTACGGAAAAGGAAACATCTTCATTGATCAGTTCGATCTCCCCGACCAGATTCGGGGCATTGATGATGTTTAAGATGAAGGTTTTCCCTTCCTGATCCATGCTGCTGACCCTGCATCTTCCCTTTACCAGAAAAAATAAAGTATCCGCTTCCTCTCCCTGACCGATCAGCTTTTCTGAAGGTTTTGTCTTAACCAGATAGACACGGTCATCAAAATCACCGGAAAACCAGTTCCGGTAGCTTCTGTCATTCAGATATTCTTTCATTTTTTCTTTGTCGTAGATCTTTTCCATTTTATCAGAATAGGAGATATCTCCTATTTTATCTGTATTCATCATACTATGATTAGACTGAAAAGAGGAATAGATCATGAAAAGAAAAATGATACTTGACTGTGATACAGGGCATGATGATGCAATCGCCCTGATGGTAGCTTCGAAGCATCCGGATATCGAACTGCTGGGTGTGACTGTCGTCGCCGGGAATCAGACCCTGCCCAAAACACTAAATAATACTCTGCATGTAGCAGATCATCTAGGGCTGGACGTACCTGTCTATGGCGGGATGAGCCTTCCACTGGTGAGAGAACAGTATGTTGCGGATGATGTACATGGCGAATCAGGACTGGATGGCCCGGTCTTCGGTGAACTGCATAAGAAAGCAGAAGAAAAGCACGCTGTTTCGTATCTGATCGATACGCTGATGGCAGGCGACGGCGATATCACGCTGGTTCCGGTCGGCCCTTTAACCAATATCGCTACCGCAATGAGAATGGAACCAAGGATCATTCCCAAGATCAAAGAGATCGTTCTGATGGGCGGTGCTATTGGATTAGGAAATGCTTCACCGGCTGCCGAATTCAATATCTATGCCGATCCGGAAGCCGCTCATATCGTATTTACATCAGGTGTACATATTACGATGATGCCACTGGATCTGACGAACACTGCTCTGGCAGACATGCGGATCATCGAGAGAATGGAAGGAATCGGAAACATGGCAGGAAAACTCTTTGGCGATATCATGCGTTTCACTTTCCGTTCTCAGGCTGTCAACGGTCTTGATGCCGGTCCGGTTCACGATGTAACGGCAGTCACTTATCTGGTGGCGCCGGAACTGTATCATACTCAGGACATGTATGTGGAGATCGATACGAACCGTTACGGTCCTGGTTATGGCAGAACAGTCTGCGATGCCAATGACAGATATCATAAGATACCGAACGCTACCGTCGGTTTAAGTATCGATCTGGATCGATTCTGGGATCTGGTGGAAGATACCCTGAGAAGACATATTTAATTCATAATTGTCCATATACACGGATGCCGTTCAAAAGGAACGGCATTTTTGTGAGTTCATTAAAGTATACAATTATGAACATAGTAGACTTAATCTTTCAGGTATTGAACTCGCAGACATACAGCTTGTTTTCTTTTGTATCGTATATTGCAAATGTGAAATTAAAGGATGCCCTGTCATATAGCTCTGCATCGTCGTAAGGATCTTTCGCCTGATCGTGTCTGTCATAGAAAAAGTAATAACCCTCTTTGATCACAGGGATCGGAAGATCATTGGGGAAATGATAATCCTCATAAAAGAAACGATGCATATTCTCGGAAAGAGGAAGCCTTTTCCAGTGTTCATCGTTCATGATATCATTCAGTACGCTTTCATCACTGCATTCCAGCTCCGACAGGATATATCCATCACCAAACCAGCCGATCGTATCCGTTTCATGCAGAAGCGCAGTGCTGTCGTTCATCAGATCGATGCCAAGTTGACGGGACAATCCTCTTCTTGGATCTTTGACACTGCAGGCAGATAAAATACCGATCAGGATCAGAAATCCAAACAAAGTATCGATCTTCTTTTTTGTTTTCTCTTTCATATCGTTTATCCGTATCCGTGAGTCTTATGATGATATATAAAACCAAGATAGCTGATCATGATCCATTGCCAGCCTTTGTATGTCTTATTAGGTTCTAAAGAACCGTCTCCTCCGCTGGAATCAACATTGAACGAGGAAATTAGTATGATGGCTTTCTTCGCAGAAGCATCTTCTGCCCATTCTTTCGCTGCAGGAATGCTTTCGTCTCCGGCGTAATCGATATCGATCAGATGGCATCCCTTGAAATTGAGAGTAAAGTACAGTTTTGCCATAAAAATAGCGGAATTAATCTCTCTGTCGGAATAATACTCGGAATGTGTCTTGACCTTGCCGGTTGGAATTACTCCGCTCACAAGTAGCAGAAAGACCAAAACAACAACGGAAACTGCTATTTTTATCTTCTTTGTCATACAGCGCCTCTTTCCAGGACAGTACTATACTTTTCCTTGTAATTTCATTATACTCTGCTGTTTTGATCTGGTACCCAAAAGAAAACGCCATTCATTCTTCTGAATAGCGTTCGTAAACCTCTACGATTATAAACAGCCCTACAAAACTGGAATTTGTCAGTCTGCATATTTACCAAAATCAGCAAGCAATTGGTTAACAAACTCCCTCAGATAAGTTTGATCAATCTCATTTTCGAAGGATATTTCCTGTGTGTAGCCAAAGGCATTCTTATTGTTCAGCCGTCCTGTGACTTTGATATGCCCACCCGTTTTCGCAGAGAACTCGATGTAATTGTGAACACTGTAAGGTTCTTCCAGTCCAGCTTTTCCTGACAGCGATTCATAAAGTTTTTTTAATTGCGTGGCAAAACCAGCTATTCCCTGAACACCGACATCCATAAATGTGTCCGCTGAATAACCATAACTGGAAACCTTAACAACAAGATATACATTTACAGGATAAGCGAAATCCTGCTCATGAATCTCCGGAAGAAATTCTAATTGAAATTTATCTGATTCGATTTTGTACATTTTAACCTCACAAACATCGATTTGTATTACTCTTTCATTCTACAGAAAAAGGCCCTGGTTTTTAAACCTTGAGCCTTCAAAACTGAATAATGTACGTAAATCTACACTTTAATGAACAAGTTTTCCTATTAATTCGGCATCAAATACTTTCACAAGCGAGTTCATCTTCTGCATTGCATTGAAACATAATTTGATTTCTTCAAGATGATCGTCAAATGAATCGCGAAAATCAATAGCAGGAACGGTCAATCTTATAGCTGCCGCTTTTCCTGTTCTTTGCACCGTATAGCCTTCCTGCAGATAGTCGGAAAAAGTATTTGACAGCAA
>JAEEGG010028316.1_pt1 | contig 10545 bp, 7 predicted proteins | sample 9134161 | NCBI WGS metagenome assembly JAEEGG01 (sample SAMN16246543, study PRJNA631951) | gut metagenome | biome: gut microbiome; feature: rumen; material: CR-attached | host: Bos | place: Iran: Karaj | collected 2018-10 | reverse complement strand
CCATCAAATGGTTAGGCTCATCTTCACTGAGCAGCTCTACCGCGCCTGCACCATCATCAAAGGCGAACCCTATCACCACGAATAGGTCATTTCCTCAAACTACAAAATTAGGGGCAAAAAAAGAAGCGGAACTGCTGTGGTTCCGCCTCTTTCTGATAGTATGGATTCGTATATTCGTTCAACTTGTTGCTCTTAAACGAATCCGCGTAATCTGTGACCTCTTACTTCAGCGCCTTGTTCAGCATGAAGTAGACCTCGTTGTTGCGCAGCGTCTGCTTGAAGTCGGCAATGTTGGTCTGCTTGTTGATGCGCACGTACTCAATACCCAGCATCTCGGCGAAGTCCTCCCAGTACTCCTCGTTGATGTCGTAGGAGAAAGCTGAGTGGTGGGTACCGCCGGCGAGTATCCATGCAGCGGCGCCAATCTCGAATGTGGGCTGCGGAATCCAGAGAGCAGAGGCAACGGGGAGCTTAGGCATGGGCTTCGGCTCTATGCACTCCACTTCCTGGCTGATGAGGCGGAAGCGGTTGCCCAGGTCAACGACGGTAGCCTTGATGCCGGGGCCGGTCTTTGAGGTGAAGACGAGACGGGCGGTCTGCTGCTTGCGTATACCGATGCCGAGGAAGTGCACCTCGAGCTTGGGCTTGTCGGTAGCAATGAGCGGGCAAATCTCAAGCATGTGGCTCTGCAGGCACGACGAGCGGTCGCCGGCGAAGTTCAGTGTGTAGTCCTCGAGGAACGAGCAGCCGGTGGGCATGCCCTGCTGAATGACCCACAGTGTGCGATAGAGGCAAGCGGTCTTCCAGTCGCCCTCGGCGCCGAAGCCGTAGCCCTCTTCCATGAGGCGCTGGCTGGCGAGTCCGGGAATCTGGTCAAAGCCACAGAAGTTCGGGTCGTCGATGTCGGCATCGCCCAGGTCGTCGAAGTTGGTGGTGAAGGCGGTAGCGCCCTCGTCCTTCAGCACGCGGCGCAGTGCAATCTCGGCCTTGGCAGCGTTCTTCACCTTCTCCCAGTATACCTCCTCGCCGCTCTCGTCAATCTTGATGGTATAGAGCTTCTTATACTCCTCAACAAGTGCGTCAGCCTCGGCGTCGGTCACCTTCTTGAAGTAGTCCATCAGCGAGCTCACAGGATAGTAGTCCACATGGTAGCCGAGGCGCTGCTCAAACTCTACGCGGTCGCCGTCGGTCACAGCCACGTTGTTCATGTTCATGCCAAACATCAAGCAACGCACGTTGTGGGCATCGGCCACGCCAGCAGCCACGCGTGCCCAGACGGCAATCTGCTTCTGAGCCTTTTCGTCCTTCCAGTAGCCGCACACCACCTTGCGAGCCACGCGCATGCGAGTGCAGATGTGTCCGAACTCTATGTCGCCGTGAGCGCTCTGGTTCAGGTTCATGAAGTCCATATCAATGTCGGCCCAGGGTATTTCGGCATTGTACTGGGTGTGGAAGTGGAGGAGCGGCTTCTGCAGCTGCTGCAGGCCCTTAATCCACATCTTGGCGGGCGAGAAGGTATGCATCCAGGTGATGATACCCACGCACTTCTCGTCGTTGTTGGCTGCGAGCATCACCTGCTCCACCTCCTTCGAGCTGTTAGCCGTGCCTTTATACACAATCTTCACAGGGATGTTGCCGCTGGCGTTCAGACCATCGACCATCTCCTTTGAGTGTCCGTCCACTGCAACCACTGCGTCGCCTCCGTACAGGAGCTGTGCGCCGGTTACCCACCAAATCTCTAAATCTTTAAACATAAGTAAAGGGCCCCCCTCTTACTCCCCGTGGGGGGAGGACCTTGCAGGGGCATGGGTCGTCTTTTAGTTGTAAATTATTAGGTTGTATTTATTCGCTGCAAAGATAAGCATTTTCCATTAAATAACAAAAGATAGCGCACAATATTAACAATTATAAAATATAAAGGCAATGATATGGCGCTGCCTAAGACGGAAATGCCCTTCTGCCATACTCTCCTTCATATAGGGGAAAGGCTACGGGTTCTTGCTGGGGCAAGCGAACAAGCTCGAGCGGGCGAGCTTGCTCGGGAATGAGGCAGGTGTGGGGGACGTTGGCTATCGTGCGCGTGATATAATAAGGTGTGCTACGCACTGTCGCGGAAGCGCACCAGCTCGGCTATTATCTCGTCAATCTCGTCGGTGAGCGAGAGCAGAAGATTCTTATACATGCCCGTCTTCATCAGGTTCTGCAGCAGTGGGTAGACAGGCATCTTCTCCGTCCAGAACTCACGGCCCATGAACACCATGGGGCTGGAGAGTCCCACTGACACGTAGTGATTCTGCACTGCATCCTGGAATATCTCCTGCATGGTGCCGGCGCTACCTGGGGTGTAGACGATGCCGCCGTAGGCCAGTGTGAGGATGCTGTCCTCGCGAATGCTGTTCTCAAAGAACTTGGCAATGTGTGTGGCGAATGGCGTGGAAGGCTCATGTCCGTAGAGCCAGGTGGGTATGCCGAGGCTGACGTAGCCTTGCTGCTGCGACCATCGCTCCATCACTTCGAAGGCCAGCGAGAGCCAACCTTTGTCGCGGAATGATGGTGCGGGTGCCAGCACATTTAGTGCCTCGTCTACCTCCTGCTCTGTGCGCCCTGCCAGCCAGGCTCCTAAGTGAGTGGCCTCCATGGCGCCCGGCCCGCCGCCGCTGAGCATGAAAAATCCCATCTCTGTGAGTCGTTTGCTCAGTATCACTATCTGGCGGTACTGCTCATCGGTGCGTTTCAGCGCATGGCCTCCCATCACGCCGAGGCATAGCCGTGGGTTGTGTTCGCTAAAGAATTCATCGAGCGCCGTGTGCATGCCGTGGTCGTGCAGTGCGCGTGCCAGCGATTCCAGCACATCGGCATTCTGCTTGCCAGCCTCCAAGTAGTGCTTGTAAACCACGCTGTCGTGGCAGCTCTCAAAACTCGACTCGTCGCCAGGCACGAAGCCCTCGTAGAGGTCGGCGGCATTGTACATTCGGTTGCGAGTCACGTCGAAGGGCACGTCGTTCAGGTAGTCGTACATGCCCTGCAGTGCATAAAGTCCTGTGTTCTTTATCATTGTCGTAAACAGATGAGGTTAGTATCGACGGCAAAGATAGTTATTTTTTTTTAATGCTGCAAAGAAAAAACAAGAAAAATGTTTATAATTCATTTTCTTTTCGTATCTTTGTCGCCGATAATACTACCTATTAACTAACACTAACAACCCATTAAGTACACGTATGAAAGACCTGAAAATGTACATCAACGGCCAGTTCTGCGAGAGCTCCAACGGCCAGTGGATTAATGTGCTCAACCCCTCGACCGAGGAAGTTATCACACGTCAGCCGGAAGGCACCATTGAGGATGTGAACCGTGCGCTGGATGCAGCTCGCGCTGCACAGAAGGCTTGGGCCAAGACGCCTGCCATAGAGCGCGCTGGCTATCTGCTAAAGATTGCCGCCGGCATCAAGGCCCGTGAGAACGAGTTTACCGAGATTATCATGCGCGAGCAGGGCAAGACCCGCACGTGGGCCGCCATCGAGGTGGGTGCCACCATCGCCTACTTTGAGTATATGGCCACGTTTGCCCGCCATATCGAGGGCGAGATTATTCCCTCTGACCGTCCTAACGAGACCATCCTGCTGACCAAGAAACCCATCGGCGTGGTGGCTGGCATCCTGCCCTGGAACTTCCCGTTCTTCCTCATCGCCCGTAAGGCTGGCGCCGCCCTCATTGCTGGCTGTACCATCGTTATCAAGCCCTCGCAGCTCACCCCCGAGAACTGCACAGAGTTTGCCAAGGTCGTGGCCGAGACGGGACTGCCCGCTGGCGTCATCAACATTGTGACCGGTAAGGGTAGCGTCATCGGCAACGAGATGGCTGGCTCGCCCAAGATTGACATCGTCAGCGTAACGGGCAGTGTGGCAGCAGGCGAGAGCATCATGGCTGCCGCTTCGAAGAACATCACGAAGGTAAGCCTCGAGCTGGGAGGCAAGGCTCCTGCCATCGTGATGAAGGACGCCGACCTGGAGCGCGCTGCACAGTGGATTGTCGACAGCCGCATAGGCAACAACGGCCAGATATGCAACAACGCCGAGCGCGTATACGTGCAGAAAGAGGTGAAGGCCGAGTTCACAAAGATCCTTGTGGAGAAGATGAATGCCGTGAAGGTGGGCGATCCCTGCGCCGACGAGACCGTCGACATGGGCCCGCTGGTGGAGCAGCGTGCACTGGAGAGCGTCACCGAGAAGGTAGAGCGCGCCATCAAGCAGGGTGCCAAGCTGCTGTGCGGCGGCCATAGGGTAGGGGAGAAAGGCTACTTCTATGCAGCTACCGTGCTCGACGACTGCCGTCAGGATATGGACATCATCCACGAGGAGACCTTCGGCCCCGTCATTCCGCTCATCGAGTTCAATACCATCGACGACGCCATCGCTATGGCCAACGACTGCGAGTATGGTCTGGCTTCGAGCATCTTCACCAAGGACCTCAACATCGCCGTGAAGGCCTGCCGTGAGCTGGAGTTTGGCGAGACCTACGTCAACCGCGAGCACTTCGAGGCCATCCAGGGCTTCCATGCCGGCATGAAGAAGAGCGGCATAGGCGGTGCCGACGGCAAGCACGGAGTCGACGAGTATCTCGTCACCCACGTCACCTATCTCGACACCTACGAGGACATGTAAACATATCCACACGAGAACCTAGTCAAGGGGGCACGAGTCAAAAGGCGTGCCCCCTTGACAGTGTTCTTTCTTCAGGTATGTTTTTTACTATTACGCTGGCCAAATAGCAGATAGATAGCAGAAAAACAGTAAATGAAAGAAAAAAAGAAGGAAAAAGACTGTTTGTTGCAGATTTTTTTGTATTTTTGCAGGCAAATTGCTTAGTGCGATGAACTATCTCACGGTGATTTAAACAAACTATTCAATCGAAACAAACAAATGAAAATCGGGTTGTTCATTCCCTGCTATGTCGATGCGCTCTACCCTGAGGTGGGTGTGTCGACGTTGAAATTGTTGCGCAGCTTGGGGCTTGATGTCGACTATCCTGAGAAGCAGACATGCTGCGGACAGCCGATGGGTAACGCCGGCTTCGAGCGCATGGCGGTGCCGTTGGCCAAGAAGTACGACGAACTGTTCGCACCCTTCGACTATGTGGTGGCGCCCAGTGCCAGCTGTGCCGCCTATGTGCGGTGCTTCCACCCTAACCTGATGAAGGAAGAAAAGTGCGAGGCGGCAGGAAAGACGATGGACTTGGTAGAGTTTCTTCACGATGTTATGCAGGTGAAGAGCCTGCCCGCAAAGTTCCCCCACAAGGTGAGTGTTCACAACTCATGTCATGGCGTGCGCGAGCTGGGCCTGTCGTCGCCTTCAGAGCGCAATATTCCCCAGTTCAACAAAATCATCGATCTGCTGAAGCTGGTGGAGGGTATTGAGGTGGTAGAGCCTGAGCGCCCCGACGAGTGCTGCGGCTTTGGCGGCATGTTCGCTGTTGAGGAGCAGGCTGTCTCCGCTCGCATGGGCTTGGAAAAGCTGAAGCGTCACATGGCCACAGGCGCCGAATACATCACCGGGCCAGACTCTTCCTGCCTCATGCACATGCAGGGTGTGGCACAGAAACAGGGGCTTGACATCAAGTTTATTCATGTAGCACAAATTCTTTCTGCAGGACTATGAGTACGAAACATTCAAAAGCAGCCGAGGCCTATCTGAAAGATGATGCCGTAGTGACCCGCCACGACCAGACTTTCTTCGGCGTGCGGCAGAAGCGCGACCGCATGGCCCACAGCCTGCCTGAGTGGGAAGGGCTGCGCCAGGCGGCCAGTGGGATAAAGAAACACACCGTGACGCATCTGGCTGACTACTTGGAGCAGTTCGAGCAGAACGCACAGAAGAACGGTGTGCATGTGCACTGGGCCGAGGATGCCGACGAGTACAACCGCATTGTCTACGACATTCTTTCGCAGCACGGTGTCAAGAAAGTGGTGAAGAGCAAGAGCATGCTCACTGAGGAGTGCCGCCTGAACGAGAACCTTCAGCAGAAGGGCATTGAGGTGATAGAGACCGACCTGGGCGAGCGCATTCTGCAGATGATGCAGCTGGCGCCAAGCCACATCGTCATGCCTGCCCTGCATGTGCACCGCGAGGATATAGGTGACACCTTCAGAAAGCTCATTCCCGACTACGACGAGATAGCTGCCGCCTACACAGTGGCCGGTGGTTTGCCCGCCGACAATAACGACCCCACCTTCCTCACCTATGTGGCTCGCATGCACCTGCGCCGCCAGTTCATGGAGGCCGATGCAGGCATGACGGGCGCCAACTTCGGTATAGCTGCTACGGGCGACGTGGTGGTGTGCACCAACGAGGGCAATGCCGACATGTCTACCTCTATACCCAAGCTGCACATCGTGTCGATGGGCATAGAGAAGCTCATTCCCGACTACGAGGCCATGGGCGTGTTCCAGCGGCTGCTGGCCCGCAATGGCACCGGGCAGGAGACCACTGTCTACACCAGTCATTTCCGCGGACCGCGTCCAGGCGGCGAGATGCATATAGTGCTTGTAGACAATGGGCGTAGCGCTATCTTAGGTAATGAGGAGCACTGGCAAACGCTGAAGTGCATGCGCTGTGGTGCCTGCATGAACACCTGCCCCGTCTATCGCCGCTCGGCGGGCTATAGCTACACCTATTTCATTCCCGGCCCCATAGGGGTGAACCTCGGCATGCTGCGCGACGCAAAGGCATATAGCGACAATGTGTCGGCCTGTACGCTCTGCTGCTCGTGCGACAATGTGTGCCCTGTGCAGGTAGACCTCTCGTCGCAGATTTACCGCTGGCGGCAGCAGTTGGAGTCGTTAGAATGTCACAGCAGGCAGAAGAAAGCCATGTCGCGCGGCATGGCCTACCTCTTCAATCATCCGGCACTCTACAAGGCGGCGCTGCGCTGCTCGCCCGTGGCTAACTGGATGCCTGCGCCGCTGATGAACTTGAAGCTCAACCCCTGGGCTTACGGACACAAGATGATGAAGTTTCCCAAGCGGTCGTTCCACCAGCTGTGGAGCAAGGAGTTGAGCAGTAAGGATATGAATAGTAAGGAGGAAATGTAGAAATGCCATGAGTTCAAAAGACAATATTTTGCAGAGACTGCGGGCCAACACCCGCGAGACCTATGACAAGCCGAGCCTTGACGACCTGACCCCCATAGCCTACGCCGACCCTGTGGAGGAGTTCAAGACCAAGACCACCACCATTGCCGGTGCCCGATTGATAGAGGCGCAGCCAGGCGACAGCCTGAACCAGCTGGTGCGCCAGGCCTATCCTGATGCACGTATCGTGGCCAGCAACCTGCCTGATATCGACGCCCAGCTGAACCCCGACACTGTGGAGCAGGCGCAGGAACTGGAAAAAGCCGATGTGGGCGTGGTGCAGGGAAGCATTGGCGTGGCCGAGAACGCATGTATCTGGATTCCGCAGACCATGAAGGAGCGAGCAGTGTGTTTCGCCTCTCAGCAGTTGGTCATCATGCTTAGCCGCCAGAATATAGTCAGCAACATGCACGAGGCATACGAGCGTATAGCTGCATCGAAGGAGTTTTTCAGTCAGTACAAGTTTGGCACCTTCATCAGCGGTCCCAGCAAGACGGCCGACATAGAGGGTGCATTGGTCTACGGTGCCCAGGCCGCCCGTGGTGTCACTGTCGTGCTGACCGAGTAAGCCCCATGCGCGCGCGTGCGCGCGTTTTTATGCGCGCGTGATGGTTTGGTGCTTGCACCACTTGCACCACTTTTCTCCCCCAAACATCTTTTTTTATAGGAGGCCTCCCCGTGTTTACAGGAGGCCTCCCCGTGTTTACAGGAGGCCTTCCCGTGTTTACAGGAGGCCTTCCCGTGATTGCAGGAGGCCTTCCCGTGATTGCAGGAGGCCTTCCCGTGATTGCAGGAGGCCTTCCCGTGAAAACAACTCGTTTGTTTATTTGTTACAAGAGTGGTGCAAGTGGTGCAAGCACCTTGCAGTCACGCGCGTGATAATACGCGCGCGCGAGAAACCGCAGAAATAGGATATTTAGAACTATGCCGTGCTGTGTGGCTGGACGATGTAGTGCTGTGCGGCAGGGGGTGGGGGCTGCAACTCACTTCACCACTACTTTCCTGCCACCAACAATATAGACTCCCTTTGCTGCGAGTCTCCCGTCGAGTCTCCGCCCGTCAAGGCTATACCACGCGCTGCCACATTCTCTACCTGCAATAGCCGCCCCGCTGTCTTTCCCCTCCATTGCAGGTGTGGGGGCGGTGCGCGGCTTTGCCCCTTGCCCGGCAAGAACATCACAAATGCCCGATGTCTTGCAGTTCATGCGAGCCACGGAGAGGCCGAGTCCGGGGTAGTGGGTGAGCCAGATGAGGTCGCGCTTGGAATCGAGTGTAATCTTGGTGACCTCGTTGAGGGCGATGCCCGAATTGTCGGTGTCGTAGATGGCCCATGCGGTTCCGTCATGGCAAACGATACCGACGTCGCCTGCGGTGGCTATCCACAGCCGGTTGTCGGCATCTGCCTGCATGTCCCAGAAGCAGTTGCTGGGCAGCGGCGAGTTGTTGCTGTTGTAAGTTGTACATGAGTTGCTGTCGAAGCGTGTCAGACCTAAGCCGTATTCTGACCCCATTTTGTCAGGGTAGCGTGGGTCGCGGCAGTTCAGCCAAAGAACGTTGTTGTTGTCAACCATCACCAGGCCCACGTAGTTAGACGGGAGAGAGGAATTAGAGGTGGTGTAGTTGCTCCATGTTGTGCCATCAAAGCAGAACAGTCCGCCGCCGAAGGTGCCGCACCAGAGGCGATTGTTGCTGTCGAAGGCCATGCTCTGTATTTGCTCAAACGAAAGGCCTGAATTGCTCTTGTTGTAGACCGTCCACGTATCGCCGTCGTGCATGTAGAGGCCCTTGTCCGTGGCCATCCAAAGGCGGTTCTTGCGGTCGAACCTGATGAGTTCGGCATTGGCCTCGCTGAATGGATAGTCGGTTCTCATGTAGGTTTTTCTGCCCGTCGCGGTCATTTGCATGAGGCAGGTGTCGGTAGCAAACCAGGGCCAGAGTATCCATACGTTGCCATTGCGGTCGGCCTCTGTCTGCGCAGTCTGCGACATGGGCTCAAAGTGGTAGTGGCCTGTGTCGATGTTGTATTTCTGAAGGCCATAGAGCGAGCCGACGTAAAAGTTGCCGTCTGCGTCGATACACCCGCTGGAGTAGGACATGGTGTTTTCATACAGCACATTGTCGATGAGGTAGACTGCTTCCAGTCCGTTGTCCGTGAGCTTTAACAAGCCCTCGAAGCGCGAGCCTACGTAGACGTTGTCGGCATCGGCGTCGATGGCCAGCAAGTAGTCGTTTGCAACATTCAGCTGATAGGGATAGGCCGTGAAGGTGGTGCCGTCGTACTTGGTGATGAAGCGGTCGCCCATTAACCACAGATTGCCTTTCTCGTCGACAGTCAGGTCTGTGATGTTCGCCTCAGGCAGGGCCGAATTGTCGGGCGTGTAGTGCGTGAAGTCGTTGCCGTCGAATTTAACGAGACCGTTGTTGGTTGCAATCCACAAGTTTTTGTCTTTGTCGGTTTCGATATTGCTTGCTTTCCCGTATGGAATGTTGTATGGCATCAACTCATTGGGCGTAAACACACAGAGGTTGTAACTGTTCAATGCATCGTAGCACGACACCCATATACGCCCGTCTGCACCGGCCCTTATCTTCTTGACGTAGGAGTAGGGGCTAAGTGGGTTGATGTCGTATGTGGCTGTGCACTTCTTTCCATTAAAAGCATACAAAGAGGCGATACTGCCTACGAGCATGGTTCCGTCATCATAGAAAAAGAAGCCAGAGAAATATTGGTTATTGTGAAATCCGGCATTCTTCTTGTCATATTTCTCCATGCCGTCGTCAGTCACACGTGCCAAGCCATTGTACTCCGTGCCTACCCACAGCTCGCCATTGTGTAGCGCCATGTCGGTGATGGCATTGCCCGTCATGCTCCCGTCGGCGCGTTTGAGCACCGTCTGCTGGCCGCTCTGCTTGTCTATCTTCACAATGCCTCCGCCCTTGGTGCCCACGTACAAAAAGCGCTGGTCGTGAATGATTTTCATCACGAAGTTCTTGCTCGAAATGTTCCGCCAGGAAGTAAGTTGCGCGTGTGCCATGACCGTGGCCAAGGTCAGGAGCAGGGTGATAATGCTACGTTTGTTCATACTCCGTCTGTTTTTATGCCGTTGTTCGATGTTGCCGTATTAGTTTTTGCTATCGTCTGCCAAAATAGCATGACGCTGGTGCAAAGGTACGAATAAGCGAGCGAAAAACCAAAGAAAAGACATTTTTCTTTTGTCTTTCCGAGTAATGAATTAGGCAACACCTAAAATGAAATCCCGAATAACAGATTGGGCCATTTTTGTTATATGGAAGTAATGAATTAGGCACCACCTAAAATGAAGCTCCGAATAACAGCATTTCTGTTATATGGAAGCGCAGGGAGCGCAGTCAGGAGCGCACGGACTCCGTAGGCACTCCCCTACATGGGAGGGGAGTGC
>JAEEGG010028312.1_pt1 | contig 10546 bp, 7 predicted proteins | sample 9134161 | NCBI WGS metagenome assembly JAEEGG01 (sample SAMN16246543, study PRJNA631951) | gut metagenome | biome: gut microbiome; feature: rumen; material: CR-attached | host: Bos | place: Iran: Karaj | collected 2018-10 | reverse complement strand
ATTGATCATTATGCTCACGCTTTCATCCTCTGAAAGTATAAGCCCGGCAGGCTCTTTTTTCCTTTTGAGTGACGGAGTGATGGCATGGCTTTCTATCAGAGCATCCTTATCAACGTTCGAAAGCTTTTCCATCCTGCATGAGTAATATTCTCCACCCATTTTAGCGCCAAGCTCTGCGGTATATCCCCTCAGCTCCTCGACTACTTTAGTGGCATCCTCAGCTCCGAGCTTTGCAGGGAAATTATAATCGGCAAAATTCCGTGCCAGCATAACAGACCCTGACAGTACCACCTCGTGGTATGCATTCGGATCGTAGTACCATTTATTTCTTCTTTTTCTCATAAGTTCTCCGTAGACTTCTTCTTTGATCCGGTCCGGCCTTTACTCTTTTTAGTTTCGGTTCCTTTTACCGGCTTCTTAGGTTTTTCAGTCTTTTCTATTTTTTTTATTTCATCCCTTAGCTTTGCCGCCAGTTCGTAGTCCTCTTCGGCAATGGCATTCTTCAGTTTCTGCTTGAGCGATTCCAGTTTATCTGCATTCTTATCCTTTGATGCAGGTGTTTTTGCAGAAGGCTCCTTTGCCGCTGTTTTCTTTTTGCTCTTATTTTCTGTAATCTCGATCATTTCATCGTCAGGATCCAGATTCAAAGTCTGCTCTAAATTGCCCGCAAAATTCTTTCCTTCTGTTACCGGAGCCTCATCTATCTGGATGAATTTTGCAAATGCAGGCTCCTTACCGGTATGCGTCATACCGCCCTGCATGGTCTTAAAATTCTTTGCGATCATATCACGGAAAACATTGTAGCAAACAGGACATCCGGTCCTGCCTGTCTTTAGAAACTCGGATTCTGATGTGCCGCACTCCGGACAGGTTGTCTCACCGCGTTTCTCACTCGGCAGGCTCTTACCCTTTGCCTTGGAATAACTGCTCAATATTCCGGAAAGGATGCTGCCTATCGATGAAAGGCCCTGGCCTCCCAATATATCGTTTATCGGCACGGCAGTATATTCCGAAGCGCATTGCTCACAGAGATGCTGCTCTTTCTTTTGTCCGTTAACTATCTCCGTATAAAATATCTTTGCCTGACGTGTCTGGCATATATCACATAACATATTTGTACCTCATTTTCAAATTTATAAATCATTACCGTCTCCGCGGTTTTTCAGCGTCATCCTGATCACCACTATCAGCAGAGCCATGGAAATACCGCTCAAAACTGCGATGATGAGAGTCATGGTACTCAAGCTCTTTTCATAGCTGTTTGCCAACTCCAGAGCCTCTATGGAATCGGTCATCACATGCTTTACGGTAGTCTCTGTATTCTTTTCCATATATCTCTGGATGGTTTTTTCGGTCCTGTCATAATTGTAAAGTGCTGTCTTTCCGTTACTGTTTTTAAGTACCAGGAGCATAAGCCCGTCCGATTCATCGTTGAAATAAACCGGTATGGTTATACCATCGATAACCATCGAGGTTTTACTGTATCCGTCGGGTATTTCAATGTCCGAGACATCTGTTACAAGCTCATACTCATTATCAGTGAATATCCTGACAGTATTTCCGTCATTTACAGCCTTTATACCGGATTTTATTTCTCCGTTTTCTTGATCTTCCCTGCCTGCAGGGCCTGTTGGATTTTCGCTGTTTTCCCCCGGATTTGAACCCGTGTCGCCTTCATCAGTTATATCATCCCGGTTATCTTCATCATCGCTCTGCTTGCCTTTTCTAAAACACTTTATGATATAAACCGTGCTTTCCCCGTTTTCGGCAGTAACCTTTATTTCTATCCTGTTTTCGCCGTACTCAAGCTTCTTTCCGCCGCTCACATCAACATCTGCATTGACATCCGAAGCTGCAGCGCTTACTACGAGTTTCTCGACATCCTCTTCTACGGTTGTTTCGTATTCTTTTATTGTTTTAGAAAAACCGGGTGATAAAACTCCCGGGCTGATCTTCAATACGGAAAGTGAATTATCCGAGGAAGCATTCTTTGCGGCTTCAACCTTTACAACCATCTCATTTACCGAGACGGACATCAAATATCCCTCTTCAAACTCGTAGAGCTCCGGAGTCTCTCTCAGTGTAACCGTTGACTCGCCTGTAGATACCGCCTTAAACCTAAGTGAATATCTTCTTGTATTCCTGGTGGATGAAGAAACGCTGTCACTCAGTTTTATAATGCCCTCACCGCCTGTAGCCAGTTCAGGACCCGATACATATTCTAATATATCGGGCGAATAAAGTAAATACCCCTCAAAATCTCCGGGCAGTACTTCTGCCTCGATATCGATATATATATCGACATAATCCCCTTTTGTATAAATCTCTTTATCAGAGGAAATTACTATGTCGGCACTCGATGCACTTACTCTCGTAATACCAATTACCATCATAAAAAGAACAGAAAGGCAGACTGTCCGCATGAATATGCAAAATCGCTTCTTATCCATGCAGCCGCCACCGCCTTTCTTTTTATATGCTTGTATATTATATTTATTACTGTTCTCACATCGGCTCGCCCACGACCTCTTCAGGAGTCGGTGAAGGTGATTGTGTTAAGCCATGTCTGTATCTAAGATCTTCTAAAGGATCCCTTGTTACCATAGGCGTATCCGTCGGTGTCTCAACAGGTATCTCTGTCGGTATTGGTGCCTCAGTAAGTGTAGGCATCTCCGTAGGTGCCTCTGTAGGTGTGGGTTTCTCAGTGGGTACCTCTGTAGGCATCTCTGTAACCACAGGTATTTCTGTGATGGGTTCCGTAACACTTGGAGCACCTGTTACTGTCTCTGTCGGAGTAGGAGTCTCTGTATTGACAGGTATATCTGCCGGCGCCTCTGTCACAACAGGAGTCTCAGTTACCTCAGGTGTAGGTGTAAGAGTAGGTTCAACATACTCCTCACGAACAATATTGATCACATACTCCCTAATATCACCATTTTCAGCCTGTACCTGTATAATTACCTTATTATCTCCAACTTCAGGATAAACATGTTCTTCCCCAAGCACTTTAGCCAATGTACTGACAGTAGTTGCTTTAAATTTGATATAATCAGTCTCATAGTCGACTATCAGATTATATTCCTGATCTTTAGTCACAGAAAAAGTCGGAGTCAGAGATAAAGAATCCCCATTAATATCATAAAGTTTCAAACTCTTAAGCCAGTTATTTGGATTATATGCCTTCTCTGGCACCGGACAAGGGTTCTCAGGCATATTCAAAAATACCGGGATAAGAAAAACAATAGGAATATCTTCAGGATTTTCATATGCTGCAAAAACTCTCTTACCTTCCGAATACGGAGCTTCAACATTTGCCATATATTGATGATTATAGGTGGAATATGAAGTCATGTTAAATTTTTGAAGATATATTGTATTCTGTCCTCTATTAATATAATTGTTTCCTATATAAAATGCTCCGCCTAAAATAGATCTCAGCCTGTTATTCCACGGAATCAGGCATTTTAAATTCAACGCTTCACTACTCGAACCATCCCTTGCAAAACGTAACCCATTAGCTATGGCTCCACCTGCCTCAGTGCTGTGATAAGCGCCTATATTATAATAATTATACAAATTTTCCAGTCCTGAAACGGTTCCGGTCACGCTATTACTCATAGCTGACTTACCTAATGTAACCTCCTGTTTAACACGTGAGGCTAAATGTAACGGACTCACTCCCGAATATTCAGCAGCCATAGCAAAGGTATCGGCATAAGATATGCTTCTTTCCATGCCAAGCTCATCCAAATAAGTGTATGATGTTTCATTCATCGCAGTATTCTTCAGTATTGTAGCAATTCCTTCTTGGTTCTGGTAGGAAGGGTTATAATTTAATACTTCAAACTGAAAAATACTTTCATGATCCAAGAAATTTCGTGGGTCCATATAGTAGCTTATGGCTTCCTTGGAGGCGGTAACCCACGAAGAACCGTCAAAGACGGTAAATTTGTCATCCTTCCAGCTATAAGCACCCGCCTCCAGGGACTTCCATTCTACGCCTTTAGTATTAGGGATAAGATTCTCCCCAACAACTGATTCACTATTCACAGCCTCTTCCCAGTCAAGCCCTGTATTAAAGGCCTTAAACTTCCAACTGGGATACTGTGCGTGAAGCTCGCGTAAAAACGGCTTATAGCTCTCCGGAAAACCCTCAGCAGTCAGTGCCTCCTCAAAAGAAAGTGTTGTGGCATTTGAAGTAGCACTCCCACCCGAAAGATCCACACTCTGATCAGCCTCGATATATATCGAATTTACATAACCTTCATATACTTTGTTATTAAACTTAAGTTCAATCTTACACCATAGATTCTCAGAATCATCCGATGTTTCAATAACTCTCACTTCCTGTCCGGAGTATACAAATACCGGCAGATTGTCTTCTGTAAACAGCGCTGCAGCCGCATATTTAGGTTCTGTCTTAACAGAAAGAGCAGCGGCATTCTTTATCACGGCGTTCGGATTTTCAACATTCTCCTTTGGAGGAGGTGTAATCTCCGGAGTCGGAGTGATTTCAGGATCTCCCGTTATTTCCATGCCTGTAGGAGTTGGCGCAGCAGTAGGACTAACGGTTACGACCTCGCCTGTAACAATGGGTTCATCGGTTGGAGTAGGTATATCTGTAATATTAGGCTCTTCTGTAGGAGTAGGTGTTAATGTAAAAGAAGGAGCCTCAGTTACAGTAATTATTGCTTCTTTTTCTTTCTGTTTGTAATAACTAACTTCAATCGACTTGGCATTGCTGTCAAATTTCACTCTATACTCCGGTATCCAGCCGGTTACAGTTTCATCCTTATACTCTCCACGAACTAAGAACCATTTGCCTGATTCTGTCTGTTCCTCAGCATAAATCATAACCTTGGAATACTTCGTCATTTTAACTTTTTTACCGGTTGACAACTTAATATTTTTTGCTTCCTCATCAGGCTCAGCCTTTAAAACCTGCTTGGAATATCTGGTTGTAACTTCAAAAGGTGTACTATAATTCAGCCTGACATAATCAGACATTACATAACCTCTCTCAGGCACTCCATTGACCAGTGCAATAACCTTATACCATCGTATTGCCCTTTCTACACCATTTATAACCTGATAATTGGTAGTTGACCCCACAAGGCTGACAATATCATCCTTGTAAATAATATCAATAACCTCACTGTAGGCATCCGCATTTACCCTAAAATTCAACAAATCCGCAGTAACTATTCCCTGCATCTTATACTTTGAAGAGTACTTTTGAGTTACCACTTCCAGCTCATTATCCTCACTATCGAATATTTCGCCGGTTTCAGTTATCACTGCTCCCGAAGGGAGTGGATTCACCATATCTGTGGGGAACGGTGTATCCTGAGGTATATCTGTCATTTCAAGATTTTCTGTGGGCGAGGGGGTATCCCCACTGGGTTCCTTAGTTGGATCAGGAGCATCTGTTAAATCCGGTTCAGCGGAAGGGGTAGGTGCCTCTGAAACTTCAGGCGAAGCTGTAGGTACTTCGTTCTCATTTACCACCTTACCTTTTGTAACGGTTATAAATTCAGCCGAGGAATAACCCTCAACCTTCTTTTTGTTTATCTTTGCTGTGATATGATACCAGCCGTCCTTTTCTCCGAGGATTGTGACAGCCTGATCCTTTACAAGGATTGCCTTTTCATCCTTTACCAGTACATTCTCATAGTCCGTACCGGGTCCCTTACGTATATACAGCTCGGTAGCCGTAACCTTGCCCTTGGCAGTAGGTATGGGGGTAGGTGTGGGCGACGGAGTAGGAGTAGGTGTGGGAGTGATCTCCTTAAAGTCACCGGTTTCAGCCTTGACAGTACCGCTGGTTACCGTTATCCACTGTGCCAGTGAATATCCCTCTACCTGGGTATCCATAAAGGTGGCTTTTATATGATACCAGCCATCCCTCTCTCCGACAATGGTAACTTCCTGATTCTGAACGAGGACGACTTTTTCCTCTCCGACCGTAATATTTTTATAATCGGTGCCGGGTCCCGAGCGCATATACAGCTCGGTAGCAGTTATCACGCCCTTTACTGTTTTCTTTGCCCATATCTGTATGTTTGGCAACGATGTAACAACCAGTACCACGATTAGAAAAAGGGCTATTCTTTCAAACAATCTTTTCTTTTCCACTGTAAACCTCCGTTTCACTTCGGGTTTCCTCTGATTTTACCGCGTCAAGCGTTTCCGATCTCGGTTTCTTCGAAACCGGATATATCACTCGGACCGACTGACTCGATTCCTTCGGAATCAAGTCATATGCTAAGATTTAAATGTGAAAACCCTATGAACTCAATGAAACAAAAATGTAAAATATCAAACCAGTCCGAGAATATAAGTAACCATATAGGTCAGGAAGGTTAATCCGTTCACAGCCATCCCCGCATAAGGTACTTTATATCCTCCGTCCTGTTCCCTGACGCACTTCATGGAAACCAGCAGACCTATAAAGCTGGCTACAAGTGCTGCCGTGCCGCATATTGCAAACACTTTAGGAGTTTCCTCTTTTATCCCTGAATACAGAACAAGGACCAAAAAAACGATCATTGTCGCTATACCTATAATTAGGGCCGCAACAGCTTTTGTCGAAGTCCCGGTCTGCCTAAACTGCACATTATTCTGTTTTTTTTGTTTTGGCATATCCTTCCCTCCGTATTGCCTTTATCTTTCTTCTCCTTGCAAAGCTCAGAGATACTCTGAATACTATATATCCGATTAAGGTACCGGTTGTATTCATTATTATGTCGTCTACGTCAAATACTCCTACCTTTGTAACGAGCTGCAACAACTCTATCAGCAGACACAGCAGGATTGATACCAGTAATGTCACCCAAAGTGTCTTTTTCTGGTGTTTAAGCCCTCCCTTAGAGTAAATAAGCGAAAACAGGAAACCAAACGGTACAAATAACACTACGTTTCCTATGATATTTATAAAAAACATCAAATAGTTTGTATCTCTGACCTTAGTGTAAAATCTCTTTATCTCGGCAAATGGCATCAGGTTATATCTGTACTCATCATAGGCCACCTGTCTGCCAAATGTATCGCTAAAAAACAAAAAATATATTAAAAGTGTAATGTAGGTTATAAAGATAGTTAGCCAGATTACACGTCTTTTTCGGACATTTTTGTTACTCATTCAATGCATTAACTCCGCAAATCCAACGAAATTTTTGTTTACTTTTCCATAATATTTTATTATACTATATTTAATATTCGTTAGCAAGCAGAAAACTATGCAACTTTGCATATAATAAAATATTTTATTTTTTCTTTATATTTTATATCTATTACGTAAAATAACTATTTTTGAAGGAGAAACACAGAACATGAAGATCATCGATTTTTTAAAGGATAATAAACCACATATCAGCTGCGAGCTCTTCCCGCCCAAGAAGTGGGAAAATCTCGAGGCTGCTAAGAAGGTTGTAGCTGACACTGCTGCCTTAAAGCCCGACTACATGAGCGTAACCTACGGTGCTACAGGCGGTACCAGCAAGTATACCGTTGACCTGGCAAACGAGATACAGAATGTTTGTAACATCCCTGCTCTCGGCCATCTGACATGTGTTTCTTCAGACAAACAGACTGTTAGGGATATGATTTCAGAATACAAGCGATGCGGCATCAATAATATCCTGGCTCTGCGTGGTGATATTCCCGCTGACAGTGGTTTTGAGCCTTCAAAGGATTTCCATCACTCCGAGGATCTCATGGCTGAGATCAAGTCCATGGGTGATTTCTGTATCGCAGGTGCATGTTATCCCGAGGGTCACCCCGAGTCCAGGTCCATAGACGAGGATCTCGAGTATACCAAACGCAAGGTTGAGGCCGGCTGTGACTTCCTGATCACTCAGATGTTCTTTGATAACAATATCCTTTACAACTATATGTACAAGCTCCTAAAGAAGGGCATCGATGTACCGATTGATGCAGGTATCATGCCCGTTACCAACAAGGCGCAGATTGGCAGGATCATTTCCCTTTCAGGCAATCTGGTTCCGCCCCGCTTTAAGATGATCGTTGATCATTACGGCGATAACCCCGAGGCTATGAAACAGGCCGGTATCGCCTATGCTACCGAGCAGATTATTGATCTCTTCGCTAACGGGGTTAACTGTGTGCATATCTACACCATGAATCATCCTGAGATTGCAGGGGAGATCTTCAAAAATCTGTCGTTTATCGCTCCCAGATAGGTTTATGTGTATACGGTCGGGTGGGACACAGATATGGTCTGAAACCCGTTACCGCTCGCAGGGATATGCTAACGATTCCATCCACATCTCCACTTCGGACGCTCGCAATCGTGCGTCTGATTGATATCAGACGCACTTAGGCTTCTCTCAAAAATCGGTTTGGTAAACCGATTTTTGCCTCGTTCCGATGTATCTGAAACCGTAGCATATCCAACTGCTCGCTTTATGGTTTCATCCCATATCTGTGTCCCACCCCGACCTGCGAAGGCCTCTCAAATCTTTCGGAGTGCAGTGAAGAATCGCAATAACACTATAAAATATCACAAAAACATATAAAATAACCAGTATGAATATAATTACAGAAAAAAATGGGTTTAATCTAGATATAAACAAGAAAGAAACCTATCGCTACCTTGGCTATCATTTCGGTGGAGAAGTCTCTGTAAATGATGAACTTGAAAAAATAGTCGATGAACTTACAGCCAAACTCAAAGAAAATATAACTCCAAGATGTATTTACGAGATTTACAAGCTAACTGTTGATGAAAATACCTGTAAATTATATCAGTATCATATGGATAATAATACAGCCTCTTCAGATAATGTATTTCTCTCCATCAATAGTCAGAAGCTCTCAGCCCACATCAAAGAATGCAGATATGCTATTCTTTTTGCGGCTACTATCGGTCCGGGTGCTGATATGCTGATAAGGAGATACTCCGGGCGTTCAACCATCAAGTCCGCTATACTTCAGGCCGCCGGTGCTGCTGCCATAGAGGCGTTTGCTGACGAGGTAACTGAACAAATAAGAACTGAGATTGATACTCTGTTTTCACAATCAGAAACAAAATTCAAGATGCGTTTTAGTCCGGGATATGGTGATTTCTCTCTGGAGCATCAAAAAGATTTCTTCAGGCTCCTACAGTTAGAAAAGAATCTGGGTATGAGCCTGAATTCAGCTCTGCTTATGAGTCCTTCCAAGAGTATTACCGCTGTGATCGGAGTACTGTGAAGCAACCGATGATTTTCACGAGGGTTGACTGATTTTTGTTCTGCAATCGATATAATCAACTTATTTAGAGGAATTATATATGTCAAAAGATAATGTTAAAATCCGCGATTTAATAGGTAAAGAGCTTCTTTTTTCCGACGGAGCTATGGGTACCCTGCTTCAGGCAGAAGGTCTCAAGGGTGGTGAAATACCGGAGACCTGGAACATTCTTCGACCCGAAGTTCTGATAGATATCCATACACGATATCTCAATGCGGGTTCCAATATAATCACTGCCAATACATTCGGATGTAATAAATATAAGCTTGAACACTCGGATTATGACCTTGATACTCTGACTTCGTCCGGTATCAGGCTTGTACGTGAGGCTATAGAAAAGTTTGAGCAGGAATCTGACAGTCCTTTTTCAAAAAAGCCTCACTTCATAGCCTTGGATATAGGTCCTTTAGGTAAACTTTTAAAACCCATCGGCAATGTTTCTTTTGATGAGGCCGAGGCGGCATATACCGAAATCGTCAAGGCAGGTACCAAAGCCGGCGCCGACCTTCTGTTTTTTGAGACATTTACGGACCTTTATGATCTAAAGGCTGCTATAATTGCTGCTAAGGAAAACTCGGATCTTCCTATTTTTGTATCGGTTGCTCCCGATGAAAACGGACGTCTGCTTACAGGTGGCGATCTGGAGGCGTATGTTGCCCTGGTTGAAGGCCTCGGTGTTGATGTTTTAGGTATGAACTGTGGTTTTGGTCCCAAGCAGTTCTTAAAATTCCTGCCCGTTATCACAAAGGTATGCTCAACTCCGATCATAGTCCAGCCTAACGCAGGCCTGCCTAAGGTAGTCAACGGAAAAACTACTTTTGACGTACTTCCCGATGAATTTGCTACTGACGAACTGGAACTGATCAAAGGCGGAGTATGTATAGCAGGCGGATGCTGTGGTTCAACACCGGAGCACATCCTCGCATCTGTCAGATTATGTGAATCCACATTACCCAGGACTCAAACCGAAACTCCCGATGAGCAATGCGGTTACCCCCAAATTGCGATTACCCCTTTGGAAAAGAAGAATCTTACTGTCATATCTTCATACACACATGCGGTATATTTCGGTGAAAAGCCCCTGCTTATAGGTGAGCGTATCAATCCTACCGGCAAAAAAGCGTTAAAGCAGGCTTTGAGAGACAAAGATATCAACTATATCATAAATGAAGCCATCGCCGAAGAAGAAGCCGGCTCCGATATTTTGGATGTAAATGTAGGTCTGCCCGAGATAGATGAATGTGAAATGATGGAGACCGCGATTGAAGAGATCACGGCTATCAGCACTCTTCCA
>JAEEGG010028306.1_pt1 | contig 10548 bp, 15 predicted proteins | sample 9134161 | NCBI WGS metagenome assembly JAEEGG01 (sample SAMN16246543, study PRJNA631951) | gut metagenome | biome: gut microbiome; feature: rumen; material: CR-attached | host: Bos | place: Iran: Karaj | collected 2018-10 | reverse complement strand
AATGATAATGAAACCTGTAAATTTTACGATGAGCTACAGTATCTTGACTATGACTTAGTTAGAGAGGAAGGAAGAGAAATTATAATGTTTAAACTAAAATCGTTGTATAGATTTAATACCAACATAGTATAATAAATCAAAGTTTCTGCCATCTCACTATAAGATTATATGAAAAAAAACGCCGGATTATCACAATCGGGCGTTTTTTGTGAAACAACAAGTATTAACCTTTAAATCTGAATTATGAATATGAGTAACAATTTCTGAGTGCAAAGGTACGAAAATAAATCGAACTAGGCTTTGGAAATATACGTATAACACGTACTCAAAGAAATTTCTGCGGAAAACAAGAAACTATATGCACCTATCAGGGTGATGTCTTCTATTTGACTCGCCTATAGATTTACCATCTGCCCTGCGTATAATATCACTTAGGGGATGTGACTCATAGTATAATACTCTTTCCTGTTTATTTGGACATATATGCTTTCCTCCCATGTGCCACAAAATAGCCTCTTTTTCTATGGATGTAAGTTGAAAACCTGAGTAACCAACCTGTCGGACAGACCTTTGGCTATGGCCTTTATGACTTTTACAAACATATGCCTTGTGGGTTTCTGAACTGTAACGAAGGACATCTGCTTTGCATAAGTCATGCATCAAAGCAGCAATAATCACACTATCTTCAGGCATCTGGTCTGGAGAAAATCCCTCGAGAATCTTTTCTTCACGTAGTTCGATTGCCTTATGATATGTTTCTAAGGAATGACTGACAAGGCCACCGACAAAGCGATGGTGTTTTAAAGAACCTGGTGCCTCGAAGTAACCCATACGGGTTATATGGAGAATGAGGTCTTCGATTTTGTCCCGATTAGTAGAACGGAGCAAAGCAAGACATTCGTCAGTCTTCTGCTGTATAGTCTTGTGTATATGCATTTGTTATTTATTTGAGTTTCCACGTTCGTATTATGTCACCATTACGATAGCGGTGTTCAGCCTCAGTAATGAGACAGTTAAAAGCGGGCGTAGTGATGGCACTAAGAGCGTTCTTGAGTTGCTCGAGTGTAGCCTTCTGGGTTGATACTCGACCCAGAGTGATGTGACATTTGAAGGGACGGTTGTCAAAACTGGCATTCAGATTGTCAGCCAAGGTTCTAGTGTCTCTGGCGAGGTTGAGTACCTGATGAGGAATCTGGGTAGTGGTGAGACAGATAATATGTTCATTTCCCCCAGAGGTAGTGAAGGCATCGAGTTTGTCAATGTTTAGAGGAAAGGCAGAGATACCAGACAGACACTGGGCGAAACCTAAGGTGAGTTGATCTACACATAAGTTATCGTCTAGGTATAAGATAGTCATATGGTAATGGAAGCGCCACTGCCATTTTACAGGGATGCCTGCAGTCTTAATCGCAGAACGCATCATTTGGGCCCAATCTGACCAACCGTTTTCTTTCTTAACAGGAATTCTAAATTCAAGATAGTTCTCTAATTTTTTCTGTTCGTCCATATCAACAACATTTTTGGATTCATGGTGCAAAAGTACAAAAAGAATTGAGATTAGTTTATATTATTATACCTATATATCATTTAAATAATAGCCAAACGCCTGAACTTTCTTAAGGGGAGACAATCTCACAGTCCTTCTCAGGCGAATGGCTATTGATGGTTACTACAGCAAAGTAGTGAGGAGATTACCATTGCCAATTACATGGTAGTTGGAGTCAACGGTCTGATTGCGACTGGGCTCATAATAGCCGAGAACATGGTTGTTGCTGTCTCGCAGACACTGACGTCCACTGAATTCTACGTCGATGTAACCAATAACATGCTGGTTACGGTCTCTTAATGTTTGTCTTGTCATAATGATAATGTTTAATAATGATACAATAAACTCATAAAATATTCTACTCAGAAGTTTTTTCGCTGAAAGAGATTTCAAAAATTCTAAGCCAAGATTTTATGCTGTCGAACGCTTCACGCTCATGGAAGTTCCCCTTAAGACGCCGAAGCATATCAGCATAGTCCCTACCACCAATCAATTCCATCACCTTGTCTGCATCAATGTCACAGAGAATACGTTGGCTAGCGAAGTTTGCATCCTGCTTCATTTCCTCTTCTGTGATAGTAAGGATATGACTGGCTGCACTGGCTATGACATGGAAAAAGTGATCATCTGTATTCTCAGAAAAAATCTCCACATCCGCCGGCATTGAACCGTCGATAAATTCTGCATCGGCACGAACTTCATCAAAAAGTATAGCAAAAGGTACATGAACGGGGAATCGCCAACCATAGATACAACCTTCAACGGCTTTATTCAACTTGATGGCGAGCTCCGGATCCTTTTTGAGCAATTGGTTGAAGTTGAAGTTCTTACGTTCCAGAAGCTGAAGTGAGAGAAGTGACAGATACTCTTCATCAGAAAGAATAATCTCGACTGTGATAGGATCACATACCTTGTTCTTCTCATAATCATAAGCTAGGCAACCAAATTTATAAAAATAGTGACGTGTATCAAAATCAATGTCATAAGGGTATAAGTCAGCTTTTTCGCAACGTTCGAGCAAAAGTTTGCGCAGTTCCTCGTTCTGGTCGAATAGGTCACCATAGGTAAGGACTTCGAGAGCCTCCTTGACAGTGCTTACCGGCTGTGGGGCAGTTTGGCTGTCGTTGACATCCTTAATGATAAACTCCTTTATGCGGGCAATCTCTTCGTCGGTGAAATGAAGAAACACTTCATTGTGGTTGTCCAGGTCGTCACAAGTGCTTCCCTCTGCCCAGTAGTAGGCCTTACGTTGCTTTACTTCATAAAAATACTTCTTGGCCTGAGTCTCAGCCTTTTCCTTACGCTGTGCAAGTTTCTCTGCAAAATTAAAATCTTTCATTGTATACTTTATTTAATATTATTATTTGTATTCGTTGAATGTGATGCAAAGGTAACAAATAGTCTCAAACTAAACAGGGAATATATACGTATAACTGTACTTTAACAAAATAAGCATCGCCACCATGTGCGTTTAGGGGCATTGGGAGTGTTGGGAATGTTTGAAGCATCAAAAGTGGTCGTAATATTCAGGCCATACTTCTGGTTCATTTCTTGGGCCATTACCATAAAATCTGTACCATGATCACATTTATCATTAGTACCATTCATCAAAAGATAGTAGTGAATCATTTCGTGAACCATAATGTTTTTAAATGTTTCTTCGTCGAAGTCAAAATAGTCTGAAAAAAGAATTCGTTTTCTTTTATCATTCTTTCCCTTTCGCCTGTCATACTCGAATCGAGCGAGTTTACAGAATGAGTGAAGAATGCCAAACTTTGGAATTGGCAACTTGTGATCAAAGTACTGGCGATTGCAATACCAGAACATTTGGGGCATGGTGTTATAATCTGCGAGCATTTCTATTTTATTGTTTGGCAATGCAAAAGTAACTAATTATAATACAAATAAGTCTCTTTCTATACGTATATCAGCTTAATTAGTTGAATATAAGTCTTTTTCACCTCAGATATCACACAAATATCAAATAAAAATCGTATCTTTGTGGCGTATTAATGACAAAAAAACAATGTTAGGAGCAATTATTGGTGATATAGTTGGTAGCCGATGGGAATTCAATCCCACCAATGACTATAATTTTGAATGGATGTCGGAAGAAAACGGCTTTACAGATGACACTATCTGTACTATTGCTGTGGCAGATGCATTGTTGAAGGATCGGAATTTCGGAGAGAGTATTCATGACTGGTGCCGTCGATACCCCCACCCCATGGGAGGTTACGGCGGGCGTTTTTCCCAATGGGTTAGAAGTGACCATCCACAACCATACAACTCGTTTGGAAATGGTTCTGCCATGAGAGTGAGTCCTGTGGCATATTGTTTCGAGGATGTTCACCAAATGCTTGAAGCAGCAGAAGAAACAGCTATTCCTTCTCACAATCATGCTGAAGGAATCAAAGGAGCGAAGACTGTTGCAATAGCTATTCATACCGCCTTAGAACTACGTAAGGGATGCGACGAGCTCGGCGAAAAAGAAATAGACTACATTTTGAGTCGATGCACAGCCATATCTGATTATGATATCGAAATCAAAAAAACAGACGTCATAAATAAGTTTGATGAAACATGTCAAGGAACTGTGCCAGTTGCACTCTGGATTATCGGTGAAAGTTCATCATTTGAAGATGCTGTAAGAAAGGCTGTAAGTCTTGGAGCTGATGCTGATACACTTGGTGCTATTGTCGGCTGCATTGCAGAAGCTATTTGGGGGATACCTATTGATATGCAGTTGCAAGCAATGAAATACCTGCCTACAGATATGAAAAGAGTTGTTTTTCAATTCTACAGGCGATACATCAAAGATAGCTTTCTTGCAGGATATGGCGACGAAGGTGCTGCTATAGATTAATTTCTGATGATAAGGAGTAAAAATATGGTCACAATGGCATATACATACAAATATCCAAGACCGGCAGTGACGGCTGACTGCATCGTGATAACGAGGGAGGCAGAGCCAAAGGTGCTGCTAATACAAAGAGGCAACATGCCTTTCAAGGGAAGCTGGGCATTCCCAGGTGGTTTCATGAATATGGATGAGACGACTGAGCAATGCGCCATCAGGGAACTGGAGGAAGAAACCGGGTTGCAGATCTCAAAAATACAACAGATTGGAGCCTACTCCAAGGTTGACCGTGATCCAAGAGGAAGAACTATTACTGTTGCTTACCTCGCTATCGTTGATGAACCTATCGCTGTCACTGGCCAGGATGATGCTGAAAAGGCAGAATGGTTTCCTATAACAGATTTACCACACTTGGCATTTGACCATTATGACATAATGAAGGATGCGATAAAACTTTTTAGTGACAGAAAGGAGGTTTGTATATGAGTCCAATTGAGTTAATTAAATCATTTGTTAATGAGCGTCTTGATGGTAAAATAGATAAGCTGGGATCCTTTGAGTTAGGACAGCTACGCGGTGACAATACTTATGGATGCCCTAATAGAAAAGAAGATTCTGATGATACAGAACTAATGCGTGCAGTCTATTGTGTCGTTTTTGCTGATGCTTGGAAGAACATTAGGATGGACAATTTAGGAGACGGGAAACTACGTGGTGATACAATGAATAGCTTTAACACTTTATTCTCACCAACATGGAAAGAGGATTTTATATCCAAGTGGAATCCTGATGAAGAATTAAGAAACAAAAGAGTCCAGTTTTTAAAAACATGTTATACGATGGGAAACATGTGTGTTCTCCCAGATAGGAGAATTAACGATTGGAGTATTAACAAACATCGTGGTTGCCATGACGAATGGCATGATTATGAAGACAGATTTTTAGCAGCTCTCCATAAGGTATTGACTGAGCAGCATGACAGAGATCCCGACTTAGAGGAACTTGTCAGACTTAATGATGAAGATTTTCAACCATTCTATGGTAAGGAAGGATGGCGAAAGTTCATAGATTCAAATATGCTAGAATACTATGTGAATGAGGAATACGAACCAATTGTAAAATCAAAAGGTTATACATATTGGCGTGGTGGATATACAAATCGTGATCGATTCTTTGAAGAATGCCATCGCTATATTGATGATAGCACTTTCATAATCAATAGCAGAGCACATCGCATGATAGAAATCATAAAAAATCATCTATGAGACAGGGTATTATTCTTTTGTTATTCATCTTATTAGCTTCATGTTCCAACAGGAAGACACCGACATATCAATATCCACAAGAGCCACCTACTTATATAAAGAACACAGAAGGAGAAAAATCTGATTCTGCAGTGTCTGAGTCCCCAAGCATAGCACCAGTAAATCCACGGGCCAAATCACACAGCAGTATTCACAAGGAAAAGGATTTAGATAATATGCGTGGCTTTGATCCTGCCTCAGAAGATGACATGGATGACAACGGCATGAGCCGCTATATGGAGAACAACGATGAAGAAGGTTGGGATTAAAGTGTATTTGCTCCGTTATGAATATTGCATGAATATAAATACTGCATTAGGTTAATGTGTCATAAAAGAGGAATACGAATAGTACAACGAGCCACAATTATTATTATATTTGCGGTACTAAACATCAACGGAGGAGCTGCTTATGTTGACAGAAAAAGAAATCAGGGACAACGAAAAGAAGATCGACAACAAGCAAGTCGAATCAAGTGCACAGAAACCGATGCCATCTATTTGGTACAACTAAAACGGGTATCAAGAACGAAATTGAGATTGCCTTCGACATAGCGCGAGGGCAATCTCATTTTTAGAAAGGTTGTATTTCTAATTCTCTTCTTCGAAGAACGAGCCTACTGGCATAGCAGCATCTTCGGCAACACAGCAGTTGTAGCGTTCGCGGCTGCGACGCTCGCGGGCGAACATGGCCTTGGTACCGGCTTCGTCCTGCTGGAACTCCAGGTGCTCGTCGATGGCGAAGGAGTGGGCCATGGTCTCGACGTCGAGGTTGTCGGTGCCGATGAGCGTGAAGGTCCAGTTCTGCTTCTTCAGCTTCTCAATCATCGTGCGGATCATCTTTAGCGTCCATTCCTCGCTGCTGTTCTCCTCGCCGTCGGTGATGATGGTCACCAGCACGTGGTCGCCATCCTCAATCTGGGCGTTAGTCTTGGAGATTCCCTTGCCGATGGCATCGTAGAGAGGTGTGCCGCCACCGGGGCGGTAGGCCTTCCAGTCCAAGTCCTTGGTTTGAGAGGCAGGCGTGTTGTCGTAGTGCCAGGTGGTGTGGCCAGTGTCAAAGGTGAGCAGGGTGACGAACTGTTCCTGGTCTGGAAACTTCTCCTGCATCTTGCGGACAGTCTGCAGAGTTTCGTTCATGCCTACGAAGGCTTGCTTGCGGATAATCTCCATGCTGCCGCTCTCGTCAACGATAATCAGGTTGTGAACTCGCTTCATTGAATCATTTTGCTTTGTCATAATCGTAACTTTTTAAATGGTGAATACTCTTTTTTCGACATGTCTTTATCTCTTTGAAGAAGAATTTGCAGAAAAATTAAGCAATGAAGTGATTTTTTTGTAATTTTGCAGAAATTATATCGAGTTATGTACTATCAGCGACTGTCAGACGAAGAGATTCTGAGCGGTTTCCGTGAGGGCGATGCCGGCATTATCCGTGAGTATTTCTACGGGTACTGTCAGGTGGGCTATAACATCTTCGACCAGCGGTATCAGTTGCGCGAGAAGGAGAATCTGGACTTCATGTCGCTGGCTCACCAGTATGCGCTGTACCTGATGGAGCACGACTGGAAGCCGCTGGAGGACCACTCGCCAAACGTGAGTCTGAAGACGTGGCTCATCAACGGGTTCCGCTATGTGGTGCTCGATGCACTGAAATGGTACCGCAAGGAGTACGGCAGCATCACGTTTGAGGACTATCTGATGTCGTTCGACGTGACCAGTGACCTGCGGTTGCAGTTCAACAAGATGGTGGAGGACGTGTGCGACCATGCGCCACTGGACCGTCAGGAACGGCTGATTATCGACATGCTACTGTTGCAGGGATTCAAATCGAAGGAGATTGCAGCACAGATGGGAATGACACCGTCGGCCATCTCGCAGAAGTACAAGAAACTGAAGGAGCAGATTATCGTGCCGTATTTCAGGAAGAACTTCGATATGGACTTGGATATGCCGGAGGTAATGGACGAAATGGCCATCCTGCACAGAGAGGCTACGATGGGCGAGGCATGTATGCCTGCACCTTCTATGGGTGCGAAGGAAAGCATGCCTTTCGAGGATATGGACTTTATCAGAGAAGAAGTTATGGAACAGAAGAGAACTACACCAGAATTTATCACGGAATTGCAGCCAAACGAGATCTTTGTGTTTGGCAGCAACCTGAAAGGTATGCACGGCGGTGGTGCGGCCTATATCGCCTACCGCAAGTTTGGAGCCATCATGGGTCAAGGCGTGGGTCTGCAAGGACAGAGCTATGCCATCCCAACGATGCAGGGTGGCGTAGAAACTATCCGTCCGTATGTGGATGAGTTCATCGCGTTCGCCAAGGAGAATAAGAACCTGACGTTCCTCGTGACCCGCATCGGTTGCGGAATCGCCGGATTCACAGATGAGGAAATCTCTCCACTATTCGAGAAGGCTCACGACGTGGAGAATATTGTGCTGCCACCTAATTGGTAATAGAAAATATAAGGAGGTTATGAAATGAAGAAATACACATATATTATATACGCCGTCGCCCTTATCAGTGGTTTGGCACTTTTCTCGTCGTGTAGCAATAGCGATAATGCCGCCGGGCAGGATGAAACTCCCGTCCGTATCGGTATAGCATGGCGTGGCGAAACTACGTCCGTCTCCTACACCAGTGCGCTGCAGAGCGTGCGTGAGGCGGGAGGCATACCCGTGCCACTGCCACTGATAAAGTCACCCTTTATGAAATACGAAGGTGATGAGTTGCTGGCACAGTATACCGACGAGCACGGAGTAGTACTGCAGGAGTATGCCGACAAGGTGAAGACCAATCCCTTTGCAGGGCAGGACATTGCCAGCCTGCTCGCCACTTTGGACGGACTTGTCTTTACAGGCGGTGCAGACATCAGTCCTACGTTCTATAAGACGCCGGAGCCTTTTCATGGTATCGAGGCCGAGGGCAACTGCGACGGACGGCGCGATGTGTCGGACTATATACTGATGAAATGGTGCTTGGATCAGGAGCCGACGCTACCGGTATTATGCATCTGCCGGGGCATGCAGATGCTCAGCGTGGTCTCAGGCGCACAGATGATACAGGATTTGCGTACCTATTTCGAGGCGCAGGGACTGCCATACGCCGATGAGCACCGCACAGAGCCGACGGCTGACCACGGGCGCGACTTCGCCGTTCATGATGTCACCATCACCGAGCCTTCGTCGCTGCTTAGGCAGATAGTGGGCAGCGAGACGGTCAGCAGCGTGCCATCATGGCACCACCAGGCGGTACTGAGCGTGGAGGGAACACCACTTAAGGTGACCGCTGTCACCAAAACCAGCGGCATTGACATTATCGAGGCGGTCGAGCGTAAGGATAAGCCCTTCTTTATAGGCCTTCAATACCATCCTGAAGTGGCTGTAGCAAAGCATGCCAACAGTGCTGCCGATGCCTCGCGCTTCATGGATTACGACAGTGCCCTCTGTTACTTCCGTGCCCTTATAAAACAAGCTGCGCAGAAACATTAAAGAATGCTATGGTATATTAATAAGTTTGTGAGTCTGCAGAGACAAATGCCAGTGTGGATGATGGAGAATGTAATCCACACACTGACATACAATCTGCTGGTTGCGGTCATCGTCGCCAGTATCACAGGGTTGCAGACTCAGATAAGCACCGCTTGATATGCTGCTATAGCAATCCGGATTGTGCTCACCATCAAACACCACCTTGATTTCGTCTATCTTCGTCAGGGCGAGTGCAGGCACATGCTTGGCGAAGAGGTCTTTAGGCGACCACGTCACCCAGTCAACTGCTGCTGGAAGTGTATGCGTTCCGTTGGTTTCTACAGCGACATGGAACCCTGCCTGATGTAGTGCATCGATGAGTGCATCGTCTATTTGAAGCGACGGCTCTCCACCCGTCAGCACCACAAAGCCACAATCGTGCCACTGGCTGACGGCACTGATGATATCGTCTACAGTCATCTGAGTATATGCCTCAAAATCTGTATCGCAGAAGGGACAGCTCAGATTACATCCGCTGAAACGCACAAATACAGCAGCACGCCCCGTATGACGACCTTCGCCCTGCAGGGAATAGAAAATCTCATTAACCCGATACATCACATCAGATATTTTGCGTCAATGGGAAACTCATCATCGAAAGCCTGGGCCACATTGCCAAAAGACTCCTCAACTATGGCCTTGTAGCACTGCGGAAATTGGCGTACCACCCATGCGGCAATATTCTCGGCCGTAGGGTTGAAGGGCAGCAGCTCGTTAAGATTGCCATGGTCCAGATAGCCGTGAATGGCTTTCTTGATGTTAGAATAGTCGGTCACCATACCACTCTCATCAACTTCGCTGGAGGCCAGAAAAACGGTGATTGTCCAGTTATGACCGTGAAGACGGCTACACTTGCTGTCGTAAGGCAGCGTTAATTGGTGGCTACCAGCCACATCCATTTTCTTAGAAATACAGTAGATCATAATCTAAAAGCTTCCATCGCCAAAAGGCAGATGGGTAGGGAAAAAATACTTTTTTCAGTTATTTGCAATATTGCGGCTGCAAAGGTAATCAAAATAAAGCAAAAAAGAGCATGATTTAACGAATTTCGCAAAATATGCACTTCATTTCAGGAAGTCTTCGCGCATAGGAGTGAAGGTATCGATGAGAATACCAGCTTCCAGGCATACGCAACCATGCGGCAGATCGGGAGCCACATAATAGCCATCGCCAGCTCCGAGAACCTTCTTCTCCTCGCCAATAGTCACCTCAAAGCATCCACTGGCTACGTAGGTACTCTGGGTGTGAGGGTGCTGATGGAGGGTGCCGATGGCTCCTTGCTCGAACTTCACTTTCACCATCATC
>JAEEGG010028304.1_pt1 | contig 10549 bp, 5 predicted proteins | sample 9134161 | NCBI WGS metagenome assembly JAEEGG01 (sample SAMN16246543, study PRJNA631951) | gut metagenome | biome: gut microbiome; feature: rumen; material: CR-attached | host: Bos | place: Iran: Karaj | collected 2018-10 | reverse complement strand
GGGGGGCATAAAGGTTATCCACCTTGTACTGGAACTGGGCAACATCACTCAGCACCACAAAACCATGGGCAAAACCACGAGGGATAAACAACTGGTAGCCGTTATCTTCACTCAGTTCCACGGCAATGCTTTTGCCCCAAGTGGGGCTGCCATGCCGAAGGTCCACCACCACGTCGAGAACAGTGCCTTGTGAGACGCGCACCAACTTAGCCTGACTCCACTCGCCACGCTGGAAGTGCAGACCACGTAGCACCCCCTTAGTCGAGAACGACTCATTGTCCTGCACAAAGTCCACATGGCCAACATGAGCCTCAAACTCGCCAAGCTTGAACACTTCACAAAAGTATCCCCTCTTATCCCCAAAGCGCTTAGGCTTGATCACCCAAACGCCGCTGATGTCCTGTTCAATGAATTCCATTTCCTGTTTTGCGGTTAATCAGTGCGCAAAGTTAACCATTTTTGGCCTTACGAGCAATCTAATTCAAGAAAATTTAGTACTTTTGTCATTCGGTTCAAAACTCACTATTTTTTATGAAGAAGACAGCACGCAACGTCATCCTGTTTGATGACAATGAGGTGCGCAAGCAGCTCATGCCACTCACCTATACACGTCCCACCGCCATGCTGCGTGTGGGCATCACCACCATCGGCGAGAAATGGCAGTCGATGCTGGGCGAGGCCAACTACAGTTACCTCACCGTGCCTTACCTCAAGAAGAAGTTCCCGCTTCATGTGCGCCGCACCACCAACCTGATGGTGGCTGGCCACGTCATCCCGACGCCCAAACTTGCCGAGATGGTGCTTGCCCTGGAGCCTGGCGACGCCCTCATGGTGGGCGAGGAACTGATTGCCTTCAACGGCACGGCGCGGGACTATGACACGCGGCACTACACGCGGGTGCTTTATCCCAAGCGCAAACCCATTGTCATCCGCCATCTGTATGACATCTTCGAGTTCAACGGCGAGGTCCTCGCCCAGGACTTCAAGCGCATCACCGCAGGGCGCAAGTCACAGCCTTTGTCACCTACTAACACCATCATTGGCGACCCCGCCAAGGTCTTTGTCGAGGAGGGCGCCTACGTCGAGGGTGCCATGCTCAACACCAATGGCGGACCCATCTACATCGGCAAGGACGTCGAGGTGATGGAGGGGGCCTGCATTCGTGGCGGCTTTGCTGCATGCCATGACGCTAAGGTGCGCATCGGCGCCAAGGTCTATGGTGCGACGACATTGGGTCCGCACGTCAAGATTGGCGGCGAGGTAGAGAACACGGTCTTCATTGGCTACAGCAACAAGGCGCACGAGGGATTCCTGGGCGATGCCGTCATCGGCGAGTGGTGCAACATTGGTGGTGGCACTACGGCCAGCAACCTCAAGAACGATTACGGCGAGATCAAGTTGTGGAATTACGCCAGCAAACGCTTTGAGCGCACGGGTCTGCAGTTCTGCGGCCTGTTCATGGGCGACCACAGCAAGATTGGCGTCAACGGCATGATCAACACCGCCACTGTGCTGGGCGTGGGTGTCAACATTCACGGTGCGGGATTCCCGCGCAACTTTGTGGCTTCGTTCCAGGAGGGCAGCGCTGCCGCCGGCTTCAAGAACGTGCCGCTCGACACTTTCTACACGATCGCCGAGCGCGTCATGGCCCGCCGCCACATCGTCCTCACTGACGTCGATCGCGACATCTACAAAGCTATCTATAACATCAGCGATCGCTACAAGTAAGGAGTTTAGGGTTCTTAAGGACTTTAAGGTTCTTAAGGTTCTTAAGGTCTTTAGGGACTTTAAGGACCCTTGGGGTCTTTGGGAGTTTGGTCTCGGTGTTGTCGCCTGAGGCGGGACATTCTCTCGGAGAAGCCTCCCTGGTTGAGGAAGTCTTGTTCGAGGCGTTCTAACTGCTTAAAAAGCAGGTAGTCGGCTTGGTTAATGAGGATGATGGCCATGTTGGCAATGGTCTCGGGCGGGCGCGTGGCACACAGGTTCATAAAAAACTCTGCATCGTTGTGCGTGCGTCCCAGTTCCCGCATCGCTGTCCACTCGGGTGAATTCTCTTCCCATTGGCGATGTCGGCGGGTGCGCAGGTAATCCAAATAGTCCTCGAGCAACTCCTGGAGACTTGCCTTGGCGACACCCACGAGTGTAATCTCCATCTTAGACGACGTGGCGGATGCTGCACAGCCCTCGATGATGTTCTGCTTGCCCGAGCGGGCAGCCTGCACCATCTGATCGATGGTGCGGTCATTGCCCTTGAGGTAGTGGTGGCAAAAGTAGTAGGTCATCTCGTAGATGACTTCTGTCTTCTGATAAGAGAGCAGTTTGCGGTAATTGCCGGTGTGACGAATGAGCTTGTCGTCGTCCATAGTGATGAGTTGGGTCTTTAATTTTTTAGAAGCCTTTCCAGGATTGGAGCCAGAAGGAGTGGGCCATCATTTGCCAGCGGTAAGCAGCGGCGCCGAGGGCGTCGGTGGTGTAGTCGTTGAGGTACTGGGCTGCTTTCTGGGTGTCGGTGGCGTTGAGCTCTTGCCATGTTTTTTCGACGATGGGGAGCTCGGTGATGCCTTTGTCGAGGAAATGGTCTCGTGCGGGCTCTAAGGTCTTGCGATAGACTCCCCAACGGAGTGAGGCGAGTCGGTTGGCTTTGCGGAACTGCCAGAGTGCTGTGGCGTCGTTTTCGGCACTGTGTCCGCAGAGTTTTACTGATGCGGGCAGGTCGGTGTTGCCGCAGAAGATGGGGAACCTGGGGCTCTGGCCTGGGTTGTCGAAGGCCATCCAGCAGACGCCGCCGATTTCGTCAGGCAGCCATGAGCGCAGCTGTATGACGGTGCTGTAGGAGCACCAGGGTACGCTAACGGTGCGTGTCCATTTCATGGATGAGTCGCCCATGGCGTAGTACATGGCGAGCTGTTCGCTGGTGATCCATGGGTTGGCGACTGGCGAGACGATGCTATCGGGCTCGTTCTCGACGATGTTTCCCTGCTTGTCTTTGCGCTTGGGGTTAGGTATCTTGTGTCGTGCGCTGAGGTCGAGTTCTGTGCCCTCGTAGTAGCTGCCGAGGAGCCTGGAGACGTCCTGGACGCTGACCTTGTGGTCGGGCTTGACGCTGACGGGGAGGTTCTCGATGCTGTCGTTGAGTCCCAGCGAGGGTGCGAGCTGCTGCATGATGTAGAGTTCGCGTGTGCTGTAGTTCTTGACCTGTTTGAGGTAGTTGGCTCCGCTGTAGGCTTTCCAGAAGCAGAATGGCTCCTTGCCGTCCCAGAGCTTGAGTTTGCGCGCCACGTCAAAGACGTTGTCGGATGCCATGTAGCGGTCGGGGTCGCTGAGGTCGAGTTGGCCGATGCGTGAGATGTTGGCCGAGACGGCAATTTCGTCATCGGGGATGCGCACGGCAGCCCAGACGCCTCCCACCTTCTTGGGTCCCTCACCGAAGATTTCAAAAATCCACACTTCGTTCTTGTCGGCGATGGTGAGGCACTCACCGCTGTCTCCATAGCCGTATTTCTTGACGAGTTCGCCCATGAGACATATGGCGTCGCGTGCTGTTGTGCATCGCTCGAGTGCGATGCGTGCGAGTTCCTCGATCATGAAGATGCCCTCGCGGTTGCGCAGGGTGTCGCGTCCCGAGATGGTGGTCTCGCCCATGGCGAGCTGTTTCTCGTTGAGGCAGGGATAGGCGGTATCGAGGAATCGGTAGGTGTGTCGCACCTGCGGTATGGTGCCTGTCTGCACCATGCCGGTGACATCGGTGGGCGAAGCGGTGTGGAAGCGTTCGCGATAGACTGCAGTGACCGTGTCGCGCTCATAGTCGCGTGCGGGTGTCATTGTCATCCAAGTGCGATAACGTGCATCGCAGGTGTGTGAGGTGATTACTGAGCCGTCGGTACTGGCCAGGCGTCCCACCATGATGCTGGTGCAGGACTCGGTCATGTGGTCCTGGGCATTGCTACTCAAACCGAAGGCCATCATGAGAATGGCAAGGAGGATAGTTGGTTTCATTATTTAGTTGTTAGTTTTTAGTTGTTAGTTGTTGGTGCAAAGTTAGGGATTATTTTGGAAACTATGGATATTAGCGTGGATGAAAAAAGCAGCCCTGCTGTTGTGCAGGGCTGCCTGTGAAATTGGTCACGTCAGACGTGGCTCAGTCGCATTACGGCCTGTAATACTTCTTGCCGTTGCGGATGTAGATACCACGCTCGGTGGGAGCGACAACGCGGCGGCCGTCGATGGTGTACCAGATGCCATCCTCAACACTGTCGGCGTTGATCTCGTCGATGCCAGTGGGAGGTGAAGGCGGCTCATTGATGGTGAACTGACCCAGCTCGGTCTCAGGGATGCCCAGATAGTGGTCGGTCTCAGTAACAGCGACTACCACTGCATAGGTACCCGGCTCGATGGGAGCGTCCTCAGAAACTGCACCGGTCTCGGTATTCACATAGAGTACCGTGAGGTCACCGTCACCCTTAACGAGGGTTACAGTAGCGGGATGCTCCTTGCCATCATAGTCGCAGTCCTCGGGAATCTCGAATTCGATCTCGCTCTGGAGCTTGCCGATGGTGAATTCACCGTAAGAGGTGTTGGGCAGGTCATTGTAGTTGACAGAGTTGATTACCTCAACAAATACCTCATAGGTGCCGACTGCTACGGGAGCGTCGGTCAGGATCTCGCCAGTCTCGGTGCGATAGGTGATCACGATCTCGCCGTCACCAACAACCATGGTTGCGGTAGCTGCATGAGGCTCGCCATCATAGATGCAATCCTCGGGGATATCAACATCGATTTCGGTACCACCCAGACCAATGGTGAAGGTGCCAACAGTCTCCTCGAGACCATAGTAGTGGTCGGTCTCGGTAACGGTTACAACCACGTTATAGGTGCCCGGCTCAACGGGAGCTTCCTCAGAAACCTCGCCAGTAGCGGTGTTCACGTAGGTGATCGTGAGATCGCCGTCACCAACTACGAGTTCGGCGGTAGCGGCATGAGGCTGGGCATCATAGAGGCAGTTATCAGGAACAGTGGCAATAATCTCGCTCGGAGCCTTGTCGATGGTAAACTCACCGTAGCTGTCTTTATCGATGCCATTGTAGCACTCGCCCGCGCTTACCTCAACGAATACTTCATAGGTACCAGGCTCAACGGGAGCATTCTCAGATTCCTCACCCGTCTCTGTGTTCTTGTAGGTTACCGTCACGATACCGTCACCATCATAAGTTACGGTTGCGGCATGTTCCTCACCATCATATACACAGTCGTCAGGAATTACTACGTTAAGTTCAGGCTGGCGTTTAACAATGGAGAACTCAATGGTATTGATGCCGATGGTGTTCATTTCGTAATCACCATAGATGCTGAAATCATAAGTTCCTAGTTCGGTGTACTCAAAAGGATAGTCAAAGACGCCACCAACATTTACCACAAAGGTCTTGGGCGTGCCATCATAATAGTGAGTCAAAGGATCAACAGTCATGGGGATGCTGCGAACATCCTCCCACTCCTGGTCCAACTCGTCCAAGTTTCTGTAGTTGCCCAGACCATCGTTGACGCGAAGCTTCAAGGTGTGGATGTCGGTGACCTCGGGATCAAAGTTCAAAACGAACGGCAGGTCAAATTCCGAATCCGAAATCAGGTCACCCTCGATGCGAGTCCACTCACCGGTACCACGGGTTCCATCAACCATAAACTCGATGTGGCCAGTCTGGCCAAAGGGATTCTTGTAGTAACCCCAAATGTGAGCGGGATGATCAGCGGGCAGGTCGTTCCAAACCTCAGTGTTGAAAACCTCGACATTATAAGCCTCCTCGGGATCGGGCTCAGGCTCTTCAATATCAATCTCGCTAGCGCTGACAATGAAAGACAACTCGACGGTTTCGCCGACTGCGAGCGTAATATTCTTCCAGCAGAAGCCCATACCACTGTCGTAGCTGCCGCCCTCGGTCATGTAGAACACATCTTCCACGTCGTATTCAAACGTAGCACTCGAGCCTGATCCGTGCTGAATATCGCACAAATTGTCATAATCACCAACGATTTCACTAGCGTTGTAATTGTTCCTGAACTGGCCAAACCAATAATCATCGACAGGGGTCACACCCGTAACACCTTGACCGAAAAGGGCGGTGAACACGGGAATTTTTTCATCAGGAGCGGCCTCTTCATCTTTTTTGTACTTCATATCCAAGCCGTAAACCTTGCCCTGATCATTGCGCAGGCAGTAGATGGGGGCATCGTCATTATCACCAATCATAATGTCGGCCCACACTCCCAGAGATACGGTCCTTGATGTTAACCATGCGCCGTTGTGAAGCGTATAGATAATCTTGGCAGCGTATTCGCCCGCAGGTTCCACGCGCGCTGAGAAGTCCACACTATTGATGGTAGTACCACTCTGGCAATTGCAGATTTGAGAGCCACCCAAGAGGCCGTCAACCTTCATTGCAGCGATAAAGCCAGCACCTGCATCAGATTGACCAGAAGCCGCCTTGGCATAGGTTGTCGAGTAGTATTTACCCTCAACTTCGCCAATGATGCTGATGCCGTGAACGTTGCCCATGGGAACAGCGTTTTGCTGTTGAGTACTGTAATAAATGTGGTTAGGATTATCATACGTCCCCAAAGCGATATATCCACTGGGGAGATACGAGTAAACTTGCGACCGTGCGGGAGCCTTGCCCGGGCCGGCCTGCACACTGAAAGCACCTACAATAAGTGCCATCAGAAGGAATGTAAGCTTTTTCATTTTTAAAACAGTTTAAAGTTAATAAATAAAAGTTAATAAATATACGAATTATACTTTTTCTATCATCGTTTTCAAAAAGGCTTAGTCAATGCGACCTCAAAATCACTTGCAAATTTAGTATAATAATTTGTAACGACAATGGCTAAATTTGTTAATAAAATATAACGTGTAGCAAAGTTTCACGTAATGTCGTGATTATCTTAATAATCATTCAAAACAATTTGGTAAAAAAAACTTTTTTTTACTTCAGAAGGAGCTCGATGATGGTGTCCACTCCCGTAGGTACGGCAGGCAGCTGGATGGTGACGCCGTTGCCAGTAGCGGTATAACGCAGCTTGCTCTTATCACTAAACAGTCTCACCTGCTTGACGCTCTTTCCGCTCAACGGCAGATAGATGGCATCGTCCTGCAGGTCAAGGATATGGACATAGAGGGTGTTGCCGCGCTGTGTGGTCACTCCCCAATCGTGCGGCGGGATGATGCCACCGCGAGTGCCGTAGATGCTCTCCCCGTTGGTGCGCATCCACTCGCCGAGGGCATGCAGGCGCTCCACAGCCTCGTCGGGCAGGCAGCCGTCGGGTCGCGGCCCCACGTTGATGAGCAGATTGCCGTTTCGCCCGGCAGCCTTTACCATCGTGCGGATGATGTCGTCACTGCTCTTGTAGTTCTTGTCGGTGATGCGGTAACCCCATGTATTGTTCATCGTCATGCAGGTCTCGAGAGGCAGCTGGCTGATGCCGTTCTCGCCCGAGTAGCCGGCGGTGTTCTCGCCGGGGATGTCCTGTTCAAAGATCTGTATGTCCTCGCCGGGGAAAGGCACCTCGTGGTGATTGTTGCCGATGAGGCAAGAGGGCTGGAGGCGGTGGATGAGGGCGTACTGCTCATCGAGCTGCCAGTCGAAGGGCACGGGGTCGGTGTCGTGCTCCCACTTGCCGTCGAACCAGATGGCGCCGATGGGGCCGTAGTTGGTGAGCAGTTCGGTGAGCTGGTCGTTCATGAACTTGTAATACTGTGGCCAGTTGGTTGTGGCGGGATCGTGCGGCATCTGCTCCTGGTGGCGTCCCAGCGGATAGTCCAGACGGTGCCAATCGAGGTGGGAATAGTAGAAGTGCAACTTGATGCCGTAACGCTGGCAGGCGTCGGCGAGTTCCTTGAGTACGTCCCGCTTGAAGGGGGTGGCATCGACGATGTTGTAGTCGCTGGCGGCACTCTTGAACATCGAGAAGCCGTCGTGGTGGCGCGAGGTGATGGTGATGTAGCGTGCGCCGGCGTCCTTGATGGCGCTCACCCACTCGTCGGCGTTGAATCGCGAGGGATAGAAGCCCGCGGGCAACTGGGCGTACTCGTCGCGGTCGATGCGCTTGTTGAGCATCACCCACTCCCCGTCGGCGAGCATGGAATAGACGCCCCAATGGATGAACACACCCAATTTGTTGTCCTGAAACTCCTGGCGTGCCCGCAAGTTTTCCTCGCTGGGAACGTAAGTGCCTGTTTGGGCAGCGGCTGCAAGGCAGGTGAACAGCAACAGTAGGGAAACGAGGGTCTTGCCCGATTTAATGGATTTCTTCTTGATGCGGCGATGTGTCTTGATAACGATCCAGGTGAGCAGCAAGAGGATGGCGATGAAGGCCAGCAAGGCGATGCCGGCATACCAAGGTGCCTTGTCCAGCAAGTCGCTGAAGATGGGCGACACATACTCGCTCATCAAGGGGGCTATGAGGCCCCGCTGCTCGGACAGGGGGTCGTTGGCCAGGCTGATGGTGTCGCCCAGCACCATTGTTGGCCGGCTCGCGGTCTCGTAAGCCGGCCAATAGTGTTCGGGGGTGCTGGGATTGCCGGTGAGTGCGAAGTTGACCCACATCTGCTGGACCTGATCGGCCAAATATGGATTGTGCACGTCACCCGACTTGATTTGGCGTCCTGTGTTCAAGACGTAGGAGACCTCGGCGCCGTGACATGCGCCATAGACGGGATCCTTCAAGGGGTGTGTCCAGTAATACATATAGGTGCGGCCTCCAGCCTGTGCATGGCGTTGTGCCATCTCGATGGCGGGTCCACGGAACATGAGGTCGTTGAGCAGCTCGGCTACGGGCCACGGTTTAGTGTCGGGCACGCTCTCGATAAAGCTGCTGGCGCACTTGCGCTGTTCGTCGCTGAGCGACAAGCCCATGTATCGGTACCACAACTGCACAGCCATCTCGAAGTGTTCCTCGCCTCCCATGGCATCGATCCAGAAGTGCGTCTCGTCGGCATTTGACCCGATGAGCATGTCGATGCCCGCATTGAAGCCGTCGAAGCGGCTGTAGGGGTCCTCGGGGATGACGTCGCCGTCACGCTCGGGGAAGCGGTAGAACTCGCCCACCTCCTCGTTGAGGGCGATGATTTTGGCCGGGGAGAGAGCCTGCAGGTCGGCCACGGTCTTGGCTCCTGTAGCGTCGAGCACAAGCTTGGTGAGTCGCTGGCAGTCCTCGCGGCTGCTGGTAAAGGCCACACTGCCGCTTTGCATGATGGCCCGGCGGAACAAGCCCTGTGCCTCGTCGATGCTGGTGAGCAGCGCCACGCTGCCGGCGCCTGCCGAGTGCCCCATGACGGTGACGTTGTCGGGGTCACCGCCGAAGGCCCTGATATTACGCTTCACCCATCGCAAAGCCTCGACCTGATCGAGGATGCCGAGGTTGCCGCTGCGAGCATAGGCCTTGCCGTCGGGCAGAGACGAGAGGTCAAGAAATCCCATCAGTCCCAGTCGATATCCCACCGAGACAAAGACCACCTCGGGGTGTGCCTCGACAAATGCTTTGCCCCAGTTGTTCGGGTTGGCGGTACCGTCGCAGACGTAGGAGCCGCCGTGAATCCACACCATGACGGGGCGACGTGCCGACCGCATGGCGTCGGCGGCAGTCCACACGTTGAGGGTGAGGCAGTCCTCGCCCTGGGGGTAAAGCGAAGCGGCATTGCCAGGCCTGCGATCCTGGATGGGAGAGTGGCCAAAATACTTGGCCTCGCGCACCAGGCGGCTGTCGGGTTCGGGCTTGGCTACCTGCCAGCGGCGTTCTCCTGTGGGCTGCAAAGCGTAAGGTATGCCCTTGAACGTCAAGAGCGCCCCCTCGCGCTGTCCCACAAAGATACCATTGGCGACCTCTACCGCGAGTGAGTCGGGATAATCCCCGTCAATCACCTTGTTTTCACCATAGAGTGCAGCCATTTCCTGCTCGAGCTGCGACGGCTGTGAGGGCTGTTCATCCTTGTTGGAATTACAGGCTGCCAACACAGCAAGCAACGACAAAAATATAACCAATCGTTTCATATCATTGTTTTTATAGATGAGCGCAAAGATAGTGAAAGATAGCCACATTAGCAAAAAAACAGTGCGCTCATCGTGCAAGCGCAAGAAAAAGTTGTACCTTTGCATCCAAATATCAAAAAACGAACGTAAATATGGGACTGTTCAAAAAATTATTCTCACGCGAGAAAAAAGAGACGCTCGACAAGGGTCTGGAAAAGACCAAGCAGGGCGTGTTTGAGAAAATCAAGCATGCCGTAGCCGGCAAATCGACCGTCGATGACGATGTGCTCGACAACCTGGAGGAAGTGTTTGTCACCAGCGACGTGGGCGTAGAGACCACCGTCAAAATCATTGACCGCCTGCAAGAGCGCGTGGCCCGCGACAAGTATGTGGGCACCGAGGAGCTGAACGAGCTGCTGTGCGACGAGATCTCGCAGATGCTTGCCGACAACAATAACGCCGAGATGGAGGACTTCACTGTGCCCGAGGACAGCAAGCCCTACGTCATCATGGTTGTGGGCGTGAACGGCGTG
>JAEEGG010028298.1_pt1 | contig 10550 bp, 6 predicted proteins | sample 9134161 | NCBI WGS metagenome assembly JAEEGG01 (sample SAMN16246543, study PRJNA631951) | gut metagenome | biome: gut microbiome; feature: rumen; material: CR-attached | host: Bos | place: Iran: Karaj | collected 2018-10 | reverse complement strand
TTTAAGAAGCATAACGACTCTGCGTATTATATGCGGCAGATAGAAGGGCGCAGCGATGAGGATATTGCCAACATAGCGTTGATTGTCATCTATCAGGCGTTGGCGATGCTGCAAGGCTATATTGCCTATATCAACAGGAAATTCCTGACAGAAGGCGGCGTGAAAGAGCAGAGATTTAAAAGGAGATTAGAATATAGGGAGAGTAGGGATGGTAGGTATAGTAGGGATGGTAGGTTTAGTAGGGAGAGTAGGTCGAGTAGGGATGATGACCCTAACCAACCTAACAACCCTAACACACCTACCTCCCCTAACAACCCTAAAAAATAGAAAGAAAACTATGGTACTGAATTATATCTGGATAGCGTTTTTTCTGGTGGCGTTTGTGATTGCTGCCGTGAAGCTGGTGTTTATGGGCGACTTCGACGTGTTTCCTGCGATGATGGATTCCACGTTCTCGTCGTCGAAGACGGCCTTTGAGATTTCGCTGGGGTTGACGGGTGTGCTGTCGCTCTGGCTGGGCGTGATGAAGGTTGGCGAGAAGGGCGGTGTGGTCAACGTGCTGGCCCGCGTGCTGTCGCCTGTGTTTACCAAGTTGTTCCCCGATATTCCCAAGGGTCACCCCGTCACGGGCAGTATCTTTATGAACATTGCCGCCAACATGCTGGGTTTGGACAATGCCGCCACACCCCTTGGCCTGAAGGCAATGGAGCAGATGGAGGAAGTTAAGAATGAAGAATTAAGAGTTAAGAAAGATAGTGGCGCCATCAGCGACGACGAATTCCAACGGCTGAAGGTAACGGCGTCGAACCCGATGATCATGTTCCTGGTGCTGAACACCAGCGGACTGACACTCATCCCCGTCAGCATCATGGTCTATAGGGCCCAGTTGGGTGCCGCTCAGCCTACGGATATCTTCATTCCTATCCTGCTGGCGACGTTCTTCTCGACGCTGGCGGGCATCATCGTCACCTCGCTCTATCAGCGCATCAACCTCGTCAACCGCACCATGCTGTTGACGCTGGGCGGAGCCTGTGCAGTAGTGGCAGGCATCATCTGGGGCTTCTCGCAGTTGTCGCCCGAGGCGATGAACAAGGTGAGCACTACCATTGCCAACATCCTGCTGATGACTATCATCTGTGGATTCATCCTGGCTGGCGTCCGCAAAAAAGTGAACGTCTACGACGCCTTCATCGAGGGCGCGAAGGACGGCTTTACGACTGCCGTTCGCATCATTCCCTATCTGGTGGCTATCCTCGTTGGAATCGGCGTGTTCCGTGCCTCAGGGGCAATGGATATGCTGATTGGCGGTATGCGCTGGTGTGTGGAACTGACTGGTGTGAATGGCCAGTGGGTCGACGCAATGCCTACGGCACTGATGAAACCCCTCTCAGGCTCAGGAGCCCGTGGTATGATGGTCGACGCAATGACCAACTACGGGGCCGACTCGTTCGTAGGTCGCCTGTCGTGCATCTTCCAAGGGTCGACGGACACCACGTTCTACATTCTGGCCGTCTACTTCGGTTCGGTAGGCATCAAGAACACCCGCCACGCCGTGAGCTGTGGCTTGCTGGCCGATTTGGCTGGCGTCATTGCGGCGATTGCGATTTGTTATTTCTTCTTTGGGTAGGGGGAAGTAGGTAAAGTAGGTTAAAGTAGATTTTAGTAGGTTATGGGAAAATTAACTACCATCTTCAAGGATACCGCCATTTACGGCCTGTCGAGCATCATAGGCCGTTTTCTGAACTATCTGCTCGTGCCGCTCTATACAGCGCAGCTGTCTGCGGCCAGTGGCGGCTATGGCATCATCACCAACATCTATGCCTATGTGGCGCTGGCGATGGTGCTGCTGACGTTCGGCATGGAGACCACCTATTTCCGTTTCACCAACAAGACGCACACCGACTCGCAGACCGTCTATGGCACCACGCTGATTACGGTGGGGTCGCTGTCGCTGGTGTTTGCCGCGTTGGTGTTGCTGTTCTTGTCGCCCGTCAGCCAGCTGATGGGCTATGGCGAACATCCTGACTATGTGGGTGTGATGGCGGTGACGGTGGCCATCGACGCTTTCCTGTGCATCCCCTTTGCCCATCTGCGCCAAGAGAAGAAGGCGTTGAAGTTTGCCGCCCTGAAACTGCTGAACATCGTGGTCAGCATCGTGTTGAACGTCATCTATTTCCACTACATGGACGGCAAGGACGTAGGCTACGCGTTCTATATCAACCTGGTGTGTACGGCGATGTTGGCCGTTTGCCTCGTTACGGAGTACACGGGATTCCGTTGGCGACTCGACACGAAGCTGTTGCGCTCAATGCTCAGCTATTCGTGGCCCATCCTGATTCTGGGCTTGGCGGGCATCCTGAACCAGACGGCCGACAAGATGCTGTTCCCCTATATCTATAAGGACGGCGACATGTTGGCGCAGTTGGGCATCTATGGCGCCTGCTCGAAAATTGCGATGATTATGGCGATGATTACGCAGGCCTTCCGCTTTGCCTATGAGCCCATCGTCTTTGCTGGCGTCAAGGACAAAGACCAGCACGAGATGTACGCCAAGGCCATGAAGTATTTCATCATCTTCACGCTGTTGGCGTTCCTGATAGTGGTGGGTTATATGGACGTCCTGAAATACATTGTCCGCAATCAGGACTATTGGGTAGGCTTGAAAGTCGTACCCATCGTGATGGCGGCAGAGATTATGATGGGTGTCTATTTCAACCTGTCGTTCTGGTATAAGGTCATCGACAAGACTATCTGGGGAGCCGTCTTTTCGGGCATTGGCTGTGCGGTGCTGCTGATTGTCAACGTCGTCTTCGTGCCCCGCTATGGCTATATGGCCTGTGCGTGGGGAGGATTCGCCGGATACGGAGTGGCGATGCTCATCTCCTATATCGTAGGACAGAAGTACTACCCCATCAATTATCCGCTGAAGGAAATAGCGCTTTACGTCGTGCTGGCGCTTGTGCTTTACGGACTGATGTATGTGGCCAGCGACTGGCCCACGCTTCTCTCACTGGCGTTCAACACGTTGCTGCTCGTGGTGTTTGCAGCGGTCATCGTCAAGCGCGATATGCCGTTGGAGAATCTGCCCTTTATCGGACACTATTTCCGACGTCCCAAATTTAAAGTTCACTAAAAATAGTATCATATGAAAAAAATTCTAGTATCACTAGTATGCCTAGTATCTCTAGTTAATGTGGCACGTGCCGATGAGGGCATGTGGACACTGTACAACCTGCCTACTGCCGTCTACGACCAGATGAAGCAGTATGGCTTCGAGTTACCCATGGAGCAGCTCTACCAGAGCGACAATGCGGTGAAGAATGCTGTTGTCAACTTTGGCGGTTTCTGCACGGGTGTCGTCGTGTCGCCCGACGGACTGGTGTTCACCAACCACCATTGTGGTTTCGACGCCATCCGCCAGCACTCTACCGTTGAGCACGACTATATGCTGAACGGCTTCATCTCGAAGTCCTACGAAGAGGAGTTGCCCAACGAAGACTTGTTCGTCAGTTTTATGGTTGACCAGAAGGATGTGACGGATCAGATTTTCCCCCACATCAAAGGTCTGTCGCTCATCAAGCAGGGCGAGTATGTGGACAGCGTGGAGAATGCGTGGCAGAAGGAAATCCGTAAGCAGGACTCTACGCTGCGTGTGGAAGTAAAGCCTTTCTACGAGGGCAACAAGTACTATATGACCACCTATCGCGACTTCGAGGACGTGCGCCTGGTGTTCGCTGTTCCCAAATCGATGGGTAAGTTTGGTGGCGAGACCGACAACTGGATGTGGCCTCGTCAGACGTGCGACTACAGCGTGTTCCGCATCTATGCCGACCCCAAGACGAATGGTCCTGCCAAGTATTCGAAGGACAATGTGCCCTATCACCCCAAGTCGTGGGCGCCCGTTTCCATGCAGGGCTACAAGCCGGGCGACTTCTGTATGATTATGGGTTATCCAGGAAGTACGAGTCGCTATCTGTCGTCGTATGGCATTCAGGAGCGTCGCGACGCCTTGAATGCTCCCCGTGTTCAGGTTCGTGAGGTGAAGCAGGAAGTGATGTTGCGCCACATGCGTGCTTCGGAGGCTGTGCGCATCATGTACGAGTCGAAGTATGCCCACTCGAGCAACTATTGGAAGAACTCCATCGGTATGAACAAGTGTATCGACTCGATAGGACTCATCCAGCAGAAGCAGCAGTTCGAGGCCCAGATTCGCCAGTGGCAGGATTCTACGGGCTATCTGAAGGGCGAACTCGACTTCGACAAATTGGCAAAACTCTATCAGCAGCGCATGAAGCTGACCCGTCTGCGTACCATTTTCCGAGAGACCTTCTACACATTCGACGACGAGATCTCGACGCGTGCCTGGAAATGTAACTGGGGCATTCAGGTTCATGGTCCGAAGGGCAAGCCCAAGAAGCAGTATTACCTGTTCGACGACAACAGCAAGGAGTGGGACGAGGCTACCGACTGCGAACTCCTCGCTACGCTGATTCGTAACTATCGCCAGCAGGTCGACAAGGAGTATCTGCCCGATTTCTACGAGACCATCGACCAGAAGTTTGGTGGCGACTATACGGCCTACGTCAAAGCTCTGTATGTGAAGTCGATTCTGATGAAGAGCGGCAAGCCCATCTATTTCAACAAGAAGAGCTACAACAAGGATTTGGGCGTGCAGTATGGCATCTCGATTAGCGAGATTATGGCCAAGATTAATGCCGACTTCAATCAGTATCGAGACGATATTGCCGAGCAGGAACGACTGTTGTGTGCCGCTGTGCTCCGCATGGAACAGGATATGCCCAACTATTCGGATGCCAACTTCACCCTGCGCATGACCTACGGACAGATTGGTGAATACACGCTGGGCGGACGTCCTTCAGGCTATTACACCACAGCCCGCTCGTTGTGGGAAAAGATGCAGAAGGCCGACGAGAACTTCGAGTATTTCGCTGAGCCCGTGATGCACGAGCTGCTCTCGAGCAAGGACTTCGGACCTTATGCCGATTCGCTGACAGGTACTATGCAGTTGTGCTTCCTGTCGAACAACGACATTACGGGAGGAAACTCCGGCTCTCCCATTTTTAACGGCAAAGGCGAGTTGTTAGGACTGGCCTTCGACGGCAACTGGGACAGTCTGTCTTCCGACATCTTCTTTGATCGCCAACTGGCCCGCACCATCAATGTTGACGTGCGCTACATGTTGTTCATGATGGACCGCTGGGGACACGCCGATAGACTTTTAAAGGAAATCAACGCGAAGTAAAAATAGTGAAGGTAGGGTTTGGCCCTACCTTCTTTTTTCTTATTTCTTCTTGCGAGGTTTGCGGATGGCCCAGCCTTCCTCGCTGAAGTCAGGTATTTCGCCCTTCAGCTCTTTATTGGCTTTGCTCTTTTGGGGCTTAGTGTCAACGTGCGACTTTGCTTTTGCACCCTTCGACTTCATGCCGTTGGGATTCAGGAATTGCATCCATTCGTCCTTTTGGTAAATCCTGACGTCGTTGGGGGATTTATTTTCCTTGTTAGGGCGAGTAGGTCGGGTAGGTTTTGAAGGTCGGGTAGGGCGAGAAGACCTCGACGGAGCGGTTTCTTCAGCATCGTTGCAACGCACTTCGCGATTCTTGTAACGCTGCCCGTTGACGTATTTGATGACACGTTGTGCGTCTTCCTCAGGCACTTCGAAATAACTGATGGTAGTCAGCAGGTCGATGTGGCCTACTTCAACATGTCCCCTTACGTTCTTGTTGAGGAACTGCATCAGTTCGCCAGGATAGAAACCATCCTTCTTGCCCAGATTGATGAACAACTTGCGATAGCCTGCTGAGGCAGCAAACGACTGACCTTTCTCGCGCTTGCTGCGTTCTTTGCGCTCCTTGCCGTCTTCGCCCCGTTTGTTGCTGACGGGCTCAATCTCGGGTGCATCCGCATAGTAAGCCAGGAAACGGCCAAACTCCAGCGAGACAATTTTTTTAATCAAGTCGTCCTTGTCGATATATTCGAAATAGCGGCTGATGTCCTGCATGAAGGGGGCAATCTGCTCCTCGTCGACGTCGCTCTTCACAATCTGGTCCATTACCTTGTAGAGCTGTTTCTTGCAAATCTCCTCGGCCGAGGGGATGGTGCCTTGTTCGAACTCCTTGCCAATTTCCTTCTCAATATTGCGAATCTTATGCTTTTCGCGTGAGTGGACAATGCTGAGCGACGTGCCTTTCTTGCCTGCACGACCCGTACGGCCCGAGCGGTGGGTGTAGTTCTCTATATCGTCAGGCAATCCATAGTTGATAACGTGCGTCAGGTCGTCGACGTCCAATCCGCGAGCTGCCACATCCGTTGCCACCAGCAGCTGAACGGTATGCTGACGGAACTTCTGCATGGTCAGGTCGCGTTGCTGTTGTGAGAGGTCGCCGTGTAGCGACTCTGCATTGTAACCATCGCGTATCAGCTTGTCGGCCACTTCCTGTGTCTCGAGTTTCGTACGACAGAAAATGATGGCGAAGATACGAGGATAGTAGTCTACCAGTCGTTTCAGCGCCAGGTACTTATCCTTCGCATTCACCATGTAGTAGATATGGTTTACGTGCTCAGCCCCTTCGTTGCGCGAACCCACCACAATCTCCTTGTAGTCGTGCAGATAGCCCTTGGCAATGCGCTCAATCTCCTTGCTCATGGTGGCCGAGAAGAGTAGGGTGTTCCTGTCTTCAGGCACGCCCTCCAAGATGGCGTCGATACTCTCCGAGAAGCCCATGTTCAACATCTCGTCGGCTTCGTCGAGCACCACATTATGCACGTCGTCCAATTGGGCTACGCCACGCTTCATCAGGTCGATGAGTCGTCCTGGTGTGGCCACAATGATTTGTACGCCTTTCCGCAAAGCACGAATCTGCTGTTCGATGCTGGCTCCACCATAGACGGCCTCAATATGGATGCCGTCCATGTATTTGGCGAAGTCGCGCATGTCGTCGGCAATCTGCAGACAGAGTTCACGGGTAGGAGCGAGGATGAGGGCATGGGGAAGTCCTCTGCCAATCTCGCCCAGCTGGGGACGGGGTTTTTCGGCAATTCTTTGCAATACGGGAATGCCGAATGCTGCCGTTTTGCCCGTACCCGTCTGGGCCAGCGCAATGACGTCATTTCGATTACCCAGCAGGTAGGGAATCACCTCTTCCTGTACAGGCATGGGCTGTACGAACCCCATCTCTTCTATGGCTTTACGAATCTCTTCGCAGACACCAAGTTCTTCAAATGTTTTCAATTACTTTATTTTATTTAATGAGTTGATTCACTGCATTTCGCCAACCTTCGTAGAGCGTCTCCTTCTGAGCGTTAGGCTGAGGATGATAGGTCTGCGTCACCTTGCGGAAGCCAGTCACTTCGTCGAAGCTCTTCCAGAGTCCGCGGGCAAAGCCGTTCATGATGACTGCTCCAAGGGCTGAGGCATCGTCGACTTCTGTGCATACCACAGGCGTATTGACCATATCAGCCTGGAACTGCATGAGGAACTGGTTCTTTGTGGGTCCGCCATCGGCAGCAATCTCCTTCAGACGTCCTCCCGTAGCACGAGCCATCACTTCTACGAGGTCTCTGATCTGATAGGCGATAGACTCGAGGGCAGCACGCAGGAAGTGAGCCTTCGTCGTTGCAAAGGTCAGTCCGAAGACGGCACCCTTCACGTCGCTCTGCCACCAGGGAGCCCCCAGTCCGGAGAAGGCGGGTACGATATATACGCCACCATTATCAGCAACACTCGTAGCCAATGCCTCCATCTCTGAGGGTTTTCCTATCAGTTGCAGCTGGTCGCAGATCCACTTTAGCGTAGCACCCGTGCTATAGATGTTACCCTCGAATCCATACCACGTTTTTCCTAATGCCGAGAAGCCTACGCTGGTCACGAGGCCTTGGGGAGCAGCTTTCGGCTCTTCACCGATGTTCACCATTACACTCGAGCCTGTGCCGTAGGTCACCTTGCCCGAGCCTGGCTTGAAGCACATCTGGCCTACCAAGGCACCATGTGAGTCGCCTAACACACCAGCAATCTGGATGGGCTCGCTGAACAAGCCCTCGCAGGTGGTTTCGCCATAGATGGCGTCGCAGGCTCTGACCTCGGGCATCATCGAACGGGGAATGTCGAACAGTGCCAGCAAGTCGTCGTCCCAGTCGAGTGTATGTATGTTGAACAACATGGTGCGCGAGGCGTTGGTGGCATCTGTGGCAAAGGTCTTGCCACCAGTCAATTTCCACACAAGCCACGTGTCGATGGTACCCATCAGCAGTTCGCCACGTTGGGCAGCCTCACGAGCCCCTTCGACGTTGTCGAGCAGCCACTTGACGCCTGAAGCAGAGAAGTTGGGGTCGATGAGCAGTCCGCTCTTCGCCATTACCATTTCAGCCTTCCCGTCAGCGCGAAGCTGACGACACAGTTCAGCACCACGCGTATCCTGCCACACCACCGCATTCGCAATGGGCTTGCCCGTCGCTTTGTTCCAGACGACAGCTGTCTCGCGCTGATTCGTAATGCAGAGGGAGAACTGAGCATTTCTCATTTCTAATTTCTCATTTCTCATTTCGAGCAAAGCTCGGATGGCCTCTATCATATTTTGATAGATTTCCTCAGCGTCGTGCTCCACCCAACCAGTCTGCGGATAGTACTGTTTGTGGTCTACGTTGGTACGGGCCACCACCTTACACTGCTCGTCAAACAGCAAAGCCTTTGTCGACGACGTGCTTTGGTCAATAGCGATGATTCTCTGCATTATTTGATAAAGTCAAGTGTTGATTTCACGATTCCTTCTGCATCCATGCCATAATGGTGGAATATCTCAGTGTTTGTGCCATGAACGACGTTCTCGTCAGGGATACCAATGATACGAACGGGAACGGGTTGCTCGCTGAGCACCTCACAGACCATAGCACCCAAACCGCCAAACTTCGAGTGCTCCTCGACAGTGACGATACGTCCTGTTTCCTTGGCTGCTTTCTTGATAGCCTCTTCGTCGAAAGGCTTAATCCACGAGCAGTCGAGCACACGGGCCGAAATACCCTTCTCCTTCAGTTGCAAGCCAGCCTGCCAAGCATGATATACCGTTTCGCCAGCAGCTACGATGGTCACATCCGTACCATCGAGAATCTGAATGGCCTTGCCTGGTACCACCTCGAAATTGTCGTCAGCATAGACGTCGGGAATAGCAGCACGTCCCACACGGACGTAGCAGGGCTTGTCGTAGTTCACTAAGAACTTGACGAGTTTCTTGGTAAAGCGCCAGTCGCTGGGCAAACAAACCGTCATGCCAGGGAAGGTACGCAGTACGGCAATGTCGTGCAACGAGTGGTGAGTAGCACCAAGGGCACCGTAGGCCACACCGCCCGAAACGCCCAAGATGGTCACGGGGTTCTCTGAATAGGCAAGGTCTACCTTCACCTGTTCCAGTGAACGAGCCACATAGAAGCAAGCGGGTCCACAACAGAACACTTTTTTACCTGAATGAGCCAATCCAGCTGAGATGCCCACAGCATCCTGTTCAGCAATGCCACACTCCACAAACTGCTCAGGCAGAGCCGAGGCATAGTCGCCCAACGTCACAGAACCACGAGCATCGGTGGTTACGGCAATAATATCTTTGTCCTCACGTGCCAGTTCCAGCAATGTGTCAGTAAACTGTTTTCTACATGCAATCATATTTCTTCCTAAATTAGTAATTAGTAATTAGAAATTAGTAATTGTGATTAGTTTTGCCTTTACGTGGTAATCATAATTACTCATTACTCATTTCTCATTACTCATTAAATTAATTCTCTCTTCTATCTCTTTGACAGCGTCCTTGCACTGTTCTTCGTTCAGCACACCATGATGCCACTTGGCAATGCCTTCCATGAAGCTGACACCCTTGCCCTTCGTGGTGTTCGAAATCAGCAGATGGGGCTTCTTGTTCTCGTAGTCAATCGCATCAAACGTCTTCACGATGTCCTCCATCGAGTCACCGTTCATCTCAATGACGTCCCAGCCAAAGGCACTCCAACGCTCCTTGATGCTGTCGATAGGCATCACATCCTCTGTATCGCCACTAATCTGAAGGTGGTTGCGGTCGATGACGGCCACCAGATTATCCAACTGGTACTTGTTACCAGCCATAGCAGCCTCGTAGATAGAACCCTCGCCCTGTTCGCCGTCGCCCATGAGGACATAGGTCTTCCACTGCTTCTTATCCATCTTGGCGGCAATAGCCATTCCCACACCGATACTCAGGCCGTGACCCAACGCACCGCTGTTCACCTCAATGCCTGGCACCTCAATGGTGGGGTGTCCACTCAGAATACTTCCAAACTTACCCAGTGTGTCGAGCACTTCTGGCTTCAGGAAACCCTTTGCTTCCAACGTTACGTAAAGTGCCTCTACACAATGTCCCTTCGACAGCACAAAGCGGTCTCGCTCTGCTGCCTTGGGCTCGGCAGGATTCAAGTTCTTCATCACATGGAAATACAATGCCGTCATCACGTTCAGGCACGACAGGTCGCCACCAATGTGGCCGGCTTTGGCGGCATACACCACCTCAACAAGG
>JAEEGG010028297.1_pt1 | contig 10550 bp, 8 predicted proteins | sample 9134161 | NCBI WGS metagenome assembly JAEEGG01 (sample SAMN16246543, study PRJNA631951) | gut metagenome | biome: gut microbiome; feature: rumen; material: CR-attached | host: Bos | place: Iran: Karaj | collected 2018-10 | reverse complement strand
TCAAGTTTTGCATCGGCTGTCTGTCGTGCCAAAAGACGGGCGCCTGCGTCTTCAAGGATGATGTACCGGCCATTATGGAGAGCGTGCTCAACGCCGATGTGGTCTGCTGGGCCACGCCCATCTATTACTACGAGATGAGCGGGCAGATGAAGACCCTCATCGACCGCATGAACGCAATGTATCCCAAGGATTACAAGTTCCGCGAGGTCTATCTGCTTACCACGGCGGCCGAGAACGAAGCGTTTGTTCCCAAGCGCGCTGAAAGCGGTCTGCAGGGCTGGATCGACTGCTACGGCAAGTCTGAACTCAAAGGCCATATCTTCTGTGGCGGCGTAGGCGGCCCGAAAGAGATTGAAGGCAATGCCAAATTGCAGGAGGCATACGAATTGGGCAAACAAGTTTAAGGCATGAGATACTACATCGTTGACGCTTTCACCGACAAGCCTTTCGGCGGGAATCCTGCCGGAGTGGTGCTTCTCGACGGGGATGTCTTCCCGAAGGAGAGCTTGATGCTTCAAGTTGCCGCTGAGTTGCGGTATTCGGAGACGGCTTTTGTGAGGCGGCATTCCGAGAAGGAATTCACCCTCCGCTATTTCACCCCAAAGGCCGAGGTGGAGCTGTGCGGTCACGCCACCATTGCCACCTTTGCCCTGTTGCATCATGAAGTTGGCGTAACTGGCCAATGCCTATGCCACACAAAGGCTGGCGACCTTTCCATCGAAGTCGGCCCAAAGGTGATGATGCAGATGGCCACGCCCAAAATCATGAAAACCGTTGAGGACCCTAAGGAAATATATCGCGCTCTCGGACTTGAGAACTACACCCCTACCCTGCCGGTGATGATTGCCTCGACAGGGTTGCCCGATTTTATGATTCCGGTTGTCGATGTTGAAACGCTCAATCATCTGCATCCCGACATGGACGCCATAAGCGAGATAACGGAAAGGTATAATGCCCTCAGCTTCCATGTGTTTGCTTTCGGCAACGACGGCCACACGGCCCATGTGCGCGACTTTGCACCGCTCTATGGCGTGCCCGAAGAGTCGGCCACGGGTACGGCCAACGCCGCTTTGACCCATTATCTCCAACAAAACGGATGTATCCCTCCGACAGGCAACTTCTCCTTCCTGCAAGGCGAAGCCATGGGACGGCCTTCGGTGGTCGCCACCCGCGTCACTGCCGACGGCATCATTTATGTAGGGGGCACAGCAGCTATCGTGGCGAAGGGAGAACTAAACGTTTGAAATACAATTTGTTGAAAAAAAAAAGTCGTCGTCTCAATCGGTCTAATCCTTGACTCGACGACTATTCTTTTTCCAACTGCTCCTCCAAAAACTCCGCCGCATCGGACACACAGCCGGTGCATTGGCGGAGGACAACACCCGTGCCGACGCCCTTGAGCATCTTGCATTGGGTGGCACCATTGCGTTGCTGGAATTGGGTCATGATTTGCCTCATGCCTTTTCTTGCGTTTGCTTTGTCCTTGGTGGCCATTCCCAAGACGATACCTGCCCCGACAAGGGCACCACAGGTACCTTCCATGTTGCCCATGCCCGAACCAAAGGCGTTGCCCAAGTTACGACCTGTTTCTTCATCGATTCCGATTAGGTCAGCGTAGGTGCAAATGATGGCTTGGGCGCAGTTGTGTGTACCGTTTTCTAGCTTCTCAGCAGCTATGTGTTTTCTGGTTTCCATGTTGTTTGTTTTGTTTTTGCAAAAATAATATAAATTTGTACTTTTGCGGCAAATTCAATCCAAATGAAGAAGGTGTTTTTTATCGTGGCTATGGCTTTGATGATGGCTACGGGCTGCAACCAACAAAAACAAGGACAAGAACAACAGAACATGGATAAGAAAAATAACGAGCTGACTGCCTTTGACGTGCAGAAAGCGTTTGAGAAAAACGGCTTCTCCTGGTTCACCGAGAACCTCCTCGTTTGTAGTGGCGACACCACGCAGAGCAACGCCATGACCATCGGCTGGGGCGGCATCGGCAACTACCTTGGCCACAACCGTCCGGCAGTGACCGTTTACGTGGCACCAGGTCGTTACACTTGGAAGTTTATGGAGAAGTATCCGCGCTTCACCATCATGCAGTTCGACGACCCGAAAGTGTGGCAATATATGGGCAGCAACAGCGGTCGCGACGGCGACAAAGCTGCCGCCCTCGGCCTACATGTAGCCTATACCGAGCATGGCACTCCGTATTACGAGGAGGCCAACTTGGTCATCGAATGCGAAACCATGTCGGTTTGGCACCAAACGGAACAGGATTTCCGCAACGATACGCCCAAGAAATGGTACGAAGGCTTTGATGCCGGCATCCACACCGTCTATGTCGGCGAGGTCATCGGGGCTTGGAGAAGACAATGAAAGAATCCGTAATTCCGACGAGGGCTTGAATCGCTGATTGTTGATTATAATACATGATAGCATTCATTGATACAGAGGTCGATCCGCTGTTTGCTTGGCGAATCTTGTTTTGTCCAAGAAAGAATGCAATTGATGCTCAAATCCAAGAACATAATAAACACGACAATATGGACAACAACCCATCATTCCGCCCTATGCGGCGGTTCAAACAACAAATGACCGACGAGGCGTGCATTGCCCTGCTTCAGAAAGCGCCACGCGGCGTGCTCGCCGTATTAGGCGACGGAGGCTATCCTTACACCGTACCGCTCGACTTTGTGTATGACAACGGCAAGATCTATTTCCACTGCGCCAAAGAGGGACACAAACTGGATGCCATAAGGGCCTGCGACAAGGTCTCATTCTGCGTCCTCAGCGAAGGCGTGAAAGAACCTGACAGCTGGTGGTATCATTTCGAAAGCGTGGTTTGTTTTGGTAGGATGCACATCGTGGAAGACCCCGCCCACAAGAACGCCTTTTTACGCCTACTGGGTGCCAAATATTTCCCACAGAGTTATGACATAGATGCAGATATGGCACAGGATGCGCCAAATGCCTTTGTACTCGAATTACAAATTGAGCACATGAGCGGCAAGCGGGTTAGAGAAAAATAGCAAGCTTGGTTTGAGGATTAGTCTTCAATCCAATGCCCGGAATTCAGTAGGCGACACTCCTGTTTCATGCTTGAAATAGCGGCTGAAAATAGACTGCTCGCTAAAGCCTAACATGTCGGCAATAGCCTGCACAGAAAGGTCGTGCCGTATATGCAGCAACATTTTGGCCTCGGCGATGATCTTGACGCGAATCCAATAGGCAGCATTGTGACCTGTTTCCTGCTTGACAACTGCACTGAAATACTTAGGTGTTAGACAAGCTCGTTCAGCATAAAAACCCACATCGTGGTGCTTGCGGAAATGCTGGGTCAAATCGGAATGAAACTGCATGCTCACGCGCTTACTGGCAGTGGTCTCATTCAGTTTCCTCATGCGGTAATGGCTTAGCAACCGCAATAAAAATTCCAGCAAACGGGTCATCAACATCCGGCTCTCAGGAAGTTCGAGGCGTTTGATTTCACGCATCCCCTCCACCACATCCGTTATCATCCTGTATTCATGCTTGTCGAGTTTCACGCAGGGATGAAGCTCATAGCGGTAACGCATCTGGTTGATGATCTGCAGCATAGGGTCGTTCAGTACCGAGGCATCAACAACTATCAAAGTGGCAAGGTAATCATCGGTTTTGCTCACCATGCTCACACTGTGGTTGGGGAAAACCACACCCACGGTATGTTTCTTGAAGCAATCGGGGCGGTTGTCGTATAAGAGCTGGATCCATCCTTTGTGGCCAATGCAGAGGACATAATCAGAAGAAACAAAAGGTCTATCGCCAGCAGGCAAATCCCTGACATCATCAAGTACTACGATGCCTTCATCCTTAATCTTTTGAAGATTGGATAACAATGGATGAGGCTCTGATCGTCGATCTTTCATGTGGCAAAAATACTGATTTCTTCACAAACTAATCATCCAATCCGACTTTTTGCCAAACATTTCGCCCTTTGTGTTACCATTTGTTTTTGTTTAGGGTTATATTTTTGCGACCTATAAACATTAAAAGCAGTAATCATGTACAAAAAAATCCTGTTTTTCTTCGCAATGCTTGGCATTTCATCAGCCTTGATAGCTGGCGGAGGAGGCCGCACCAACCATTATTTTGGAAACACTAATTCTCTAGAATCTTCATTAGTGGATAACAGTGTGACCGTGGTTTACGACGGCTCATCCGCAACCGTGACCGTGGCCGACAACGTGGCGGATTACCTCACCGTCACGCAAAGCGGGGCTCACGTCTCAATAGCGCAAAGCAGTGACTTGGCCAGCGAAATCACCTATACGCTTTCTGGCTCATCAACCGACGGTGAGTTTTACATGTCAGGTTCCTACAAAGCCACTATTGAACTGAATGGACTCACACTGACCAACACAATACCTGTTTACAGCGGTGCTGCCATCCATATTCAAAACAGCAAACGCATCAACGTGAAGGTCGTTACAGGTACCACCAATACGCTTATCGATGCTGCCAGCGGATCGCAAAAAGGCTGCCTCTATGTAAAGGGACACGCTGAGTTCAAGCAAAAAGGTTCACTTAACGTTGTGGGCAACGTAAAACACGGCATCAAGGCGGGAGAATACATCAGCATCAAGAACGCTACCATCAACGTGACTTCTGCGGTAGGCGATGGCATCTCGTGCAACCAATATTTCCTCATGGAAAGTGGAACCGTCAATATCAGTGGAACCGATGACGATGGCATCCAATGCGACCTCGACGGTGACACCCCGACAGGCATCACAACCGACCATGAGGACGAAGACACGGGCAACGTCTATATCAGCGGTGGCACTATCACCATCACCTGTGACGCTATTGCTGCCAAAGGCATAAAAAGCGCAGGCGACATTTACATTTCCGATGAACCCGTGATCAACATTACCACAACGGGTATTGGCACATGGGATGAAGAAGATTTGGAAACGAAAGCGGCTTGCTGTCTGAATGCCGACGGCAACATCGACATCAGTGGCGGCACGCTCTCACTCACTTCCACTGGCTCAGGAGGCAAAGGTATGAAATGCGACACCTTGATGACCATCAGTGGCGGTGACATCACGGTCGCCACTACGGGCGGACTTTATTATAATAATGGTGTAATTGAGAACACAAATTATACAGGCAATACCGACCATATCAGTAGTGCCTATTATTCCTCGCCGAAGGGTATCAAGGCTGGCACAAAGACCGAAGTAGGCACGAATAATTACATTTACAGCGGAGGCCTGATTATCAGCGGTGGCACCATTTATGTCACCACATCAGGGCACAACGGTGAAGGCATCGAGAGTAAAAACTATTTCGACATCATGGGCGGCCATATCACCGTGGAATCATACGACGACGGCTTCAATGCAGGACGCGACATGAACATCACCGGTGGTTATGTTTATTCAAGGACTTCCAACAACGATGGCATGGACTCCAATGGCAATTTCTATATTAGAGGCGGGTTGGTGTATGCTATTGGCGCATCTTCACCAGAAGTAGCCATCGATGCGAACACTGAGGGAGGCTATAAACTCTATGTGCTGGGAGGAACAATGATTGCCATTGGTGGTATTGAGTCGGGTGCTTCGCTCCAACAGGCTTGCTACCGAGCATCATCGGTGAGCAGCAACACCTGGCATTCTATGACCTACGGCAACAATGTAATCGCCTTTTTAACACCGACAATTAACAGTGGTGGTGGCCCTGGTGGCGGAGGTCCCGGAGGTGGTGGCCCTGGCGGAGGCGGTCCTGGTGGAAATTCTTCTGCCATGATCATTTCGGCCCCGTCCACTCCAACACTTAAGAAAAATGTCACAGTTACAGGAGGCACCAGTCTTTTTGGAGGCAAATGCTATCTTGATGCCACATTCAGCGGAGGTTCCAACGTTTCGCTTAGCAATTACAGCAGTAGCGGCAGCGGTAGCGGTTCATTATCCTACCGTTTCAACATTGCAGGCAACTGGAGCACAGCCTCCAATTGGAGTTCAGGATTGGTGCCAGGTTCGGGCGCAGAGGTCTTTATCAATGCGGACTGCCAACTCGATACAAACGCACAAGTGACCGACCTGTCTGTCGCAAGGAGCAAATCACTCACGATAGGTTCGGGACAATCCTTGACCGTTTCAGGTGATTTGACCAATACCTCGGTTTCCGGCTTTGTCATAGCCGATGGCGCACAATTAGTTAACGGCTCTGAAAATGTAAAGGCAACCATCCAAAAGAATATATCCGCTTATTCGCAGAACGGAGGTTGGTATCTCATTGCCTCACCAATGAGCACAAGCGTCACCCCGAGCGAGAGCAACGGCCTGCTCAATGGCTCCTATGACCTTTACCTCTTCGATGAAACCGAAGAATTGGAATGGCGCAACTATAAAGCCAATGCGTTCACCACAATCGAAAACACTATAGGTTATCTCTATGCTAACAGTGGCGATGTTACCTTAGCCTTTGCAGGAACCTTGGTTCCCTCAAACAATAATGTGGAACTGACGGGACTGTCGGCAACAGGCACTCATTTCAACCTATGGAACCTTATCGGCAACCCCTTCCCGTGCAATGCCTATCTCGGCAATGGTCAGGCTTTCTACAAGATGAACGATGCAGGCGATGAGATTGAGTCTGTGGTAGCGGGAACAGCTATTGCCCCGATGGAAGCCGTGTTTGTGGAAGCCACTTCAGCCACATTCTCCAAAACGCCCTCACGCTTCGTTGGCAACCTTAACATCAAGCTTATGAGTAACGACAAAACAAGGTCTAATGCTTTAAGAAAAGAAGACAATGCCATCGTGACTTTTGGTGAAGGCTGCGCTCTTGGCAAATACATGCTCAACAAGGACGCCTCCATACTTTACATCCCACAGGAGGGTCATGAATACGCAATAGTAAACAGGGACTACGAAGACGAGGTGCCGCTCTGTTTCAAAGCCTCCGAAAATGGCACATATACCCTTGCGATTGATGCCGAAAATGTCGAGATGAACTACCTTCATCTCATCGACAATTTGACTGGAATCGACACGGATTTACTGGCTGTGCCAAATTACACTTTCGGGGCGAATACAACAGACTATGCTAACCGTTTTCATTTGGTCTTTAGTGCAGAAGCCAATTTTGTCTATTTCAATGGCGGCGATTGGGTGATCAGCAATGAAGGCAATGCCACCCTGCAACTTATTGACATGAAGGGATGCATCATTAAGGAAACGCCTATTGATGGCAATACTACTTTAGGCGTGGACAACCTTACCCCAGGCGTGTATGTCATTCGCTTGATAAGCAATGGCGAAGTCAAAACGCAAAAAGTTAGCTTAAAATGAGGAATAAACATCAATAATAAAAAGAAACAACCCAAAATTGAATGAGAACTTTTCTGTAATTCATTTGTTTTTTTCGTTAAGACATAGTCTTTGGGCTATGTCTTTTTTGGCTTTCGAACAATAAAACACCTTAATTTGTGATTATTATAGAAATATGAGAATGAAGATGAAACAGTTATTGAATTATTTGTTATTTGTCATGCTAGGAATATTGGTTGCGAGCTGCCAAAAAGACAACATCGTCCTTATCGACCCGATTGAGATCGACGATAGCGAGGACCTCATCGCCAACACTGTATTCACCCAAACGGTTGGCGTGGCCTTTTCCACCAATAGGAACGCAGTTGTTACTGGCACCGATGAGGACTTCACCGTAACCATTAGCGGCAACGATGTGACCATTGTCTATGCTGGAGAAGAATATGTGATGTATGAGCTTTCGGGGACTACCAACGACGGTTTCTTCAAACTCTACAGCGCGAAGAAACAAGGCATTACGCTGAATGACGTGAACATCAACAATCCCAACGGCGCAGCCATCAACGTGCAAGGCCCGACTGCCGATCCGAGCAAAGGCAAGCGCACCTTCATCATTTTGAATGGCGAAAACACCCTTGCCGACGGCACAACTTACACCGACACGCCCGCCACCGAGGACGAAAAAGCAGCGATGTTTGGCGAAGGCCAGTTCATCTTCAGTGGTGAAGGTGGCCTCACCGTCATGGCAACGGGCAAGTCGGGCATCGTTTCCGATGACTATGTGCATTTTATTAGCGGAACCATTACCGTCAATGTATCAAGTTCCGTCAATGTCAGCGGTAGCGACACTTTGAAGCCGGCTTGTGTGCGGGGCAAAGACTACGTCAAGATGACCGATGGTACGCTAACCCTCACCAGCACGGGTACTGGCGGCAAGGGCATCAGCAGCGACGGTAGCGGCTACTTCTATGGTGGCACGGTCGATGTGACGGTGACTGGAAGCAATTTCGGTTCTGGTGGTGGCGGTGGAGGCCATGGCGGATGGGGCAACAGCAACTCCAACGGCGTTTCGGCCAAAGGGCTCAAATTCGACGGAAACCTAATCTTTAAAGGAAGCCATGTGGTGGTGAATTGCACGGCCCACGAGGGCATCGAAGCCAAGGGCACCCTCTCGGTTTCAGGTGGCGAGGTGTACAGTCATTCCCAATCGGACGACGCCATCAACTCAGGCGGTAACCTCACCATTTCGGGTGGGTTGGTCTGCGCCTATAGCCAAGGCAACGACGGTCTCGATGCCAACGGCAACTGCTATATCAAAGGTGGCGTGGTCTATGCCATCAGTGCCAGTTCACCCGAGGTAGCCATTGATGCCAACTCGGAAGGCGGCTACCAACTTTACCTTACTGGTGGCACCTTGGTGGCCATCGGCGGCTTGGAGAGCGGTTCCTCTCTTACACAGAGTTGCTATTCGGCCTCATCATGGTCGCAAAACACTTGGTACGGCTTGACCGTTGGCTCAACAACTTACGCATTCAAGACTCCAGCAAGCGGAGGGACGCCTCTTGTCGTTTCGGGAGGCGCCTCCCCTACCTTGCAGTCCAACGTAAATGTTGCGGGCGGAACAGCATGCTTTGAGGGTATGTTTTACACGGATGCTTCCGTTAGTGGCGGCAATTCCGTCAGTCTATCGTCCTACACAGGCGGCAATGGAGGTGGCGGTGGTCCTGGCGGAGGAGGACATGGGCCGTTTTAATTAAGAATTAGGAATTAAGAATTAAGAATTATGAGATTTAGGATAATCATATTATTGGGACTGTTTTTTCCTGTGTTAGCAACAGCCCAAACCGACGTCGCCCTTGCCCCTGAATTTGGCGGCAGAGTTTCCTTGAGCCTTGACAAAAGAATCACAAAAGGCCTACACATTTCCCTGGAGGAAGAGGTGCGTTTCGACAACAACTTCGGTAGCCTCGACCGCCTGCAAACCACCTTGGCTTTGAGCTATAAGGTGCATCCCAACATCAAACTCGGGTTGGGCTATGCGCTCATCAACGGCTATGGAGCCAATACCGAATCGTTCAAGAATCCGCGCCACAGACTGATGGCCGATGTCACGGGCACCATACATTACGGCAACTGGAACTTCTCGCTGAAGGAACGCTTTCAGGTGACGCGTCGCACAGGCGATTTCAACGTGTACCAAAACCCACAAAACGCCTTGGCGCTGAAAAGCCGTGTAAAAGCCTTGTACAAAGGCTTCGGCAAGGTGCAACCCTACGCCTATTTCGAGGTACGCAACTATCTGAATGCACCCGTCATTGAGGCGGCTTACGACGGTAATGTGTATGTCACTTTGGACGACTATTCCGAAGAAGGCGAAGCTGGTTGGTTCCTGAAGAGTTTCAACGGTGGCTATGTCAATCGTCTACGTGGCTCTTTGGGTGCAGATATCAGATTGGACAAGCGCAACACCTTGAATTTCTACATCTTGTGCGATTACCTAATGGAAAAGCAAGTGGACGCCAATGCAGAAGGCACCAAACTGAAGTCGTATACCAAGGAAACAGGCTTCCGTGGCTGGATTGGCGCGGGGTATGAATTCGCGTTTTGATGATTTTCGGGCTGTTGCTGAGTGCTTTTTTAGAAAAGCTTTGTCGCTGGTCAGTTCTCCTTGGAGCTTTATCTGATGTGTCATACCTCTGCCAACAGGTCCTTCACTGCATGGGTGATTATCAGAAAGGTTCTAGGTTCACTATCAGGAATTTTCTGTATTTTTGCCTCCAATTATGATAGCATTCATTGATACAGAGGTCGATCCGCAGACGAAGAAGGTGACGGATTACGGAGCAGTGAGGGAGGATGGCGCAGTGTTGCACTCTCATTCCAAAGCCGACTTCGATGCCTTTGTGTCAAGGTGCGACACAATTTGTGGACATAATATCATCAACCACGACCTGAAGTACACGGCGTTGAGGGGCAATCCTATTATTGTAGACACTTTGTTTCTATCACCATTGTTGTTCCCAAAACGTCCGTATCACAAGCTGGTAAAAGACGACAAGTTGCAAGTGGACGAGCTGAATAATCCAGCGAACGACTCCATGAAAGCCCGCGACTTGCTGAATGATGAAATCGCTGAATGGCACCAGTTATCACATGATAGGCAGGAAATCTACTATCAATTGCTGCATCAAACTCGGGAGTTCGAAGGGTTTTTCAAATATGTTGGCTACTCCA
>JAEEGG010028295.1_pt1 | contig 10551 bp, 9 predicted proteins | sample 9134161 | NCBI WGS metagenome assembly JAEEGG01 (sample SAMN16246543, study PRJNA631951) | gut metagenome | biome: gut microbiome; feature: rumen; material: CR-attached | host: Bos | place: Iran: Karaj | collected 2018-10 | reverse complement strand
AAGGCTTCTTCTCGCCGCACTCGTGGCAGAACTTGCCCTTGTTCACCGTGCCGCACTTGGGGCACTTCCAACCCTCCGTCTCGGCCGGACGCGGCGCACCGCACTCGGAGCAGAACTTACCCGTGTTGCCGTCGTTGCCGCACTTGGGGCACTTCCAGCCCTTGGCGGCGGGAGCGGCCGGAGCATTTGCAGCGGCTTTGGCAGCTGCGGCGGCCTCGGCGGCGCGCTTGGCCGCGCCCTGATTGATCAGATCGGACGCGTTCATTCCGCCGGCCTGCTGTGCCATGTTCAGTCCTGCGAAGGCGAACATCGGGCCCGTGGCCGTGTTCGAGGCGGCTGCGCGCATCGCGTCGGCCTGAGCCATGCCGATCTGCGCGCCCAGCATCTCGGGATTGCGGCCCATCGCCGCGCTCATCTGCATCTCCTTGATGCGCTTCTCGTCCTCTTCGCTGGCCTTGATCGTGTTGATGGCAAACGACACGACCTCGATGCCGCGCAGATGGCCCCACTGGTCCGACAGCACGTCGTTCAGCGCCTTGGCGATCTCCATCGTGTGCGCCGGCAGCGCGCTGTAACGCACGCCCTGCTCGGACACGCGGGCGAACGCCGGCTGGAGCGCCGTCATCAGCTCGGCCTTGAGCTGGCTGTCGATCTTCTCGCGCGTGTACACGTCGGAAATGTTGCCGCAGACGTTGGAGAAGAACAGCATCGGGTTGGTGATGCGGTAGGAATACTCGCCGTTGCATCTGACTGCGATGTCCACGTCGAGGCCGATGTTCTTGTCGACCACGCGGAACGGAACAGGATTTGCCGTGCCGTAACGGTTGCCCGTGATCTCCTTCGTGTTGAAGAAGTACACGCGCTGATCCTTGGGAGCGTCGCCGCCGAAGGAAATGCGTTTGCCGATCGTCTTGAAGCTCTCCCAGATCCCGTGACCGAGACCGCCGTAGAAGATGCTCGGCTCGCTCGACGTGTCGTAGACGAACTCGCCCGGCTCGGCGCAGAGTTCCACGACCTTGCCCTGATCGACGATGATCATGCACTGGCCTTCGGCCACCGCGACGATCGAACCGTTGCTGATGATGTTGTCGCCGCCCTTGTTGTTGCCGCGCTTGCCCTTGCGCTTGTAGGCGCGCTCGACAAGCACGTTCGGCTCCATGGCGTCGCAATAGAAGTATTCGCGCCACTGATCGGAGAGAACGTCTCCCATCGCGCCGCCGATCGCCTTAAAAAGTCCCATTGTGCAGCACTCCTCTCATGATGAATCGAGCCGTCAGACCCGAAAAATTTAATTACACGTACACATCATAAGATTACCATAAAAATGCGTTTCGCGCACGGATTTTATGCGCGAAAAATTGCTCTTTTACAACCGAGATTGTAAAAAAGATCCGCGGCCTTTTCATCACCCGCGGGGGTGAAAATACAGGGGATGAGCTTGCTGTTTTGAAAGAACGATTGTAACTTGCCACAACGATAATTAAAAACTGATTATTTATGGAGCAAAACAAAAGCGCGCCGGAAACAAATCCGGCGCGCTTTTACGATTTGATTTTAATTATTTATTCCTAATTACTCATTGCGAATTGCTTTTCATTCTCCCCAGAACGTCTCGAGCACGTCATCGTTCGGGCGCGGCGTGACCAGGGAGACGGCGACGAACACGGCCAGGCCGATGACAAGACTGGGGATGATGACGTTCATGCCGAAAAAGTTCTTGATCGTCACGCCCATCACGAAATAACAGGCCGTGCCGGCGACCGACGAGGCGAGGGCACCCGCCGCGTTGGCCCGTTTCCAGTAGAGACCGAGAACGAGCGGCCAGAGGAACGCGGCTTCCATGCCGCCGAAGGCGAAGATGTTGAGCCAGACGATCAGGCTGGGCGGACGGACGGCGGCGAGGAAGACGATCACGCCGAGGATGGCCGTGCACCACAGACTGAGTTTTTTCACGCGCTTTTCGTCATGCGCCGCGGACGGATTGATGTAGTTGATGTACAGGTCTTTGACGATGGTCGATGACATCTGGATCAGCTGCGAGTCGATGGTCGACATCACGCCTGCCAGCGGACCGGCGAGGAACACGCCGGCGACGACGGGCGGCAGCAGCTTTACGGCCATCTGCGGCATGATCGAGTCGGCCACGGTCAGTCCCGGCAGCACGGCGCTGCCGAGCGCGCCGCAGAAGTGCATCCCCAGCATGATGAAGCTGACGACGAACGTCCCGACGATGATGGCTGAGTGCATCGACCGGCTGTCACGGTAGCCCATGCAGCGCACGGCGGTGTGCGGCAGTCCGACGGTGCCGAAGCAGACGAGCACCCAGAACGAGAGGATGAACGGCTTGGCGACGAAATTGCCGGGGCCGAACGGCGACAGCAGCGCCGGATCGGCTTTGGCGATCGTGTCCATCACGGCTTTCATGCCGCCGCCGGCGTTGGCGACGCCCCAGATCATGGCTGCGGTGCCGAGCACCATGACGATGCCCTGAAGCGCGTCGGTGAGCGCTACGGCGCGGAAGCCGCCGACGGTGGTGTAGAGCACGACGGTGCCGGCAAAGATGCTCAGTCCCCAAAAGTACGGCAGTCCAGTGATCGTCTCGAACAGCCGCGCGCCGCCGATGAACTGCGCCGTCATCGCTGAGACGAAAAACAGCAGCAGCGACACCGACGCGGCGATCACGACGAGCTTGCTGCGATAGCGTTCGCGCAGAAAGTCGTTGACGGTGATCGCGCTGATGCGGCGGGCGACGATGGCGAACTTCTTGCCCAACACGCCCAGCGTGAGCCACGCCGTGGGGACCTGGATCACGGCCAGCAGCACCCAGCCGAGCCCTGTTTTATAGGCCACGCCGGGACCGCCGATGAAGCTGGAAGCCGACGTGTACGTCGCCACCAGCGTCATCGCCAGGACGAAGCCGCCCATGGTCCGGCTGCCGATGAAATATTCGCTGAGGAAGTTGCCGCTTCTGGCGGCTTTCCGGCCGCACCACGCCGCGAGCAGATAGACACCGGCAAGGTATGCCAGCACGGGAATGAGCAGGGCCCAGTTAAGCGTCATTTTGGGCATCCTCCTTCTCATGCGGATCGAGCGGCATGTTTTTGAACAAAAACGTCACCATCAGCGCGGCGAGCACGCAGAACAGCGCCGGGCCGACGACAGAGCTGTAAAAGAACCACTCCGGCAGGCCGCAGACGAAGCGGTACTGCGACGGGTCGCCGGAGCCCAGCCCATAGGCGAACGCGTACCACCAGACGAAAAACAAAACGGCCAAGACGACGGAGCAGAGCGCTTCGAAGTTGGCCTGACGGAAACGACGATCGATTTTCATGCGCGAGACCTCCTGAAGAATGCGCGCCGATGCAAAACGCCAGGCGCGGACTTTCGCCGCGTGAATGGAAAAAGCGTCTCTCTCCCGCAGGTCCCGCGCCGGCGGTGGGAGTATTCTCTCTGAAAAGACGCTCGTCTGTCGCTTTCGCCCACGGCGGACGCGAAAGCGGAACTTCCGCGGCGCGGCCCAAAAATCCCGCGCCGAAAGACTTGGGGCGTATGATCGTTCAAACGCAACAGATACATTATACCTTATCTGCTCGTAAAAATAAACGCCGCCTCGGCGTTTTTGGACAAAATTACAAAAAAATGCCGCCCCGGCGAAACGAATCGCGCGAGGACGGCACTGTGGTGCGATTAAGATAATGAACTTCCTGTACCTTTATGAGGAAGAGCAGCGCGATGCTGCCGTTAAAAGCTGAACGACCTTGTGACGTTTTTGATCACGCTGTCGAAGAACTTCTGCGAAGATTTTGGATAAACGAACATCACGGCATAGAACGTGTCGTCCTTCAGCCAGTCGCGGCGGTAGACGATTTCCCCTTTGCTGTTCAGCCACGAGAGCACGAACCAGCCTTCTTTGGCGTTGACTCGGCGATAGGCGATCCTGTGTCCCTGCGCGGCGAAATCGGCCGCCTCCTTCACAGTGTGATCGAGCGCGTTGAAGCTGCCCCAGACGGAGAACTCGCCGGGGACTTGAGTGCAAACGAAACTCCGGCCGTCGCCGTTTTCGCTCTCCGGCTGCCAGTCGAATCCTCCGGGAACGTCGACCGAGTAGCCGAAGCGTGAGTTTTCATAGCGTTCCGCAAACGCTGTTCCGCACAGCGCACATGAGATCATGAAAAGAGCGCAAATCGAGCAGAGAATCTTTTTCAATCTGATCACCGCCTTTAATTGAGCAGAGATTGGGTTTTAAGCAGTTTGCAAAAAAGGAGGGGAAACAATTCCCCTCCGAAAGTGACAGCGGCGAAATTACGCCTTGATCGGACCGGTTTCAGCGCGAAGCTCGACGATGGCGGCAGCGATGCGCTTGATGCCCTCCTCGATCGTGGCCGGATCGCAGTAGGTGTAGTTGAGACGCGCGTTGTGGATGCAGGCGTCCTTCTCCACCTCGAACGCAGAGCCCTGGATGAACGCTACTTTCTTGTCAAGGGCGCGGCGCATCAGCACGTCGGTGTTGACGCCGGGCACGTTGATCCAGTAGAAGAATCCGCCCTGCGGCTTGACCCAGGTGACGCCCAGCGGCGACAGGTGACGCTTCATGCTCTCTTCCATGCAGTCGCGGCGTACGCGATAGTTGGCGATGATGTTGGGAAGGTGCTTTTTCAGATAGCCCTTGGAGCAGTACTCGGCGACCAACGCCTGATCGACCGAGCTGGAGCACAGGTCGGTGCTCTGCTTGAACACGTTCATCTGGCGAATGATGTCGGGGTTGCCCACCACCCAGCCGGTGCGCGTGCCGGGCGCGAGGATCTTGGAGAACGAGCCGGCGTACAGCGTGTTGCCCGCCTTGTCGAACGAGAAGATCGAAGGCAGATGCTCGCCCTCATAGCGCACGTAACCGTAGGGATCGTCCTCGAAGATGCCGACGTTGTACTTCTCGGCGATCTCGGCCAGCTTCTTGCGGCGCTCCACGGACATCGTCATGCCGCCGGGGTTCTGGAAGTTGACGATGGTATAGATGAACTTGACCTTTTTGCCCTCAGCGCGCAGCGACTCGATCAGACCGGGGATCTCATCGGTAAGGATGCCGTCGGCATCGCAGTGCACGCCGCGGCACACGCCGCCGTGGTTGGTGAACACGTTGATGGCGGCCATGTAGGAAGGATCCTCGGTGATAACGATGTCGCCGGGATCGAGCATCGCCCAGGCGAACAGGTCAAGAGCCTGCTGCGAGCCGGTGGTGAGCATGATCTCGCTGATGTCCACCTTGCGACCCAGACGCTCGGCCATGAAATCAGCCAGGCATTCGCGAAGCAACGGATTACCGTCGGTGGTGCCGTACTGCAGCAGCTCGCTGCCCTTGTCCTTGAGCAGGTGAGCGCCCTCATAGAACTCGTCGACAGGGAACACTTCCGGCGCGGGCATGCCGCCTGCGAACGAGATCATACCGGGCTTCTTGATGACGGCGAGGATCTCGCGCACCGGCGAAGGACGCGAGTGAGTCGCGGCGTGGCTGAAATTGCTGTTCCAATTGCTCATTTTTAAAACGCCTCCTGAAAAACAGTGTATGATTTGTGCGTGAGGCCGAAAACAACGTCTCGAAACCTTTTGCTCAAATTATTCCCGTAATTATACTCAATGTTGGGGGAAAAATGCAAGGCTCATCTCAGGAAAAACACGACGCTTGACACGTTTATTTCATCGCTTATAATCAACGAATGTTTATTATGTTGCGCCGGCCGAAGCGGGCGGCGATCCGGGAGGAGTTTTTGACAATGCAGCAAGGCATGTGGAAGGGCCGTTTTCAGCAGGACATGAACGCCAAGGTTTTGGCGTATTCGCAGTCGCTCGACCTCGACTGGCGGCTGCTGCCGTGGGACGTGCAGGGCAGCAAGGCGCACGCGAAGGGACTGGCGAAGATCGGCGTGCTCACGGCCGACGAGGCGGAAAAGCTCTGCGCCGGTCTCGATCAGATCGTCGAGGAATACAAAAGCGGCGCCCTCAAGGGCAAAGAAGCGCTCGAAGACGTGCACATGAACGTGGAAGCGCGACTCACGGAGATCGTCGGCCCGCTCGGCGGCAAGCTGCATACGGGAAGGAGCCGCAACGACCAGGTGGCGACGACGATGCGCCTGTATCTGCGCGACGTGCTGAAGGATCTTGAAAAAGGTCTGCTTGACCTGATCGACGCTCTGCTGAACAGAGCGGAGGCGCACAAGAACGCCGTCGTGCCCGGCTACACGCATTTGCAGCAGGCGCAGCCCGTCTCGATGGGGCATTACTGGATGGCGCACGTGCAGGCGTTTCTGAAAGACCTGCGCCGCCTGCGTTTTGCCGCCGAATCGCTCGACGAGTGCCCGCTCGGATCGGGCGCGCTGGCGGGTTCCACTCTGCCGCTTGACCGTGCCTTCACGGCCGCCGAACTGGGCTTTTCGCGTCCCACGGAAAACAGCATGGAAAGCGTCGCCTCGCGCGATCACTTCCTCGACATCCTTTATTTCTGCTCGCTGTTCGGCGTGCACTGCAGCCGTCTCAGCGAGGACCTGATCGTCTACTTCACGAGCGAATTCGGCTGGCTCAAGCTGCCCGACGCGTTCTGCACGGGTTCGAGCATCATGCCGCAGAAGAAGAACCCCGACGTGCTCGAGCTCACGCGCGGCCGCGCCGGCGGGCTGATCGGACACCTTGTCGATCTGCTCGTGACGATGAAGGGCATCCCCATGACTTACGACCGCGATCTTCAGGAGGACAAGCGCGGCCTGTTCGCCGCCATCGACTCGGTGGAACTGATCCTGCTCGTGCTGCCCGACCTGATCCGCAACGTCGAAGTGGACGAGGCAAAGGCCACGAAGGGCTTCGCCGACGGTTTGGCGTTGGCGACTGACATCGCCGAGATGCTGGTGCGCAAGGGCCTGCCTTTCCGCGAGGCGCACCGCCGCGTCGGCGCGCTCGTTGCCGTCTGCGTGGAGAAAAACGTGCCGCTCAACGCGATCGACGCTGCTACGCAGAACGAATTCCTGCCCGAGCTGGCCGGCACGGATCTCTCGAAGGAACTGACCGCCCGCGCCGCCGTCGAGCGCCGGACCACGTTCGGCGGCACGGCGTTCAGCGAGGTGGAACGTCAGATCGCCGCCGTCAAAGCGCAGCTGGGTAAATAATCGGCAAGCACGAAACTGAATACAGCGAACGGCTCTTCTTCGACTGAAAACGGAGAAGAGCCGTTTTTTTTCGGCTAAGATGTTTGTTGTTTTTCAAGATCACTTTCTTTGTGTCTTTATGTTGAGTTTTTGAACCTGACTTTTAAGCGCCGATCAGTAATTGTTTGATCGCCTTCCCGATGTCGCTTTCGATCATCAGGCTGCGTTCGGCGATCTCTTCCGGAATACGCTGGCGCTCGGAATTTACGCACACGTACAGGGCCTGCGGGTTTTTGAACGTGCGCTGCATGAACGGGTATTTGATGATCCCCGGCGTGTTGTAACCTACGCCCAGTTCCAGATAGACGACGCGGCCCGTTTCGTGCGCGCTGCAAAAGGCGTCGTAGCGCCCGGCGGCCGCGTCCCAGCCTGAGTCCTGCACGAACGTGTCGTCGGAACGCAGGTTCAGCCGCATCGGCTTGCCGCACTTCGGGCAGCGCGGGATCAGCGACGAGGGCACGCGCAGCCTGACCTTCCCGTCCGCGGGAGGCGTGAGCGCGTTTCCCTCGCCGATCGAGTAGCCCTGCGCGGTCACCATGCGGCGGATCGTGTCCTCGTTGTCGTACGTCTGCATGTGGCACGGCACGGAACATTGGAACAGACCGTAGTCGCCCTGGATGTAAAACAGCCGGCTCTTGTCGAACTTTGCCTTCTGGAAGCAATGATCGACGTTGCTCGTGAGGACGAAGTAGTTTTTGCCTTTGGCGATTTTCAGCAGGTCGCGATAGACGCTTTTCGGGGGATTCGTATAGCGGTTCAGCCAGACCTGACGGCTCGCGAATGCCCACTGCTCTTCGAGCGTGTCGAAGTTGTAAAAGCTGCCTGAATACATGTCGTGAAAGCCGAAGCGCTTTTCAAAGTCGGCGAAATATCTCCCGAACCGTTCGCCTGAGTACTCAAAACCCGCCGAGGCCGAAAGCCCCGCGCCGGCGCCGATGAACAGCGCCTCGCAGTTTGCGATCGCTTCGGCCGCGCGGGAGATCTCGTCGCTGATGCGCGGCGAGTCCGCCGCGGGAATGTACTTTTCAAGCCAGTTCTGTAAGGACATGAATCTTCTCCTTTACGATTAAAATTCGTGGCATGATTCTTATGCCAAAAGTTTCTGATAGATCGCCAGATCGAGATCCTTGAAGACGTTGAAGATCACGTGGAGCGGACGTTCGGCCGCACGCAGAAACTCGGTCACGGTTTTCACGGCGATCTCCGCCGCTTCTTCGTTGGGGAAGCAGAATTCGCCCGTCGAGATGCAGCAGAAGGCCACGCTCTCAAGGTCGTTTGCTGCCGCCAACTTCAGGCACGAGCGATAGCACGAGGCCAGTGCAGCGCGGTCTTCGTCGGTGACACGATCTCGCACGATCGGCCCCACCGTGTGCAGAACAAAACGCGAGGGAAGGTTGAACGCCGGCGTGATCCGAGCGCCGCCGGACCGTTCTTCGGCAAGATGCTCGCGCTCTTTCAGTCTGGCGCAGGCAAGACGCAGCTGCACGCCGGCGAACGTGTGGATGGCGTTGTCGATGCAGCCGTGACAGGGCGCAAAGCACCCCAGCAGCTGCGAGTTGGCGGCGTTGACGATGGCACCGCATTTCAGCCGCGTGATGTCGCCCTGCCACAGCGATACGCACGGTCTGATGCGCGGCAGCGAAGCTGCGTCGATCACGCCTTTTTCACGCGCACGCTCGCGCAGGTATTCGTTTTGCACGGCCAGAAAGTCTTCGCTGACGGGAGAGGCCGGACGGACGTTCATCAGCGCGCGCAGCAGGCGCTTCTGCCCGTCGGCGTCGGGCGGAAGGGGATAATTGGCGTCCTCGCCTCTTTCGGCAAGCAGATATCCGATCAAAAAACGGCGGCGTTCCGACTGGTCCATGGACCTCGCTCCTTTGCGGTTGTTGTCACGTCTATTGTAGCGCGCTCCGGGCAAACATGCCACAGCACCCTGAACAATAATCTGTCCGTGAAGGAAACGTTTTTTTCGGGATTTGAAACATAACACGATTGAGCGATTTTAAGTGAAAATTACGGATAACGCTTATTCTTTTTTTATCAAAATAGTTTTGCGGAGAGCTGCTGAATATTCAGACAAAACGCTTGAAATCGTTTTAAATCTGGTTAGATCTCTTCAAGAACTATATTGACAGTACAATTATGATTCTCTATAATAGGGCCGCACTAAATAACTGATATATGGACCCATGTTCTGCGCATGGCTCCCCGCGCTGCTTTTTCCCGATAGCCCGGATCTCCGTTCCCCGGATTGCTTGCAAAGGAACGGTACCGCTTGAGTCAGGAGGGGACTCCCTATGAATGATTTCAGAAAACAGTTGGACAAGAAGTTGCAGAACCCTAAGTACAAAGAGAAATGGGATGCGCATGAGCCAGTCTTTCAGGTCATCAAGACCCTGATCGAGGCCCGCAAGAAAAAGAGCATGACGCAGAAGCAGCTGGCTGAACGCACCGGCATCACTCAGCCCGACATCAGTCGTCTGGAAAACGGCCGCGGCAATCCGTCGCTGCGGACGCTCAATAACCTTGCCCGCGGTCTGGGTATGGTGCTGAAGGTCGAATTTGTCGATGTCAAACCGGAAAAGGCGAGCAAGAAAGAGCGCTCGTAGTTTGTCAGCCTGTCCAAAAATCTAAACGCGGTCTCCGTTCGTCGGGGGCCGCGTTTTTTTAGGCGAATTTTCATGAAAAGAAAGCCGAATCGTTCGGAATGGGTTATAATAAACCAATCAAAGGAGAGTGAGACCATGCTTATTTCGACGAAAGGGCGCTATGCCCTGCGCCTGCTGAGCGACCTGGCCGAGCATCGCGATCAGGGGGCCGTGTCGCTGGGCAGCATGGCGGCACGTCAGGGCATTTCCGAAAAATACCTCGAAGCCGTACTTAAGCCCCTCGTGCGCGAGAACATCCTCGAAGGAATGCGCGGCAAAGGCGGCGGCTACCGTCTGCTGCTGGAGCCCCGCGAGATCACGCTGGGACGCGTGCTCAGACTGGTCGAACCCTCGCTGGGTACGGTCAGTTGTCTTAAAAATGGAGCGGAACCCTGTCCGCGCAGCGCGGATTGTCCCACGCTGCCGCTGTGGCAGGAACTGGACGCGATGATCCTGAACTACCTTGACGGCAAGACGCTCGACGATCTGCTGACGAAGGATCAGAAATTCTGAACGTGAGGAAAGGAGGCGGTCCGGCCGCTATGGATGGATATTCTGACGGAGTTCCGTTGCGACGAAAACTCGATCCGACGGCCGCGCGCCTCTGAGGCTTTTTCTCTCGATGCGCGGCGACGGAAAGCGAAAGGAGCGCGCGCATGTCTCATGATGAAAAGAAACTGCTCTGGGGGGTCGAGAGCTGCATAGAGCGGAAG
>JAEEGG010028293.1_pt1 | contig 10551 bp, 9 predicted proteins | sample 9134161 | NCBI WGS metagenome assembly JAEEGG01 (sample SAMN16246543, study PRJNA631951) | gut metagenome | biome: gut microbiome; feature: rumen; material: CR-attached | host: Bos | place: Iran: Karaj | collected 2018-10 | reverse complement strand
TGATCAATCCTCCCCAGCCGAATCTCGATCCCAGAACAAACACCAGCAATCCTGAAGCTGCCAGAGCGGAAAGAAGGACGCTCGCTTTCTTTCTGCCGAGTCTGTCGGAGAAGAAACCGGAAAAGAACGTGACGAAAGCGTTGACGAAAGGATAGACGATCATGAAGAGATTGATGTCGCTTTCTTTCAAGGCGCCGCCGGAAACAGCGGCTGCCGTAATGGTCGTGTAATAGCTGGTAATACCTGTTGCCAGACAGAAGACAAAACCGGCAAAACAGATGGAACGCATCTGTCTGTTTCTGAAGATGTATCGGAAAGCCGGAAGGACACCGCCCTTGTCTTCTTTCTTCTGCTCGACCTCTTTATTTTCTGTTTTCCGATTGAGGAAGACGGGTGTTTCTTTCACGAAAGGAATACAGCCGAGTCCCACAGCGATCCCTAACAGCGCCGGAACGATAAATACATAGCGCCAGGAAGAGAAGACTTCCGGGTCATAGAAATACTTGCGGCAGACACCGATCAGGGAAACGCCGGCCAGGGCGATCGCTTTCGTGATCGAACACAGCTTGGCCCTGTGATTCTCCGGAGCCGTCTCCATGATATACATCACCTGCATGTCGTTGGTCTGAACAAAGGTCACCATCATGACGCCCAGCACATAAACGTAATAGTTCGGCGCCAGAAAACAGACCAGCAGGCCCAGACCCATGACGGCGGTGTTGATGATCAGAAACAGACGTCTGCCGAAGCGGTCGGCAAGCGCTTTGTAGAACGGTGTCAGAAACATGAAGCAGTAGCCGGGGATCGACAAGACGGTCGCTGTGGAAACGGCTTTGGCATATTCGGGAGCCAGAATGTTTCCGCCCGGTACCTTGAACAGATCGATCAGTACATACGGCTGCATGGAGCTGTTCATCGCCGATGCAATCTCGTCAACGATGTAGATGACAGTCAGGACGACGATCAGTCCCGCAAAGTAATTTTTTGAATTATCGATTTTTTTCATGTTATATATACCTTCTGTATTTCAAAAGAACCGACATGATCATCGGTTCCCTTCTTCTTCCTGAATCGCCTCATCATAGGCTTTTTCGTTTTCCATGATCTGGGAAGAAACGATGTCGTTCCGTTTCTTCGGTTTGTCGTTTTCGGGGAAGGATCCCGACAGCTGCAGCGCTGTTTTGGCTGCGACCGGCCCGACCAGTTCATAGAGGATACTGGAGGTCATGATGACAGTGTTCAGCGCCAGTCCGGAACTTCCGCCGATGATGCGGGCACCCAGCGCTGCCAGACCGATGGCCACACCGGCCTGCGGGAACAGTGCCAGTCCCAGATAGCGGCTGACGGTCCCGGATTTGCCTGTGGCTTTGCACCCCAGCCAGGTTCCGATATACTTGCCGATGATGCGGGTAACAAAATACAGGACACCGATCACAAACAGCGAATAAGTTCCGACGGTATTGCTGTTGTCAAACAGCGCATCCAGATTGAAATTGATACCGGAGCGCACGAAGAACAGAAGCAGGATCGGCGGTGAGAAATAATTCAGCTGCTTGAAGAGTCTTGTATCGCCGGTCAGATTGATGTAGACCGTCGACATCACCATGCAGCCTAAGAGCGGCGAAATATCAAAGATCGTACAGATGCCGCAGTAGCCGAAGATGATCGCCAGCGAAACGATCAGACGGTTGTCATGGGAACGTTTTTTCTGAATGAAATCTCTTAACAGAAGACCGAACAGCGCACCGCCGATGACGGCAACGATATTCTCAATGATCGGTCTGATGATACTCATGAATTCAACATTGCCTGATCCGGAACAGGATTCGCAGACCGCCACTGCCGCCGAATAAGCAAGCAGCGCCAGGACATCGTCCAGGGCAACGACCTGCAGCAGTGTCTCCACAAAATCACCGGAAGCGCCTGTCTGCCGTATCGTCATCATCGTCGAAGCCGGAGCGGTCGCAGTAGCCAGTGCTGAAAGCACCAGTGAAAACGGCAGATCCAGATGCAGGATGAAACGCGACAGGACAAAGACCAGGACAAAAGCGGCCAGCGCTTCGCAGACCGTGATGATCAGCGCTTTCTTTCCGCTTTTCTTCAGTGTTTCGATACGGAAAAATTCACCTGTTGAAAATGCGATGAAAGATAAGGCGATATCCGGCAGGAAACTGCTGCCTTCCACAAAAGACAAGGGTATGATGTTCAGGGCGTAGGGACCCAGCAGGATGCCGGTCACGATATAGGCCGTGACATTAGGCAGAGATAAGAGTTTGGTGATCCTGGTCATCAGAAAACCGCACATCAGAATAACGGATATACAGATGATGGCTCTGGACCCGGATGTCAGTGTATCAAAACGGATCATATTCTATATTCATTTTATAAAAGAAAAACCGCCCTGTTAAGAGCGGTTTCAGAGAATACTGTTTATTTAATTCTCCAGTGCGACACCGGAAATGCCGTCTTCCTTTGCGCAGGTCTTGCAGAGTCTGACTCTGTTGGCTGCGATCGCCTGTTCAACGGTACCGTAAGTCAGTGTTTCGGAACGGTTGAGGTGCGGGCAGTCGTCGTGTGTATGATAGACCTTGCCGAACGTTGACCAGTATACTGTTTCGGAACCTAAGACATCCATTGCAGCTTCTTTCTGCTCGATGGATACCGGGTTCCAGTCGTAAGATGCGACACCGCCGATCAGCAGACAGATGACAGCTGCGACGGTTGCGATGGTCTTGGTCTTCTTGTCAGCATCCTTGTTGGTCAGAACCAGGACGATGAACGGGAAGAAGCAGATTGCGCAGGCGATCAGGCCCATGTTGTTCCATAACCAGAACTTGAGCTGATTCTCTTCAGATACCGGATCGATGTGATTGGCTTTCTTCCAGAACTGAGCACCGACGATGACGGCGATCAGATCAAGTACCAGGAAGCCGATCAGCTGGTACATCTGAGGCATGAATTTGAGATCGAACTTGCCCAGGAATACCATGAGGGCAGCAACTTCAAGTGCCAGAGCCAGGACCCAGAGCAGGACTGCACCGATACGCAGACCCTTTGCATTGCCTACCGGTTTTGCTTCCTTGATTCTGACAGGCTGTTCGCTTTTTTCGCTTTTTTCGCGCTTCAGATTTTCTTCTGCTTCAGGAGAAGCAGCGACATATTTTTTCTTTTTCTTTTCTGCCATAATGTAAAACTCCTTAAATATATAAATCTATTATAGACTTTTTATTCTTTGAAGAAAACAGGTACATATGCAGGTTTGTTCCAGAGCCGTCATTTCACCGGCCGTGCCGCCCGCAAGGATCTGTGTCAGCTCTTCCTACGCTGCCATCACTACCTTACAGGCATTGATAAGTCTTGTCTTGAGTTGCGTCACATTCATGATATTGTTTACCTCTGCAATTTGTTTGTACTACCGATCAGATTCTGATTTCAGGGGAAAAAGAAAACGGCAGACCGCTGATGACGCTTAAGGTTTCTGCCGTGCTTGTCTTCCTGTCAAACAGGGGATAAATTCTTGATTCTAACTATAATACAAAACTTTCTTTTTTTGCAAGAATTCTGTTGAATTGTCTGACAGAATCTGTTAATCTGTTTCCAATGGGTTTGAATTCCGGAGGGAAGGAAAGCCTTTTGAGAAGGTATCTGTGATCCTCCGGAAGGGGGATCTTTTTCTTTAAGATCAGGCCCATTGAAAGAGGGGTAAATATATGTCTGACAAGAATCAAAAAACCGGTTACCTGCCTGATGAAACACCTTCCTTCGGGAAGCTGATGCTTTATGCACTGCAGCAGGTCATCGTCATGTTCCCTGCCACAATCACGGTTGCTCTGATCACAGGGTTTCAGGTCTCAACGACGATTTTCGCGTCCGGACTTGCGACCCTGTGTTTTATTCTGATCACGAAGCGCAGGATCCCGCTGTATTACGGATCATCGTTCGCTTATCTGTCTGCCGTCAGTGCCATGGCTCTGGCTGAAGGTTCTGCCGAGCAGATCGCCTCCTGGCAGGCAAGCGGCATCCTTCCGCCGGAACTGATCTCCAAAGCTCAGTTCGGCATCATCATGTCCGGTTTCGTATCGATCGCAGCCGGCCTGATCGTCAAGAAGTTCGGTGCGGAAAAAGTTGAGAAATTCCTTCCGGCTTCCATTACCGGTTCGGTCTCGATGGTCATCGGTCTGACCCTGGCAGGAAACGCCATGGCCGACTTCCTGGGTATCGGCAATTCCGTCAACGGACTGGATGTCACTCAGGGCTCTGCTGTTGCGACGGCCTGGCTGATCGTCGGACTGGTCACTTTCCTGTCCACCTGCATCTATGCCAGATATCTGAAAGGCCTGATGTCACAGCTTCCCTTATTATTGGGTGTCCTCACCGGATGCGTCCTTGCAGCTGTGTTCAACTTCGCCGGCGGCGTCAATCTGTTCCGTTCGGTACCGGCTGAAGCACTGGCGGCCTCATCCTTCAGACTGGGTGACGGATCCTTCTTTGCCCTGCCGGCATTCACCTTCCCGAAGTTCTCATGGCAGGCGCTGATCGGTATCATGCCGATCGCGATCGCCACGATCCCCGAATCAACGGCCCACATGTACCAGCTGGACATCTATGTCAATGACGTCGCCAGAGAAAAAGGAAAAGGCAGATACGACCTGGTCGGACTGCTGGGTGAGAACCTGATCGGTGACGGTCTGTGCGACATGGTCTCCGGTTTTGTCGGCGGACCTGCCGGAACCAACTACGGCGAAAACATTTCCCTGATGGCCATTACCAGAGTCTTCTCAGTACCGGTGCTGTTCGTTGCTTCGATCATCGCGATGGTCGTCTCCTGCTTCACACCGCTGATCCAGATCATCTACGGCATTCCTCTGGCTGTCATCGGCGGCATTGAAGTATACTGCTTCGGTGCGATCGCAGCCCAGGGTATTGCGATCCTGATCGACAAAGGCGTCTCGATGTTCGATTCCAAAAACATCGCCGTCATCGCCCTGGTATGTATCATCGGCTTAGGCGGACAGTACGCTTTCGGCGGCACGATCCCCTTCTTCTCAATGAACATTCCCTGTGTTGCCGGTGCGGCGATCGCAGGCATCATCCTGAATCTGATCCTGACATTAGGAGACAGAGCACAAGGATAAAAAAAGATATATAATATATTAAAATTCAATACTTTAGTGAGAGCTAAAGTATTGTTGTATTTAAAGGAGAAAATCATGGCAAAACTGATCAGTGAAGTATCTCATACCTTTAATGAATATCTGCTGATACCGGGACATACCACCAAGAAGTGCACGCCGGACAATGTGTCGCTCAAGACGCCGCTCGTCCGTTATAAGAAAGGCGAAAAATCCGCACTGATGATGAACATTCCGATGGTATCGGCGATCATGCAGTCAGTATCCGGAAATCAGCTGGCCGTTGCCCTGGCGGCCGAGGGAGGCGTTGCCTTCATCTTCGGTGCCCAGAGCATTGAGTCACAGGCGGAGATGGTCAGAAAGGCCAAATCCTATAAAGCCGGTTTCGTACCGAGTGATTCCAACATCCGTCCCGATGCGACACTCAAAGATGTGCTGGATCTCAAGGAAAGGACATCCCACTCCACGATCGCCGTCACCGAAGACGGTACGGGAAGCGGAAAACTCCTGGGCCTGGTCACATCAAGAGACTACCGCATCTCCAGAACGCCGATGGATGCCAAGGTCGAAACATTCATGACACCGAAAAACAAACTGATCACCGCAACAGACGATGTCACTCTCTCTGAAGCAAACGACATCATCTGGGATCACAAGCTGAATACCTTGCCGATCGTAGACAAGAAAGGCAACCTGAGATCACTGGTCTTCAGAAAGGACTATGAATCACACAAGGATCATCCGGATGAACTGCTGGATGATGACAAGAGATATATCGTCGGAGCCGGCATCAACTCCAGAGACTACAAGGACAGAGTTCCGGCACTGGTCAAAGCAGGCGTCGATGTGCTGTGCATCGATTCTTCCGAAGGATTCTCCGACTGGCAGGCGGAGACCCTGGACTGGATCAGAAAGAAATACAAAGGAAAGGTCAGATGCGGAGCCGGCAATGTCGTCGATGCGGAAGGCTTCAACTTCCTGGCAGATGCCGGAGCGGACTTCGTCAAAGTCGGTATCGGCGGCGGCAGTATCTGCATCACCAGAGAGACGAAAGGCATCGGCAGAGGCCAGGCATCAGCCATCATGGAAGTATGCAAGGCCAGAGATGCCTACTACAAGAAGACCGGTGTCTACGTTCCCGTATGTTCCGACGGCGGTGTCGTCTACGACCATCACATCACACTGGCGCTTGCCATGGGTGCCGACTTCGTGATGCTTGGAAGGTATTTCGCAAGATTCGATGAATCACCGACCAACAAGGTCATGATCAACGGAACCTACTATAAAGAATACTGGGGCGAAGGTTCGGCCAGAGCCCGCAACTGGCAGAGATACGACATGGGCGGTGCCTCCAAGCTCTCCTTTGAGGAAGGCGTCGATTCCTATGTGCCATATGCCGGAAGCCTGAAGGAAAACGTCAGACTGACAACTTATAAGATCAAATCGACCATGTGCAACTGCGGAGCCGTCACGATCCCCGAATTCCAGAAGAAAGCGAAGCTCACTCTGGTATCATCCACTTCGATCGTCGAAGGCGGCGCACACGATGTCTTACTGAAAAACAGCAGCGGAGGTAAAGCAAATGGATAAAAGACCTGCAAGTTTAAAACGCATCACAACAAAGAAAGCAGCGGACAGATTCATCGACCAGCAGATCGAAGCGATCAGAAAACAGGTCGGTGATGAAAAAGTGCTGCTGGCATTATCCGGCGGTGTCGACTCATCGGTCGTCGCGGCCCTTCTGATCAGAGCCATCGGCAAGAACCTGGTCTGTGTACATGTCAATCACGGACTGCTGAGGAAAGGCGAATCGGAACAGGTCATCGAAGTGTTTGAAAAGAACCTCGGTGCCAACCTGAAATATGTCGATGCTTCAAACAAGTTCCTCAAGGAACTCAAAGGCGTATCCGATCCGGAACAGAAGAGAAAGATCATCGGCAGAGTCTTCATCGAAGTTTTCACAAAAGAAGCGAAGAAGATCAAAAACGTGAAATATCTTGCGCAGGGGACCATCTACCCCGACATCCTGGAATCAAAAGGTGTCAAAGCCCATCACAATGTCGGCGGCATGCCTAAGGAATTCGACTTTGAACTGGTCGAACCGGTCAAATACCTCTACAAGGACGAGGTCAGAGTCGTCGGTGAAGCGTTAGGTCTGCCCAAGACGATGGTCTACAGGCAGCCGTTCCCGGGTCCGGGACTGGGCGTCAGATGCGTCGGCGCCATCACGAAAGACAGACTCAATGCCTTGAGGGAAGCAGACGCCATCGTCAGGGAAGAGATCGGCAAGCTCAAAGACAGACCCTGGCAGTACTTCTGTGTCATTCCCGATCTGAAGTCCACCGGCATCAAGGACGGCAAGCGTTACATGGGCTGGGCAGCTGTCATCAGAGCTATCAACACCAGAGACGCTGTTACCGCAAAATCCTACGAGATCCCATACAAGACCTTATACAGGATCAGAGACAGGATCATCAAGGAAGTACCGGGCATCAACAGAGTGCTCTGGGATTTCTCCGATAAACCGGTCAGTACAATCGAGTGGGAATAGAAAAGACCGTAAAAACACGCAAAGAAACTTATTTTAAGCCTCTTCTGAGGCTTTTCTTTTTTGCATCATAAAGACATATAATAAGAATGTTGGTGAAAAATGAAGTGGATCGAAAAACTGGATAAGAGATTCGAAGGAAATACGATCTGGCAGTTCGTCAAATTTAACCTGACAGGTATGCTGATCGCCGGGGTACAGTTGATACTGGCTAATGTACTTCCTTTTGTTTTTGACGGTTTTACCGAAAAACTCCCGGAAGCATTGAGGGGCGTTTTTGATGCGAAAGCGTTGTTTGACAGCCCAAGCAAATATGTAGTTGACGGTGTCGTCACCTGGGGCTATGTACTGCCGTTTTTCCTGTCTAATCTGATCGCCAATATATTCGGCTATTTTCTGAACATGCGATCAGTCTTTAAAGGAAAGGGCAGAAAGTGGTCGCTTCCGGCATACTGTCTGATACTGTTTTCCCTGATCCTGTTCACGACGTGGCTGCAGGGCGTGGTCGTTTCCGCATTGATGAAAACGGATCTGAAGGCATTTGCCCGTACGGTCGCGATGTATGCGGCGGGTTTCGTACAGCTGATCGTTCTGTTTCCACTTGAAAAATACATATTGTTTAAATAGGGGGATCTATGAGCAAAGTAAGCATCATCATTCCAGTCTATAACGGAGAAAAATCCATTCCCAGATGTCTGGATTCTGTATTGGCACAGGATCATAAGGATATCGAGGTCATCGTTATCGATGACGGCAGCAAGGACGGTTCTTTTAAGGTCATAAGCGAGTATGCCAAAAAGGATAAGAGGATCATACCGATCCATAAGGAAAACAGCGGTGTTTCTGCAACACGGAACGTCGGTCTTTCGATGGCAACGGGCGATTATATCCAGTTCATCGATGTCGACGACTGGCTTCCTTTCGATTCCACGAAACTTCTTGTCCGTTCAATGGAAGAAGAAGATGCCGACATGGTCATCGCAGATTTCTACAGGGTGATCGATGACAAGATCTCAAAAAAAGGTTCGATCCGCAAAGGCGGTGTGCTGACATTGGCCGAATATGCAGACAAGATGCTTCTGTCTCCGGCAGATTTCTATTATGGTGTCATCTGGAACAAGCTCTATCGCAAAAAGATCATCGATGATCATCATCTGATCATGGATGAAAATATATCTTTCAGCGAGGATGCGATATTCAATCTGCAGTATCTGCTGCATGTGGATAAGATCTTTGTTTTGAAATCGCCGGTATATTACTACGTTAAGAGCGAAGGTTCCCTTGTGGCAAAGAATCTGAACATACAGAGCATGGTCAAGATGAAGACAGGCGTAATACGCTATTATGACAGTTTCTACAAACAGATCCTGGATAAGGATGACTATGAGGCAAGAAAACCGATCATATACGGTTTTCTGGTCGCTGTGAGTACCGATGCATTTGCCTTGCCTATCGTTGAAGAAACGAAAAAGCTTGGTGAAGAGAACGGTTCTTCGATCCTGTTTGATGATGGGATGACCTTTGAATTGCGGTTCGACAGGCTTTCTGAAGTGATGTTCGAACAACTGCTGAAAGCCATTGCCGATCAGAATGAACTGGACGGGAATGATATCGGCATCCTTTATTTCCTTTACAAGAGAAAGGGACCCGCATCGATCGAAGAGATCGCTTCGGCTTGCCGGATCTCGCCGGCTTCCTGTGCGCTCGCTTTGACAAAACTGGTCGCTGCCGGTCATCTGAAACTGGTCAATCTCGATATTTTTTCCGACAAAGCGATGGAATATGAATATGTTGCAGGGCTGCTTGATGACCAATTTGATAAGGCAGAAGAAGATTATCGGGCTTCGTGTTACGATGGGTTGAGTTTAGAGGAACTCAAACAGTATGCGTCCGTCAAAGAAAAAGTCTTCGCAAACCTGAGGAAGACGCTTGTAAGATAGAGGTCCGCCAAGAAAGGTTTATAATAGAAACATAAGGATCAAGAGTCGCGAAAGACAACCATTACCAGAAACCTTGAAGGATCCAAACCGATAAACAAATATGATATGGAAGGACATTATATCTGTACTTTTCCAAGCATCGCTTCAGCATGTGAAAGCATTGACGGATCAAAATCGAACGCAGTTTGTGCGGCTGTCAATCCAAACAGACAGGGTGATATTGCATATGGCTATCAATGGAAATATGATACCGGTGATCATTCTGATATCGAGCCATACAAGTATAAGATTAAGAAAGCCGTGCTTCAAATAGATATTGGTACAAATGAGATAATCAACGAATACCCTTCAGTCTCTGCAGCTGCAAGGGCAATGAAGACTGGCAATAATCAAATTGCTGAAGCGTGTAGAGGAGAAAGAGAAACCTGGAAAGGGTATAAATGGATATATAAATAGATGATTGCTTATAGGATGTCCGAGAAAACGGACATTTTTAATTATGATCCGATTTATGATTTAGGTATGGTGAAGAAACTGTATAGAAACAGCGAACTGATCAGGGCTCAGAGATGCAGCATAAACAACAGGGATGATCTGATGAGAAGTGTTTCCTGCGGATGCTACAGCTGCGAATCGATCCTGCTGGCTAACAGCATCACTGACTGGAAGCTGGAGGAAGACGGTGGAATGACGGCAATCTGTCCGTTCTGCGTCAGTACAATCGAGTGGGAATAGACGCAAGTATTCAAAAAGCCTTTATTTAAAGGCTTTTTTGATGGTTTTAGATTTTCTTGAGTAAAATTTGACAACAAATCACTGTTTTTTTACTGTTGTAATCAAAACATGTATACGCCTTTTTCAAAAAGAAACAGCAAAATCATGGCAACGCTATCATTTACAATCTAAAAATGGATAAAAAAAAAATGAGGTA
>JAEEGG010028291.1_pt1 | contig 10552 bp, 8 predicted proteins | sample 9134161 | NCBI WGS metagenome assembly JAEEGG01 (sample SAMN16246543, study PRJNA631951) | gut metagenome | biome: gut microbiome; feature: rumen; material: CR-attached | host: Bos | place: Iran: Karaj | collected 2018-10 | reverse complement strand
AGCTCAAAATGATTCCCGGGCTTCCTGGCGCTGGCCGCTGTCCTTCTGGGCGCTGCCCTGCTGACAGCGTCGAGGCCTTCCGCCGACAGGCGGTCCAAGTCCGCCACTCCCATCTACCTCAACACCAATTATTCCTTCGAGGAACGTGCCGTAGACCTCGTCTCGCGCCTCACCCTCGAGGAGAAGCAGAGCCTGCTGGGCAACAGCATGGCAGCCATTCCCCGCCTTGGGATAAAGGCGTACAACGTATGGAGCGAAGCTCTCCACGGCGTCCTGTCGGGAGCCAATCCATCCGTCGGCATACAGGGCCCGACATCCTTCCCCAACAGCGTCGCTACCGGTTCCTCCTGGGATCCCGAGCTGCTGAGGCGCGAGGCGTCGATGATTGCCGATGAGGCCCGCGCCATCTTCCAGACCGGTACCAAGGGCCTGACCTTCTGGTCGCCGGTCGTGGAGCCCATCCGCGACCCGCGCTGGGGCCGCACCGGCGAGTCCTACGGCGAGGATCCATTCCTCGCTGCCAGGATGGCTTCGGGCTACGTCCGCGGCCTTATGGGTGACGACCCCAAGTACATGAAGGCCGTCCCTACCGCCAAGCATTATTTCGCCAACAACAGCGAGTTCAACCGCCACGTCGGCAGCGCCGACATGGACAGCCGCGACATGCGCGAGTTCTACCTCTATCCTTATAAGGAGCTTATCGAGGACGATGCCCTGCCGTCCATCATGACCGCCTACAGCGCCGTCAACCATGTACCGGTGTCGGCAAGCGATTTCCTGCTTGACAGGGTGGCGCGCAGGACCTACGGTCTCAAGGGCTACGTGACCGGCGACTGCGCCGCCATCGAGGACATTTACACGGGGCATTACTATGTCGAAACCGCTGAACAGGCCACAGCCGAAGGCCTCAGGGCCGGCGTCGATTCCGACTGCGGCAGCATCTACCAGCGTTACGCCATCAGCGCCTACGAGCAGGGCCTGCTCACGATGGCCCAGATAGACCGCGCCCTCGTGAACATGTTCACCGTGAGGATGCGCACGGGAGAGTTCGATCCCGACCCGATGGTCCCCTACTCGCTCATGCCCCCTTCCACGGTCAATTCCGAGCGCAGCCGTGCGCTGGCGATGGAAGTAGCCACCCGCACCCCCGTCCTTCTCAAGAACGAGAACGTCCCCGGCACTTCCGGCAAGGCCCTTCCCATCGACCTTTCCAAGGTCAAGCGCATTGCCCTGATAGGTCCCCAGGCCGACAAGGTCGAACTCGGCCCCTATTCCGGCCGTCCGGAAGCCTCGAGCAGGATCACCCCCTACCAGGGCATCACCCAGTACATAGAGGACAAGGGACTTGACATCGAGGTGACAGTCGCCTCAGGCGCGAGCACCAAGAGCAAGAGCCATCTCCTCTATATCGCTTACTTCGAGACCGTCAAGGCCGACGGTACCACGCGCCGTTACGACGCCACGCAGTATACGGCTTCTTCCGAGGGCATCACCGTCGGTTCGGGAATGGGTACCGAAGAGCAGGTCCGCAGCATCGACGACGGCTCCTGGACCTCTTATGCCAACGTCGACCTGGTGGATGTCGAACAGCTCACCATAGGTGCCAACATCCCCACGGAAGGAGGCATCATCGAGGCGCACGTAGACTCCCCCGACGGTAACCTCGTATGCACCATCGAGGCCACAAGGGCCTCCGGAAAGCGTGTGGGCGGCGTCTACGGTGCCAGTACGCCCATGACCGAGAAGGTTCTCAAGCTCGGCATCAACGACCTCAGGACGCTCTACCTTGTGTACAAAGCCCCTGAAGACGACGAGATCGACCCGGCCGTCATAAAGGAGGCGGCCGATGCCGACGTCGCGGTGGTGTTCGTCGGTACCGACGAGAACACCGCAACGGAGGAGGCCGACCGCCTCACCCTCTTCCTGCCCGGCAACCAGCTGAAACTCATACAGGCAGTGGCTGCGGCTAACAGGAACACGATCGTGTTCATGCAGACGCTCGGCTGCGTCGAGGTGGAGGATTTCAAGAACCTTGCGAACATCCCCGGCATCCTCTGGACCGGATACAACGGCCAGGCCCAGGGAGTGGCGATTCCGCGCCTGCTCTTCGGCGAAGCCAATCCGGGCGGCAAGCTCAACGCCACCTGGTTCAAGACCGTGAAGGACCTGCCCGCCATCACCGACTACAATCTGCGCCAAAGCTCCGGCAACCAGGGCCGCACCCTGTGGTACTTTGACCGGGAGGTATCCTATCCTTTCGGATACGGCTTGAGCTATACCACCTTCAAGTACGATAACTGCCGCATCAGCCAGAGCGCCATCACCCCGAACGACAAGGTGACGCTCAGCGTCGATGTGACCAACACGGGCGACTACAGCGGTGACGAAGTGGTGCAGATTTATGCCCGCACCCCGGACAGCCCGGCCTCGCTGGAACGTCCGGCGAAGCGACTCAAGGGCTTCAAGCGCGTGACCATCCCGCGGGGGCAGACCCGCACCGTCCGAATCGACATCGACTGCGCCGACCTCTGGTTCTGGGACATGAAAGAGGACCGGATGACCTATGATCCGGGCCGCTATGTCTTCGAATTCGGCTCTTCCTCGCAGGATATCTGGGGCAGTGTGGCCGCGACGATGTCCGGCAGCCTGAACCGCAGCCTGAAGACGGTCTGGGCTGCTTGTGACGCCTCCGTGCTGCGCATCGGCCAGACAGCGAAGGCCTCCTTCTCCGCCTGCATGAACGATGACAGCTTCTACGAGGGCGCCAAGGCGGTATGGACCAGCAGCAATCCCTCCGTTGTCACCATTGCCGCGGACGGCACGGTGAAGGCCGTTTCGATGGGTGTCGCCACCCTGACTTGCGCTGTTACCATCAACGGGAAGACTGTCGAGGACACCTTCGCGGTGAAGGTGATGCCGAATCTGGGCGTCGCTTCCCTCAAGGTGGGCGGAAAGGCCGTCAAGCTCGGTGATTCCGACCAGTACAGCTACCTCCGCAAGGCGGGCAAGGCGCCCCTGGTGGAAGCCGTGGCCGCCGACCCGGCCATCAAGGTCGATGTGAAACAGGCGGAGAAAGTGCCCGGCACGGCCGTCGTGACGCTGTATGACCGGGAGACCGGTGACAGTCGCAAGCTGACGGTGAACTTCGGCACCAAGGGCGTTTCCGACAATTTCAATAAATCCGCCCTGGGCGGCCAATGGAGCTGGGTGCGTGAATCGCCGGCCACTTGGTCGCTTTCCGAAGAACCCGGCTCGATGAAGATCCGGGCGGGGAGTGGAGACATCGCCCTGGGAAGCAACATCGCTGAGAACATTCTGCTCCAGGACGCCAACAGCGACTGGACCATCGAGACGAAGCTGCGCTACCTGACCGACCCGGCATCCGTTCCTTCGCGCAATGCCGGCCTTGTCGCCTACGAGTCGGATGACAATTTCGTCAAATTCGTCCGGGCCGCGACGTTCAATTTCCGGCGGCAGGCGTCTGCCGCCGGCCCTTCCGCCGGCCAGCTGCAGCTGCTGGTGGAAGAGAACGGACAACAGAAGAGCGTGACGAACCTCGCGCTGGACGGCATCCTGGAAATGGGCGGCGACCTCTGGCTGCGCCTGGTCAAACAGGGCGACGTCTTCACCGCCTGGTATTCCGTGGACGGTAAAAAGTTCGAAAAGATGGGGACTGCCAAGGCCGTTCTGGAGAACGTCAAGGCCGGCCTGATCGCCTGCGAGGGTGTGGCGCCCGCCATCCGCCGTATGCCCGCCCCGAACGGCGATATGCCGCTGGAAGGCCGTCCCGCTCCGGAACCCTTCATCGTCGCCTTCGATGAATTCAAGATTGCAAGCGGAGGTCTGAAATAATGCGAATCCGCCCGCACATCCTGTCAGCGATCCTGCTCGTCTGCGGCCTCCCGGCCGCGCACGGGCAGGATTTGCGTACGGGAGTCTCGACGGATGACGGAGGATTCCTGGCGGCGGGAGAATGCCTGGCCTGGCTGGATGCGGAAGGGGAGACCCTGCGCATCCGTCCGCTGGAGCGGCCTTTGAAATCATTGGCAGCCGGCATAGATGTTTTGTATGCCTTGGATGAAGACGGATTCGAGCTGCTCAAATTGAACATGGACGGGGCTGTCGTGGAACGAAAAAAGCTTCCCGTGCAGGGGCGTCTTTGTGATCTGGCCTTCGACGGAAACACTCTTTGGGCAGTCACGGACGCCGGAGAAATCCTGCACGGTAACGAGGCTTCCGGATGGACGGTCCTGGATTTCAACGCCCAGTATGCGGGCTATTATCCGCGGATTTCTTTCCGGGCCGTATCCGCGGGCGGCGGGAGCATCATGGTCGCCGGTGTCCGCCCGGACGCGATGCCGGCCGCGTTCACTTCTTCCCGGGGAACCGTCTGGAGCGAGCGCACGCTGGATTATTCGGAGCAGGGGATACCATGTGTTTTCTCCGCCGAAGTGACGGACTTGAGTTATGACGCGCGGCAAGACCGGTTTTACCTGCTGGGAAGCGGCGGCGTGCAGCTGGCCCTGCCGGGCTGTTCGCACTGTAACAGCCTCACGCGCTATCCCACGGATACGCTTTATGCCCGCATCCCTTCGGACGCAGGCGCGCTGCTGCTGGGCAGCGACGGATTCCGAAGAACGGAACCGTAGCTATCCCCGGTGTTTTTCGGTAAAGGCCTTGGAATCGCCCCAGGCGTTGTATAGAATCTTGTGTCCGATGGCGGCCAGGCGGATATCCAGACAGGTCTGGCACTGGTCCGGCCGGTCCTTGACGCAGGCTTTGTCCGGATAGATGAAATAGCTCTCCCGATACTCTCCCGGCGTCAGGTTGGGCATGATGACATTGGCTCCGGCGGAAATGGCTTTCTCCCGTCCCTGCGGGTCGATGGTCTGGTTCGCCGTAGCCGCCACCATGTTGATTTCGGGCATCATGAGGCGGAGGACGGCGATCATTTTGAGGGTCATGTCCATGCGTTCGGGCGCGGAGGGGATGAGGTCCTTGAATTTGTACAGGGGCGTGTCGGGATGGGGGATATAGGGGCCGAGTCCGACCATCGCCACGTCCATCCGTTTGAAAAAGAGCAGGTCCGCCGCCAGGTGTTCCTGCGTCTGGAAGGGGAGGCCCACCATCACGCCGGTTCCGGTCTGATAACCGGTGCGTTTCAAGGCCTCCAGGCAATCGACCCTTCTGTGGAAGTCGTGCGTCGCATTTCTCGGATGGATTCTGTAATAGAGCTCTTCGTCGGACGATTCGATCCGCAGCAGGTACCGGTGCGCGCCGGCCTCGAACCAGCGGCGGTAGGTTTCTTCGGTCTGCTCGCCGAGCGACAGGGTTATTCCCAGGCTGCCGTTGTCGATTTTCTTGATCTCCCGGACGAGACGTTCGATCCGGGCGATGAATTCCGGGTAGCTGCGCTCCCCGCTCTGCAAGGCCACGGAACCATATCCCAGTTCGTGGGCCAGCCGGGCGCAGGAAAGCACTTCATCGTCGCTGAGGCAATAGCGTTCCACCCGTCCGTTCCCGCTTCTCAAGCCGCAGTAGAGGCAGTTCTTCTCGCAGACATTGCCGAATTCGATGAGACCCCGCAGATGCACGCAATTGTCCAGATGCGCCAGCTTGACCTCCAGACCGCGCCGGAGAAGCCGTCCCTTTTCAGGGCCTTCCGCCGCGAGCAGAACCTTGATTTCCTCCCGGTCAAGTTCCTGCTTGCGGAGCAGTTCGTCAAATGAAGGAATCGGGGTCATACGGTTTCGCACTCCATTTCGATAAGCCAGGAGGGACGGCATACGCGGGCCTCCAGAATGACGCGGGGAACGGCGGGGAAGCGCTCCTGCATATAGGCGTCGATCACGGGATAATCCGAGATGTCGCGGAGGTAGATGACGAAATAGGGCACGTGGCTGAAGTCCGATCCGCCCTCGCGGAGCAGAACGTCGATATTCTCCAGCAGCCGGTCCGTCTGGGCGACCACGTCACCCTCATGCAGCACCCGGCCGCGATGGTCGATGCTGGCGGTGCCGCTGATGAAAATCTGTCCGTCGGAGAGCCGGACACCCCGTTCGAAAGCCACGCCGTAATCGTGCGTGGGGCTGAGATGGGACAGCGCTTTCAGATAGGTCTTGTCCGATTCCTGAATGTCGGGACGGCTGACGAAGTCGATGGCGACGACGGCGTTACGGCCTTCCGTCGCACCCCCGATGCCGGTGGATGCAATATAATGCGTATCGTGTGAGAGACCCTCTTCCTCGAAGACGTCATTGCGCGCTTTAACGAGTCCGGCGTAGTTGGAATCGATGTCACGCACATAAATCCACGTCCGCACGCAGTGCGTCTTGAGATCGAGCCCGAGCGGGCGGATGATGGACAGGTATTTTTCAAACAGGAGGCGGGACTGGGCGTACGAATCCTTGCCGGCCGCCTCATCCTCCGTGAGACGGAGGCTGTGAAACAGACAGGGCAGTTCCCGGGACGAGGTCTGCACCAGCGCCACAATGCGGCTACCGTCCAGCGGCGGCTGCTCGACGACGGAGACGGCAAGGCTCGGGAGCAGGGGTCCGGCCTCCGCCTCCAGCGCCGCCCGAAGGGCCGTTCCCTGGTTCTGCGCGTCGCTCAGGAAGAAGCGGATGAACACGGGATTCCGCCCTTCCGACGCTTCCGTACGGAAGAACTCCTTCATCCGGAAAAGAACGGAAGAGAGGGCTTCGGAAAACGTGTTTCCGGCGGCGGGACGGATGATTTCGAACTTTTTCACGCTGCAAAGATACGAAACCCGCACCAACCGGACAATACCTGATTCTTGGTATTCAATACGGCATTTTGCAGGAAATTCCGGCCATGATCCAGAGGCCGGGCTGGGGGATGTCGCCGAAGTCGTACCAGGTCCGGTTCAGCAGATTGTTCGCCCGCAGATACAGGTTCAGCCTCGGAAAATCATAGCCGAGCCGGAGATCCAGCAGGGAGTAGGGGGTCATGAGGTCCGAGCCGGTGTTCCGGTCCACATACCGCCAGGAGAGGTCCAGGTCGAGGTCCTTCCAGAACTTGAAATCGGCTTGCACAACCACTTTGTGACGGATGTATTCCAGAGAATAAATGGAGCGCAGATGCGGCTCCAGCCGCTTGTCCTGCGACTGATGGCTGTAACCCAGGCTGAGGGAGCGGAAAAAGAATCCGGGCCGGCCCAGCAGGTCGGGCGGGGTCATCCGGAGCGAAACCTCCTGGCCGAGCGTGTTCAGCCGCGTGTGGTTCACCGACGTCCAGGGGGCGTCCTCTCCGGCGGAAGTGTCCATGATCCAGTCGATCAGGTCATAGCCCCGGTTGTAGTAAACGGCGGCGACGGCCCGGACGCCCCGGCCAAGGTATTTCACACCACCCTCCAGAGCGCGCAGTTTCTCAGCCTTCAGATGGGGATCCGCGAGGTGGCCGCCCACCGAGTAGTACAGTTCCGTGAAGGTCGGCATCCGGTATGAGGTGTTGTAGGAGGCGTAGATCCGCAGGGCGTCGGTGACCCGGAGATTGGCGTCGACACCCGGAAACAGGCGGAGTCCTTCCCGATTGCCGGTGTTATACACTGTCGTGAGTCCTGCCGATGCGGACAGCCTCCCCAGCATGACATGATGCTCCAGGAACAGATTGAAAGCCGTACGAGCCAGACCGCAGGCATACACGCCCCGGGGCTGTTCCAGCCGTTCCCCCAGATTGGTGCTCACAATCCGTTCATGCCGTGCCTCAGCGCCGAAGGCCGTCTGTCCCCATCGGGATTCGGTCCGGAAATTCAGGTTCGCTCCAAGAACGTCGGTCTTGTGGTAATTGAACGGATATTTGTCCGGTGCGTTGCGGAACAGTTCGAACCGGTCCTCTCCGTGGTTCCAGTACAGGGCGTGCGTGAAGTGCAGTGCGCCTTTCCCTTCTGACTTGACGGACGTGAATGTTTTCAGCGTGTGCTCGAACTGGTCGTCGAATTTGGAACTGTAAAAGGTGCTGGAGCCGAAATCCTTGTTGCTGACGCCGGCCTGCCAGCTGAGGTTGCGCCGGCCGAAGTCATGGCCGCCGTGCCAGAAGGCTTTGACGGCGGCGAAATCGTTGTTCAACCCGCCGGCGGCGTTGCGGTTGAAGCCGTCGCTTCGCTGATAACCCGCTGAGACGCTATTGAACCCGCCCCGGTGCCTGATCTCTGCGGAGGCGGTTGCCCCGAGCGATCGGAAGGAACCGCCCTCCAGGCTGGCTGCCACGGCGTTTTCTGATGTCTTTTTCGTGACAATGTTGACGGCGCCCAGCAACGAGGATGTCCCGTAAACCCGGGCGGCCGGGCCTTCCAGGACTTCGATGCGCTCGATGTCGCAGAGATTCACCGGAAAATCGAAGGAGTTGTGCCCGGTCTGCGGGTCAGTGATGTTGATTCCGTCCAGCAGGACGGCGACCTGGTTGTAAGTGCCGCCACGGATGCTGATGTCCGTCTGCATGCCCATCGCTCCTCTTTGGCGCACGTCCACACCCAGGGCGTATTTGAGCAGGTCATTGACCGTCTCGACCGGAGCCGATGCGATGGTCAGGCTGTCCAGGAGCGTGACGATGCGGGCGCTGCTGTGCAGGGCGACGGGAACACGGGTCGCCGTGACTCTCACACTGTCAATGGATTCGGACCGGGATTGGGCCTGCACCCTTCCGGAATATGCGCCCGCCAGCAGGCAGGCTATGATAAAAATTGCTCTTCTCTTCATTTCGGAACGCAAATTTAGGTAATAAATCCCGCTTTCGGCGGTGAAAAATGCAAAAAACCAGAAATGTCGCTTGCGATATAAAAATAAAGCCGTATATTTGCATCGTGAACGATATAAAAGAAAAAGATATGGCAAAGATTTACGATTACAAGGCGCTCTCAAACAAGGGGGCGGAAGTGAATTTCTCCCAGTACGAAGGTAAAGTCCTGCTGGTTGTCAATACGGCGTCCAAGTGCGGTTTCACGCCCCAATACGACGGGCTGGAAGCGCTCTATCAGAAGTATAAGGACCAGGGGCTCGTGATCATCGGTTTCCCTTGCGACCAGTTCGCGCACCAGGAGCCGGGCAGCGACGAGCAGATCGCCGAATTCTGCCGCATCAACCACGGTGTGACCTTCCCGCTGATGAAAAAAGTGGATGTGAACGGTCCGGCCGAGGCGCCCGTTTTCACTTATCTCAAGGAAGCGGCTCCTTCCGAGGAATACAAGGGGCTCAAGGCCAAAGCCACGCAGAAACTGTTGAAGACGCTCAGCAAGAGCGTGGAAAAGGACAGTGACATCCTCTGGAACTTCACGAAGTTCCTCGTGAACCGTAACGGAACCGTCGTCAAGCGATTCGCTCCCGTGGCTGAACCTGAATCCTTTGAAAAGGATATCGAGGAGATGCTGTAATGGACGGACGCTTCAAACTGGACAACCAGCTCTGCTTCCGGCTGTACACCGCCTCGCGTCTGATCACGCAGGTTTACCATCCGCAGCTGTCGGAATACGGACTGACCTATCCGCAGTATCTGGTGCTGCTGGTCCTGTGGGAGAAAGACGCGCAGCCGGTGAACGACATCGCCAAACGGCTGATGCTGGAGACCAACACGGTGACGCCGCTCCTGAAACGCATGGAGGCTGAAGGAGTCCTGACCCGCACCCCGGGCACGAAGGACGCCCGCCAGATGATCGTGAAACTCACGAAAAAAGGATGCGGACTGAAGGAGAAACTCATGAACGTCCCCGAGACGGTCGGCCGCGCCGTTCTTTGCGAAAGCGTCACGCCGGAGTCCGTTCCGCAGCTTTTCGGGATGCTGGACGGCATCATCGGCCAATTGAAAGAAAAAACATCCAATCATCAATAACCATGTTCATCCGCAGAATTCTCGGAACGCTCGGCGCCGCCCTGTGCCTGCTTTCCTGCAACAACGCCCAGACCATTTACGACTTCAAGGCCGAGTCCAATTCCGGCGGGGAAGTGAACTTCGCCGATTACAAGGGCAAGGTCCTTCTCATCGTCAACACAGCTTCCAAGTGCGGTTTCACCCCGCAGTATGACGGCCTGGAAAAACTGTATCAGAAATACAAGGACCAAGGCCTTGTCGTCATCGGCTTCCCTTGCGACCAGTTCGGCCATCAGGAGCCCGGTACCGACGGGGAGATTGAAGAGTTCTGCCGTCTCAACTACGGCGTGACCTTCCCGCTTATGGCCAAGTCCGACGTGAACGGTGAAAACGCCAACGAGGTTTTCAAATGGCTGTACGCTGAAAAGCCCTTCGCCGGATTCGGAGACAGTGACACCGGCAAATTCATGGACGGGATGCTTTCCCGGAACGATCCCGACTATGCCTCCAATCCGGACATCAAATGGAACTTCACCAAGTTCCTCCTGGACCGGAAGGGGAGAGTCGCCGCCCGCTTCGAGCCGGTGGTCACGCCTGAAGAGCTGGACGCGCAGATTCAGGAACTGTTGTAGAGATTCCGGAAAATGATTATCTTTGAATGCCCGGCTATTGTCGGGCATAACGTGTTGACAAACAAAATCATATCCCTATGGCAAAATCCGACGTCAAG
>JAEEGG010028288.1_pt1 | contig 10553 bp, 7 predicted proteins | sample 9134161 | NCBI WGS metagenome assembly JAEEGG01 (sample SAMN16246543, study PRJNA631951) | gut metagenome | biome: gut microbiome; feature: rumen; material: CR-attached | host: Bos | place: Iran: Karaj | collected 2018-10 | reverse complement strand
TAGAAGACAATACCATCGAAGAGTACGAATGGAATGGTCGCAAACTCACCAAATCCGGTAACTACACCTATACTTTCCTTGAAGTTAGAGCCGAGACAGATAGTATTGCTACCCTGCACCTGAGAATGAAAGACTGGACAGGCATCGACAATGTGCCGACAAGCAAGAAATCTAACGTACAGAAAGTTGTTCGTGACGGACAACTCTATATCATCCGTGACGACAAAACATACAACGTAGCCGGACAAGAAGTTAAATAACGGCTTCCCGGTGAAATGTACTTTTGTGCACTAAAATAAAATGACTATGGCAGAAGAAAGAAAACAACCGTCAGCAGAGAAGCTGAAAGCGTTACAGAACGCGATGGCAAAGATTGACAAAGACTTTGGCAAATGTGCCATTATGCGTCTGGGTGAAGAGAAAGTAGAAGATGTTGCCGTTATTCCCACCGGTTCGGTAGGACTGAACGTAGCTCTCGGTGTTGGCGGTTATCCGCGTGGCCGTGTGATTGAGATCTATGGTCCCGAGTCCAGTGGTAAGACAACGGTAGCCCTGCACTGCTGTGCAGAGGTGCAGAAGCGCGGCGGAATTGCAGCCTTTATAGATGCTGAGCACGCACTTGACCCTGTTTATGCCAAGAATATTGGTGTGGATGTTGATAATCTTTATATTTCTCAGCCTGACAGTGGTGAGCAGGCTCTTGAGATCACAGAGACTATGGTTCGTTCCGGAGCCATTGATATTGTAGTAGTTGACTCTGTTGCAGCACTTGTACCTAAGGCGGAGATTGACGGTGAGATGGGTGATTCGCATGTAGGTCTTCAGGCAAGACTTATGTCTCAGGCTCTTCGTAAGCTTACAGCTGTTATCAGCAAGTCTAACTGTACAGTAGTATTCATCAACCAGCTTCGTGAGAAGGTTGGTATCATGTTTGGTAATCCTGAGACTACTACAGGTGGTAGAGCTCTTAAGTTCTATTCATCAGTACGTCTTGATGTACGCCGTACAGATTCTATCAAGGTTGGCGGTGAAGTTGTAGGTAACCACACTAAGGTCAAGATCGTTAAGAACAAGATCGCTCCGCCATTCAAGACAGCTGAGTTCGATATCATGTTCGGTAAGGGAATATCTCAGTCCGGCGATATCCTTGATCTTGCTGCTAATATCGATATTGTCAATAAGTCAGGTGCATGGTATCAGTACAATGGCGAGAAGATCGGACAGGGACGCGAGAATGCAAAGCTGTATCTTGAAAACAATCCGGAGATCCTTACGGATATCGATGCTAAGGTAAGAGCATATTATAACCTTCCGGTCAATGTATCTGCATCAGATAAAGCAGCAGACGAACCGGCACCTAAGAAGACTAAGGCAGCGAAATAATGATCGTTTCAGATATATGTGCATTGGATAAAAAGAGATCCAAAGTATTCATAGACGGAGAATTTGCTTTTGTTTTATATAACGGTGAGCTCAGGGATTTTGATATCAAAGTCGGAAATGAGCTTTCCGAAGATAAATACAATGAGATTGAGTGCGGACTTCTGCCCAAAAGGGCGAAGCTCCGCGCTATGAATTTACTGCAAAAAAGAGATTATACAGAAAAGCAGCTGAGAGATAAGCTTTCTGATGGAATGTATCCGCAGGACTGCATAGATACTGCGATAGATTATGTTAAATCATACAGATACGTAGATGATGAGAGATATGCGGAAGATTACATAAATTATCATATGTCCGGAAGAAGCAGAAACAGGATTATCATGGATCTTATGAATAAGGGGATTTCTAAGGATATTATTCTTAATAAGCTTGAAGAATTGTATTCTGAGAGCGGTGATGAAAATGAGATTATTCAGATCAGGCAACTCCTTATCAAGAAAAAATATGATGCGCAAACGATTGACCATAAAGAAAAACAGAAACTTATTGCCTTTCTGATGAGACGCGGATATGACATTTCAACGATTAAAAAGGCTATGGATAGCGGAATAACTTGACACTGCGTTTTATAGAATGTAAAATTTAAGTGTTGTAAAATTGTATTTAAGTGTGCATTTTTTTTGTGCACTATACAAAATATTGTACAATGAAAATTGAATAAGGAGGTGCTCCTGTAATGACTACTGTTATAGTTGCAGCAGTAACTCTTGTTCTTTCTGCGATTTTAACTTGGATTGTTTCGTCTGCATATCAGAAAAAGGTAACAGAAGAAAAAATCGGAAGCGCTGAAGAGAGGGCAAGAAAAATTATTGACGAAGCACTCAAGACTGCCGAAGAAACGAAGCGTGAGAAACTTCTTGAAGTAAAGGAAGAGGCACTTAAAACACGTAATGAACTCGAGAAAGAAGTACGAGACAGAAGAAATGAAGTCCAGCGTACAGAGAGGCGTATTCAGCAGAAAGAGGAAAACGTCGAGAAACGATCTGAAGCGATCGAAAGGAAAGAGCAAAGTTTAAATGCGAGAGAGGACGCTTTAAACAAGAAGAATGAAGAGGTTACTAAGCTTAACGAACAGAGGGTACAGGAACTTGAGAAAATCTCTGGCTTAACCTCCGAGCAGGCTAAAGAGTATCTTTTGAAAATTGTCGAAGATGATGTAAAACATGAATCAGCTGTCATGATTAAGACCATGGAAGCTGAGGCTAAGGAAGAAGCTGATAAGAAAGCTAAAGAAATCGTTGTAAACGCGATTCAGCGTTGTGCCGCCGATCACGTCTCCGAAACAACAATTTCGGTTGTTCAGCTTCCGAATGATGAGATGAAGGGTAGAATCATCGGTCGAGAGGGTAGAAATATCAGAACTCTCGAGACAATGACAGGTGTCGATCTCATTATTGATGACACACCTGAAGCCGTAGTTATTTCGGGATTTGATCCCATTCGCCGCGAGGTTGCACGCATAGCACTGGAGAAGTTGATCGTTGATGGTCGTATTCATCCTGCCAGAATCGAAGAGATGGTTGAGAAGGCGCAGAAGGAAGTTGCTGCCAAGATCAAAGAAGAAGGTGAAAATGCTGCTATTGAAGCCGGTGTTCACGGCCTCCACCCGGAAGTTATCAAGATTCTCGGTCGTATGAAATTCAGAACAAGTTACGGCCAGAACTGCTTGAAACATTCTGTAGAGGTTGCTCAGTTATGTGGACTTTTGGCATCGGAACTTGGTCTCGATGTCAGAGTTGCTAAGAGAGCAGGACTTTTGCATGATATTGGAAAAGCTGTCGATCATGAGCTTGAGGGCTCACATATTCAGCTTGGTGTTGATATCTGTAGAAAGTACAAGGAATCACAGACTGTTATTAACGCAGTAGAAGCTCATCATGGTGATGTTGAGCCACAGTCACTTATTGCTATCCTTGTTCAGGCTGCCGATACAATTTCGTCAGCAAGACCCGGAGCAAGAAGAGAAACTCTTGAAACTTACACATCTAGACTTAAAGAACTCGAAGATATTACCAATAGCTTTAAGGGTGTTGATCACTCTTTCGCTATTCAAGCCGGCAGAGAAGTCAGAGTAATGGTTGTTCCTGAGCAGGTTTCAGATTCAGACATGATACTCATGGCTCGTGATATTGCTAAGAAGATTGAGGATGAAATGGAATATCCCGGACAGATTAAGGTTAATATCATAAGAGAGAGTAGAGCAACTGATTACGCTAAGTAATCCTGTTTCTGAACTATTATTGGGTAAATGTAGTGGAGAGGCTATTTTGCGAAAGCAAGATAGCCTCTTTTTAAATAATAGGAAACTCTTTGGCTTTCCGGTTATTTGATTTAGGAGAATTGATTTAATATGTTGCCGGTTGAATTTAAAAACAGAATGAAAGATCTTCTGGGAGAAGAAGATTATGAGCGTTTTATTGAGGCATTTGAAGCAGATAACAGGTATCATGCTTTAAGACTTAATACATTAAAAGTAAAAGGTGACTTTAAGGATAAGCTCGAATGTATCACAGAGCAGGTTCCGTGGGAGGAGACAGGATTTTATTATGACGCCTCTTTTACGCCCGGAAAACATCCTTATCATGAAGCCGGGCTTTATTATATTCAGGAGCCTAGTGCAATGGCACCTGTCCATTATCTTGACCCGAAACCGGGGGAGAAGATTCTTGATCTGTGCGCCGCGCCCGGCGGTAAATCCACTCAGATTGCTTGCAAACTTGATGGAAAAGGTCTTTTGATCACAAATGAGATAAATAGAGACAGAGCAAAGATTCTGTCTTTGAATATAGAGCGACTTGGCATAGAGAATGCCATGGTCTTAAATGAGACATCGGAACATTTAGCCGGATATTTTAGCAGCTATTTTGATAAAATACTTGTGGATGCTCCTTGTTCGGGCGAAGGCATGTTTAGGAAAAATGATAATGCCGCCGATGAATGGAGCGAAGAAAATGTCCTTCTTTGCGCTAAGAGACAGGCGGAGATACTTGATAATGCCGCTGAGATGCTTGTTCCCGGAGGAACACTTGTATATTCAACATGTACGTTCTCAAGGGAAGAAAATGAAGACAATATTGAGGCTTTTTTAGAAAGACATGATGATTTTAAGTGCGAAATGACAAAGAGACTCTTTCCGCATGAGGTAAAGGGAGAGGGGCATTTTTTGTGTGTTCTTAAAAGAGATGGATTAAACGTAGCTGTCAAAAACGGATTTATTCCGGGTGGCAGGATAGTTCCTGCAAGAAAAGAACAGATAAAGATCCTTGATGCTTTTTTGAATGAAACATTTGAAAAAGATGCCATAGACAGGCTTTTAGAAGGCAAAGTTATATTCATGTTCGGAGATCAGATGTATATCGCTCCAAAGGATATGCCGTCTTTTGAAGGATTAAAGGTCTTGCGACCGGGGCTTCATCTTGGAACGCTTAAGAAGGATAGATTTGAACCTTCACATGCGCTGGCGCTTTTTTTAAAACCGTCGGATGTGAAGCTTACCTATGAAATCCCATCCGAAGATGATAATATAAAGCAATATCTGAACGGCCAGACGCTTAGAGTAACACGAAGCGGAAATAAAGGGTGGTGTCTTATCACGACGGACGGATATAGCATAGGCTGGGCCAAAGAGGCGGGTGGAATGCTCAAAAATCACTATCCTAAAGGACTTAGGATAAATTATTAAAAGGAAAAGTATAAGAATGAAAAAGCTTCTTGTATATCTTAGGGATTACAAAAAAGAAATAGCGCTTGGACCTTTATTTAAGCTGCTTGAGGCATCTTTTGAACTTATGGTGCCTCTTGTTATCGCAGCTATGATCGATAAAGGGATCGAATCGGGGGATAAGTCATATGTGATAAAAATGTGTATGATACTTATCCTTTTGTGCGTTATAGGATGTGTCAGTGCGATAACTGCGCAGTTCTATGCGGCTAAGGCTGCGGCGGGGTTTGCCAAAAAAGTAAAGAGAGCTCTTTTTAACAATATTCAGTCGCTTTCGTTTTCTGATATGGACAGAATCGGTACCTCTGCAATGATGACCAGAATGACAAGTGATATCAATCAGGTTCAGCAGGGAGTTAATCTCACTATAAGACTTTTGTTAAGATCGCCCTTCATCGTCTTTGGTGCAATGATAATGGCATTTACGATTGATGTAAGGCAGGCACTTATTTTTCTTGTGACAATAATATTACTGTTTGCTGTTGTCGGCGCGATCATGGGATGGAGTATTCCCAAATACGGCGAGATACAAAGCAGGCTCGATAAGGTTCTGAGACTTACAAGAGAAAATCATACGGGTGTCAGGGTTATCCGTGCTTTTGGACTTGAGAATGAGGAAAAAGATAAGTTTCATAAGAGTAATGACCGTCTCATGGAATTGCAAAGCTTTGTCGGAGGGATTTCCTCTCTCATGAATCCTGTTACGTTTGCTATCTTGAACATCGCCCTTTTGGTTCTCATTTACAAGGGTGGAGTCTATGTTGAAGCGGGCGAAATGACAAAGGGTGAAGTTGTTGCTCTTTACAACTATATGTCACAGATTCTCGTTGAGCTTATTAAGCTTGCAAATCTTATTCTTACGATCACAAAGTCTATCGCGTCTGGTAACAGGGTTCAAGAGCTTATTGAGCTTAAATCCTCAATGAGTGACGGAAGCGTTGATACTTTTGATAAAACAGATGAGCATGTTGTCTTTGACAATGTGTCTATGCGTTACGAAGGCGACAGTGAAGATTCGCTGGAACATATTAGCCTATCTGTAAAGAGGGGCGAGAGAATTGGTATAATCGGTGGAACGGGAAGCGGCAAATCTACGCTTATCAACCTGATCCCTAGATTTTATGATGTAAGAGAAGGAAATGTTTTAATAGACGGAAGGAATGTCAAAGAATACAAGCTTGATGCCCTCAGGGAGAGAATCGGTATTGTTCCTCAGAAAGCGGTTCTTTTCCACGGTACTGTAAGAGACAATATGCGTTGGGGCAAGAATGACGCGACTGATGAAGAGATATATGAGGCTCTTGGTATTGCACAGGCAAAAGAGATTATTGACGGAAAAGATAACGGACTTGATCATATGGTCTCTCAGGGCGGTAAGAATTTCTCGGGCGGTCAGAGACAGAGACTTACCATTGCGAGAGCACTTGTGAGAAAGCCGGAGATACTTATTCTTGATGACTCGGCTTCGGCGCTTGATTTTCTCACCGATAAGAACTTGAGAAAAGCAATCGGCGAAATGAAGGATGCGCCGACTACTTTCATTGTGTCTCAGAGAACTTCAGCTGTCCATGACTGTGATAAGATACTTGTCTTGGAAAATGGTGCGGTTGTTGGAATGGGAACACATGATGAGCTCCTTGAAACTTGTGAGCTATATAAAGAGATATATGATTCTCAGTACAAGAAGGAGGGAGCGGTATGAAGAAGGGTACGCTTAGAAAAGTGCTTCACTATGCGGGAAAGTACCGCGGACTTGTTTTCTTGTCGCTGATACTTGCGGTTGTCACCGCGGCACTTGCTTTATATATTCCGATACTTGCCGGCGGGGCAATAGATCTTTTGGTTGGAACGGGTGACGTTGACTTTAATAAGGTCATGGCGGTTCTTCTTAAGATGCTTATTGCCATACTTATTACCGCAATCTGCCAGTGGATTATGAACAAAGCAAATAATGTCATCACTTTTAAAGTCGTAAGAGATGTGAGAGCGGAGGCTTTTGATAAGCTTCAAACGCTTCCTTTTGAGTATCTTGATAAAGTGCAGACGGGTGAAATAGTAAGCAGGATAGTTGCGGATATAGATCTTTTTGCGGATGGACTTCTTATGGGCTTTACGCAGCTCTTTACGGGAATAGTGACTATTCTTTTTACGCTTGTATTCATGTTCTATCTGAATTTCAGGATTGCGATAGTGGTTGTTGCGCTTACGCCTTTATCGCTTATTGTTGCGAGAGTTATCGCGGATAAGTCGTTCAAACTTTTTAAGCTTCAAAGTGAAGCGAGGGCTGATCAGACTTCGTTTGTGGATGAGATGATAGGCAATCTTCAGGTTGTAAAAGCATTTGCACATGAAGATGAGAATATGGAGTATTTTGACGAAGTTAATGAAAAGCTCGAAGATGCGTCTACAAGAGCTGTTTTTGTTTCTGCTATAACCAATCCGGGTACAAGATTTATCAATAATCTGGTTTATGCTTTTGTTGCGCTGTTTGGTTCGTTTGTATGTATCGCGGGAGGAATGACCGTCGGCGGACTTACGATCTTTTTAAGCTATGCAAATCAGTATACAAAGCCGTTTAATGAAATTTCAGGCGTTGTGACGGAGCTTCAAAATGCGCTTGCCTGCGCAAGGCGTGTGTTTGATCTTATTGAGGAAAAGAGTGAGGAGAAAGATAAAGATACTGCTCCCGAAAAGTTTGATGCAGAAGGAGTGGTTGATATCAGTGATGTTTCTTTTTCCTACGATAAGAAAAAGAAGCTTATCGAAAATCTTGACCTCAGCATTGTTAAAGGACAGAGAGTTGCCATCGTCGGACCTACGGGAAGCGGAAAGACGACGCTTATTAATCTACTTATGAGATTTTATGATGTCGATAAGGGAAGCGTTAAGATCGACGGATATGATATCAGGGATATAAAGAGACTTGATCTACGGGATAACTTCGGAATGGTGCTGCAGGAAACATGGCTACGGCACGGGACTGTAAAGGATAATATTACTCTTGGAAGAAAAGACTTTACCGATGAGGAGATAATAGCTGCGGCTAAAGCAACCCACGCTCACAGTTTTATAAAAAAGCTTCCGGATGGATATGATACCGTGATCTCGGAAAACGGCGGCAATCTGTCGCAGGGACAAAAGCAGCTTCTTTGTATCACAAGAGTAATGCTTAATATTCCTCCAATGCTTATTCTTGATGAAGCGACGTCTTCCATCGATACTCATACGGAGATGAGAATCCAGAGAGCTTTTAACAAGATGATGAAGGGCAGGACAAGTTTTATTGTTGCGCACAGATTATCAACTATTGTTGAGGCTGACGTTATCCTCGTTATGAAAGACGGACATATAATTGAACAAGGAAATCATGAGACACTTCTTAACAAGAAAGGCTTTTACTACGAGTTGTATAACAGCCAGTTTGCGTAAATTGTTATGGCGGGGGCTATATTTACGCTTGGAAGTCGTTAAATGATGTAATAGAATGTAAATAGATGTATTTAACATATGAGACATCTTTTTATACAGATAATGAGGGGCAGATAATGAAAGTGAATAAAGAAATCAAAAGGCCTGTTTTTGTTATTGGGCACAAGAATCCTGATACGGATTCAATCTGTGCTGCGATCACTTATGCAAAGCTAAAAAATGCAATAACAGGAGATGAATATATAGCGGGAAGAGCGGGACATCTTAATGAAGAGACGCAGTTTGTCCTGTCACATTTTGGTGTGCAGGTTCCTGTATATATCAAGGATGTAAGAACTCAGGTACGTGATATGGAGATAAGGATGCTCGAAGGAATCGAAGCGGATTTGTCTCTAAAAAGAGCATGGGCTGAGATGCGTGACGCCGAAGTTGTTACTTTGTGTGTTACGGAGAATGACGAGGTCAGCGGAATAATAACGACAAATGATATTGTTGAGACATACATGGACGTCATTGATCCGGGAATCCTCTCGCTTGCAAAGACGTCTTATCAGAATATTGTTGAGACTCTGGACGGTGAACTTATAGTAGGCGATATCGGGGATATACTCGATAAGGGAAAAGTTGTTATCGCTGCTGCAAGTCCGGAGATGATGGAAAATCTTATTGAAGAGGGTGATGTCGTTATACTTGGAAACAGGTATGAGACTCAGCTTTGCGCAATAGAGATGAATGCGGGATGCATCATTGTCTGCGAGGGTGCGGATGTTGCAAAGACCATTCGCAATCAGGCAAGAGAGCATGGAACAAAGATTATTACAACGCCGCATGATACATTCGTGGTGGCTAGACTTATAAATCAAAGTATGCCTATAAACTATGTTATGAAAAAAGATAATGTAGTTTGCTTCCATATGGATGATTATATCGAGGATATTCAGGAAGTAATGGCTTCCATGAGGCACAGATATTTCCCTGTCCTTGATAAGAACGAGCACTATGTCGGAATGATCAGCCGAAGAAATTTCCTCGGTGCGAAAAAGAAACAGCTCATTCTCGTAGATCATAATGAAAAGAATCAGGCGGTAAACGGCGCAGATTCGGCGGATATTCTCGAAATAATCGATCATCACAGACTTAGAACAATCGAGACATCGGGGCCTGTATTTTTCAGAAACCAGCCGCTTGGCTCAACCTGTACTATCATATATCTGATGTACAAGGAGTACGGAGTAGAGATTGATAAAGTGACGGCGGGACTTCTTCTTGCGGCTATCCTTTCAGATACGCTTATGTTCAGGTCGCCGACGTGTACAGCAATCGACAAGAAAGCAGGAGAAGAACTTGCTTCTATAGCAGGCGTCGACTACGAGGAATTTGCAAAAGAGATGTTCCATGCGGGTTCTAATCTTAGCGGCAAGACTGCAAGCGAGATTCTGCACCAGGACTTTAAGAAGTTCACCGTTGATGATATGAATATCGGTATCGGCCAGATCAATTCCATGAGCGCAGAGGAGCTTCTTGAGATAAAATCCAAGGTAGAGCCTGAGCTTAAGAAGGCAGCTGAAGACGATGGGCTTGATATGCTCTTCTTCATGCTTACCAATATTATCGACGAGTCCTCGGAAGTTCTTTTCACCGGTGCCAAGTCGCAGTATACGATCAACAGCGCATTCGGAATAAATGCTTCCGGCGATAAAGCAACACTTCCCGGCGTTGTATCACGTAAGAAGCAGCTTTTGCCGGCGATTGTTGAGGCAATTCAGAACTGATGCGGGGATTGGGAGGTTTTTTGTGACAAATAATGAAGAATCCTCTTGATTATAAGTTTTCTCTATGATATAGTAATAAAGCTGTACGTCATCAGAGGTGCAGCGATTCGCCGGCATGTCGGAATGGCAGACGATGCATACTCAAAATCTGTTGTGGGTAACCACGTGTGGGTTCAAGTCCCACTGCC
>JAEEGG010028284.1_pt1 | contig 10553 bp, 9 predicted proteins | sample 9134161 | NCBI WGS metagenome assembly JAEEGG01 (sample SAMN16246543, study PRJNA631951) | gut metagenome | biome: gut microbiome; feature: rumen; material: CR-attached | host: Bos | place: Iran: Karaj | collected 2018-10 | reverse complement strand
GCTCCTTTCTGTCACAGTAGATTTTTTCACGTAACATAATGGTACTATTTTGACGATTTGACATTTTGATGATTGCATGGAAAGGGGACAAAAAAGGGAAAGACGCGCTTGGCGACTTTCCCTTTTTGGCTGGAAGACTTACTCTTCGGATTCGCTCTCCGGGTCGACGAAGAGGAGATTGTTGAGCTTCATCCTCTTCTTCGGACTGATGACGCCTTGATAGCCGCGTAGGACATTCTTGGAGTCGACGTGGCCGACCATGGAGTCGATGAAGGCATCGGAAATGCCGTGCCAGGTGAGCGTGGTGATGTAAGAATTACGAGCGGTGGAAGCGGTGACGGGACGGATGCCGAGCTTTTCACAAACGCCTTTCATGCCTTTGCGGATTTGGCGGTTGAAGTCGTGGGTGCGGCTTTCCATTTCCGGCTCATACTTGGCATCACGGAGGATCTGCGGGAATACGAGCTTGCCTTTCACGGGCTTACTGGCGTATTTGTCGAGCAGCTTCTTCAATGGCTCCGTGACGGGAATGTGGACGGTTACCTTCACCTTGTCGGCTATCTTGCCACGGATGTAGGACAACTCCTTATTATAGAAGTAGTCGTCGTTCCATACGAGGGTGGACAGGTCCTTCAGATTGCTGCCGTTGCAGAGATAGAGGATGAGCCACCAGTCGGCGGCTTTTCTCCCGGGGCCTTTATAATCGCGAATCTTCACGATGTCGGTGACGGGAATGTAGTCCTCTTTGCGACGGGTGCCTTGCTTGATGGAAAATTTGGGCACCTCGCCGATGATCTTCTTTTCGCCCAGGCTGTTCATGACGGCACGGAGGGCGCGAAGATAGATGCTCTTGGTGGAGTCGGACAGGCCAGCCTCATCCATCGAGGCCGTCCATTGCTTGATGACGTTCTCGTCAACGAAAGACGGGGCAACCTTGGATTTCTTGCCTTTGACGACAAGCGTTTTCTCCTTGGTGCGTTTCTTGGTGAGGCTTGTGATGGAGCAGCCAAGGAAGCGATAGAAGCTCTTGAGGGCTGTGCTGTACTGAAGTCGGGTCTTCTCGGTGTTCTTGCTCTCGCCGAACTGGATCCAGTATTCGAGGAGCGTGGGGGCTTCCGGTGTCTTGGTCTCAGGGTTGGCGATGGCCTTTTTGAGATTCTCGAAGGTGAATTTCTTCTCGACATTGAGAGCGACAACGGCATCATAGATTTTAGTGAAGGCCTTCGTGACCTGACTTTTGGCCTTGTGGAGCGGTGAAGAGCCGTTTTTGAGGGTGAAGATTTTGGCGTAGTCGTCGTCGGAAACGCAGACTCCAGTTGCGTGGAGCCACTTTTCGCCTTGGTAGGTTACACGGATGTAAATGGGGTAAGTACCGTCCTTTTTTTGGCGCCTGATATCTAGGAAAGCGCGGAGGTAAACTTGCTCCGAAGCATTTTTGAGCATCGGCTCATAGGCAGAGGGGTTAATTTTCATTTTTCTAACAATTTGGTTATCTATGCGTTGCTTTGTATTTTTTGCCCATGGGATGGGTGGAAATTTGCCCATGATTTGCCCATGTGATTCAAAATACATGCAAAAATACATATAAATAATGATATATGCAAGTGTTTGATAAAGAAATAATTAAAGAAAAATGTAAGTGGTTGATAATGTGGGAAAAGTGGGTTTTTATGCTTTGGGAGCAGGGGGTCGAAGGTTCGAATCCTTTTGCCCCGACAAGATGAAAACGAAAAAAGGAACGGGATGCCGTTCCTTTTTTCGTTTGCTATAAGCACATGCTTAAGCTTCGGTCAAATCGATAATCGGAGCCTCAGGAGCGTTCTTCATCACCGAAGCGATGCCGTTCTTCATGTTCACTTGATTGGCATACATCTGGCTTGAGCCGATGATTTGGCCGTTTGTGGCCATCAGGTTGAAATAAGGTTTGCCATTAGAAGCTTCCTTTATTTCGAAACGCTTCTCGTCCTGGCAGTTCTTCTTTACGGATTCTACACCGTTTAGGCATGAGGCCTTGGTCTTGTAGCCTTCGCTGGTAAGGATAACTTGACCGTTAGTAGCTTTCAGATTGAATTGGAACTCTCCGTTCTTTCTAGTTTTGATTTCAAATTTACCCATAATTTTCTGTTTTAAAGTTGGTTTACGCTGCAAATATACATTTTTTTCATTGCATCGTCAAAAAAAGTGGATTTTTTTCATTGCAAACGCGCCAATAGCTCGTCACGATAGCTGGCCCCAACCGGAACTTTGTTGCCCGCCACAGTCACGTCCGACTTGTCCAAATCCTGGATATGCTTGAAAGAGACGATGTATGACTTGTGGACACGCACAAACTTGTCCTTAGGCAGAATCTCCTCCAAATCCTTCAAGGCAAAAAGAGCGGTGATGCGTCGTTGCATGGTATGGAAAGTCACATATTCATGCTGGCCTTCGATGAATAGTAAATCGTCATAATTGATCTTGTAGAGCTTGTAGTCGGCCTTCACGGTGATGAAATCGTTGGAACGACTGATGGTATCGTGCGGCTTGTTCTGCAAATTCACTAAAGGCTGCTCACTTCCGATGGCCTTGCTGACCGCCTGGAAGAAACGTGGGAAGTCGAAGGGCTTCAGCAGGTAGTCGACCACCGACAGATTGAAGGCATCCACTGCATATTCTGAATAGGCTGTCGTGAAGATGATGGCCGGCTTGTGCTCCAAACTCTTCACCAATTCAAGCCCGGTAAGGTCGGGCATCTGGATGTCAAGAAACATGATGTCAACCTGATTGTTTTTCAAGGCATTCATGGCTTCAAAGGCATTTGAGCATGTAGCCACCACTTGCAGCGATTCCACCTTCGACACATAGTCTTGCAACAGTTTTTGAGCCAAATACTCATCATCCACGATGATCACGTTGTATTTCTCTTTCATAGTTCAATCTTGACTTTATATAGTTCTTTATCTTGTTGAATATCAAATTTATAATTCTCGCCATAATGCAGCATCAGACGTTGCTGCACGTTCTTCTGCCCTATGCCTGACTTCTTCTCCTCTCCCCCATTACTGGCAATCGGCAAGGCATTGCGGGCAATTGTGTTTTCAGCCACAAAACGAAATCCGCTGCCTATCTGTTGGATGCTAATGTGAACATAGCCTTCAGGATGAGTCTCCAGACGGCTGTATTTGAAGCAGTTCTCGATGATGGGCTGCAACAGCATGGGCGCAATCATGAAATCTTCTTTCTCCACTTCCTGTTCCAACACCACATCACGCGTACCAGCCATTCGCATCATCTGGAAATCGATGAAATTCTCGATATACTTGATTTCCTTGCTCAATGGTATCATTTCGGCCTGACAATCGACTAGCACATAACGCAGCATCTCCGAAAGCTTCAACACGCCATCGGCGGCATTGTTATCGTGGGTGTAAACCATCGAATAAATATTGTTTAAGGCATTGAACAAGAAATGCGGGTTGATTTGCGATTTCAGGTATCGCAGCTCCATGTCGAGTTTCTCACTCTTCAACTGGTTTGAGATGATTTTCTCCTCGTTTTCCTTGCGTTGAAAATAGAAAATCACCGTTATGGCATAAGTTGCGATAAACCATATCAAGCGCACCAAGAAAGTCACCAAAACAACAGGGGAAAACGGCATTTCATCGAACGACCGCTTGTCAATCCAATGAAGCAAACAGGAATCGATAGCCGTTGAGGCAGCCGCCCATGCCACAATGGCAAAAATGGAAAGCAGGATGAACAGCACCACCCTACCAGGCTTCATGAAATGATCCAACAATACCTTATTGGTAAAAGTGACCAGCAGCCCCACCAAGCCCACAAAGCAAAGCGAACTCACCGCACGGAACAAGTAGCTGCCGTTGGAATGTACCGTAAAGAAGATGACAAACAACACCAACCAGACAACGCCCCATTTGTAAAGGCGTTCCAACAGGTCGAGGTTGGCAGTAGGCAGGGTCGGCAAAGTACGCTTTTTCATCTCCAATAATTTGAATGCAAATATAAAACGAATCCCGATATCGACAGCTGCTTTTCAACGAAAATAAAGAAAATGTCAATAAAGAAAGTTTCATATTAATCGACAAAATCGGCCGTTTTATTGAATTGTCTGTCGATTTGGATTAAAATTCAGTCAAACAACATAATAATTCGTCGAAATCAACGTCAAACAAAACGCAAATATTCCTATTTTTGCACCTTATTAATAAACAGTATCCACAATAGAGAAACGGATTTATGAAAAGACTGATTTTTAGAGTTTTATCAATAGCAACAATTATCATCTCCCCGATGATTATGAAGGCTCAAGGGACTCAACCTTTGCATCTCACCCTTGACCAAGCCTTGGAGATTGCTCTTTCGGAGAACAACACCATCAAGATTGCCGACATGACAGTGGAAAAGACGGGCTATGCCCGGAAAGGCAGTTATGCTGCACTTTATCCAAACATCAGTGCCAATGGCTCCTACCAGCGCACACTGAAGAAGCAGGTCATGGTGATGGACATGGGAGGACAGCCTATGGAAATCAAGGTAGGCCGCGACAACAACATCAGCACTTCGGCCACTGCCAGCGTGCCATTGGTGAATGCCCAGCTTTGGGAAAGCCTCAAACTCTCAGGCATGGATGTGGAGCTGGCCGTAGAGAAAGCCCGTTCCTCAAAAATCGCCATGGTGAAGCAGGTGAAGCAAGCCTTCTATGCCGTACTGCTGGCTGAGAAGTCACTTGACGTGGTCACTAACGTTTACGAAAACGCCCAGAAGAATTATGAAAAGACCTTGCAACGCTTCAATGTGGGTAAGGCCTCGGAAGTGGAACGCCTGCGCGCCCAAGTCACGATGATGAATGCTGAGCCCAATGTGTCAAGCGCCGAAAATGCGGTGTTGTTGGCCACCTGGCAACTCAAAGCCGTCATGGGCATCAACCTCGATACTGATGTGGAGGTAGTCGGCGACCTGAACGACTATACCGCCCAAATGCTCAGTCCCTATGTTTCGGAAGACGACCTCAGCAACAACAGCTCGTTGCTGCAACTCGGCATCCAAAGCCGTATGCTTGAATCGACCATCAGGATGCAGAAAAAACAATACCTGCCCACACTTGCCGCCAGCATCAACTACAACTATAACGCCATGGGCGACGAGGAACTCCGTTGGTTCCCCTCCTCGACTGCTGCAGTAAGCCTTAGCATCCCCATCTTCGACGGCTTCCAAAAGCATTACACCATCAAGCAGAGCAAAATCAACAAGGACATGCTCGACTTGCAGCTCGAAGACACCGAACGCAACCTGCGCATATCCATCCGCAACTTCAACGACCAGATGGCACTCTGCATCAAGAACTACCAAGCCGCCAATGCCACGGTGGAGATTGCCCAAAAGAGCTATGACATCTCCGAAAAGATGTACGAAGTCGGCAAGGCCACCATGGTCGAGCTGAATGATGCTCAAGTGGCACTGATGCAGTCGCAACTCACGCAAGCCCAAGCGGTTTACAACTTTATGGTGGCCAAGGCCTCGCTGGATGAATTGATTGGGAAGGAAGAATAAAGCAGTCAGCTATCAGCTCTGTTACTGCAAGCTGAAAGCCAATTTTGAATCTTGAATCTTAAATTTTGAATTTTAAATCTTGAATAATCAAATATAAATCAATGAAATACACCAAACTCAGTATCATCGCTCTTGCCGTTGCCGCATTGATGACGGCTTGCGGACAAAAAGACAAAACCAACACTGCAACTCCAGCAGGACAGGACGCCCAAAAAGCTGCTCCAGTCGTCAGTGTCATCACTGCACAAGCTGAAGACGTCGACATCACCAACACCTTTACCTCCAACATCGAGCCTTACGCCATCAACAACATCGTGTCGCAAACAGCGGGACGTATTGTGAGCATCAACGCGGAAGTCGGGCAGAGGGTTAGCAAAGGACAACTTTTGGCCAAGATGGACGACGTCAACCTCGCCAAGACCCGTATGCAATACGTCAACGACTCGACGGAGCTGTCACGCCTTACCGAACTCTACAACATCGGTGCCGTGTCACAATCCGATTACGATATGGCCAGACTCGCTTTGAACGTAACCAAGAAAACTTACCAGAACTTGGCTGAGAACACCTATCTCCGCAGCCCCATCAATGGTGTGGTGACCGCCCGCAACTACGACAAAGGCGACATGTACAGCATGGCGCAACCCATCTTCGTCGTGCAGCAAATCCAACCTGTCAAGATGCTCATCAATGTTTCGGAGAGCCTTTTCACCCATGTCAACACTGGCATGGAATTCGACATCGAGGTGGATTCCTATCCTGACGAGACCTTCAAAGGCAAAGTGAACCTCATCTACCCCACCGTCAGTTCTGCCACTCACACCTTCCCTGTCGAAGTCATCAGCGACAACAAAGACTTGCGCTTGCGTCCCGGCATGTTCGCCCGCGTGACAGCTAACTTCGGCACCAAACACCATGTGGTGATTCCCGATATTGCCGTGGTGAAGCAAATGGGTTCCGGTGAGCATTTCGTTTATGTGCTCCAACCCGATAACACCGTTAAATACACCCTCGTGGAACTTGGCAAACGTCTCGGCAGCCGTTACGAAATCATCAGCGGCATCAATGAAGGCGACCGCATTGTCACTGAAGGACAGGTGAGACTGAAAGATGGAGTGAGTGTTACCGTGAAATGAATGTTGAAGTGTTTATTGTTTAATTGTTGAAGTGTTGACCAACGCGGCATCCCTAAACAATTAAACAATTCAACATCAAACAATTAAACAACAAAAAGATGAGTCTACAAAGAACAGCAGTAAATAACCCGGTGACGACAGCATTGGTGTTTGTCGCCATCGCCATTTTCGGCATCTTCTCCTTGATGAACCTCTCCATCAACCAGTTGCCTAACATGGAGACCAACTTCATCATGGTGATGACCTCCTATCCGGGAGCCAGTGCCGCCGATATCGAGACCAACATTTCCAAGACTTTGGAAAACACTTTGAACGCCGTCCCCGACCTGAAGCACCTCTCCTCCACTTCGCGTGAGAACACCTCTGTGCTTTCCTTGGAGTTTGAGAGCGGCATCGACATCGAGACCGCCACCAACAACGTGCGCGACAAGATCGACATGGTCCGAAACTACCTACCCGACGGCGCGACCAACCCCGTCCTGTTCAAGTTCAACGCTGAGGACATGCCCATCATGCTGCTCAGCGTTACGGCCGATGAGAGTCTGCCCGCCTTGGACAAGATTATCGAGGACCGCGTCACCACGCCTTTGGCACGTGTGAGCGGTGTGGGTACGGTTTCGGCCAACGGTGCACCAAAGCGTGAAATCCAAGTTTACGTCGATCCGAACAAGTTGGAAGCCTACAACTTAACCCTTGAAAGCATTTCGAATACCTTAGCCACCGAAAACCGCAACGTGCCCGCCGGTTACATCGACATCGGCTCCAACAGCTACAGCCTTCGTATCCAGAAGGAGTTTACCTCGGCCAAGGAGATGGAGGATATCATCGTTGGCTCTCGCGGCACTGCACCTATCTACCTGCGCGATGTGGCCACAGTGAGAGACGGTTCAGAAGAACGCATCCAAGAGTCGTATAGCAATGGCCGTCAAGGTGCCACCATCGTCATCCAGAAACAGACCGATGCCAATGCCGTTAACGTCATCAAAGGCATTAAAAAGCAGCTGAAAGCCATTGAGCCTACGCTACCCTCTGATGTCAAGCTGAGCATCATCGTCGACGGCTCCACTTCCATCCAAAACACCATCAACAGCCTGCGCGACACCATCTTCATTACCTTCCTTTTGGTGATGTTGGTCGTGTTTGTGTTCCTCGGTCGTTGGCGTGCCACCTTCATCATCGTGCTGGCCATCCCGATTTCGCTGTTAGCTTCGTTGATTTACCTCTTTGCCACAGGCAACACCTTGAATATCATCTCCATGTCATCACTGACCATCGCCATTGGTATGGTGGTCGACGATGCCATTGTGGTGCTTGAGAATGTCACCACCCACATCGAGCGCGGCTCGAAGCCCAAAGAGGCCGCAGTGCATGCCACCCAAGAGGTGCAGCTATCGGTTATCGCCTCCACCTTGACCATGTTGGCGGTGTTCCTGCCCTTGACGATGATCAAAGGCACCACGGGCGTGATGTTCAAGCAGTTGGGTTGGATTGTTTCCATCATCATGATTGTCTCCACTTGCGGCGCCCTTACTTTGGTACCGATGATGTGCTCCAGGATGCTGGTGATGAATCCCCATCAGAGCAAGTTCCACAAAGCCATTTTCCGTCCCATCAACAAAGGTTTGGATGCCATCAGCAACGGCTATGCACGCCTTATCGGTTGGTGTGTCAACCATCGTAAGGTGGTCATCTTCGGCATGTTGGGACTGTTTATCCTGTCTGTTGTCCTCCTCGCCCCGACCTTGAAGACCGAAATGATGCCCAAGATGGACGAAGGCCGTTTGAGCATCAACATCGAACTTCCTACGGGCACGGGACAAGACGTCACTGGTGCCTTTGCCAAGAGCCTTGCAGAGGACTTCATGGCCATCCCCGAGGTGAAGATTTGTAACTACAGCTTCGGTCAGGCCGACTCCGACAATGCTTTTGCTTCGATGCGTAGCAATGGTACGCACATCATGTCGTTCAACCTTCGTTTAGGCACCAAGACAGAACGCCGCAAGGCAGGTCTGCGCAAAACCAGCGAGGTTGCCGATGAAATCCGCTCCAAGCTTAACGCCATGCCTGAAATCAAGAAAGCCAACGTCAACGAAGGTGGTGGCGGCATGGGCGGCATGAGTACCGTTCAGGTGGAGGTCTATGGCTACGACTTCGGCACCACCGACCGCGTGGCCAATGATATCGCACAGAAACTCCGTGATAGAGGTATCCTGCAAGTCATTGTGGGTCGTGATGAATACACGCCTGAGTATCAAGTTGACTTCGACCGCGAGAAATTGGCTCTTAACGGCTTGAACAGCACCACGGCAGCCACCTACGTCAAGAACCGCATCAACGGCTCGGTGGGTTCCTACTACCGTGAGGACGGTGAGGAATACGACATTCGCGTGCGCTACGCTCCTGAGTTCCGTAAGAGCATTGAAGACATCGAGGACATCAAGATTTACAATAGCTACGGTCAGCCCGTCCGCGTGGGCGACCTCGGTGTGGTAGTTGAAAACCTGACCCCGCCCAGCATCCAGCGCAAAGACCGTGAACGTATGGTCAGCGTCACTGCCGTCGTCGGCAAGGGACAAGTGTTGAGTGACGTGGTGAAGATGTGCGAGGAAGTCATCAGCGACACCGAGATCCCAGCCGAGATCATGACCAAAATCGCCGGAGACTACGAGACCCAGCAGGAGATGTTTGGCGACCTGTTCACACTGCTTATCCTCATCATCATTTTGGTTTACATTGTGATGGCCTCTCAGTTCGAGAACCTCATGAAGCCTTTCGTCATCATGTTCTCCGTTCCGTTTACCTTCACGGGCGTGTTCCTCGGTCTGTGGGCCACCAACACTGCCTTGGGTGCCATGGCCTTCGTGGGTATCTTGATTCTGATGGGTATCGTTGTGAAGAACGGTATCGTGCTCATCGACTACACCACCTTATTGGAAGAGCGTGGTGTCGAGGTGAAGGAAGCCACGGTGAAAGCCGCCCGTTCGCGTCTGCGTCCTATCCTGATGACCACCCTCACCACCGTCTTGGGTATGCTGCCCATGGCCCTTGGTCGTGGCGAAGGTGCCGAGATGTGGAACTCGTTGGGTGTCACTGTCGCATGGGGTTTGACGGTGTCTACGTTGATTACGCTGTTACTGATTCCCGCACTTTACTGTTCACTTGAAACCCGCGCCGTGCGCCGCAAGAGACGCAAAGCTGAGGAAGCCTTAACCAAAACTGAAAACATCCGTTAATCATGAAAGCAATACTCATAACATATAACCAGGCATATTACGACGAGATAGCTGCCACGCTCAACGACAATGGCATAAAAGGTTTCACGGAATGGAACGAAATCAAGGGTCACGGCAGCAACACAGGCGAACCGCACTATGGCACCCATGCCTGGCCGACCTTGAACAACGCCATCATCAGCATCGTCGACGACGACAAGGTAGACGGCATCCTCAACCAGCTGCACGAAAAAGACCTCAAGACCCCAGATTTGGGGCTGAGGGCTTTTAGCTGGAATATCGAGAAGATGATCTGATAGCATGATGAAACGAGGAATCGTTTTGGCCTTGATGATTTGGAGCATCACACTGGCCGTCCTTGGACAGGATACGCTTAAGGTGATGACCTATAATGTGCGCCATTGTGCGGGCATGGAATTTCACCATCCTTTCAGGCTGCAAAGCCACCTACCCTGCTGATGAACCGCAGGACTGCCTTGATTATATTGCCCTTTTCAAAGGCCATTCTGTTGAGACGCTTGGATCAACTGTAATTAAGGAGCCTGAGGCTTCTGACCATCGGCCGGTGGTGGTGAGAATGACATTTCTCTGACCCTATTATTTGCGCGTATTATGCATTTGTATACGAGAAGAT